>Ga0210403_10000295_pt1 | contig 55060 bp, 47 predicted proteins | sample IncBWC19MmetaG_FD_150863 | JGI IMG/M metagenome (GOLD analysis project Ga0210403, IMG submission 150863) | Forest soil microbial communities from Barre Woods Harvard Forest LTER site, Petersham, Massachusetts, United States - Inc-BW-C-19-M | ecosystem: Environmental > Terrestrial > Soil >...
TATTGCGATGACGGTCACCTGGAGATAGACAACAACCCTGCGGAACGTGCCTTGCGCACCGTGACCTTAGGACGAAAAAATTATTTGTTTGCCGGTTCCGATGCCGGCGGCGAGCGAGCCGCTGTCATTTACAGCTTGATCGCCACGGCCAAACTCAACGGTCTCGACCCCGAAGCCTATCTGCGTGAAGTTCTGACCCGCATCGCCGATCACCCCATCAACCGCATCGAGGAGTTGCTGCCTTGGAACATCGCCGCCAGCGTGCCGCCCGCAATCGAACCCGCAGCCTAGGCAAGAAGGTTGTCGCCAAGGACTCCGCAGTGATTCCGATGTTCCTTCCTAACCTCGCCCAACTGATTACCGACGGCGAAATTACCGTCGGCGTTCTTCGTCCCGTTGGTTGTGTCGCCACTGCCACCGACGGATATAACAGTTTGGCCATGCTGGTCCGTCGCCGAGGTGAGACTTTAGCCCAACTACTGACCCGACTCGACCAAGCCGTCGACAAAGCGCTCACCGAAGACGTCTACACTGACGAAATCAATTCCTAAAACTCGCACTTGTCTACATCATTCCTCAGTGGACACCTCTCCATGCCCCGCACAACTCATCAACACGGTCTACTTCGGACGCTTACGCAAATCAAGCGTTAAACGAACTAGGAAGGCAGGCTTTCCAAAATGAGGCTCGCCCAAAAAAGCTGTTGGTTTATCTCATGCCCGGCACAGCAATCCCGATCATAATCGCAATTGCTTGGATGGTTATTTTGTATGGACGCTTACACTGAGGTCAATCCGATGCTCGACTTCAATTGGGGTATATTTTGGGCACTGCTCGCAGCATTCGCGGTTCGGGGATTTATTCGATATGTCGTCAAAGAGACAAGAGCATATCGGGAGAGAATGCGACATCTCAAAGACTTTCCCCCAGTTCCACCGTTCAATGATGGCTCTTGATGGGGTCAGTTGTACCAAGCCCATTTAACAAATTTGACTAGACCGTACAGCACCGCCAGACCACCAGCACCAAACAACAACAAAATGAGGGTTTCCGCAGGCCGGTTTTTAAGCAGGTACAAGATCAAGGAAATGACAACAGCCAACGTACCAGCAACTATCTTTATTTCGGTCTGACTCATTGAAAACCGTTGTTGCCAGCGGCTCCGTTAGCAGGAAATTTCAGGTGTGCGCTCGCAAAAGATCGTAATAACTGTCGGCTCATCTTTCATCTTCCGTGTTCAGGCAACTTCTCAATCCAATTCTCAATGTCGCTCTTGAGAAATCGCACGTTGCTGTTGATCTTAAAAACAGGTAATGGGTGCTCTCGCATGGCACCTGACCGTGTGCGTGCCCGCGTCATCTCATACACTTGCCGCTTGTTCATCTTCAGCAACAGGGCGAGTTCATCAACTGTGAGGATTTCCATTGGTGAGTGCCCTTAGAAGTGGGCAAAGTGCAGAAAGAAACGCGACTTGATTACCGCGTTGAACAATCGCAATCAAAGTTCTAGGTTCCAGCTACGAACGCAAAGTATATGGCGAGGCCCGCCAAAATAAGTATGGACACGACGTAGCGAGCACTCATCTTGATGAAATCCCACGGTCGAATCTTGACGGTGCACATCTTAGAAGTGGTCGTCTTTACGTCTTCACGCAAAGCAACTTCGGGCGTTCCAACACATTGGTGAGATTCTTTGAGTCTCAAGTCCAGTTCAACGCTCGCAGCAATATTTGTTACGTAGAAATAAGCTGCCATGACCTCAACGGGCATCATCCAGTACTTGACGTAAGGATGGTTAGGCAATGGTGCTGTGATCCCGAATGCCAAAAAGTAGTTGAACAGCGCCAACTGCGACCGTGCCAGGCACTCGTTGAAAAGTCGAAAGCTATTGTGCGAACGCGGGCTTCTCTGCTGATTAAAACGGTTAGGGAAGGTTGTGCCGAAGCTCGTTAACAAAAGCGCCGCAGCCAGCAGAGCCAGCCATTTGATCGTCTCAGCGGGTGGAAGAGACATCCGTCTAAGGGGCGAAACCTTAATCTTAAATTTTTACTTAGTGACTGCGGGGCCGGAGAACTGAAACAGACAATGAAACTGCAATCAGGGCAACTTCTGCGCACAGAAGGCCGAAGAGAGTTTCCTGACTTAATGGAACTGCGGTTATCACAGCAGCAAGCGCCGCTACAGCTAAAACGGGCACCATATACAGAAGCTCCAGTCCATGAGAGATTTTGACGGGAATGATCTGAACACCCGCTGCGTGCGCAACGGCATCACCAGCGGAAGGGTGCTGGTGTACGTCAACCTGGTCCATTGTCTCCACGACGGGAGACGCCTGAGCACCCATAGTATTCCTCGCTTTGGCGGGACGTGCCATTGTATAGTCGAATACCCTGTGCAAAAGTTTTTTGCACTGACTAGGATGCGGGCATTCACGGGGAAGAATCTACAGTACTTCAGGTATCCGACCATTGATTACGCGCAAACAAGCGCGTTACGAAAGGTGAGATTCTTCATCACACCTAAGGAACTGTCAAGTTTTTTCGAGTTTAGTCCGGATTTTGTAACAAAACATCTCTCGGCAAACAACGAAGAACCCAACGGCGCGGATTACAAGAAGTTTCTTCACGACCTCCAATACGCTGTTCTGATGCGGGTGGTTTCTCGAAGGGTGCATTTTTCTGGTTTGCAGCACTTCCTTCTTTGTTGACTCAATAAGGGATAATAGACTTGCTTTCCGAACCCGCCAGCTGTTAATTCCGCCAGAGTTTTCCAGCCTTAAATCCCTATCAACCAACTAGGCTTTCGATTGAGTCTGTCGGCTATTCGTCGGCTAAACGTGCCAGAAGACCCCGTAAGGCACCGTAAACGGTGCAATTCTCCGTCTCGCATGTCATTGAAAACAATGTAAGCGTATGATTCTAAATGGATTATGAGACCGTCGCTCTAACCACCTGAGCTACACCGCCACTTGCCTGAAACAGGGAAGATGCGAAAGTACGGCGCGCCGGGTGGGACCGGGCTCTTTCGCGGAATGAGAACAACGCGGCCTCGGCGTTGCGCCCAATCTGATTTTAGAGGCGGTGTGAGAATAGGTCAATCCTGCGTCGTGCCTCCGTAATTTAAAAAAGCTCGTAACCTCAGAGAACGTGGAGCAATTCGCGCAGGAATCGGAGAGGACGTAGCTGAGATCGCACATTAACCTTCACCAGGTACCGCGGCGTATACTTTGCGGCATGATTTTTGGTGCGCACGTCCTGTTTTACAGCCAGGACCCTGAGGCCGACCGCGTGTTTTTCTCGGACGTCCTCGGACTGCGCTCGGTCGATGTCGGGCACGGGTGGCTGATCTTCGCCATGCCACCAGCGGAGGCTGCGATTCATCCGACGGAGCTCGACTTCTCGCAAACTCACGCCGGGCAACAACTTCTTGGGGCTGCGCTCTATTTGATGTGCGACGACCTGAAGGCGGAAATCGCGTCGCTACGGACGAGGCATGTTGAATGCACAAACATCCAGGAAGCTCCATGGGGGAGCAGCACGACCATTCCGCTGCCCAGCGGACGCGCCATCGGACTGTACCAGCCTAGGCACGAGACTGCCTTGAATTTGAATTCGAAGTAGCGGCGATCTGGAATAATCGGAAGGTCCATGAAAGCCATTGCCGTGATTCCTGCGCGTCTGGCTTCGACGCGCCTGCCCCGCAAAATGCTGCGCGAGATCGGTGGGAAGCCGCTGATCGGAGTCGTGTATGAAGCAGTGCGATCGTCGCTACTGCTGGCCGACGTGATTGTCGCGACGGATTCGGACGAGATCATGAGCGCCTGCCGCAAACACGGATGGAAGGCGCAGATGACCGCCGCTACTCACAGAAGTGGGACCGAGCGTGTTCATGAGATTTCCTGCCGACAATCCGCGGACGTGTATATCAACGTGCAGGGCGATGAGCCGATGGTGCGGGCCGAGCAGATCGCTTCCCTGCTGCGGGTGATGGAAAATCCGGAGGCTCAGGTTGGCACGCTGATGACACCGGCCGCAGCGGTCGATATCCCAAATCCAAATGCTGTAAAGGTGGTCACGGACCTGGCCGGACGCGCTCTATATTTTTCTCGCGCGACGATCCCGTTCGACCGCGACAAGACAAATCCACGGTACTTCAAGCACCTCGGCCTCTACGCGTATCGCAAGGCCGCGCTGGACCGCTTTGTGACCCTGCCGGAATCCTCGCTCGAGAAGAGCGAGCGCCTGGAGCAGCTTCGATTTCTGGAGAATGGAATTCCGATCTACTGCGGGGAAACGCCGCACGATAGCGTTGGGGTCGACACCGAGGAAGATCTGCAGCGGGCGATCGAGATCCTGAACACGAGGCCGGGGTAGAGCTCTTTATTTTTACTTTAATCCATAACAATGTCATCCTGAGCCGCGTCTTTTGCGGCGAAGGACCTATGCAACTCAGTTGCAGCACCGGGGCAGCGAGACAGTGCATAGGTCCTTCGCGGCAAAGAACGCCGCTCAGGATGACACCAGATGACACCAGAAGAGGACTACACAACTTAATTATCCAGTTCTAACGCTTGCCCTCGTCCGCCAGACGTTGCCGGAGTTTCTCACGCGCGCTCTCGGCAAATTTATGGCAGGCCCCTGAATCAACAAAGGGATCAGGCTTCACGCCTTTCTCCCGCAACGCCAGACGATCCCAAAATCCTGAAACTTCCGGGTGCGCGGTGATCAGAACATCGCAGGGTGTGGCCTCAAAGAAGGCAAAACTCTTTCCGAAGTCCTCGATTGCCTGCGGATACTCACGACTGTTCGTGAATCGGAATCCGGGAGCAGAGATCGGACTCAGGCTATCGGCGTAGACCATGTCGTAACACACCGACCCTTCACACGTTTTCCACGTCCAACTCGTTCCGCCCTGAGTATGGCCCGGGGTAAGGTGCGGCGTTATCTTGATCTCACCGACTTTGAGGCTTTCGCCATCGCGGAATGTGCTCACATTCTTGACCGCAGCAATCGGCGTTAAGGTTCCGTATTGCGGGTCTCCTTTTCCCACTCCGCCTTTTCGCAGCACCTCCGCGCTCCACTCGCTGGCCGCCACCCGAGCGCCGCTTCTGCGCTGCAGGTCCGCGATGCCGCCCGCGTGATCGGAGTGCACGTGAGAATTCACAATCAGCTTCACATCTTCGATGCGAAAGCCGAGCACCCGGATATTGTCGGCGATCAGGCCGGCTGATTCCGGCAGGTCTCCGTCAATCAGCACATGCCCAGCCGGCGAAGTAATCAGGATCGAACTCAGTCCTTGAGTCCCTACGTAGAAGGTGCTTCCGAAGATGCGGAAGGGAGGCTGCGCCTTATTCAAGGTAGAGCAGTTTGGGCATGATTTCGCCTTCTGCCCCAAAGCCACGCCGCAACAGATCACGACAAGGAGGCAAGCAAATAACCCGGGATTGATTGGCCTACAACTCATAGATGCGGCTTGCGCTCTGAGACTTGCTCCAGGACTCCGCGGCGGCGAGTCGCCTGGAAATCGAGGGATGCGAATGGAAGAACCACTCTACCCATCTCGACGGCACGCGCTCCGCCAGATTCTGCTCGGCCAGTTTGTTCATCGAAGAGACGAACGGTTCGATGCTGGCGATCGATTCAAAGGCGTAACGGTCGGCCTGGCGCTCGTTATAGCGGGAGTAGGCGTTGAGCGCAGGCATGAGCACAAGGGAAAGCACGACTGAAACCAGTGCCAGCAGCGGCAAGTTGGCGAAGTCGGAAAGCTCCTCGAACATGTGATGGTCAACGGCGTAGTGCAGGGTCCAATTCGCCGCCCAGAATCCGACAAAGGTGATCGCAGCCTGCACGAAGATGCTCTTCAGGATATGACGGTGAACCTGATGGCCGAGTTCGTGGGCGAGTACGGCTTCGATCTCGTCGGGCGTGTAATTGTCGAGCAACGTGTCGGCGAGAATGATTCTTCGCGTGCTGCCCAGGCCGGTGAGTGCGGCATTGGCCTTCTTGCTCTTCTCCGACAATTTCCAGCGATAGACTCCGCGGACTTGCGTGCCGGCGCGCTGGCCGAGCATGATCAGGCGCCGTTTCAGATCTTCGTCGTCAAGCGGCTCGAATTTGTAGAAGATCGGGAACAGGAGAACCGGGGCGAGTTGCGCGAGCAGTATGAACAAGCCCATGAACAGGGCCCAAGCCAGGAGCCACCAGTTTTGCGGCCATTGCCGGATCGTGAAATACAACAACTCGATCACTATGGTGCCCAGAACCAAGCCGACCAGGAATCCCTTGATGGCGTCCCACAACCACGAGCCGAACCTCTGGGTGGAAAGTTTATAGGCCCTCTCCACGCGAAATCCGTAGTAGTCAAGGCCGATGCCGAGTACCTTGCTGATGCCGAGCAAAAGCACGATGTACATGAACAGGGACAACGAATAGTTCTGGAATCCCATGCGGTAGGCCAAATCGCGAAGGAACTCGGACCAGCCCACGGCTAGCAGCACGATGAGAAACACGAGTCCGACGGCGAAGTCGGCGATGCCGAGCCATCGCCGAATGCGATTGTAGCGGCGTGCCGCTGGCGAATCGCTCTGAGCCAGATTGGCTGCGTTCGGCATCTCTATTTGATTATCGCCCACATTAGGCGCTGCTTCTCACAAATTGCTCGCCGGTCTCAAGTAATTCGTGCACCAGTTCTTTCGACGAGGCCTCGGCGTAGAGGCGCAGCAAGTGCTCGGTTCCCGATGCGCGGAACAGCGCCCAGGCTTCGGCCCCGTTTCCGTTCGTCGGGGCATCGAGAAAGAACTTTACCCCATCCATGTGTTCTTTCTTGAGCACTTTGTACTTGCCTAGAGTCTGTGTGTTTTCGGAGCGTGCGCGTTGGATTGCGCTTTGCTTCATCTCGTCCGGAATGTGCAAGTCGCGCCGGCCGTAGTAGTGCGGCCCGAATTCGCGTTGCAGATCGGCGACGAGTTGCCCCAGCGGCTTGCCCTCCTCAGCCATGGCATTGGCGAGCAGGAGCGAGTTCAAAACCCCGTCACGCTCGGGGAGAAAACGGGAATAGCCGATGCCGCCGGACTCTTCGCCGCCCATCAGGATTTCGCGCTCCATCATGAGGTCGGCGACGTACTTGAAGCCGATGCACGTCTCGTGCAGTTTACGCCCGTACTTTGCCGCGATCCGATCGATCATGCGGGTTGTGTTAAAGGCGCGGACTACTTCGCCCGGCCACTTCTTGCGCTCGAGCAGCCAATGCAGCAGGACGCAGAAGATTTTGTGCGAGTCGACGAAGCTGCCGTCTTCGGCTACGGCTCCGATGCGGTCGGCGTCGCCATCGGTGGCGAGGCCCGCATCGCACTTCTCGCGCACGACAATCTCCTGCAGCATGGCGACGTGGGGCTCAATCGGCTCGGGATTGATGCCGGGGAAGAGCGGATTCAATTCCTGGCGGATTGCGACGCACTGCACTCGACGGTCCGCGAAGATTCCAGTCAGAACGCCGCGTCCTGAGCCGTACATCGCGTCAACCGCGAACTTGAATTTCGTTTTCGCGATGAGGTTCATGTCAGCGAAGGCGCACACGGCTTTCACGTATTCCTTCTTCAGATCGACTTCCTCGATCTTCGCCTTCGTTCCCTTGGGTGCCGCTCCGGCCGCGAGTTCGTCTTCGATCTTCTTCATGATCGCCGGAGTGGCCGAACCACCGAAGTGGCCTTTGAACTTCACACCGTTCCAGTTCCAGGGATTGTGGCTGGAGGTGACCATCACGCCGCCGGCCGCGCCTTGATGCTTCACCGCATACGAGACTGCGGGAGTGGGAGTGTAGTCATTTGCCAGCTTGACTGGAATGCCGCCTTCGGTGAGCACTTCAGCGACGATCTGCGCAGCGCGGGGAGAGGCGAAACGGGCATCGTATCCAACGATGACGCCACGCTTCGCATCCTCGTTCTTCAACACGTAGCCGGCAATCGCGCCCGCAACACGACGGACGTTGTCGAAGGTGAAGTCGTCGGCGATCAGGCCGCGCCAGCCATCGGTGCCGAATTTGATTTCTTGCGCCATAAATCGAGGGATTAGGGTTCAGTGACTAGGGATCAGGAAGTGAGAGTATCGCTTGGACTGGTCCCGGCCCCCTAATCCCTGGCCCCTCTTATACCAGCTTATTCATCTTCTTCTCGTCCAGATACTTAACGATCTTGCCGACGTCCTGCGCGTGCTGGCGCGTCGTGATCAACAGAGCGTCCGGTGTTTCTACCACGACCACGTCGCTCACCCCTACTGCTGCTACGAATTTTCCGGGGGCGTGCACGTAATTGCCGCGGGCGTTCAGAACAAAGGCGCCGGCGGCGTCGATCAAGTTGCCCTCCGGCGGAGTGCTTTTCGCGGTGTGATGTTCGTGCAGGGCCGTCCAGGAGCCGAGGTCGTTCCATCCGAAATCGGCGGGGAGACAGAAGATGTTGCTGTCTTGTTCACCCTTGGCGGATCGCGGTTCGAGCACGCCATAGTCGACGCTGACGTTTTCGCACTTCGGATAGAGCTTGCGAAACGTGGCGGCGAATTTGGAGGTGCCGAACTTCGAAGCGATCTCTTCGAGGATCGGCGCGGTCTTGGGCAGATGCTCGCGCACGGCGTCGGCTAGGGTTCGCGCGCTCCATAGGAACATTCCGCTATTCCAGAAGTAGTTCCCCGCCGCGACAAACTCGGCTGCGGTGTCGGCATTCGGCTTTTCGGTAAAACGGCGCACGCAGAGCGCATCACTCTGGTAGAGCCCACCGGCTTCGATGTATCCATAGCCGGTTTCGGCACGAGTCGGGCGGACGCCGAGAACCACGATGTTATCCCCGGCCGCTGCGAGTTCGATTCCCCGTTCCAGAGTCTCGCAGTATCGCTTTTCGTCGGCAATTACATGATCAGAGGGGAACAGCCCGATTATTGCATCGGTATCTTCACGCAGGAGCAAGAACGCGGCCAGTCCGATCGCAGGGGCGGTATTGCGTCCGACCGGTTCGGCTAACACCTGGGCTTTCGGCGCCTTCGGAAGTTGCTTGAGGATCGCAGGACGGAGATCGTCATTGGTGATGATCCAGAATTTCTTTGACGGAGCCAGTGGCGCGAGGCGCGCCACCGTTTGCTGGATCATGGTCTGCTTGCCGTCGAGCGCTAGCAGTTGCTTGCCGCGCTTTTTGCGGCTGAGCGGCCAGAAGCGGGTGCCGCGCCCTCCGGCGAGAATCACGGGATAGAAGTTGGGGTTCTTGCTCATGCTGGCGATTTCAGATTGCAGATTTCAGATTGCAGATTGATTCTCGTCGTTAACGTCTTCGCAGCTTCCAATCTGAAATCTAAAATCTTCGATCTGAAATATCCTTACATTCTTGTTTCCGGCTCGGGCAGTGCTCTTCCGGGCACATAGGCCCGGAGGAATTCCACAGCCCATTGCGGTCGCACACAAATATCCCCCACAGATGCTGGAATCACAACAGCGTCACCTTTCGCCAGGGTGACGGGCTCGAATCCCGGGGCTTCGATGACTCCGCAGCCCTCCACGGCAACCAGAATTTGCGCCGAGCTCTTTCCGGAATCGTCGCGAACCGCTAGTTGCAACGGATCTTTCGCTTCGAACATCTCGACCACAAAATACGGGGCAGCGACCAGGGGAGCGCGCCGCGTCTTGCTACTGATCTGCTCGGGCGCGGGCCGCAGCACCTTTCCTGACTTCACGTTTTCTTTCACGGCGGCCATGCCGTCTTTGAGATGCAGCTCGCGCGGACGCCCATAGTCGTAGAGACGATACGTCATATCGGACTGCTGCTGCGTTTCGACGATGACCGATCCCGGACCGAGCGTGTGGACGGTGCCTCCGGCAACATAGATCATGTCTCCGGCATAAATGTTGATCCAGTTGAGCACCTCCTCGGCGCGGTTCTGATGAATCGCTTCTTCCAGCTGTGCGGCGGTGACTCCGGACTTGAGCCCCAGCGCAATCTGTGCGCCCTGCTTGGCGTGCGCCACGTACCAGCATTCAGTCTTGCCCCATGGCTCGCCGATGCGCAGCGCTTGCGCGTCGTCCGGGTGCACCTGAACCGAGAGTTTCTCGTGAGGAAAGAGAAACTTGAGCAGTAGAGGAAATCGTTTGGGATCGCGTGCTGCATCGCCGACCAACTCTCGTTGATATTGCTCGCTGAGTTGGGCTAGCGTTTTGCCGCGGAGCGGACCGTTCGCAACTTTGCATTCATCGCCCGTCAGCCAGGATTCCCCGATCTTCTCCTCGAACCGATGGTTCGGGTAGATCGGGGATAGGTCCTGCGTCCCCCAGGGGCGCGGATCAAATCCCGGCTGCATCAAGAGTGGATACAGATTTCCCATCAATCTTGCGCTAACAAAAAAGGCCGCTCACAGGCAGAACGGCCTTTGCTGAACCTTATCTCTCCCCTTGCCCGCGGCAAACCTTCACCACGGAAGAACACAGAGGAAAACTAAATCGCCGCGAAGAACTCCCGCATCCGCTCGAGACCGCGATCCAGTTCGGCCTTCGAGGTCGCGTACGAGACGCGGATGTGATCGGTGGTGCCAAATCCCTCCCCGGGAACGGTGGCCACGTGCGCTTCGCGCAGCAGCCTTCCGGCCACATCAGATGCAGATTTCAGGCCTCCGCGACCGAAAAATGACGAAATATTCGGATAGGCATAGAACGCGCCCTCTGGCTTGGTGCAGGTCACGCCCGGAATCGAGCGCAGCCCGTTCACCACGTGATCGCGAAGCTGTATGTACTCCCGCCGCATCTGCTCGACGCACTCCTGCGGTCCTTTCAGCGCGGCGACCGCAGCCTTCTGCACAATCGACGTCGGGTTCGAAGTCGACTGACTCTGCAGCTTGGCCATGGCGCTGGTGACCGCCGCCGGGGCCATCGCATAGCCCAGGCGCCATCCGGTCATGGCGTAGGTCTTCGAGAGCGAACCGAGGACGACGAAGCGTTCCTTGTACTCGCGCAGCGAGCCCACCGAGAAATTCTTGCCGCTATAGTTTAGGTAAACGTAGCATTCGTCGGACAGCACCCAGATCCCGCGCTGGTGCGCCAGGCGAATCACTTCACTCATGTCTTCGGGCTTCATGACAGCGCCCGATGGATTCGAGGGCGAGTTCAGGATGATGACCTTCGTCCGCGGTGTGATCAGATGGGCGACCATCTCGGCGGTGACGCGGAATCCCTGCGCCTCGTCGGATTGCAGCAGGACGCAGTTTCCACCTGCGTAGCGAATGATGTCTTTAAACGAAACCCAGTACGGGACCGGCAGAATGACTTCATCGCCGTGATCGACCAGAACTTGAATGGCATTAAAAAGTGCATGCTTGCCGCCGACCGAGGCGATGATCTCTTCGCGGCGATAATCGGAATCAAAATCAACCTGATGACGGTGCGCGATCGCGTCGCGCAGTTCGGCTGTGCCGGCGACGGCTGTGTATTTGCTGAAGTTCGCTTGAATGGCTGCAATGGCCGCTTCCTTGATGTGCTGCGGCGTGGAGAAATGTGGCTCGCCGGCGCCGAAATCGACGACGTCGATGCCCTGCGTGCGGAGTTTGTCCGCCTCCGCGACGACCGCCATCGTGGCGGAAGGTTCGATCCGGTTGATCCTTTCCGTGAGTCTCACTACTTCCATGGTTGCCGTGGTCATGCTTTTTTCTTCCTTCTCCTGGGCACTTCAACGAGTTGCGTCTCGCCCAGCTTGTAGGCCGGGTCCAGTTTCTCGCGCAACTTCTGTTCGACGATTTCCGGGACCAGCCCTTTCACCCGGCCGCCCGCCTGCGCCACTTCCCGCACCAGCCGCGAACTCACGTAGGAGTACTTGACGGCCGGCATCATGAAGACCGTTTCCAGCGTGGGCTCCAGGTTGCGATTCATGAATGCCATCTGGAGCTCATATTCATAGTCGCTGATGGCCCGAATCCCGCGCAGCACGCACATGGCGTCAATCGATTTCGCATACTCGACCATCAGTCCGTCAAAGGTGTCGATCCGGACGTTGCTCAGATCCGCGGTCAACTCGCGCAGCATCTCCCGGCGCTCGGCTACGCTGAACATCGGAGTCTTCTCCGAGTTCCTGAGGATAGCGACGACGAGCTCCTCAAAAATCTTGGCGCCTCGCTGAATCAGGTCGAGGTGCCCGTTCGTGGGCGGATCAAAGGAACCCGGGTAGATGGCCGTGCCTTTATTCAATCATCCTCGGTCGAAGACCGCCCGCCTGGCAGCGGCGAGCAGCAGCGCAGCGACTTAGAGATTCTATGCGGGTGAGAGCGCGAATGGCAATGGAATGTGGGACGCGGACTTCTCTGCAGGTGTAGCCCCGGAGCAAGTGTAGCCCCGGACGCCTTCGTCCGGGGTTGCGTCGCGAAGCGACGCAATTCAAACGGCTGGTGATGATACAAGTGTCGCGTTCACTCAGGCTGCTTGCACGCTCCCCTTCGCTGCGCTCATGATCTCGGGCCGGACGCGGCGTCCACCCTACACAGACCGGAAGGGAGGCCCGGGCGCGACCCACGGAAGAGCCGCGCCCGGTGGCAACGAAACTTAACGTCTGGCTGCAACGATGGGTGCCTTGGGTGTGTCGGTCGCCGCCGGCATAGTGGTCACTCGGCCCGTTGGAGCTGTGGTCGCCGCAGCGGCGGCCGGTTGCGCTGGCGCAGCAATCAATCCCAATGCCTTTCGCACTTCGGTATCCAGCTTGGCCATCACGTCTTTGTTGTCTTTGAGGAACTGACGGGCATTTTCGCGTCCCTGGCCGATGCGCTCGCTCTTGTAGCTGAACCACGAGCCGGACTTTTCAAGGATGTTGTTGTTGACCGCCAGATCCAGCAGGTCGCCTTCGCGCGAGATGCCTTCCCCGTAGAGTATGTCGAACTCAGCCTCACGGAATGGGGCGGCGACTTTGTTCTTCACGACTTTGACCTTCGTGCGCGAGCCGGTGACGACATCGCCCTCCTTCACGGCCGCGATGCGGCGGATATCTACACGCACGGACGAGTAGAACTTGAGCGCACGGCCGCCGGTGGTGGTCTCGGGATTGCCGAACATTACCCCGATCTTTTCGCGAATCTGGTTGATGAAGATCAGGCAGGTGCGCGACTTGGACACCGTTCCGGTCAGCTTGCGGAGGGCTTGCGACATCAGACGAGCCTGCAGGCCCATGTGGCTGTCACCCATCTCGCCATCGAGTTCGGCTTTGGGGACGAGCGCCGCGACCGAGTCGACCACCAGCACGTCAATTGCGTTGGATCGCACCAAAGCTTCCGTGATTTCCAGAGCCTGCTCGCCATAGTCGGGCTGCGAAACCAGCAGGTTGTCGACGTCCACGCCGAGTTTTTTGGCATAGGCAGGATCGAGCGCGTGTTCGGCGTCGACGAAAGCAGCCATGCCTCCGGTCTTCTGCGCTTCCGCGATCACCTGCAGAGTGATAGTCGTCTTGCCTGACGATTCCGGTCCGAACACTTCCACCACGCGGCCGCGGGGAAATCCGCCGACACCGAGGGCGACGTCGAATGAGATGGAGCCCGTCGAGATCACCGCGATCGGGACAATGGCTTCCTTCGATCCCAACCGCATAATCGAACCTTTGCCAAACTGCTTTTCAATTTGAGATACCGCCAACTCGATCGCCTTGCCCCGCTCGTCTGCCATGGAAGTGGCTCCTTTGAAGAATGCAGATATTAGTGCTCTCTAAGTTTGGTCGGATTATACATAGGAATGGAAGCGAAGAAAAGGCGAATCAAGAAGATTACTGTGGAAAGCGTCCCAGAATGGCACAGTATTCAGCCATTCCAAGCTCTTGTCATCCTGAGGCCCGCGGTCTTGGCGGGCCGAAGGACCTCTGGAAGCTGCAGGCAGGGTCGGCTCTGCCGGCAGAGTCCATAGGTCCTTCGCTTCGCTCAGGATGACAAGCCGGGATTATCTTTGCAGCAAGTCCACGGGCGCGGTCACATCATGCACCCGGAAATACTTCGCCAGAGCCGGATACTTCCGGGCGACCGCCTCATACATCGCATACGCCACATTGCGATAAGAAACATGTCCTGCCGGCGTCGTGCGTAGCTCTGAAATGTAGACCGCCTCAGCGAAATCCATTTTGAACAGCGCTCTCTTCTTGAACGCCAAGGGAATCGCGTATTGCGAGTTTTCTTCGGCCTCGGAGTTCTTGCCGGCACCGAGCGCAGACAGCGTCTGCACAGCCGTTTGCACGCGCCGCATCGCCATATCGAAGCGTCCGCGGACGCCGGCATCTTCCATATCGAGCAGCATTTCGTAGCCGTGCGCGGTGGTGAAGGCCTGCATGACCTGAATGCACCGGCGGTGGCGGTGCATGTCGCGGAAGCCGCCGGTATCCATGAGAATGTCGAAGCGGAACTGCTGTCCGGCGCGGAAACCGCGCAACATCTCGTCGTGCTTGCCGCGATGGCGCAAGCCGAGGTCGATGATCTCGCGGCGGCGGCGCTCGCCCGCTACCTGCACCGCCTGGCGAATCTGGCGGTAAGAATGATGGCAGTGCTCGTAGAGGAGCGTCGTCGCGATTTCCACTTCCAGCGGCTCGTCGTCGAGCAGATCGACGATGGCTTTCGACGGCGCAAGCGGCTCCTCGGCCATCAACTCGCGCGCGGCCTGACGCAGTTCCTTCCGGGTCTCGATCTCGTACGGATTAGGATCCGCGTACTTCACCAGCGTTGGCGCGACGCGGACCTCGTGCAATAACTCCTGCTCAGCCCGCGCACCTAATTCCGGATTCACCGCACGAATCTCTTCAACCAGCGCCCGCAAGGAATCCGCATTCACATTGTACGCAGCTCCAGTCGCTGCCTTCTTCAGCGACTCTCCGAGCCCGCGCACCTCTTTGTGGGTGTGCGAGAGCAGATGAGCCACTTGATTCTCCAGCGTGCGCGCATTCACGATCTCGCCCAGCGAAGTATTCGTCGCGAGCGGCAGCAAGTAGCGCGTGATGTCGAATGCCCGCGCCTTCAGCGTGCGCTCGTAGCCGTCCTGTTTCATGTCGGAGGGCTTCGGCGTGATGCTGATCAGGTAATCGGTCATGTGCGCCGAGAGCGCGTCGTATTCGGTGAACAGAAAGTCGACCGTGTCGCGGTAGAGTTTGCGGGCTTCGTCGTCGCCGCCGAAGTCGGGCGTGTAGTATCCGCTCTTGCGAAAGTCCTGATAACGCGTGGAGCGCTCCTGGCCATCCCAGCGCTGTTCGTCGACCAGTTCGATGGCGGCGAGAACCGACAGGCGCTCGATGGCGAGCGCTATGTGCGCCAGGTCGGCGATCGAGCGGTGGCCGTACTGGAAATAAAACGTGTTGAGGAACTTCTCCGCCTTCTGCGTGCTGATCTCGCGCAGCGATTCCTTCATCGACAGGGCCGAGCGCGAATACTTCGCCATGGCGTAGGCCTGAATCTCTGGCTCGACTCCGAAGACGGCAAAGACTTCCGTCGAAGGCTCCGCCGCGGTCACGCTCCCGGGTTGAGCCTCGGGCTTAAGCGCGGGCACGTGCGACGTGCGATGCGTCGAGCGGTGGCCGCCAGCCGGGGACTCGGTGGATTTCTTGTCGGAAGGGTCAGGCATGGTGATGACGTTGGTTACAGGTTGGGACATGGGAGTGCTGGAATGTTACGCGCCGTGCTTGTGGATAAGCAATGCGATTCGTTGCCGGCCCTGAGAGGAAAATGTGGGGACAGCCGCCTCCGGCTGTCCGGTCGAGCGAAGCTCGACGGCCGCGGCAAGCACCATTCGAGTCGTTCTACTCCACAATACTCCCCGCGTATAATTCACCGTTCCGCAATCATTCGATAGCAGTACGGAGAACCCTCATGTCTCTCTCTGGACACGTCGCATTTGTTACCGGCGCATCGCAAGGCATCGGACGGACTTGCGCTCTGCGACTGGCAAAGGAAGGCGCGGCGGTGGCCGTTGCCGCCCGCAATCAGGAAAAGCTAAACGAGTTAGTCAATGAGATCGCGAACGCCGGCGGGAAAGCAGCGGCCTTTCCCCTCGATGTCGCCGATGAGGAGCAAGTAAAGACAGCGATCAAAGCGGCCATCGCGCAATTCGGAAAGATTGACATTCTTGTCAATAATGCCGGCATCACCCGAGACCAACTCGTGATGCGTATGAAGCGGGCGGACTGGGACGCGGTGCTTCAGACGAACCTTACGTCGGCTTATCTCTGCACCCAGCAGGTCATTCCGTCAATGCTGAAACAACGCTGGGGACGGATCATCAACGTCACCAGCGTCTTCGGACAGATGGGGCAGGCAGGGCAGGCTAATTACGCGGCGTCGAAGGCCGGGCTGATCGGGCTGACCATGGCGATTGCGCGTGAAGTCGGGTCGCGCAACATTACTTGTAACGCGGTTGCACCCGGATTCATCGAAACTCCCATGACCGATGTGCTCAGCGAGGAATTCAAGCAGAAAGCGGTGACGCAGATTCCGTTGGGTCGGGTGGGTACGACGGGAGACATCGCTGGCGCGGTCGCATTTCTCGCCTCCGAGGATGCTTCTTACATCACCGGGCATGTGCTTAACGTGAATGGCGGCATGTTGATGGGGTGACCTCAGCAAAGGGATACGGAGGTCTACACAGGAATCATGAAAGCCGAGAAGAAAGATTTTGAGATTTCCTCCCTGTCCTCTGTCGTGAAAGATTTTTCTTTCCGGCAAGCCGAATCTCCAGGCCAAATCGCCCAGGCCCGAGAACTCTTCCTTGAATACGCGCAGTCGCTCGGCTTCAGTTTGTGCTTTCAGAATTTCGACAAGGAACTCGCCGACCTTCCCGGTGATTACGCTCCTCCCGACGGACGCCTGCTGCTGGCCGAATTCGAAGGCCAGGTAGCGGGATGCGTCGCGCTGCACAAACTTGAAGACGGCATCTGCGAGATGAAGCGGCTTTACCTGCGTTCGCAGTTTCGCGGAAAGGGGCTGGGACGCGCTATCGCCGACCGCATCATTGCCGAAGCCCGAATGATCGGGTACCAGCGAATGCGCCTGGACACTGTCGAGCCAGTGATGAAAGATGCCGTCGCGATGTACCGCAGAATCGGCTTCCGCGAGATCGCTCCCTACTGCAAGAATCCCATCGCCGGCGCGCTCTATATGGAACTGGAGTTGTAAGTCGACCCGCTCTTCAGCCACAATGTCGGCCACCAGATGACACGACATCTCCTGGGAGAATTCATCATGAAAACACTCTTCGCGCTGGTTGTAGTTCTCATACTCGCCGCGTCCGCATGGGCGACCGACGGAAAAACGGTTAGCTATAAGAGCGGCGATGAAACCGTACAAGGCGTGCTCTACACGCCCTCGGGCAAAGGACCATTCCCGGCGCTCATCGTGATTCACGAGTGGTGGGGGTTGAACGATTGGGTGAAGGAGCAAGCTTCGAAGCTTTCGGATCAGGGCTATGTCGCCCTCGCTGTTGATTTGTATCGCGGAAAGGTTGCGACGACTCCCGACATGGCGCACGAGATCATGCGCGGCGTCCCCGAAGACCGCGCGAAACGCGACTTGCACGCCGCTTTCGAATTCCTGGCATCGCAACCCACCGTGAATAAGAAACGCATCGGCGCGATCGGATGGTGCATGGGCGGCGGCTACTCGCTCGATGTCGCACTGCAGGAACCCACGCTTGCCGCGGACGTCATCAACTACGGGCATCTCGCCACGGATGCCGACGCGCTGCGGAAGATCAATGCGCCTATCCTCGGACTTTTCGGCGGGCAGGACCGCGGCATTACCCCCGACGATGTGCACAAATTTGAGGCAGCGCTGAAACAACTCGGGAAGAAAGTCGAGATCAAGATTTACGACGACGCGGGACACGCTTTCGAGAATCCCAACAACAAAGACGGCGATCGCGCGGCCGACGCGGCCGACGCGTGGAAGCGTACAGTGGAGTTTCTGGCGATGACACTGAAGAAATAAGGCGAATCCCGCTGCCCGTGAAAAGCCGTGCTGGACCTGAGGTTTGAGCGGTTAACAATTCCTTGCACAGCGTATAAGAAATGCTCGGGAGCGTCGCCTATTTCGCTCACCGCCATTCGTTTTCCACATGGCACAAAGGTCTTAGTGATTGGCACAAATTTCCCCTTGCCAGAAGTTGCCGCTCTGGTTACCATGACCCATCCTGAAATGCTCCCTACCATGAATATCGGCGAGACCATCCGCAACTACCGGCTCCAAAAAGGGATGTCTCAGGGCGACATCGAAAAGCGAACTGGCCTGCTCCGTTGCTACCTGTCGCGCGTGGAAAACGGCCATACCATTCCGTCGCTGGATACGCTGTCGAAAATCGCCGGAGCCATGGAGTTACCACTTTCACAATTCTTCTCCGACCCGAATCACAGCAACGGCTCGAAGGGCTTACCCCAGCTGTCCGACGACGAAGTCCGCTTCCTGAGCCAGATTCGCCGCTATTCCACCAGTCTGAACGACAGCGACCGCAAGCTGGTGCTGGCCATGGTCAAGAAGATGGCATCGAATTCCGCGAAATAGCTCCTAGCTACTAGCTCCTGGTCCAAGTCGCTGGCCCCTTACTTTCGTACCATACCTTTGGTGCCCGATGGGAACCTCGTGCCGGCGATTGTCTCTCCACTAAACTAAGCGTGGAGACCTCTGTGACGACCGACGAGGAACTGAATCATCTCGACACGCAACTGCGCCGGCTGAAGATCGAGTACGAAATTTTCTTCAGCAATCCCAGCAAGCGTCCTCCCGCGGACATCGAGTGGAAGGTGCTCGCGCTACTGCGGAAGTTTTCCGATGGCGGACGCATGAACTTTTCGCAGCGCTACCGCTACAACGAAATGGCCCAGCGGTATGCCATATACAGCGACCTATGGCGCAAGAAGTGCCGCATTCGGGAGGAAGGATACCGGCGCCCTCAGGATGCCCTGCTATCGGTCCAAGGAGTGCGCACGGGCGAGGAGGACCACAAGCAGCAGCATCATCCCGTGTACGGCGTAAGCCATGCGGCCACGGCAGCGGCTGCCGGGAGCAAGGCATCGCAGCCCTTAACGCTGCACAGCGTCGACCCGTCGGAAAAAGAGCAGGTGGAACGGCTCTACAACACGCTCGTCGCCGCCAAGAAGAAGGCAGGCGAAAACGTAACCGGTACGATCGACTCGTTTACCGCGTTCGTGCAGAAAAAGACAGAACAGATTCGCAAGCAATATCACTGCGAAGGCGTCGAATACTCGGTCGAACTGGCCGACGGTCACGTGAAGCTGAAGGCCAAAGCCAAGACTTAGTCTACGTTCATTCCTTTCTCTCAGAGGCCGCGGGTTTGCCGCGGCGTTTTCTTTTCACCAACCTACTGCGCTCGATCCACAAGTAGCAGCACTCGCTTGCGAGCGAGCGATCGATGACCTCTTACTGATAAAATCTCCGGTCGCCATCCATTTTGCAGAGGCCATCATGTCCCGTATTCAGCGCGCTATTCTCAGCGTCACCGACAAGACCGGACTCGTCGATTTCGCGCGAAGACTCTCCGCCCTTGGCATCGAACTCATTTCCACCGGAGGCACCGCCAAACTGCTTCGCGACTCCGGCATCACCGTGAAAGATATTTCGGACCTGACTGGCTTTCCCGAGGTGCTCGACGGGCGCGTGAAGACCCTGCATCCCAAGGTTCATGGGGGAATCCTGCATCGGCGGGAAGATCCCAAACATGTGGCCGCGGTCAAAGAGCACGGCATTCAGCCGGTCGATATGGTGGTTGTGAATCTTTATGCCTTCGAAAAAACAGCGGCCAAGCCAGGGGTCGTGTTTGAGGAACTGATCGAGAACATCGATATTGGCGGGCCATCGATGATCCGCTCGGCGGCAAAGAATTTTCAGGACGTCGCCATCGTGACGTCGCCGGCGGACTACGACGCGATCGCCTCCGAACTCGACCGTGAGAAAGCACAACTCTCCAAAGAAACGAGGTGGCGCCTCGCACAAAAGGCGTTCGCTACGACAGCGGCCTACGATTCCGCGATCGCCTCCACGCTGGAGCAGATCAGCCCTCAGAACATGCAGCGGGAATCCAGCTTCCCCAACACTCTGCGGTTCTCGTTTCACAAGACCCTCGACCTGCGCTACGGCGAAAATCCGCACCAGAAGGCAGCAATGTATTCCGATGGCTCGGGCGCAGGAGTTGCGAACGCGCGGCAGTTGCAGGGCAAGGAGCTGTCTTATAACAACATTGTCGACCTGCAAGCAGCGTGGGATCTGGCGCAGGAATTCGACGAACCGGTGGTCGCCATCATTAAGCACACCAACCCCTGCGGCACGGCGACCGGCAAGACGCTGGCCGAAGCTTACAAGCGTGCGCTGGAATGCGATCCCGTGTCAGCGTTTGGCGGAGTCATCGGGGTGAATCGGCCAGTGGACACCGCAGCCGCCGAGGAAATGCACAGGCTTTTCCTGGAAGTGATCGCCGCGCCCGGGTTTGACGAAGATGCGAAGGCGAAGTTTGCCTCGAAGAAGAATCTTCGCTTGGTCGAAGTCACACCTGCAAATCAGAAATGGATCTTAAAAAATGTTTCTGGAGGCATGCTGGTGCAAGATGCCGACGTCCGCCCGCTAAAGGATGCGGACTTAAAGGTGGTCACCAAACGGCCGCCGACGCCGGAAGAAATGCGCGCTCTGCTTTTCGCCTGGAAAGTCTGCAAGCACGTGAAGTCGAACGCGATCGTCTACGCGCGTGAAGGTCAGACGGTCGGCGTGGGCGCTGGACAAATGTCGCGGGTGGATTCGGCCAAGATCGGTGCGATGAAGGCTCAACTGCCGCTCAAGGGCACAGTGGTTGCATCCGACGCGTTCTTTCCCTTCCCGGATGGCGTCGAAGAGATCGCGAAGGCCGGAGCCACGGCCGTGATCCAACCCGGCGGCTCGCAGCGCGATCCGGAGGTGATTGAAGCCGCCGACCGCCTGGGGCTGGCAATGGTATTTACGGGCGTAAGGCACTTCCGACATTAAGCGCGAACCTCACTTCAGAAGCCCGCAGCAACCCCCATCCGCCAGACTGCAACCCATTCCTTAAGATTTTTCTGATGGGAGCGTTCTCACGGCCCTGGTCACTCGATTTCGGGGGCTCCGCGCGGTCCTAACTGTGTGTGTGCTCTTTTGGAGCCTCAGTTCCTTCGGGGCTCTAGGCGGCGATGTACCTTCCGTGCAAGCCGATATCGCGCACTTGCAAGGCACGCTCCGCGTGAACCCGGCTGCCTCCTATACGGTTCACGAGATCCAAACTCCTGCAGGTACGAAAGTGCGAGAGTACCTTTCGCCCGCGGGAAAAGTCTTCGCAGTCGCATGGCAGGGCCCGTGGCTTCCCGATCTCCAGCAGCTGCTCGGCTCATATTTCGCGCAGTATCAGCTGGCCACGCACTCTCCCAGACAACGCGTCGCTCGTACGCCCGTATCCGTTCATGATGCCAACCTGGTCGTCGAGCAGTCGGGTCACATGCGCTCGTTCGTCGGACGAGCGTACCTGGTGGACCAGCTTCCGTCAGGCGCGACTCCGGAGTCCATCCGGTGACCCGCGCTGCATCATCGCGGCTCATTGCCCTGAGCGCCATTCTGGTCGCAGCCATCGTTCTCGCACATTGCGGCGGAAGCAGCCACCACAATTCGATTGCCAGCTCCGGTTCTAACGTCGAACCCATTGTGGTCAACGCCGGACCCGCTGGCAATTACGCCAATGGGCTTTTCGTCACCATCACGGTGTGCGTTCCGTCCAGCTCGAACTGCCAGACAATCGACGGCGTACTCGTGGATACCGGATCCTACGGTCTCCGAATCCTGTCATCCAATGGCGGCGGCGAACTCACCCTGCCGCTCCCTCCGCAGACCGACTCGAACGGCAACCCGATCGGCGAGTGCGGTGAATTCGTCAGCAGCTTGACTTGGGGCCGGGTAGGCACTGCGGATCTTCAGATTTCCGGCGAGAGTGCCAGCGGTGTGCCGGTCCAAATCATCGACCCCTCGTTTGCCGCTGTGCCCTCCAAGTGCCAACGCACCGGCGTTCCTGAGCAAGACACTCTGCAGGCCTTAGGAGCCAATGCGATTCTCGGCATCGGCCCCTTTGTGCAGGACTGCGGCGACGCCTGCGCGCTGCCCAGCAACGACTCCGGGAATCCGGGGCTTTATTACAGCTGCGTTTCCACTTCGTGCCAGGTCACTTCGGAGCCTGTCGCTCACCAGATAGCCAACCCGGTCGCACTATTTGCAAAGGATAATAACGGCGTAATCGTGGAATTGCCCGCCGTTTCTGCCGCCACGGCTAGCGTGAGCGGATCGCTCGTCTTCGGTATCGGAACTCAATCCAACAACAGCATCAGCGCGAAGGACGTTTTCCCGCTGAACTCGAATGCCGAATTCAGTACAACATTCCACGGCCAGTCGTATCCTGGATTTATCGACAGCGGGTCGAACGGCCTGTTTTTTCTGAGCAGCAGCACCTCTTCGCTTCCAGTCTGCAGTGACACTTCAAGCTTCTATTGCCCGAGTTCTCCCGCGAATCTATCCGCTACGACGACATCGAATGGGGTCTCGGCCACGGTGAACTTCACGGTGCAAAATGCGGATTCTCTCTTTTCGAATACGTCCGCTTCTGTTTTTCCCGGGCTCGCCGGTCCTAATGCTGACACGTTCGACTGGGGATTGCCCTTCTTCTTCGGCCGCAATGTCTTCACCGCGCTCGAATCTCGCAGCACCCCGGCAGGTTCCGGTCCATACTGGGCGTTTTAACAGGTTGCTGGAGGAAACATTGCAGGACCCGGCGTTACCAGCCGCTGAGGCCAGCGGTTCAAACCCGCACAAAACAGGAGCTTTCCGTATGGAGATTACCGGGTCGTTGTACTTCTGGAATGTCGATTTACTTTCCTTTACACCAACTTTGTTTTCAACCCCTGAAAAACCGGGTTAGAATAAAAGCACCTTCCCCTCGACGGCTTTGCATCCAACAAGCTGAGGTAATCCGGAAGAGCGCTTTGAGCGCAGTCAGGTCCAGAATGATGAGAATTTTTCGTCTTTTCTTAATCTTGGGAGTGGCATCTGTGGCTGTCGCTCAAACCAGCCAATCCACCCCCGCCACGCCGGAATCCAGCCAGTCGTCGCCGCGCAAAGTCGACAAAGCCGCCGCGTACTACCACTACACGCTGGCGCACATGTACGAGGAAATGGTTACAGCGTACGGCCGCAGCGACCTGGCCGTGAAGGCGACCGAGGAATACCGGCTGGCCATTGAATCGGATCCGTCATCGGAGTTCCTGACCTCAAGCCTCGCCGAACTCTACGTCAAGACCGGACGCATCGCCGATGCCGTAAGAGAAGCCCAGGACATTATCAAGCGTGACCCGACGAATCTGGAAGCACACAAGCTTCTGGGGCGGATCTACCTGCGTTCTCTGGGGGACATGCCGGGCGGAAACGGGTCGGACAACATTTTGAAGCTCGCAATTGAGCAATACCAGGAAATCGTGAAGCTCGATCCGCAGAGCGTAGACGATCACCTGCTGCTCGGACGCCTGTACCGTTTGAGTAACGACATGCCGAAGGCGGAAGCCGAGTTGAACACGGCGATCAAGATCGATCCCAATTCTGAAGAAGCGGTCACTACGCTGGCGATGCTCTACACCGATGAGGGCGATACAGCACATGCGCTCAAGGTCCTGAGCTCGATTCCGGACTCGGCGCGCTCGGCCAAGTTGTATTCCGCACTCGGAGCCGCGTACGAACAACGCAAGGAATACAAAAACGCGATTGATTCCTACAAGCACGCGATCATGCTCGATCGCGACAATCTGGACGCGATCCGCGGACTGGCCGAAAACTATCTGAATGATGGCCAGCTCGAAGCTGCGCTCGAACAGTACAAGGTTATCTCCGACTCGAATCCGGAAGACGCGCAGACTTACGTTCGCATCGCCGAAATCTACCGGCGGCAGGCGAAGTACGATCTGGCGCTGGAGAATCTGAAGCACGCTGACACCTTGATTCCTGACACCGCCGAAGTCCCCTACAGCATGGCTGCCGTCTACCAGGCGCAGGGACGCTATGACGAAGCGGCCAAACTGCTGCAGGATCTTCTGAAGAAAACCGAGAAGAGCAGCGAAATCGGTACCAGCCAGACCGATCGTAACAATCGCGCGATCTTCATTGAGCGTCTGGGGATGGTCTACCGCGAGCAGGAAAACTACACCGCGGCGGTTGAGACATTCCGCAAGATGCTGCCGCTGGGCGACGAGAACGCCCGCAGCGGCTATCAAGAGATTATCGACACGTACCGCGACTCCAAGCAGTGGCCACAAGCCACGGCCGCGGCGAAAGAAGCCGTGCAGAAGTTGCCGAACGATCGCGACCTTCGCATGGTGCTGGATGCGCAACTCGCCGATATGGGCGAGTTCGATCAAGCTGTCGCAGACATTAAGGGCATGCTCAAAGGCGGCCCGGAAGACCGCGATGTGCATCTCCGGTTAGCGATCATTTACACCCGCGCCAGGCGCTGGAGCGATGCAGAACAGTCACTCGCCAAGGCGGAGCAACTGTCAGGCAAGCCGGATGACAAGGCATACGTGAGTTTCCTGCGCGGCGATCTCTACCAGCGGCAGAAGATGTTTGACCAGGCCGACACCGAGTTCCGCAAAGTGCTGGCCGTGACTCCACCGACAGATCCGCAGGCGGCAGCGACGCTGAACTATCTCGGATACATGAATGCCGATCGCGGCGTGAAGCTCGAGGAATCGCTCAACTACATCAAGCAGGCACTCACGTTCGAACCAAACAACGGCGCCTACCTCGACTCGCTCGGCTGGGCTTACTTCAAGCTGGGCAAGTACGACATGGCAGAAGAAAACCTGAACAAAGCAGCGGTGCACATGGGCTCTGATCCTACGGTGCAGGAACACTTGGGCGATCTCTATCAGAAGACGGGACGCTTGAAACTAGCCGCTTCGCACTGGGACCGCGCGGTGCAAGAATGGAATAAGACCGTTCCCGCCGAGCAGGACTCAGAAGCCTTCGCCAAGGTGCAGCAGAAACTTGATGCTGCCAAGGTGAGGCTGGCAAAAGAAGACTCCAACAAGTAGAGACTTGAGGGTGTCCCATCTTAACGTCGCGTCTTTTGCGGCGTTAGGGTGGGATTTTGACTTTCGCCCCCGGCCCCCATCCCGCGTCTCGCGATAAACTTCTCTGATGATGCAGACAGCCCTGAGCATCACCATTCGCGAAGGCACCGCCGCCGACATTCCCGAAATCGCCCGCCAGCGACGCCGCATGTGCGAGGACATGAACTATACCGATGCCGACATCCTGTCGGCGATGGTAAACGCGACTGCCGACTATCTGAAGAAAGCGATTCCCGAAGGATCCTTCCGTTCATGGCTGGCATGCGACAACGGCCGCGTCGTGGCGGGAGGCGCCGTCGTCATCGCCGCCTGGCCCGCCCACGCCTACGATCTCGAATGCCGCAGGGCGACCATCCTGAACGTCTATACGGAACCGGAGTACCGCCGGCGCGGGATTGCCCGGCAGATTATGGAAATCATGGTCGACTGGTGTAGACGGGAAGGCTTCGCCCGCGTCAGCCTGCACGCCAGCGAACACGGGCGTCATTTGTACGAATCCCTGGGTTTCGTGGACAGCAACGAGATGCGGCTGAACCTGCGGTAACAAGCAATTGGTAGTTAGCATTTAGCTGATTTCGTTGCTCGGTACCCGGTACTCGGTACTTTGGTAGACTTCCCTCATGCTGGCGACTTACGCGGTGCAGGTGACGCAATCCCGCGGACGGCGCTTCGCTGAGTCGCCGCATCCCTACCGCAACGATTTCCAGCGCGACCGCGATCGTGTGATACACGCCCGCGCTTTTCGCCGGCTTGAGGCCAAGACCCAGGTCTTCACGCGCCGCTACTCTGACCACTTCCGCAATCGTCTGACACATACCCTCGAAGTGACCCAGATTTCGCGCACCATTGCCGGAGCACTCGGGCTCAACGCTGACCTTACCGAAGCTCTCGCGCTGGTACATGACATCGGCCATCCTCCGTTCGGACATGCCGGAGAAAAAGCTCTCAACGCCGCGATGCACCAGCATGGACTTTTCTTCGACCACAACCTTCATGCGTTGCGCATTGTGGAAGACTTTGAGCAGCGCTACGCCGCGTTTCGCGGCTTGAACCTGACGTTCGAAGTACGCGAAGGGATCATCAAGCACTCGCACGACTACGATCCGAAGGAGCATCCGGAGCTGGCGGAGTACCTTCTGGACCAGCGCCCTCCGCTAGAAGCCCAGCTGATCGACCTCACGGATGAAATCGCCTACAACACGGCCGATCTCGATGACGGCTACGAATCGCACCTGCTGCCGCTGAAAGAGATCCGGGAAGGCGTTGGAATTTTCGAGCGCTTCTATCGCGAGGTCGCTCAGCTGTACCCGCAGGCTCCCGAGAAGCTGAAGTTCAACGAAACTTTGAAACGCGTGCTCAACCGGCTGGTGGACGATCTGATCCGGACCACGCAGAAGCGGGTAAATGAGGCCAGGATTCAGAGCGTGGAGGGAATCCGCGCGCATCCGCAACGGTTAGCGGCATTCAGCCCGGAAGTCGAGGCTGAGCGCAAGCGGAACAAAGATTTCCTTTACGAGAATCTCTACTACAGCCCGTCGCTGGCCGACGAGAAAGATGATGCGGAACGCGTGGTTTCAGAGTTGTTCGCCTTCTGGATGGCTCATCCAGAATCCCTTCCGCACCAATATCAGGAGAAAGCGAAAGACGAGGGGCTGCCGCGCGTCGTCTGCGATTACATCGCCGGCATGACCGACCCGTTCATCTTCGAGCAGTACGAGAAGCACTGCGGGTAAAACGGCTCACCTAGCGACAGCCGCCTCGGCTGTCGAGCGGAGTTCAACTTTACAGCACCTGGCCGAGCCGCCGAATCCCCTCGCGAATCTGCGCCTCGCCCATTCGCGAGTAGCCCAGCATAACACCGGTTGGTCTCGGCTTGCCTATACAGTACGCGGAGATCCCATAGACGCGCACCCCGTGAACCGCCGCCTTCGAAATCACCGACTCCTCGCTGATTCGCCGTCTCGGCCACAGCACGACGTGCGCACCAGATCCGTCCCCGGTCACGTCGACGCGATTGCCGAGATGGGTCCGAATGGCGGCCATCAATACTCTGCGCCGCGCCGAATTCTGCCGCCGCACTCTCCGCAAGTAGCGTTCATACATTCCGCTCGATATGAATTCCGCAAGCGTTGCCTGCTCCAGAGTAGCCGTATGCCGGTCGCACAGCCACTTGGCTGCGGTGAAGGCTTGCACCAGCCTATTTGGCGCGATCAAATATCCGATGCGCAGCGCTGAAAAGACTGTGCGTGAGAATGTCCCGATGTAGATGACCCGCCCTTCCCGGTCGAGGCCTTGCAGCGACTCCAGTGGCTGCCCTTCATAACGAAACTCCCCGTCATAGTCGTCCTCGACGATAATTGCATTCCGTCGCTTCGCCCATTTCAGCAAGGCCAACCGCCGTGCCAACGGCAGAATCACACCCGTCGGAAACTGGTGCGACGGCGTCACAAAAACAATCCGCGCCTCTTCCGGTATTCTTTTTGGATCCAGCCCATCCTGGTCCAGCGCGATCGGAAGCAAATGGACTCCCGCGGCCCGCAACACTTCCCATGTTCCCTGATAACTTGGGTCCTCAAACGCAACCTGGTCCCCCGGTTCCATCAGCACGCGCGCAATCAGATCGAGAGCTTGCTGCGAGCCGTTCACGACAACGATCTGAGAGGCGTCGCACACCACCGCACGCGACCTCCGCACGTGCGCGCAGATCGCCTCCCGCAGCGCCGTGCTTCCCGCCGCATGTCCGTAGTCGAGTTCGGCTACCCGCGTTTTGCGTGCGCAGCGCAGCAGAATGCGTCGCCACATGGCAAACGGAAAGCTTGTTAGGTCGCTGCGTCCGTAAGCAAAGTCATAAGGCAGTCCTGAGCGCGGCATTTGCAGGGCAAAATTCATCCTCGACCACTCTTCCGCCGCTGTTTTTCCGAAACGCGATACCCGGACTGGGACGGATCTCCCTGGCGAGGCCGTCGGGCCGGATCCTACGCCGTTCGACACGTAGGTGCCCGAACCGGTCTTTCCTTCGGCAAATCCCTCAGCCAGAAGCTGATCGTAGGCGGTAAGCACTACCGTCCTTGAAATTCCCAGTTGTTCGGCCAGATCCCGCGTGGATGGCAGCTTTTCGCCGCCGCGAAGCGCTCCCGACAGCATGGCTTCCCGCAAGCGCGTGTATACCTGCCGGAACATCGGCTCGCCTGTCTTCGATAGTGGTATTGCTAGTTGCACAAGAAGTGGATATTTGACAATACCACGATCCGATTCATGCTTGCCGGAGAAGATACTCGCAGAGATTTTTGGACTGGAGAAGGAAATGAAAGATGTGCAGAAACCTGTGGTAGCGGCAGTTCTGATCGTGGCTGTGTTTGCGTTCTTCTTCGCGGCCCCAACCGCGGCGCATGCCGGGGCAGCAGGGCCTCAGGAGACGGCCAAATCGCATGATGGCCAGCACGATTTCGATTTCGAAATCGGCACCTGGAAGATCCATCTGAAAAGACTTCTCCATCCTCTAACCGGCTCGACAACCTGGACTGAATTCGACGGCACCACCGTCACCCGCAAACTCTGGAATAGCCGTGCCAATATTGAGCAGTTTGAAACCACCAGTTCTACCAACCACATCGAAGGCCTCACGCTTCGTCTGTACAATCCCGCGTCCCATCAGTGGAGCATCTATTGGGCCACCAGCAAAGATGGCATTCTGGGCATTCCGACCATCGGCGAATTCAAGAACGGCCAAGGCGAGTTCTACGATCAGGAACCCATCAACGGGCGAGTCATCATGGTCCGATTCATCTGGTCGCAAATCACCCCAACGTCTGCGCACTTTGAACAATCCTTCTCCGACGATGGAGGCAAGACCTGGGAGGTCAACTGGATCACCGACCAGACCCGCGTCAGCGAGCAAGAATTCAAAGCGGCATCAGAATCGAGCACACCCAAGCTTGCGCCGCAATCCACGCCGGCCACCGACCACCAGCACGATTTCGATTTTGAGTTCGGAAGCTGGAAGGCTCATCTCAAGCGCCTGTTGCATCCCTTAAGCGGCTCTGAGAGTTGGGTTGATTACGACGGCACTTCGGTAGTCAGCAAGCTCTGGAATGGCCGCGCGAACTTTGGCGAGTTGTCGGTCGACGGCCCGAGCGGACACATTCAGGGCATCACGCTCCGCCTGTACAACCCGCAATCGCACCAGTGGCGCCTGTACTGGGCCAACAGCAAAGACGCGATCCTGCAGGTTCCCACGATTGGACAATTCGACAGCGCACGCGGAGAGTTCTTCGATCAGGAAGATTTTCAGGGCAAGTCCATCTTCGTTCGTTTCGTCTTTTCCGATGTGACTCCAACTTCGTTCCGGACCGAGCAAGCCTTCTCCGCGGATGGCAGCAAGAACTGGGAACCCAACTGGACCGCGACTTTTACTCGCACGAAAGAATGAAGCTTTCTGGACCCCGACACGCTCTTACGATGATGAGGGATATTCTCGCCCTGCTTGCCATGACAGCCTGTCTCGCAGGAGCTCAGGAAGTGAGTTCGCCAAAAGATGCTCGTCAAGCGCTCGACAATGCGTGGTGGACGGGGCCGCTGCTGGCACCGTCGGCAAACACTTTGCCCCGCGGCCATGTCCTGATCGAGCCTTATCTCTACGACGTGATCTCGCAAAGCTCCTACGATTCGAGCGGAGTTCGCCACAGCACTCCACATATCAACGGATTCGGCTCCCTTACCTACGTCAATTACGGCCTCGCCAACAAGCTCACCGTCGGCCTGATTCCTGTCTTCGGCTACAACCAGGTCAGCCAGGGGCTCGGAAGCTCGGGCGTTGGCGCCGGCGATCTCACGGTGCAGGCGCAGTACCGAGTTCATCTTTTTCACGAAGGCAGCTGGGTGCCCACCACGTCCTTTGCCTTACAGGAGACCCTTCCGACCGGTAAGTACGACAATCTCGGCGACCGCGCCAGCGACGGAATTGGCAGTGGCTCTTACACGACCACCCTATGCTTCTATACGCAGACCTTCTTCTGGATGCCGAACGGACGAATTCTGCGTACGCGTTTCAACGTTACGCAGGGGTTTTCCCGGGAGGCGCGGGTGCAGGACGTCAGCGTGTACGGCACTTCCCAGGGATTTCGTGGCCACGTCGACCCTGGCGCCGCGCTCTTCGTGGACTTAGCCGGTGAATACAGCATCACTCGAAGCTGGGTCCTTGCCTTCGACGCGACGTACCGACATCAATACAACACCGCTGTGACGGGATACAACATTTCGAGTCCAGCGGAGCTTGTGTCGCTCAACTCCGGCTCAAGTCAAGCCTTCGGACTGGCGCCGGCTATCGAATACAACTTCAGCAGCAAAGTCGGCGTAATCGCAGGCATGCGCGTGTTCCCGGCGGGCAAGAATACGAGCAATTCAATCACTCCGGCGATTGCGGTCAACATCGTGCATTGATCGGACGTTTTGTAGGAAGCTGGGCCTGGATTGAAATATGGAACTTGAGCCCGTTCGAACGAGTCGCCAGGGCCCGCTTGCTTTCTTATGCTCCCGGACGCAAACTTGGGAACTTCATACGTTCTAGTCGTGTCTCTATCAAAAGAAGTATGGAGGTCCGAATGTCCGAACCTTCCCATGGCTTCATCCGTAAGTGCGCCGTAGTTTTTCTTCTGAGCGTTCTGGTATTGCCCGTCTCTCTCGCAGCACAGACCTCCACGCAGTCACCAATGGAGGGCATCGCCCCAAAAAACGATCCTGACAGGCAGCAGGCGGTCGAATTCATTGATAACGGGAAGATGGCGCAGGCCATGCCTTTGTTCGAGAAGCTATGCGCGGAATATCCCAAGGACCCCGGCTTGTGGGAAGGATGGGGAGTCTCGACGCTCGGTTACTCGCAGACTCTTACGGATGCGGACTTGCGAAAAAAAGCCCGCGCCCGCGCCCGCAGTTTCCTGATCAAGGCCAAAGAACTGGGCGACAACAGCAACCTGATGCAGACCTTGCTCGCCATGACTCCCGAGGACGGCGGCGAAATGCCGTTCTCTTCGCGAAAAGAAGTCAATGATGCGATGCAGCAGGCCGAAGCCGACTTCGTGCGTGGCGACTTCGACAAGGCGCGGGACGGATACCTTCGCGTGCTTCTTCTCGACCCCAAGAACTACGACGCCGCGCTTTTCATCGGCGATGTGTATTTCAAGCAACATATCAATGGCAGCGCCGGCGAGTGGTTCGCTCGCGCCGTCGAGATCGATCCCAATCGCGAAACCGCATATCGCTATTGGGGAGATGCGCTCTGGGCGATGGGGAAGAGTGCGGAGTCCCGCGAGAAGTTCATTCAGGCCATAATCGCCGAACCTTACACTAGCAACCGCTCCTGGATGGGCCTTACGCAGTGGGCACAGCGCAGCAAGGTCACGCTAAACTGGGTGCGCCTCCAGGATAAAAGCGAGGTCACCCAGAAAGACGAGAAGAACGTCAGCATTACTCTCGATAACAGCCTTGGCAAGGACGATCCAAATATGGCGGCATGGCTCACCTACGCCATGGGTCGGGCTAGCTGGCATATGGAGAAGTTCAAAAAGGAATTCCCGAACGAGCCCAAGTATCGACGCACGATGCGCGAGGAGGCAGATTCTCTACATCTCATACTCGCTACACTGACCGGACAGAAAGACTTCGAGGAGAAAAAGAACAAACTGGATCCTGCCTTGGCCCAATTGGTGCAAATTGACAAAACCGGATTTCTGGAGCCCTTTGCCTTACTCAACCGCGCAGATGCCGAAATCGCTCAAGATTATGCTCCCTACCGCGACACACACCGCGACGTAATCTACCGGTACTTCGACGAGTTCGTGGTGCCGAAAGCTCCGCAATAGGAAGGTGTGACTTTGCATCTATCTCCAGCAGCGGGTCTTCGACCCGCGGACAGCCGAAGGCGGCTGTCCCCACATTAAAGCTCCGCTGTCCCGAATTTATTTGTCTACTCGCCCGCCACTTTCACTACCACGTCGAAAAGCACTCGGGGGCCCCGGCGCACTTCCTCTACGCGGATGCGCTCGTCGTTGCCGTGCTCGGTGTTGCCTTCCTCCTCAGTCGCGGTGTAGGGATTGAATCCGTAGGCAACGATCCCCAGCGGGCGGTAGCGCTGGTTCTCGGTATAACCGCTGGTGATGTGCGGGACCACCGGCGTCCCCGGGAAATACTTCGCTGAAGCTTCGCGGATGGCTGCGAACAAAGCATTGTCGGTGCCGGAGTAGTTTGCCACACGGAATTCCGGCTCGATCGGTTCGATGGTTACATCGGGATCATTCACCACGCGACGCAGTCCCTCGACCACAGCCTTCGGATCCCCTCCCGGCAAAATGCGCAGGTCGAGATTGGCCCACGCCTCAGGAGGAATGACGTTGGTCTGCCCGGAGCCTCCCAACATGGTGAGGGAGATCGTGTCGCGCAGCAGGAAGTTTAGCGACTCATCGCGCTCGACCTGCTGCTGAAACCTCTTGTCTTCGATGGCCTTCTTCACGTTCCGGTAGTAAAGAGCCCGCTCCGGTGGCTCATAGGGCGCCATATCGCGCAGGAATTCATCGACGACCGGAAGCACTCGCAGGGGCGTCTTATATGCCAGGATCTTGTTCAACGCGCGCACAAGTCGGTTCGGGGCGGAGTCGGGATTCGGCCTCGATCCGTGGCCCGGCCGTCCGTGTGCGACCACATGCAACCAGTAGGACGTCTTCTCGCCCACGTCCACGCCGACGTATTTGACCTTGCCATTCTCGAGCAGGTTCTCGCCACCCTCATTGATCAGAAACTCGGCATTCCCCAGCAGATCGCGCTGGTTCTTGGTGAACCAATCCGTGCCTTTTCCTTCAGCTTCCTCGTCAGCCACCGCAAGGAAGATCACGTCACGGTCCAGGGCAACCTTCTCGCGCTTCAGCATGACCATGACGACCAATTGGGCCAATCCTTCGTCTTTCATATCCTGCGCACCGCGGCCCCAGATATAGCCGTCGCGCAGTTCTCCGCTGAAAGGTGGGACTTTCCAATGGGATGCGTCGCTGGTCACGACGTCCATGTGGTTCAGCAGGATGATGGGGCGCTTTGACTCAGCGGTGGTATGCGGGATGCGAGCCCAAAAATCCCCGCGCCCGGGCGCAACCTCAAACACCCGGTTTTCGATCCCTTCGTCGTCGAGAATCTTCTTGAAGAATTCAGCTGCTCGCATTTCATTCCCGGGAGGATTGGTGGTATCGACGCGCAGGTACTGCTGCATCCAGTCTTCGGCAAGATCGGAGTACTGCCGAAGATGCTCGTCCGAGATGCGCGACGACGGCATTCCAGACTCTTCGGCATAGGCAAGTGTGCACAGAATTGCGCCTGTTACCAGTAACCTGATTACCAGTAACCTCGAAAATGCGCTGCTCACGTTGCGATTCGGTCCCAAATCCCCTCCCGCGGTTCTGCCCGCAAATCAATAGCTTGGTAAATGAAAAATCGACCTACGAAGAACGTAGGTCTCCACGCACTTTTTATATCAGCTTTCCCAAAATTACCCTGCGCTTGCAGTTGCCGCTACCACTGCCGCGCGGCACCCGCTACAACGGGCATAGATATCAACTATTTAGCCGCTCAACCCTGAAGCCCGATTTGGCATCCGACATGTATTAGAACAGACGGCGCCAGTGCTGTGCGGCGCCCGAGATCCCAGGCCAAGCGTAGCGTCAGCGCGTGGCCCGGCCCAGCGAATCTGCTGGTTCCTTTTTGCTCTCAGGGACGCGATTAAATTTTAAGCACGCCCCAGGCGTGCCGGAGTGGAGCTAAACGCTCCCCCAACTTGGAGGAAGTCACTATGAACCACCGTCTCGTAATCGCCCTGCCCTTGGCCGCCGTTCTTGCTATCCCGGCCCTTGCGCAGACCACCTCGTCTGACCAGAGCCAGCCTGCTGCGGCGCAGCAGTCGACGTCGAGCGACACTGGCAACGCCACCGGCAAAGCGCCTCTGGCCGCTCCGTCGCGCGAAGGCTTCTGGGGACGCGTCAATCCCTTTGCCCGCAAAAAGTATGTACAGCGGCAGACCGAACCGATCCGCGACCGCGTGAACGAGCTCGATGAGCTGACCTCGCAGAACAGTAAGCAGATCAAAGACGTCGATTCGCGCGCCACGCAGGGCATCAAGCTGGCCTCGGACAAGGCGAACCAGGCCGACGAGCACGCTGTCGATGCCGGCAACAAGGCCACTGCCGCGCAGCAATCAGCGCAGCAGGTGACCGCTCGCGTCCAGACGGTCGAAACCGTGGTCAGCAACATCGACCAATACAAGGCCTCGAACCAGACCGAAATCCGCTTCCGCCCCGGACAGACCGTCCTCAGCAAGAATGCCAAGGACGCCCTTGACACGATGGCTGGCAACTTGAAGGGTCAACGCGGCTACATCATCGAGGTTCAGGGCTTCTCGTCGGGTAAGGGCCAGAGCGCCATCACGACCTCGCAGAAGATGGCCGAGTCGGTGGTCCGCTACCTGGTTCTGAACCATGACATCCCGGTCTACCGGATCTATCTCGTCGGCATGGGCAACGCTCCCGCACCGACGGATGATGCTTCGAAGACGAAGCGGATCAACGGCGGCCGCGTCGAAGTCAGCCTGCTGAAGAATGACTTGGAGCAGCTCTCGTCCAACAGCGGGGCTCCCATGACCAGCGATCAGCAGCAACAACCGAAGTAGGATTTTTTTCCGTCGTTTTGGGACCCAATGGGCGCCTCGCCCGAAAGTCCCTCCCCCAGAAAAGCCCTCGCGCAAGCGAGGGCTTTTTGTCGATGGCATGCAGTCGCGGCAGCACTAGCCCCGCGACTCAACGGCTTGAATATAACGACTGATCTGATGCAGGTGGGACAGGTCGTGACCGGCCAGCAATCGTACCATCACGGCCAGGGACTCCGCGCCACGCTCATTGTGCTGCCCGCTGCGTTGCAAGTCCTCTGGTGACATTCGTCTCCACACAGACAAATTGAGTACGCGCAGCGTTCGAAATATTTCGACAAGCTCGGACGGCTCGCATTCATTGTGGCGCAGGGAGGCTACCCAGGCATCCTGCTTGAAACCCAGAATAGCCGGCTCGTCCTCGCAAAGGATCAACCTGAGGCGATATCCATAAACCCACTCGCCATCGGTGAGATGGCCGATGATTTCGTTCGGAGTCCATTTCCCTGGAATTGCTCGCCCGCGCAGGACTTCCGCCGGATGTCTGGCCACAATATCGGCCAGGGTGGACGCCGTCTGCCCTAACACCTCGATCGGATCCCGGCCATCCAACAGGTTGAACATCTTTTCGCGGTAGGTCCATGGGGCTGACACCTCTAGTCCCGGTTGTGCGGGCGTCATAATCAACTCCTTCCTTTGCAACGTCTCGAATCTGCAGACTTCGCGCTTGGCGAGCAGAAACCAGGCGCTAAGGGTGACCTTGAGTCGGGGAGACAAGGCCGCTAACGCTTGGAATGGAATCTGATGGAACCTCCGCTCCTTTTTCCAGGGCGAAGCCTTCAACTTTCCAGCCTTCCGCGCCGCCGATCATTTTCTTCACTTTCCGGCCCAGGCGCGCCAGACGAACTGCAGCGCGGTCGGCTCCGTTGCAATGCGGTCCGTTGCAATAGACGACGAATAGCGTATCCGGGGGATAGGCGGCGAGATTGCGTTCATTGATTCGGCCGTGCGGGAGATTGAGCGAGCCCGGAACATGTCCGCCCTCGAAAGCTTGCGGGCTGCGAACATCCAGCAGCACAAACCCGGGCGCGCCCGAAGCCAACGCCGCGTGAACGTCCCAGCAGTCGGTTTCGAGAGACAGGAGCCTTTCAAAGTGATCGAGGGCCGTTTGCGGATCGGCGGCGATCTCATTGTGTGTGTTCATACACCACTGTTGCCCGATTCAAAAACTTTGTCGAGAGGCAGAAATGCCAATATGCGCTAAAATCCTGCCATGAGCTCCTGCGACCATCGCCGCGTGGCTACTCTGCTTTACGACGGCCTCAGCATCTTCGAGTTCGGGATCGTGGTGGAGATTTTCGGCTTGCCGAGGCCGGAGCTGGAGGTCGATTGGTACAAGTTTGAGACCTGCTCGCACCAGCGGGGCCCGCTCCGCACGACCGGCGGCGTTCATGTCGAGGCACGTCGGGGATTGCGGACCTTGCAACGGGCCGGAACCATCGTTATTTCGGGCTGGAAGCGAACCAGCGAACCTCCTCCGGAGTCTCTGCTTAAAGCACTGCGTTCGGCGCACGCTCGCGGCGCACGTCTGGTCTCCATTTGTTCCGGAGCCTTCGTTCTTGCGGCCACCGGCCTGCTCGATGGCAAGCGCGCCACCACCCACTGGCGTTATGCGGAAGAGTTGGCTTCCCGGTTTCCGAAGATTCGCGTCGACCCCGGCGTTCTGTACGTGGATGAAGGCAGCATTCTGACTTCGGCGGGCAGCGCCGCGGGCATAGACCTTTGCCTGCACATCGTCCGGTACGATTATGGCGCCGAAATCGCCAACCGCGTGGCCCGCCGGCTGGTCATGCCGCCGCACCGCGACGGCGGTCAAGCGCAATACGTCCCAAACCCCGTCGACAGCCGGGCGGCCGGAGGGCTCGCGCCGCTGTTGCAATGGGCACAATCGCATTTGGGCCAGGCTCTGCGCGTCGAGGATCTGGCCCGCCGCGCTGCGATGTCGCCGCGCACTTTCGCGCGCCAGTTCCGCCAGCAGACCGGAACCACCCCTCACCAATGGCTCACCCACCAGCGTCTCTTGGCTGCGCAGGCGCGGCTCGAAAAGACCGACGACGGGATCGATGCAATTGCCGAAGCGGTCGGGCTACAGACGGCGGCGACGCTGCGGCAGCACTTCAGCCGGACGCTGGACACAACCCCTACCGCCTATCGCCGCCGGTTCTCCACCACATAGGGCGCTGTACCGGTGTCGTGATTTCGCGACCTGCAGAATTTCTCCGACAAGCCTTGTTTAAAGAACTACGTAGGGACAGCCGCCTCGGCTGTCCGCCGAAGCGAAGCGAGGCCCCGCAGATTTCAAAATTTCAGATCTCAGATTGCATATTCCACATCTCGCCACCATAGCCTTCCAATCTGAAATCTAATCTGCAATCTGCAATTGCCTTCTGAATCCCCGTTGCTTTCCCTTCTCCCACTGCCCCGTCCATAACAAACATGACTAACATCCGATTCGCCCTCCGCCAGTTCGCCAAGGCTCCCGGATTCGCCGCGACGGTCATCCTCACGATTGCCCTGGGCATCGGCGCGAATACGGCAATTTTCACGCTGGTCCACGCCATCCTCCTGAAATCGTTACCGGTGGCGAATCCTGCCAGCCTTTACCGCGTAGGCGACCTCGACGACTGCTGTATCAACGGCGGCTTCATCAACGATAACGGCGACTTCGATCTCTTCTCCTACGACCTTTACCGTGAATTCCAGAATAGTACCCCCGAATTCGAGCAGCTCGCCGCCTTCCAGTCCGGCCAGAACATGATGAACGTCCGCGTCGGCAACGCTATGGCCAAGGCCGAGCGCACCGAATATGTCTCGGGCAATTATTTCTCGACCTTTGGCATCGGCGCCTACGCCGGCCGCATGCTTCAACCCACGGACGACGTCCCTGGCGCCGCGCCCGTCGCCGTTCTCAGCTACTCCGCATGGCAATCCGCCCATGCCGCCGATCCCAGCGTAGTCGGTTCAACGTTCTACTTCCAAAGCCATCCCGTGACCGTCATCGGTATCGCTCCTCCGGAATTCTTCGGGGACCGCGTCAACGACAATCCTCCCGCCTTCTGGATTCCACTGAACGCCGAGCCCGTCCTTGAGGGCGAGACCACCATTCTGAAGGTAGCCGAGTCGAACTGGCTCTATGCTCTCGGTCGCGTGAAACCGGGAGTTGCTCCCAAAGCCCTCGAAGCCAAGATCTCCAACACGCTTCGCCAGTGGCTTGCCACTCAACCCGCCTACACCCAGAACGGCAACGACAAAGAGATTCCCAAGCAGCACGTCGTCCTCGCTGCGGGAGGAGGAGGCGTCCAGAACCTTCAACAGGAGGCCGGTGACGGACTCCGCCTGCTCACCTGGATCTCAGCCTTGGTTCTGCTCGTAGCCTGCGCTAACATCGCCAATCTGCTGCTGGCCCGCGGCGCCGCTCGCCGCGCCGAGACTTCGATTCGCACCGCCCTCGGCGCTGCCCGCACAGCCCTGATCGGCCAGGCTCTTACCGAGAGTGTTCTCCTTTCTATCGCGGGAGGCCTGATCGGCATCGGCATCGCGTATCTCGGCGCGCGCATGATTCTCAACCTCGCTTTTCCCGAAGCTACTCAAATGCCGATACAAGCCACCCCATCGCCCGTGATCCTTGGCTTTGCCTTTCTGCTGTCTCTTATCACGGGGGTCATCTTCGGGATCGTGCCTGCCTGGATCTCCTCACACGCCGATCCTGCCGAAGCCCTGCGCGGATTGAATCGCTCCACAGGTGATCGCTCCCTTCTGCCGCAAAAGGCCTTGATCGTTCTTCAGGGCGCGCTCTCCCTGGTCCTGCTCGTAGGCGCCGGCCTGATGACGCAGACTCTGCGCAATCTCGAGCGCCAGAACTTCGGCATCACGACTGCCAACCGCTACGTCATCCACATCGACCCCATGGGCGCCGGTTACAACCTTGAAACGATTGGCGCCGTCAATCAGCGGATCGAGGATGAATTCAAGGCTCTACCTGGCGTTAAGAACGCGGGCCTGGCGCTCTACAGCACGCTCGAAGGCAACAACTGGGGCGAACGGGTTTTTGTGGAAGGCCGTCCTGCACCCGGACCGGAGGAGAACAACAACTCATCCTGGGACCGCGTCAGCCCGCAATTCTTCCAAACGGTCGGCCAGCCCATCATCCGCGGCCGCGCTTTCTACGATCAGGACACGGCCACGTCGCAGATGGTCGCAGTCGTCAATCAAACCTTCGTGAAGAAGTTCTTCCCCAAAGAAGACCCTATCGGACGTCACTTCGGAGTATTCGATCAGAAGTACGCGAGCAACTTCGAAATCGTCGGCATCGTCGCCGACGCCAAATACAACAACCCGCGCGAACCATACCGCTCCATGTATTTCCGCCCCATGACGCAGTTCAATCGCAATGTAAGCGGGCGCCAGTTCTTCATGGCTGAGAGCCGGTCTGCCTATCCCAACTCGATTACTGTGCAATACGTCGGCGACGCGGCATCTCTCGAATCCATGGCCCGCCGCACGCTCGCCAATATCAATCCTGATCTAACGGTCGTGAGTTTCAAATCGCTCGACTACCAGGTTGCCGACAACTTCAACGGGGAGCGCCTGATCTCCCGCCTGACCGAACTCTTCGGTGTTCTGGCCCTGGTCCTCGCCTCGGTCGGCCTTTATGGCATCACCGCGTATTCTGTCGCGCGCCGCACGAACGAGATCGGCGTGCGCATGGCTCTCGGCGCGAATCGCAGCCATGTAGTCGTGATGGTGATGCGCCGCGCCCTAGTATTAGTCGCGATAGGCTTGGCCATCGGCATCCCGGTAGCGCTACTAGGCGGCCGCCTGATGCGCACCCAACTCTACGGCGTGAGCACCTACGATCCAGTGACGCTGGCGGGCGCTGTCTTCGTGTTGGCAGCATTTGCCGCGCTGGCAGGCTTCATCCCAGCCCGCCGCGCCGCGAGCATCGAACCGATGCACGCCCTGCGCCAGGAATAGTCACGTAGGGACAGCCGCCTCGGCTGTCCCGCGAGCAAAGCGAGCGACTGCAAATGGATGGTGGCCCACTCAAGCCAGATTTTGGCTTGAGTGAGATTTCCCAAACGCCGGGCGCCCCATCCTTGCCGCGCTCTTTGCGGCAAGGGGGAGGAACCACGGACCTCAAACTCCGAAAACCTCGTACCGATGGGTCGTTCACCAATTTCTCACGTGTGTGAAATCACACCCCGGTGTGACACCCGCCCTTGCTCACAGAGATTGCGAAGCAGATCATAGCCAAGGCGAAAGCGGTATAAGCAGGATTCACGCGACAGGACTTAACTCCTTGCGGCTCAAGATTTTACCCCTAAGCTATTGAGCCCCAAGATTTTTCCTGCCATATCCTGCTAACTTGACGATTCCACAAGACCACGGGGGAGGGGGGGATACCCTCCCGAGAGTGGGTTTTCCCAAAACGAAACCTTCGTGGAGCACACGTTTCCGCAGCAAACTCTCCAAAAATACCGAAAAATCTAGTGAATGGTCTGCTCGGTCTTTCGCACCGGAGGCGCGGTAGTTGAGCCCTGGAATTTCGGCGCACCGAGCTTGGTGATCCACAGGCCTGAGTGGATGTCGTTGAAGTACATTAGACCATTCAATTCCGGAGTGTCGCAGGTCACCGAGCAAGGCTGACCTCCCCAAGTGAAAGGCAGGTTCGGACGGAATCCTTTCGAGTCTCCCGTCCAGAAGCGGGCGATTTCGCGGCCCTGCCGATAGAGATCGCCGCGCAGTTCTCCGGAGATGTCGAGCACGCGCGCGCCTCCGCTGTAGTAGCCCTCATAGAGCATGTCGTTGGCAGCCCAGAAATTATGCGAGCCGACTTCGGGCGCTTCATACTGCGCGACTTCCTTGGGATGCTTGATGTCGGAGATGTCCATCACATGGCAGATCGCCCTCACCGGAATGCGGTCGCGATCCTCGAGGTTGAAGATGGCCGGGAAAACTTCGTCGCCGACAAACAAATAGTTTTTGTAGCGGAAGACGCTGTGCGTGCCGGCGAGCCAGCCCTCACCGTAGAGTTCGTAGTGATTGAAGTGAAATTGGCTGATCAGTTTAGGATTCTCCGGACTGCCTCCGGACATACCATTACCCACATCCAGGATGACCAGCCCATCGCGCCAATAGGCGAGATAGGCAATGCCATCCTTCACCTGCAGGTCATGCAGATAGCGGCCGCTCGACATCGATCCCATCTCGGTATTCAGCGTGACAACTGTGGGGTTCTCTACCTGAAACCGCGCAACTTCCTTCGGATGCTTCGCGTCCTGAAAATCAATGATGCGCAAAGAGCCCGTCGCATCGTCGGTGAGATACACGTAGTGACTGTCGATGTAGGCGCTGTGCACCCCGCCGCTGACCGTCGACGTGTATTCGGAGAGCACCTTCAAATGCGAGGGATCCGACGTGTCGAGGAAGACGATGCCGTTTTTGCGATTGGACGCTCCCTCGCGCGTGAAGACACCAATCTTCTCGTCAGGAGTGGTGCTGATGTCGTTGATTAGCCGTGCATCGACCTTAAGCGTATCGAGCAGTTTGGGATTCGCCGGATCGGCGATGTCATAGACGAAGAGTTTGTCAGCAATCGTGGAGAGATACGCGTGGTGACCGATGATCCATTCTTCCGACATCATCACATCAGGCATGGGCACGTGAGAGACGACTTCGACTTCGCGCTCCACATTGCGGGGCTTGATCACCACCGACGCCGAAGCGCTGTGCTGGCCGCTGCTGGCTGTGACGACATAAGTGCCGGCTTTTTCCGCAACGAACGCACCGTCGGGATAGATGGCACCGCCGCTTCCAGTAACAGACCAGCGCACCGGAGGCTCTTTACCACTGTCGGCTGCCGCAAAGTGCACAACATCGCCGGTGCGAGCGTCAGCCGTGGCAGGCTTGATGCTCAACTTGCGCACTGCATCGTGAACAACTTGTACCGTGACTTTGGCGGCGGCTTCGTCGGAAGTCGCCTTGATTGTGACGTTGCCCGGCGCAACGCCAGTAACTAGTCCCGCCGCGTCGACACTGGCGATGGATGGCTTATCGGAAGTCCACTTGATGGACGCATCACTGCGCGGCTCGCCATTCTGAGCGCGAGCGACCGCAGTCAAACGTTCGACACTGCCCGCGACGATCGGTCGCGCTAGCGGCTCGATCTCAAGCGTCGTGACCTTCGAGGTCCCGACATTCACCTTGGCATAGCCGGTCTTGCCGGCAATGACAGCTCCCACGGTCACGACTCCCGCCGCGTGGAAGGTGACTTCTCCGGACTCGTCAGCGCCCGCGAGATCGAATGGCGCCGCAAACCAGACTGAAGGCTTGGCTTCAATCGGATTGCCGGCAGCATCTTTGGCGGCCGCGCTGAATTTCACCTTCTGGCCAACGTGGACGTCCAGCGTCTTCGGGGTGATCTCCACGACTGCGGGAGCGACCGAAGTAGTGGACTCCTGCGGTTTGGCCGCATCCTGCGACCAGATCGCTGGGACTGAGAAGACCAAGACTGCAATCGCCAAACCGACTGCTCTGTGCTTGAACATGCGTCTCTCCTGTGCCTACGGCTTGCTTGGTTCCATCTTCCAGAAATCAATTCCCGCAGCTTGTGGACCGACATCAACGGTGGCGACCGTTTTCAATGAGGCGAGGTCGATCACTTCCACCGTCCCCGGTTCTGTGCCGACTCCTTCCACCGAAATGAATGCGTATCGGTCGTCGGGCGAGACAACAGCGCCGTGAACAACTTTCCGCTTGGTTGGAATGTTCGCCAGTTCCTTGCCTGTAATCGGATCGAAGATCGAAACGGACTGGCCGCGCTTGTTGGTGGCGATCAGGCGGCCATCTTTGGTCATGGCGAGGTTATACACGCCGTTGCCCGCTGGGAACCGCCGCGCCAGCTTCCAATCAGCCGTGTTGACGGCGACAACATCGTTGGTTTGGTTGCAAGCCACGTAAATCGTCGAGCCGTCATTCGAGGGCTGCGCCCACGTCGGGGTGCAGGTCGGCTTGTGATCGGCCATGTTGTGTGTCTTTCGATCTGTACCCGCCGGGTACGGCGCGCCGGTCATGCCCATTTCCTTCCCTGGCGCCAGCATGAAGTAGCGAGACACGGAGAACTTGCTGGTATCGATTTCGACCAGCATGTCGTCCATCATGCAGGCGGAGTAATGCTTGGTTCCGGAGTGATTCAAGCGCGATCCGTGTGGCATGGTGCAGGTCGTGATGCGCTTCACCTCGATCATCTGATCGGTGGCGACGACCGAGATCGAGGACGGAACCATGTCGCCGTGGAAGTTCGCATTCGCGACGTAGATGAAATTGCCGTCCGGCGTGATGTCCGTCGTCGCCGGGAACATCCCGAGGCTGGTGTACTTGATGACATCGTTGCTACCGGCGCGGTACTTCCAGACCGAGCCTTCGGGCCGGCCATGCCCTTCGGAGACATAGAAGTACTGCTTATCGGGCGAGACCGCGATGCCGTGTGGACCGTTGATATCCATCGGCATAAGCCCGGTGCGCGTCTGGCTTTCGATCTGCAAACCCTTGGGCCCGAAGCGCAGCAGGACGACCTTGTCGGCTGACTCGCAAACGACGTAGACGAGGTAGTCTTGCTTGGGCCCCTCGGAAGACGGAGACGCTGTCTGTGCAGAAACACCGAATGAAAGGTATGCGAGCGCGAGAAGCGGAATCAGATTGCGCAGACGTACTCCTCGCTTGTTACGAGAAATGATGCCGTTCAACATTTGGCTGCGGTAAACCCTGCCCGTCCCTGGCAGATAGGGAAGCCCCCAGAGTTGAGGACTAATCTAACACACGCGGAAACTCGTTTTTTTGGGTATCATTCATGCCCATGCGTAAGCTTCTTCCCCGCGCGGCCCTTGTCCTGGCGATTCTCTACGCTCTTTTTGTCGGACTCATCTGGTGGGCGATGCGCCAGCCTCCGGAAACATTCGGCCGGGTCATGAAGCATATGCCCGATGTAGCGTACTTCCTGGTCCCGTTCGAAACGATGTGGACTCACGCCCGCGCCGGACATTTGCATTCTGGCGACCCCGCGCCAGATTTTTCTCTGACGAAGCTCGACAAATCCGCAACCGTGCAGCTCTCGACGCTCGCGGCGACGCAACCGGTCGTGCTCGTTTTCGGAAGCTACACTTGACCGCCATTCCGGCGGGAGGTTCCCGCCCTCAACAGGCTTTACGACCAGTACAGCCAACAGGTCGCGTTCCTGATTGTCTACATTGTGGAGGCGCATCCGAGCGACGTGTGGCAGACCGAGAGCAATCTGAAGGACAAGATCGTTTTTGCGAGCCCGCGTAGTTATGAGGAGCGTAGTCAGGTGGCCGGATCTTGCGTGCGGAAACTGGGGATCAAGTTCCCCGCAGTGATCGACGGATTCGACAACGGGACTGAGAGCGCCTATACAGGGTGGCCAGATCGAATCTACCTGATCGATCGAAACAATCGGGTGGCCTATAAGAGCAAGCCCGGGCCGTTCGGATTCAAACCGGACGACCTCGAAAAAGCACTGAAGAAGATTACCGGAAACAGCTAGCGCGGCTTCGTAATCGCTCCCTGGGATGCCGACCACACTAGCGCTGCATATTTCGCAAACACTCCAGTGGAATAGCGCGGCTTCGGCGCTTTCCACTTCGCCAGGCGTTCGCGCAGGATTTTGCCGGTGACTTCAACTTTCAACAGGCGCTTCTTCACGTCGAATTGAATGATGTCGCCGTTGCGTACTGCTGCGATCGGGCCGCCTAAGGCAGCTTCAGGTGCAACGTGTCCAGCCATCAACCCGCGCGTCGCGCCGCTGAAGCGTCCATCGGTCAGAAGAGCGACCGAGCCGCCAAGGCCCTCGCCGACAATCGCTGCGGTCACGCCAAGCATCTCGCGCATGCCGGGACCGCCCTTCGGGCCCTCGTTGCGGATTACGACCACGTCCCCGGCCTTGATCTTCTTCGCAGTAACCGCCGCCATCGCGCCTTCTTCTGAATCGAAAACGCGCGCCGGACCGCGATGCTCCAGGCGCTCGTGGCCACTGATCTTGATGACGCATCCTTCGGGCGCGAGATTGCCTTTGAGAATGACGAGTCCGCCGGTCGCTTTCAGTGGCTTGTCGAGCGGTACGATCACCTCCTGCTTCGGCGTTTCCTTCGCGCTCTCGGCCTCGACAGCAATCGTCCGCCCGGTCACGGTTTTTGCGGAGCCATGCAAATACTTGCCGCTCATCAGGCGCTTGGCCAGCAGGCCGATGCCGCCCGCGCGATGCATGTCAGCGGCGACGAATCTGCCGGAAGGTTTGAGATCGGCGAGCAGCGGCGTGCGCTCGCTCACCGTCTGGAAATCTTCAATGTCGAGTTTGACACCGGCTTCGCGCGCGATGGCGAGCAGGTGCAGCACCGCATTGGTCGACCCGCCGCTAGCCGCGACCGACGCGATCGCATTTTCGAATGCTTGGCGCGTCAGAATGTCGCGCGGCTTCAGACCCTTCTGCAGGACGCTCATCACGAGTTTGCCACACTCGAACGAGATCTGATCCTTTTGCGGATCCATGGCGGGAACACTGTTGTAGCCCATCGGCGAGAGGCCAATCATCTCCATCACGGTGGACATGGTGTTGGCGGTGTACTGGCCGCCGCAGGCTCCCGCTGCCGGGCACGCAACGTCCTCGAGTTCCTTCAATTCTGTATCGCTCATCTTGCCGGCGACATTCGCGCCAATGGCTTCATAAACATCCTGGATGGTGACGTCTTTCCCGCGATAACTGCCTGGGGCGATCGTTCCTCCGTAGAGCACAACGCCTGGAAGATTCATTCGCGCCAGAGCCATGGCCGCGGCGGGGATCGTCTTGTCGCAGCCGACCACGCACACGACCGCGTCGAACATCTGCCCGCGGCAGACGAGCTCGATGGAGTCGGCGATCACTTCGCGGCTCACCAGCGACGCACGCATGCCCTCGGTGCCCATCGTCTCCCCGTCGGAGATCGCGATGGTATTGAATTCCATCGGCGTACCGCCGGCCTCGCGAATGCCTTCCTTCACCTTAGCTGAGAGGCGCCGCAGGTGGAAGTTGCAGGGCATGGTTTCGATCCAGGTATTGGCTACGCCGATCAGCGGACGGCTGAGATCGGCATCGGTGTATCCCACGGCCTTGAACATCGAGCGAGCGCCGGCGCGATCGCGTCCTTCGGTGATTCCGCGACTGATGTGTTTGAGATCCATGGTTAAAAGTCCCGCTGAAAGATTACAGGACAAATAGGGAGTATGTGAAACTGAGTTCTCAAAAGGTCAGGGTAGCAATGAGCAATGAGCAGTGAGCGATGAGCAACCCAGGTTCGCTCATGGCTCACTGCTCATCGCTCATCGCTCACTGCTGCAGCAAAAACGGGGAACCCGCTTGCCGCAGGTTCCCCAGAATGCATGACGCTGCCCAGGGATCGTCATGCTTGCCCAATCGAAAACTCGAGTCGTTACGCGCGGGCAGACGCGCGGGGATTATCGATGCTCACACCCGCCGGAGGGTGGGGCGAATTCCACTCCGCGGCCTGCGCCGGTCCGGAACCGACATGAATCACATCCGCGATCGCATACCACTCGCGATAGAGCTGGCCGACCTGCTTCTGGTTGACTTCGAGCACCAGCGTGACCTGGTGATCGCGCTCAGCGGCTTCAGCGTGTACAGAATGCAGATCGAGCCCGCGGCGCGAGGCCCCGTTCAGGATGCGCATCAGTGTTCCCTGTGTGTTGCGGTAGCGGATGTGGAAAGCGTTCATGTTGTTCGTCCCCAAGTCGATTGCAAAATCTGAATTCTGAAATCCAATTACTGCGTCGGTTCTTCTTCCAGCAACATCTCAGACAGCGCCGCGCCGGCCGGGACCATCGGGTAAACGTTGGCCTCGGGTGCGCAATCAAACACCAGCAACTCCGGATCCGGCGAATGCAGGAAGCGGTCAATCTGATCGCCGGTCTGCTGCGACACCGGAAACTCGCGCATGACGTCTTCCTTCATCCGGAAGCTGTGAATCTTGTAGGCCTTCGCGATCTCGACGAAGTCAGGGTTGTCGCTCAGGTCGGTCTCGGCGTAGTTGCGCTCGTAGAAGAGCTGCTGCCACTGGCGCACCATGCCCAGATACTTGTTGTCGATGATGACCATCTTGATCGGCAGCACGAGACGGTAAACCGTGGCGAGCTCCTGGATGTTCATCTGGAAACCGCCATCGCCGGAAACGCACAGTACGCAGGTGTCAGGCTTGGCCAGTTGCACGCCGACCGCGGCCGGAAGAGCGAAGCCCATGGCGCCCAGACCGCCGGACGTGATGAATCCGCGCGGGGAGTCCGCGTGAAAGCGCTGTGCGGCCCACATCTGGTGCTGGCCCACGTCGGCAAGAATCACGCTGTCCTCAGGCAGACGGCTGAAGAGTTCGTCGAGGAAGCGAATGGTCGGCTGCGCCAGGCCGCGCGGATCGAGTTCCGCGCGTTCCGCTCCGCAGGCGACCGCGCGCCATTCCGCAAAATCAGGCAGCGAATGACGCCGGAGTTCTGCGTCGAATGCCGGAATCGTGTCGGCGAGATTCCCGATCACAGGTAAATTACACGGGCGTACGCGATCGAGCTGAGCGGGATCAATCTCAAAGTGAACGATCTTGGCATGCGGGGCAAACCGCGAAGGATCGCCAGTGACGCGATCGTCGAGACGCGCTCCGAACACCAGCAGCAGATCCGTCTCGTGCAGCGCCGTATTCGCAGCGCGCGTTCCGTGCATACCGACCATGCCGAGGTAATAAGGCGCCTGCTGCGGAACCGCGCCCAGGCCGTGAACGGTAGCAAAGGTCGGAATGTTCAGATGATCGAGCAGCCGCCGCAACTCAGGAATCGCGCCGGAAATCTTGGCCCCCGCGCCGATCAGCGCGACAGGCTTTGAGGATTGTTGGAGCAAAGCAACGATCGTGTCGGTGAACCCGCCGTCGGCCTTGGCGTCGGCGGGACGGGCGTGCGGCGTGAATTTCGCCGGCCCGGAGAACTCCTTCTTCGCCTTCAGCATGTCGGTTGGAATATCGATCACCACCGGTCCGGGGCGTCCACTGCGTGCCCAGTGGAATCCTTCGGCGATCACTTCGGGAATTTCGTCGAGTGTGCGGACCAACCGACTCCACTTCGTGAGCGAAAGCGTCACGCCGAACACGTCGGTCTCTTGAAATGCATCGGTCCCAATCAGCGCGCTGCGCACCTGGCCAGTGATGCAGACCAAAGGCACGGAATCCATCTTTGCATCAGCGATGCCGGTGACCAGGTTGGTCGCGCCGGGGCCGCTGGTCGCCATGGCGACGCCAACTTTACCCGTGACGCGCGCGTAGCCTTCTGCCGCAAACACCGCGCCCTGCTCGTGCCGCGTCAGGATATGCCGCACTCCGCTGCCGTCGAGCGCGTCATACAACGGCATGATCGCGCCGCCTGGATACCCGAAGACGAGGTCAACGCCTTCGGCACGCAGGCACTGCAGAACGATGTCGGCTCCCTTAAGCATTCACCACCTGTTTTGTGGAACCCTGAGGAGCTTTCTTGCCTTCCTTCGGCAGCCAACTCATCATGCCGCGCAGCTGCGCGCCAATGATCTCTATCGGGTGCTGCTTTTCCTTCTCGCGCAGCTTGTTGAAGTTCGGGCAGCCGGCCTTGTTTTCCGCAATCCACTCCTGAGCGAATTTGCCGGATTGAATGTCGGCGAGCGTCTTCTTCATGGCCTGACGGGTCGCGTCGCCCACCACCTGCTCACCGCGCGTGAGGTCGCCGTATTCGGCTGTGTTCGAGATCGAATAGCGCATGCGATCCAGTCCACCTTCGTAGATCAGGTCGACAATGAGCTTCACCTCATGCAGGCACTCGAAGTAGGCGATCTCCGGAGCGTATCCGGCTTCGACCAGCGTCTCGAATCCCTTCTTGATGAGCGATGTCAGGCCGCCGCAAAGGACTGCCTGCTCGCCGAACAGATCGCTCTCGGTTTCTTCCCGGAAGGTCGTTTGCAGAACGCCCGCGCGGGTTGAGCCAATGCCGTGCGCATAGGCCAGCGCAAGTTCGTGAGCGTGGCCGCTGGCATCCTGTTGAATGGCGATCAGCGACGGGACTCCGCGGCCTTCGGTGTACACGCGGCGGACCAGATGGCCGGGGCTCTTGGGCGCGATCATCACCACGTCGACGTCAGGGGGCGGAACGATTGCGTTGAAGTGAATGCTGAAGCCGTGCGAGAAGCCGAGAACTTTTCCGGCATGGAGATAAGGCTTGATGAGCTGGTCGTACATTTCGGCCTGAGTCTCGTCCGGCGTGAGAATGTGGATCCAGTCGGCGCGCTTGGCGGCCTCGTCGGGAGCCACAACTACCATGCCGTCGGCGCGAGCCTGCTGGGCGCTCTTACGCGTGGGATCAAGGCCGACGATCACCTTGTGTCCACTGTCGCGGAGATTCTGGGCCTGTGCGTGTCCCTGGCTGCCATAGCCAATGATTGCAATGGTTTTGTTCTTCAGTGCGTCAGGCCGCGCGTCCCGCTCATAAAAAATAGTAACCGCCATCGTGCTCCTCTCGTTTGCGACAGGGGAGGCGAGAAACGACAAATGCTCCCGGGGAATTGAAACGGCTACCGCAAACCGACCGGTCGGTCGGTCCAATTATGCTATCTGCCACCGCTATCCCGTGTCAATCCCCAACTTTGGTCCCCAGCACGGCCCACGTGGCGATGGCCGCCTCGGCCGTCCAAGCCTAGGCGAAGCGAGGCGCCATAATTCAAGAACTGCCCCGCTCTTCCGATGGAAGCTAAGAGGGCTCGAAAAAGGTTTAGAAAACGCGTATTGTGCGCGCGAGGGAGGCAAATATGGGCAAAAGGCGACTCAAACCTGAGAACAACAATGGGACGTCGATGCTGTCATCGGCAAAGCTGGATCGGCTTCATCCCGCCGCCAGGTCTCTGAAGCCACTTGTACTAGGGAAGGATTGCGACTATGAGCGCGAACAGCGGCGCCTGCAGATTGAACTGGTGAAATTGCAGGAATGGATCCGTCAGTCGGGCCTCAAGGTGGTCGTACTCTTTGAAGGCCGCGATGCCGCCGGCAAAGGGGGCTCGATCAAGCGCATTACAGAGAGCCTGAACCCTCGCGTGTGCCGGGTGGTCGCACTGGGTACACCCACTGAGCGCGAAAAGACGCAATGGTATTTCCAGCGTTATGTCGCCCATCTGCCCGGGGCGGGTGAACTCGTGCTTTTTGACCGCAGTTGGTACAACCGCGCCGGTGTGGAGCGTGTGATGGGATTCTGCACCGAGTCGGAATACATGGAATTCCTGCACAGCTGTCCGGAATTCGAAAGGATGCTGGTGCGCGCGGGCATCATCCTCGTCAAATACTGGTTCTCGGTCAGCGATGAAGAACAGGAGCGTCGTTTTCAAGATCGTATGAAAGATGTGACCAAGCGCTGGAAGCTCAGTGGAATGGACCTGCAATCACGGGCGCGTTGGGCCGAGTATTCGCGCGCCAAGGACGAAATGTTTGCGGTCACCGACATCACGCAGGCGCCTTGGTTCGTGGTCAATGCGGAAGACAAGAAATGCGCCCGGCTCAATGTCATCCGACACTTGCTCTCGCTGGTTCCGTACGAAGACCTCACTCCGGAACCGATCACGCTCCCGCCTTTGGATAAGACCAAGTACATCCGCCCGCCAATTGAATATCAGAGTTTCATCCCTGAGGTCTACCGGCGCTAATGGCCAGGACCACGTAGGGACAGCCGCCTCGGCTGTCCGGCCACGCGAAGCGAGTGGAAAAGAATCCCTTCGAGCTAAGTCCCGAGCGAAGCTGCGGAGCTTCGCTCCGCCGGACAGCCGAGGGCGGCTGTCCCCACGTGAGTCTAATGCACGCGCGAACTGGCAATCCGGGCCGCAACTGTTTACCATGACACGCGATGGCTCGCGACACTCTGGTTGATTCCCGGCAGGAAATCTTGCGCACGGCGGCGCGGTTGTTTCAGCAACGTGGCTACGATGCCACGTCGATGAACGATGTGGCAGCGTCGCTGAAACTCAGCAAGGGCGGTCTCTATCATCACTTTCAAAGCAAGGATGAGATCCTGTTCGAGATCATGAACCATGCAATGGAGATCACCGAAGATCGCGTGCTGGCGCCGGTGCGTAGCATTGTCGATCCCGAGGCGCGGTTGCGCGCTCTCATCCGCCTGCATATCGAGGTTGTGCTTAGCCCGCAGGATCGCGAGATCACGGTGATGCTCCACGAGAACCATCCACTGCCTCCTACGCTGCGCCGGCGCATCAACACGCGGAAGAAGGATTACATCCACTTTGTCGAAAGCCTCATGGCCGACGTGCAGCGGACGCGGCAGGGCAAAGGAACGGTCAGCCCGCGCGCGGCGGCGTTTGCATTGCTGGGCATGATCAACTGGATCTACCAGTGGTATAAGCCCGAGGGCAGCCTGCAGGCGCATAACCTGGTTCCGCAATTCACCGAGCTAGTGTTCGGGGGAATTCTGGGGTGAAACCGGGGTTCTTCAAGATCGGCGAGATCGACCGGGAACGAGCGCAGACCGGCAAGCTTTACCGCGAGTTCTTGCGCGTTCCGGCGATGAGTGCGGGATTGTACGTCCTACCTGTGGGAGCGACCGATCCGCAAAGGCCTCATCACGAAGACGAGATGTACTACGTGATTCGTGGACGGGCACGTTTTCGCGCTGGCGATGAAGATGCGGAAGTCTCACCCGGGAGCGTGCTTTTTGTTGTCGCCGAGGTGGAGCATCGCTTCTACGACATTACCGAGGAGTTGGCCGTACTGGTTCTATTCGCGCCCGCGGAGACTTAGGACGACTCCCGACAGGGGACGACGGGGTTCCCTGTGAGCCTCCGTGCCCTCTGTGGCTAAGACTTGGCCGGGATCCAGTAAACTTCTTCCTTCACCGAGCCTTTTTCGGTAAAGCCACGCCGCTTCAGGATCGCCTTGCTGTGCTCGATCATCTCCGGATGTCCGCAGATGTACGCGACGGTATTCGTTGCGTCGAGTTCCCAGTGATCCGCGTACTTGCGCAAGATGTCGTCGGCGCGTCCGATCTCGCCCGACCAGTCCGAGTGGTCCCAGGGACGGCTCACAGTGGGCACGTACTTGAACCAGGGCAGCTCTTTGTCGAAATGCAGGAGTTCGTCTCTGTACCCGAACTCCCAGGGGCGACTGGCGCCGTTGAGCAGATAAAGCTTATGCGAGCCGTCGAAGCGACCTTCCTTCCACTCTTTTGAGAGCGTGCGGACATAGCTCACGAACGGCGCGACGCCGGTGACGGTCGAAATGAGCAGGTGATTGTTCCGTCCATTCGACATGTCGAGTGAAAACTTGCCCTTGGGAGCTTTGCGCATCAGGAGTTGGTCGCCGGGCTGCATTTTGTGGAGCAAGGGAGTGAGCGCTCCCTGGGGCACCAGTTCGAAAAAGAACTCCACTTCATCTTCCGCCGGCGACGAGGCGATCGAGTACGGCCGCTCTAGTCGCTTTCCGCTGTTCTCCACTCCCAGCGTTGCGTACTGCCCGGGCACGAAGGTAAATTCGCCTCCGCTGCGGATGCGGAACATCCATAGGTCGGGTGCAAAGTCGACGCGCTTCGTGATATGTGCGCGATAAAATTTTTCGTCGGGAATGCTCATTGCTCTCGCAGGGAATGTCATTAGCTCTCGTCCTCGGCCGTCGGCAACGGATGCTGTTCAAAAAGAAATGAACCGCGTCCAGAAAAGTGGACGGCTCTCTCAAAATCACCGGATAATCATTGGATGCGGCAGCCTACGCGGATGACTCTGCACGATGCGCGCCAAAACCCCAGTCGACCGAACGGTCGTACAGCCTCTCTCAGTTACCGTTATCGTAACTGGTATCGGCCCTGTTGGGAAGGGACTATCGGCCATGTCAGTAGCCGCAGAAGTACAGGAACTTTGGAGGCAGAGGTTTTTGGACGGCCGATGGTTGTGGGCTAACGAGCTTCGGAAGAAGCTTGCTCCACCGATAACTGCTCCAAAATCGTACGCAGGCCTCGCAGAACGTCGGCTGCGGCGGTGGGCTTCAGAACGAATTTCAGCGTTCCGTCAGGAGCGAACTGCGCTCCTTTCTGGGCCGAAACGAAGCGGGCGAGTTGCTCAGGATCGACAGCGGCATTCTGGCGAAACTTCAGTGTCACCGTGTCGCGTTTACGGTCGATAGCGTTCACACCCACACGAATACACAGAAGCTTGAGGGCAGCATAGTCGAGCAGGTTGCGGACAGCCTGAGGCGGCTCGCCATAGCGGTCCTGTAACTCCCCGGCAACGTCAGTAAGCTGCGCCTCAGTTTCAACCCCCGCGACACGTTTGTACATTCTGAGCCGCTGGTTCTCCTCGGGAATGTATTCAGCCGGGATGCGAATGTTGAGGCCTAGGTTGAGCTGGGTTTCGGCCTGGTCTAGCGCAGCCTCTCCCTTCATCTCGCGAATCGCGCGATCGAGCATCTGCGTGTAGAGCTCGAATCCGATCGCCTCGATGTGTCCGCTCTGCTCGCCGCCCAGAAGATTTCCGGCACCGCGAAGTTCCAGGTCGAGAGCAGCGATCTTGAATCCCGCTCCCAGGTCGGAAAATTCTTTCAGCGCGGCGAGCCGGCGGCGGGCGATCGGCGTGAGCTCGACTTCGCGCGGGATCATCAGGTACGCATACGCACGCCGATTCGAGCGGCCGACGCGGCCGCGGAGCTGGTAAAGTTCGGAAAGTCCGAGGCGGTCGGCGCGGTTGATGAGAATCGTGTTGCAGAGAGGAATGTCGAGACCATTCTCGATGATGGTGGTGGCCACGAGAATGTCAGCCTCGTGATGCATGAACGTCAGCATCACTTTCTCAAGCTCGGATTCTCCCATCTGGCCGTGACCCACAATAATGCGGGCCTTGGGCACCAGTTCCTGCAACTTGGCGGCGATCTCCCAGATGCTCTCCACGCGGTTGTGGACGAAATAGACCTGGCCGCCGCGCTCCAGTTCCTGCTCGATGGCGGACTGGATGAGCTTGTTGTCCCAGCTGGCGACCACGGTTTGAATCGCCATGCGGTCTTTGGGCGGCGTCTCGATCACGCTCATGTCGCGCAGCCCGACCAGCGACATGTGCAGGGTGCGCGGGATAGGCGTGGCCGACATGGTCAGCACATCGACCTGCTTGCGCATCTGCTTGATGCGCTCTTTGTGGCGAACGCCGAAGCGCTGTTCCTCGTCAACGATCAGGAGGCCGAGGTCGGAGAACTTCAGGTCCTTCGACAGAATGCGATGCGTCCCGATCAGGATGTCAATCTTTCCGCTCTCTGCCTTCTGCAGGATTTCCTTTTGTTGCTTGGGATTGCGGAAGCGGCTGATCATCTCGATCGTGACTGGGAAGGGGGCAAAGCGCTGCTTGAATGTCTCGTAGTGCTGAAATGCAAGGACGGTCGTGGGCGCAAGCACGGCGACCTGCTTGTTGTCGCTGACCGCCTTGAACGCCGCGCGCATGGCGACTTCCGTCTTGCCGTAGCCCACATCGCCGCAGAGCAGGCGATCCATGGGCAAGGTCGATTCCATGTCTCGCATCACGTCGGCGATGGCCTGCGCCTGATCTTCGGTCTCGTTGTACTCGAACGAATCTTCGAACTCGCGGACGAACTCGTTTCCGGCGGGGAAGGAGTGACCTTCGGCCATCTTGCGCTGCGCATAGAGCTTGAGCAGCTCTTCGGTCATGTCTTTCATGGCCTTGCGCACGCGGGCTTTGGTTTTAGCCCAGGCCTGCGTACCGAGATGGCTGAGCGCCGGCTTGGCCCCTTCCGAAGAGCGGAATTTCTGAATCAGGTCGAGGCGGGTCAACGGGACATAGAGTCGCGCGCCTTCCGCGTACTCGAGCAACATGAACTCAGCATTGCCCTCGCCCTGGTTGATCTCTTTCAGCCCCTGATACTGCCCAATCCCGTGCTCGACGTGGACGACATAATCTCCGACCTGCAGATCGCGGAAATCAGAGAGGAATGCCGACACTTTCGACTTCTGACGTTGCGGACGCGAGGCCACCGTGTCGGATTCGTCGAATAGATCGCGAGCGCCGAAGATGGCAAGGTGCGCATCCGGGAACACAACGCCGTCAGGAACATAGGCTTTCGCAAGCGTGGTGGTATTCACCTC
>Ga0210403_10000296_pt1 | contig 54881 bp, 39 predicted proteins | sample IncBWC19MmetaG_FD_150863 | JGI IMG/M metagenome (GOLD analysis project Ga0210403, IMG submission 150863) | Forest soil microbial communities from Barre Woods Harvard Forest LTER site, Petersham, Massachusetts, United States - Inc-BW-C-19-M | ecosystem: Environmental > Terrestrial > Soil >...
CTCATACGCTGGCATTTTGTTCTTGCCCTTGGTGACAATCTGTGTAAGCTCGGCGTCGCCGAGTTTTCGAACGTCCTCGGAGTGCAGGTCGGGGATTTTCAGAGTCTGCCCCATGGTGGTTTTCCCGGCGCCATCGGGTCCATGACACATCGCGCATTTGGACTTAAAGAGGCTTTCCCCCGTTTCTTGTGCTCTTGCAGGTGCACCGAACAACAAAATCAAAGCAATTGTCACGGCAGCCCACACGAGTTTATGCGTGAAGATTCTGCTCACTCTGGTCTCCCAAGTTTCCTGCTTCCAAAAAAATTCACAGCCGTCCCTGTGGCATTTCAAAATGCGTATTTAATGGAAAGCGTGTACAAGTTTCCCCGGAAGTTTCTCGGCGCAAAGATGTCTTGTACTGCCGCGGTTCCGGCTCCAAGCGTGGGATCTTCGTGGTAACCGTAATAGTCCCAGAAAGCTTTGCCAGTCCACTCCTTCGTGAACTTGTACTCCACTCCGCCGTAGGGATGCAGCCACTTGGAGTTCAGCGGGCCCTCCACCTGATTGGGAATCAATTCTTGGGGATCGAGCCGGAGTTGTGAACCGCTCGTGCCCGTCAGGTTCGCGCCCAAATGCACCGTAAACCGGTGAACGGGCTTAAACGTGGCGTCAAAAAAACCGTAGCTGGATTTGTTCGTGTACGTTGAGAGTTGCTGCACGAGCCCGACCACGTTCGGACACGCTTGAATGCCTGGCCCGTTTTGACCGGCGGCCACGCTGATATAGCAGATCAGCACTTGCGAAAAGACGTCGTTGTAGTCGTATCCAATTTCCATACCGAACTTGGGATTGGGCTCGATCATGGCCGAAACGGCGTATGTGCGGTTGTGCTGCAGGTCTCCCTGTTGGAACTGGTTGTTCCGCGATTCCCAAATCAAAATGTTGCCATCCAGGTTCAGCCAGCTGGTCAAATCGTACTTCGTGCGCACGCGGTATTCCTGCGACTCTTTGGGACTTATGCGTGTAAAAGTCCCGTCCGTGCTGAACAGTTCGGTATCAAAACGGATATTCCATTTCTGGTTCGGGCGAGCCCACAGACCGAACAAACCCGAGTATTCGTTGATCGGAGGCACGGTCGCGCCTGCGGGGGCGAAGCCGGTGCTCGAGGCAAAAGCGATGGAGTTGTCTGCGTTCAGCGTACAGCCGGCAGGAAGGTTGGCTTGCGAAACCGGCCCAGGATTCACCACTGCGCAGGAGCCCCGGGCGGCCGTTGCCGCAGTTGGACCGGGGTAAAAGACTTGGTCAAGCGTTTCGAAGAAATTGTCGGAGATATAGCGGTGCCGATAGCGGAACCCGACTCGCACGCCGAACTTCTTGGAAAAACGGTAATCGAATTCGGCCAGATTGGTTTTTTCCTCCTGTTTCAGGAAATTGCTGTCCACGACGATGGAGAGGTCCGGCGCCGAACTCGAATTGTGAACTACGATTCCCGGCGCCACTCCCACTGGTGGCGTGCAGGTGAGCGGGACGGGAGCGGTAGGCGTAAAGAGATTCGCATTGGTATTTAGGTTAGGGCTAAAAAATGAACAACTCGAAGCGTCGAATTCGGCTGGATTGTGCCAATTCGAATAATGAAAGGTATCGTTGAAGCTCAGCTTGTCAGTGATATGCCAGGTCGCTCCGAAATCCGCGACGGCTGCCACGCGCCGTCCGGACACGGGTCCCGTATTGACCTGGTTGCGCAAATTGGTGCGCGACTCGCGGCCAAAAATGGTTTGGTCATAGCCGGACACGCTCGTGTCACCGCTCGAGTAACTTATCCGCCCGGTCAGATCCAGGTTCTGCCAGTAATTCGACTGTATTGTGAGTTGTTCGGTCGGCGTATTTGTTCGCGTGCGTCCGTGATCCAGATAGCCGTTCAAATAGGCGCTGCACGTGGGGTTCACAAATCCGGAAGCGAGAAACGTTGCGGCGCAGGGTGTGCTGGCGCCGGCGTTGAAAGAAACTCCCAAGTCCACGTTCTGAGTGGGACTAACCGGAAAGGGCTGCGCAAAATCCGCGATTCCCGTATCGCCTTTGTAGTAGTTCCAGATTTGGTCGTAGCTGATATTGGTTCGCGGAAGAAGCTTGATATCCATCCCCAGGCGGTAGGCGTTGACGGTGGTCATGATGTTTTGCAGCAGAAACTGCTCCGTGCCTTGGTGAATCGTGGTAAACCCCGGGCCTTCATTTATGTTGTGCGTATACCCCATGCGGAAGCGCACTTTGGATTCCGGACGGATGATCAGGTTGTAGCCGCCCATCTTGCGCCGCGTGTTCATGCTATGAGGCGAGAAGTTTAGGACGCACGCCGTGCAGCCCGTGCCACCGTACCCGGCAGGTCCGTTCGGAAACGGCGTGGTCGGGTTCAGCGGATTTGCCAGCAGCGAGTAATCCCAAAAGTTTTCGTCCTTGCGGAACAGCGCGTCAAACTTGTACCAGGTGTTCTTGGACACGCGCAGCCGTGACACCTCGTTGGGATCGCCGCCGTACCCGAAATTGCTGAAAGAGAAGTGATCAAACAGCGTGCCCGCGTGGTTCAGGGAATTCATCTCCGTGGTGAATCCCAGGAGGCGCGCCCCTTGCTGCAAGTTCACAAACGTGTCGTAAGCCTGCGTGTCCCCGGAGATGTTCGTGAATCGCCCGCCGAACTCAATCGACTGCTTGACGTTGTAGTTCCCCTGGTTGACGCCTTTCTGTTCCTCGTCCTGCTGTGCCACGGCCCGAGGTGCTCCCCCGAGGAGCGACCCGCCGATCAACAGCAACCCAGCGCCTATCATCAGGTGCTTGATGCGGATTTTACGCAAAGGACGGTCTCCTCGCATGGCGGCTCTCCCTCACGGGGTAAAGAAAAACTTGTTGCTGTTCGAACCATGAATGGCGGTGTGGCACATGGTGCAAGCTTGATATTTTTGTGCTTGGTTATGGAAAGTGGGGGTAGCAGCTGGACCGGCATCCGCTGAGAAAGCGTGACACTCCAGGCACAGCAGGTTCACCTGTGCGCGTTTCAGCAGCCGCGGATTCGAAGAACCGTGAGGTGTATGGCACGCCGCGCAGCCTTCGATTTTGACCGATTCATGTTCGAACGTGAATGGTCCCGCTTTTTCCGTGTGGCACGTGAAACAAACCAGATCTTGCGACCCCGTAGCGCGCAATTGGCGCGACTGGAAACCGCCATGCGGATTGTGGCAGTCGGTGCACTTCACCAATCCTTCGTTCACGCGGTGATGGAAGGGCCGGTTGAATTGCTGCTTCTTGTCCAGGTGACAGCCGTAACACAGATCAGGCTGCTTCGCTTTCAGCAGAAACTGGCTCTCTTTTGCGTGGTGGGGGTCGTGACAGTCGGTGCAACCCACTCCATTTTGTAGGTGCACGGAACGCGCGAAATTGCCGTGCTCTTCGCCATATTGGTGACAGTCCAGGCAGCGCGCGCTTATCTCCTGCGCCGAAGCGCCCTTGAACGTGAAAATCTTGGTCTTGTCTCCTCCGCCCTCGACATGTTCCTTCCCGGGACCATGGCACGCTTCGCAGCCATGCCATTCCGGCCCTTTCTTGGTATCCAAAGTCGTCACAAAGTGTGGTGAATCCTCATAGTTCTTGAAGAATCCTTTGACCGGCATGTCTTCGTGGCAGGTTTTGCAGGTCTCGGCACCTACATAGAGCGAAGGATCGGTGGGACGGGAATAACCCTTCTTTTCCGTCTTCTTCCCGGAAGTATTTTCTTGAGGCTGTCCGCCAGACGAGACCACGGCAGCCATAAAAAAGGACACCAGACCAATAAGCAACACTATCCCGGGCCTGTGCCGCTGAACGCCCTTCATCGCCCCTCCGCTGGAACACCCGTTACTTGAACCCCGGCGTCTTCGAAAACTATCGCAAGCCGGTTTCCACGTCTGTGACACTCGTCACACTACTCTGTGGCCGAAGCAACCAAAGAAGACTCGCAAGACAGCCGTCTGATTGGGTCAACGGGATACTTCTTCGATTTCGCTTTGGTACCGGCATAATGATTGCAAACCCGAATGGAATCGGGGATTAACCCCGGCTATTGGACACCCAGCCTGTTTTTTGGCAGACAGGAATAGCCAGGAGGCGGACAAGGCTTTCGCGTCATCCATGTTGGCGACGGCATTATTGTTCAGGGATTAGTGTTCGTCTGTGCAATATTGCACACTCTAGGCTGAACAGAGGGAAACTGGGGATCGGATGACTATCGAGAATGAGGCATGGCAAAACTCGCCAACCGGATGGTCTCTAAGGAATCGTACCGGAGAGAACCGCATCCGTGGAGCTTCTTCATGATGCATGTTGGCCCAACGAGGCGGCTGGAGGTATTGGATTGGGGCTCCCACATTGGCAAGAACTTCATAACATCTGCAGCGGATACCGCAAGTTGTGTTCTTTGGAGCAGTTCCGGCTTAGAGGAGGCTGCACCATACTTTTGATTTCGCCGCTTCCGTCAGGATTCAAGGAAAGACGCGTCGCAAGCACATTTCCCCCGCTGGCTCGACAAGCATTCCAATCTGTCGGAGATAGAAGCAGAGTCCTGGGCGGCGGCAAGGGAATGGTTCGCCGGTGAAGCTCAGATAGTTAAAGACGTGGTTACCGAAGCCGTTGACCGCACTCGGCGGGAAGTAGACAGCGGCCTTCGTTGGTGATGTGGGCGACGATGGTGTGGTTTTTTTCGGTGCGGGCGATTTGGATGGGCGGGCGACGAGTTCGCTGCCGAGGCTTGGCGCCTTGGCAGCGGTAGATGACTAAGACCGGGTGCGACTTCTTTACGGCTAACTGTTTCCAGATTTGCTGCAGAGGCTCGGCGGCCCTCGACAAAGTCAAAGTAAAGATTGCTTGGTGGACGTGACAGGGATCGAACCTGCGACCTCATGCTTGCAAAGCACGCGCTCTCCCAGCTGAGCTACACGCCCACAGTTGGAGTACCATCCATTCTAAAGCATTTCTCCCAATTCCAAAATCCATTCCCTCTCATTTAGGCCAAACTGTGAACCCCTGGAGTGAGACAGTTTAATGTTGCACACTTTGCGTGAAAGGAGCCGCAAAGTGGAACGAAAAAAGGGGCAGCGGTACAGTAGTGAATTTCGTCGTCTGGCCGTCGAACGAATGAATGCGTGCGACAACATCGTCGCGCTCGCCCGGGAGCTCAGCGTCGGTCGAAGACTGCTTTACGTTTGGCGTGATCGATTCGACGAGACCGATCCCCCACCTCAGCGAACCCGCGAGCTGATCCTGCGCAAGCAAATCCTTAAGCTGAAACGACTATAGGCGAATAAAACTCTGGAGGTGGATTTTTTCAGACGTACCTTGCAAAGAGTAGGAGCTCGACGTCCCCGGAAAAACAGTCTTGGCGACGGGGTCTACGAAGAAATACCAAGAGAGACGCCATTGCAAGGTCACTTGAGTGTCGAGCGGTGTGCCGTTTAGCGGACGTTAGCCGTGCTGGATCTTATCGCTACCTGAGAGGAAGGTCGCGAGTAGAAGAAGAAATGACCATACGATCCGCGGTCCAGGATATTGTCCTTGAGCATCGATGGCGGTACGGCTATAGGCGAGTCACCGCAGAGCTACGAGCTCAGGGAATGAGCGTGAACCACAAGCGGATAGCGCGGATTATGCAGCAGGACAATCTGCTGGCAGTCCGACTGGAATGGTTCCCACCCGGCCAGCAGCATATTCGCGCCGCGCGGATTTATCTGCATCTGGTCAACCGAATGACATTGTCGGGCCTGAACCAATTGTGGGCCGCCGACATAACTTACGTCCGCCTCGCCTGCGAATTTGTTTATTTCGCGGTGGTGTTGGATGTGTTTTCACGGAAGGTCATTGGATGGGCGCTAGGGCGGAGTCTCATTCGATGCGGAGGGCTTGGATGGGATCGAGGCGGGAGGCGCGCCAGGCGGGGAGCAGGCAGGCCAAGCTGGCGACAAGAAGTAAGATGACGGCCACGGCCGTGAACACGCTAACGTCGAGTGGTTCCACGGCGTAAAGCAAACTGCCGATCATCTCGGAGGCGGCTACGCCACCGGCCAAGCCGAGCAGTAATCCGATGCTGGCGGGGCGGAGACCATCGGAAAGCATGAGGGCCAGGACTTGACTGCGCTGAGCGCCAACGGCGATGCGGACGCCGATTTCCGTGGTGCGTTGCGAAACGATGTAGGAAAGCACGCCGAACAATCCCACGGCGGCGAGGAGCAGCGACAAGACAGCGAATGCCAGAACGAGCGTGGCGTTAAAGCTGGCGTCAATCGTGGACTTGCCAATGATTTGATCCATGGTCAGGATATCGGAGACAGGCAGCTCGGAATCAAGTTCCTGAACGATTTGCTGGATGGGCAGAGCCAGAGAAGTAACGTCTCGGCTGGAGCGAACAGCGAGCGTCCCACCGCTTTCTGTCCCTGAATAAAACGGGAAATACATCATCGGCTGGGCAGGTTTGGCAATCTCATGGCGCGTGTCGCCCACGACGCCGACAATTTGGTAGGGGCGTTCACCGAGGGTAAGCAAATGCTTGCCAATGGGGTCCTCGTCACCGAAATATCGGCGAGCAAAGGAGCTGCTGATGATGACTTGGTTGGCTTTGTCGAGCCGTTGGTTCTGGTCGAAGGTTTGACCGCGCAGGAAAGGGATGCCAAAAGCTTCGAAATAAGAGCGATCGACCCAGCGGTGAATGGCGAACTGCATTGTGCCTTGTGGCAGCGGGGGATGTTCCTGGATGAGGAAACCATTGTCGCCACCATAGTCTTCGCCCGGGGCTGTGGTTGTGATTCCGGCAAACCGGACGCCCGGGAGCGCTCGCACACGAGCGAGCAGAGTCTCGAAGAAACTCAATCGTTGTACTGGCTGGCTATATTTGGCGTTGGGAAGATTTAAATGCATGGTAAGAACGTTATCCGTAATGCAGCCGAGATTGGACGAGCGTAGGCGCTCATAGCTTTTCAGCAGCAAACCGGCGCCGATGAGAAGGACGACCGTAAGACCCACTTCCAGCGCGAGCAACCATTTGCGCACTTGGACTTGTGAATGTCCCGCGCTGTGGGAGCGCGAAGATTCCTGGAGCGAAGAAAGAATCTGATTGCCTTTGATGGAAAGCGAAGACATGAAGCCGGCAAAAAGGGCGCAGAGAAAGGTCAAGCCGACGGCAAAAGCTACGACGGGGGCGTCGATACGAATGGCTTCGACGCGGTTCATGTCCTGTCGCGTTGCGACGAACCACTGAATAGCGGCATTCGCGAGGATGAGTCCCGCAATGCCGCCGGCAGCGGAGAGCAAAAAACTTTCGCTGAGGTGCTCACCGAGGAGACGCCAGCGGCTGCCACCGAGCGCGGCGCGAATGGCTAGTTCCTTTCGCCGGGCGGTGCCACGCGCGACCAAGAGGCTGGCGACATTGAGGCACCCGATCAAGAGGAGGCAGCCGGTCGCGGCGAGCAAGACATAGAGAGGGGTCTTGTAGTCTCCGACAATATCCTCCAGCAAGGGCCTACTGTTGGTGGCTTTGCTGATGAACGGATTATCGAGGTGCTGATCGTGGAGACCGCGGGTGATCAGAGTAAGCTCGGCCTGAGCCGCAGTTTCCGTGATACCGGGCTTGAGGCGGCCAACGACGGCAAACATGTGGTTGTCCAATTCTTGCCATCGTTTCGGCGATTCTTCATGTTGAATGGGAGTCCACACTTGCACGCCCGGTGCGGGATAGGCGAACCAGGCCGGCATCACACCGATGATTGTGTAAGATTTTTCGTCGAGATGAATGGGCTGATTCAGGATGGAGGGATCGCCGCCGAAACGCCGCTTCCAGAGCCCCCAACTCACGAGAACGGTGGCATTAGCGGAAGGTTGATCGTCGGAGGCGGTAAAACTGCGCCCGAGTGCAGGTGCAACGGCAAGGGTTGGGAATAAATCCCAGGAGCACTCAGAAGCGCGCACTTTTTCTGGAAACTCGCCGCCGGTTCCGGAAAGGCCATACTCGAATCCACGCGCAAGAATCGCGAGGTCAGAAAAGCTGGTGCTTTGCTTTTTCCATTCGGCGTAAACGCCGGCGGCAGAGTCGTTGTATGGAAACTTTTCGTCGGCGCTATGTTCGTATAAGCGAATGAGCCGCGACGGGTCTTTGAAAGGCAGCGGCTTGAGCAACACGGAGTGGACGACGGTGAAGAGCGCGGTGGTGGCTCCGATTCCGAGAGCCATAACTAAGACGCAAACTAAAGCGAAGCCCGGCGCGCGCAGGAGTGCCCTTGAGGAATAGCGCAGATTGCGACGCAAGTGATCGAGGAATTCAACGGTGTTCGCTTGCCATAATTCTTCGCGAACGCGGACGGGGCTGCCGAACTTGAGGTGAGCTTGGCGGCGGGCTTCTTGTTGGGACATGCCCCGGGCAATGTTGTCGTCGATTTCGTGGTCGAGATAGGACTCGATTTCGCGCTGGAGTTCGGAGTCGTGGGAGGTCCTGCGAAAAAAACGGCGTAGGCTCATGGCGCCCTCCTGATTTGCGGCGTCGCTCGGATCTACTCAGGTCTCACGCAGAGAACTCGCGCAATGGCTGCGACGCGCTCCTGCCAGCGGTTTGTTTCTGCTGCGAGTTGCTTTCGGCCCGCGGGGGTCAGTTTGTAGAATTTGGCCTTGCGATTGTTTTCGCTCGAGCCCCAATACGAAGTCAGCCATCCGCGGTCTTCCAAACGATGCAGGGCCGGATAGAGCGAACCTTGCTCGACTTGCAGAACGTCATCCGAAGTGCGTTCGATGACGTGGGTGATGGTGTGGCCGTGGGCGGGACCGAGCACGAGAGTGCGCAGGATCAGCATGTCCAGAGTGCCTTGCAACATTTCTTGGCTAGTTTGACTTTTATTGCGTCCCATGCAGCTCCATTTCTTGGCCTAGAATGCCGATGGGAAGCACTATACTCCACTCGATGTTCTATGGGAAGGAGGGCGGGAGTCGAGTCCGGGCGCTGCTACGACATCGGAGGAGGAATCTCTCATCGCGAAGTGGAAGAGATGATTGGGATTGCTCAGAGTCTGCAGCAAGACGTCGAGCAATGGATTCGCACAAACCACTCCTCACTTCTTTAGAATTCGGAGGTCCCCAAGCACGTCGGAGAATCTCGATGTAACTGTGAGCCAGAGACACGGCGCTCAACGTGCCATTTGCTATTCGCGAATAGCGAATATATATCTCAACGTGCATCCAACAACAACGGAGTGAAGGGCGAGGAGGACCGCAGTATCAGCCGCAACCTATGCTCTGCCAACGAGGCGTACCGGGCCGGGATATTGCGTGAGGTTCCTATCGTTGGTCAGCAGCGTAATGCCCTCCACAGTCGCTTGGGCCACCAGGATGCGATCGAACGGGTCCTTGTGTCCGGAAGGTAGTTGGTCGATATTGATCGCGTGTTCGCTGGTGATAGGTAACTCGGTATATCCATTGTCGAGCAACGAACGGCGGAGAACTCTCGGGTCCACATCAAAATCATCTCGACCGAGACTGCGCTTGATGGTGATCTCCCATATGCTGGCGGCGCTGAACAGCAGCTCATTCTCGGGCTTCTCGATCTGCACCCGGGCAGCCTTGGGGAGCCGTTTCGGTTCATTCGCGACCCAGAGCAGCAAACGCGTATCGAGCAGCAGCTTCATTTTTCGCCACCGAACATGCGTGCGATATCCGTGCGGCCCATGGTGTCGAAGTCCGCTGGCACGCGGAACTGACCTTCGAGAAAGCCGAGTCTTCGCACCTGCTTGCCAGTGGGCGTTTCGAGCGCCATGACCTTCACCAGAGGCTTGCCCGCCTTGGCGATGATGAACGGTTTTCCGCTCGCTGCCTGGTCCACCAAACGGGATAGTTGGGTCTTCGCTTCATGAATGTTGACCGTGGTCATAGAGACTTCCAGGTGGGACAGCACGGGACCACTAGCGGGACATTACTCTGCCCCAAATGTCCGGAACAAGAATGTACTCCGCTCGTTCGGCAATAGCGGCTTTCCATTGAATGTCGCCGCGCCCTTTTCGTATCCGCCCACAATATACTTCCATCCAAACGTGGTCCCCCCGCTCAATTTCAATCGGTAAGTCTGTCCCGGTGCAACTTCCACTCCGCCTTGCGGAATAACAAACATCACCTGATCGCAGTCTGCTGTTTGTACGCTCTCTGTCAGCACTGTCACCGTTCGTCCAGTTGCGTCCAGAACCGTCAGCGTCAAATGATCCTCCGCCGCGCCAGCATTACCCACCACCAATTGCACCTCGACGCCCACTAGTTTTGAGAGCGACGGCGTGAACGTTTGCTCTACATCGTTTACCAGATTCGTCCAACCTTTATCCCATCCCGCCGTATTCACCTGGTCCGGCGTCATCGATCCTTGGTGCACAGACGCCGGTACAGCCATGCGGCAGCACTGACCGCATCCGCTAATCTCCGCGCATTTTCCTGCGTCAGGATAAGTCAAAGTCCCTGCCACTCCGCTCGCGGGCCTCCCATCGAGAATGATGGATCGGGGTTCAAGGAAGTTGCAGCCGCAGAAGGCAGAAGAATTGGCGTACGGGTGATGAAAGCCGCCCGGTGGCGGCCCATAGGCCTGGACAACTTTCACTTCGAAAACAGGCAGACCAAGCCGGCGCAACCCCGAGAGCACCACGGATTCGTCTTTTTTCCCCTCGTAAGTACCTGCGTCTTCACTTTTCCATGAGCGTAGTTCCTGGCATGTCGCTTCCGACAACTTCTTCTTGGCCGCCGCTAGGGCAGACACTTCGATTTTCACTGAGTCCAGACGCATGCGAGGTGTGATGCGGATACCTGCAAGGGGGCCTTCGGGAAACGGGACGATGCCCAGGATTTCCCCGTCGCCAACAACAGGAATATAGAAAACGGCACGATCGGGAAGGTTGACTTCGATTCCAAGAGTTACGGTGGGCTCGCCCGACGGTAGCGCTTGCGGCCAACCTCGAAGGCTGCCCAACATGAGCACGGCGGTGAGCGTAAGCACGTATAGCAGGAGTCTTCTCGCCTGCTGCGTTTCCACAATTATCGGAGCGAGCAACAATTCAATTGGAACTGCAAGTGCCTTCACCATTCTCAAAAGTCCTCCACGTACCTGTCCGACGCTAGTAGTCCTGTGGCAGGCGATAGCGAAACCAACCTTTAGGAGTAGAACGGACGGAAGAGAAAATCTTGCACAGTTCCCACTCGATTCTAGACCGGCTCTGCCGGGTGAGCAAAGATCTCGAAATGCTGACAGAGTTCAGCGACCCTGACCACTTTCAAATGGGATCCTGCTCGCGCAGGTTAAGAGACACTGTACACATTATTTTGTATCAACCAGGGGTTCACCCACCACGGTTTCAGTTCAAGGTACACTTGATGGAGTGAACCCCTATTTTGAGATAGTTTTGTGGTCGAGCCCGTTCGGAGACGTTCCGAAGGATTCTAAGTGCTTTTCTTCATAAATACGATAACGTATTATTTGTGAGTCCTGTGGTCTCAAAATGCCTCCAGCCGCCCGCATAACCGACCTCACGACCCACGGCATGCCACTCGCTCCCGGCCCGGGGAGCGTCAACGTCCTCATCGGCGGCCTTCCCGCTTGACGCGCCATGATAGACCAGCACGCTTGCCCCATGGTTAGCATCTCCGGCCCCGACGGCGTCGGCATGGTCATACTTGGCAGCCCCACCGTCCTCATCAACGGCATGATGGCCTGCCGAATGGGCGACATCGTCATGGAAATTCCCGGCCTGGCCCTCGGCCCCGCTAATCCTATTCTCATGGGCGAGCCTACCGTCATGATCGGCGAAGTCGGCATGGGCTCTCCCACCCGTCCCGCCCCTCGTCTTGCTCGCTCAAGCCATGAGCGGCAGCGGCACCACGGCCCGTCCTCCGCCGGCGGGTCCCTCGCGCTAGCCTCTCAATCCGGCATTCCCTTCATAAAACCATGCCCAGGTTGAGAAGCCTTATGGAACGCGGCAGGTTCTGCCGCTACGGGCCACTGGGTCGAAATCGAACTGTTCGATCAAGCCGGCAAACCTGTGCCCAACGAGCCCTATCAAATCGAACTTCCCGACAGTTCCACAACGGAGGGCACTCTGGATTCCCAAGGCCAAGCCCGCGTCGAGGGCATCGACCCTGGCAATTGCAAAATCTCTTTTCCAAATATTGACAAAAAATCCTGGCACAAAAAATAATGTTCTTAACAAACACCGATCGCTCTTAGGTTCTTCCGTTTTTCGCTGAAGCACTGACCATGGCTGACTACTACACCGTCCAACAAGGCGATCACCTCTCCAAAATAGCCAAAGACAACGGCTTCACCGACTGCACCGTCATCTGGGATCATCCCAACAATTCCGACCTCAAAAAGCAGCGCCAGAATCCCAACATCCTGCTCCCCGGCGATGAAGTCTATATCCCCGACATGGAACAAAAACAGGAACCCGGCGCCGCCGACAAGAAGCACACTTTCGCCGTCAACAAAAACATCCTAAAGCTCCGCCTGGTTCTCCAGGATATGTACGAAAAACCCGTCGCTGGCGCAAAATGCGCCTTGCTCATCGACGGCCAAGTCTACCAACTCACCACCGACAGCAATGGCAAGCTCGAACAGGAAATTCCCCTCGACGCCAAACAAGGCACTCTCACCATCCGCGGAGATCAAACGCCTTTCGCCAATGACGTCATCCCCATCAAAATCGGCCACCTCGATCCCGTCGATGAAATCTCCGGCCAGGTCGGCCGCCTCAACAACCTTGGCTATTCCGCCGGCCCCCTCGACGGCTCCGACGAAGACGCCTTCGAATCCGCCGTCGAAGAATTCCAGTGCGACAACAACCTCACCGTCGACGGCATTTGTGGCCCCCAAACCCAATCCACCCTCAAACAGGTGCACGGATGCTAGTTTCAACCCATCCGCCGGCATTAGTTTCGAATTCACGCGAGCGTCAACGAACCGAACATGTCAGACGATAACCAAGGCACGATCCACAGCGCATCCGAGGGAGCCCTAATCGGCTTATTCCCGCCTCCTCAACCCACGCAGCTTCTCGCCGCCCCCTCCACTTCCAGCGAACTCAACACCGCGCACCTCCGTCTCATCCCCATCGCCTGTTTCCGTTTGGAAGACATGCTCTTCCAATTCGATTCCTCTTTCGTCCTCCCGGAAGTCCAGGCTGAGATGACCTCTTTCTCCAATCTTCGCAAGACGGATCCCAGAGTCATGGGTGCACCCCTCACCATTTTCGGTCACGCCGACCCCTCCTATCTCGGCAATTTCGATCCCGGCAATTCCAATACGGCTGGTCCCGGCGACGACTACAACAAAAACCTCAGCGGTCGCCGCGCTATTGCCATCTATGCCGCGCTCGTCCGCGATCCCGCTTACTGGAACTTTCTCTACAGCACCCCTCTTGGTGGCGATTCCTGGGGCGCTACTGAGATCCAGATCATGCTCGACGCCCTCGGCCAGTCAGGCTCATCCTCTTTCGCCGGCTCTAGCCAAGGTTCTTCTTCCTCCGCGCAAAGTTCTCGAGCCCAGGACATCGCCAACGACTCCGGCCAGCGCCAGCAGTTATTCCTTCAATATATGAATTTTCTGTGCGGCGACCTAAAGCTCGACAAATCTGCCGACTTCCTCGCTCGCGGTGCTGGCACCGACCTGAAAGGCGACGTTCAAGGCTGCAGCCGCTTCAACCCCGTCATGCTTTTCAGCAGTGAAGACGAAGCCAGCTTCCAACAAGCGTGGGACAATCAAGACCAGCCCACTCTTCGCGGTGAACGCGATCCGCGCAATTCCATCAATCGCCGCGTGATGATCCTCGTTTTTCGCAAAGGCAGTCAGGTTCTCCCGACAAAGTGGCCCTGCCCGTCTTATAAAGCTGGGGTCACAGATTGCAAAAAACGCTTTTGGTCCAACGCCCAGGACCGCCGTTCCACTCACGATTCCGGTGCCGAGCGCAAATTCGAACTTACTCACGACACTTTCGCCTGCCGCTTTTACCAGCGCCTTTCAAACAACTCCCCTTGTCACCCCTCGGGACATATCCTCGCCATCTGGCTCCTCGATGATGACGGCCAGCGTCTTCCCATCGGCACCCCATACCGTCTTACCATCGCCTTACAAGTCCGCACCGGGAAACTGCGCCACAAGGGCTTGATCATCGAGGCCGCGCTCCAACTTGCCGATCAGGCCAACCTTGAGTGGGGAGTGATACAGCCCACACAGCCTAAGGCCAACCCCATCGATCGCTATCTGCGCGCCAGGGTTTTGCTCGACCAGCCCAACCATCCCTTTCTCTCCGACAACACTGCCATTCCGGATCCTCCTCAGGGCCTGTATCCCTCTCGCGCCATGATCGTTCTTGATACCGATCATTCCGTAGTCTCGGACCTGACCGTTATTCGAATCCGCTTGAACAATATGGGCTATCCGAAGCTGATCGAAGCCGCCTCCGATATCGATATTTTTCAGGACGACTACGATTATCTCGACCAGCAATTGCAGCAACTCGAGCTATCTCTTCGCGATGTTCATCGTGACGGTACGGAAATGCCCCTCGAACCACATACCACTCCTGACCCACCACCTCTAAAACTAGGAAAAGATGGCTTGCCGGTGCGTCAGTGCGGTCGTGAATAGCGCCCCATTGACGGAAGTCGCGGGAGGACTACAATGTTTTTTGCATCCGGAGCCAGGGAATGACAGGTACAACTACCACGACTACCACGAATCCCGGCCCCCCGACGAATATTCAAGCCGCCGGCACTGTTACTCCTCACTACCCGCCGTTTGTCGATACCGCCACCCATTCGGGCGACATCAGTTTCAACGGCACCAACGTTAAGCTCTGGACTTTTTCTTTTCTCGGTGTCAAATTCGGTGCGCCTTCCGGCGCCACTCCTGGCGTCAACGGCATCCTCGCCGACAAGCTGATCAAAGCGCAGCGCAATCTCTACAACTATGCCTGTCAGCAGAGCGGCGCTGCTTCCTTGACCGAGAAAGAGTTTGCCACCTGGTGTTGGCTCGGACAGGAGCCCGTCGGCAGCGACGCTTCCAATCTCTCTAAAATCGCCGGCCATATCGGCCTTAAGGATCTCAATCATTCCGGTAGCAAACACTTCAGTGGTTCGGCGATTGACATCAATCTTCTTTGTAATCCCTTTGTTGCTGGGCGCACTCCGCAACATGGCGTCTATGGAGAAACTCACAATACCTTCCCCGACAGTCTGCTTCAGCGTCTCGCAAATGTCTCTTCCGGCGAGCTTGCCGACTTCTCCAATGGCCAGGCCACTCCCGCTGTCGCTGCTCAAATAACGTCCGCAAAGCTCACTTTCTGGACTTCTCACATCTGGCAGCCCGCCATCGATGCCTTTGATCGTGCCTCCAACCTTTTCTTAGGGCAGGCCGCCGACCTTCATGACGTGGCCTCCGCTTCGGATCGTTTCACCAATATCAAAGCCAACTATGACCGTTTCGCGCGCGTCAGCTTGGCTCTCAAGAATTACTTTGGCCTCGTCTACGGATTTGGGCCCAAAATTTTTCCGCATGCCGGTACCGTTTCCGTAGGCACCTTTGTTGGCCAGATTCAGGCTGGAATATCGCAAGGCTGGATTCCGCCCGGTTCATCGGATCCTTCCGGCGTTGCTCTTTCTACCTACACCACCGCCCAACCCACTAATCCTCAGCGATTCATGCAGCGGATTCAGGATGACCACGCCGCCGTGGAACTCGTCACTGTCATCGGCTCCTGCCAGATCAGCGCCACCGGTGTAGTCACCGCTCCTACCACTCGCGACCCTTGCCTCGGTTTCGTCAATTTCCGCCCGGAAGTCGTCGCTGAGCTTGCCGGCGACTTCAATTCCACCCCCGCGTCTGTCCTTCACGGGCAGCAACTTCGTTGGGGTTGTTGCATGTTCGGGCCTGGTCCCGACGCTAGCGGCGACGTCATGCATTTCGATCTGACGACTCATTTCGGAACAGGTGGCGTAGTTCCAAATAATGTCAATAAACAACCTGGTACTTAGTTCCCCTGCGGCCGGTGCTTCCCCAACCCGTAAGCCAGTCTCAGCAACTATGCCCACCACATTGCCGGGAACGACCTACGCCGGGGTTGTGATATAAAACTCTCTCACTTCTCCTGGATTAAAATCTCGGGCTGATCAGGGTGCTACACGAACAATGTGGAACGACGCTTTCGCAACGCTTCAAGATCGAGTGGCTCCTTTACGCTCCAGCGTTGTGGCACTATACCCTTGATCCATTCCGTTGTATAAAGCGCGGTGCATCCTTTGCGATCCCCCGGTTGCTCAAATGAACGTTACCGACGATCGGCTCTTCCGCATCGTGACACACCTGCGTGAACGGAATTGAAAACAAATGACCGTATCAACGCCTCGTTCGAACCTCGGCCGTCAGGTGTTTGGAGTAGCGGCTCTGGCCTTTGGTCTCATCACGCTGGCCTGGCACGACTACAACGACCGGCATCAACTGCGTTACATTGTTTACGCCGCAGCCGCCGCCCTGATCTTCGGTGGCGCGGCGATTCAGTTCCGTCGGACCGCGAAAACCGGCGCAGCCGTCCTTGGTGCGGCTTATCTTGTCTTCGTCCTACTGTGCGTGCCAGGAATCGTCGCTGCGCCGCAGATCTACAATAGCTGGGGCAACTTCTTCGAGCAGTTCTCTCTCTTGACCGGAGCGGCGATCGTATATGCGCGCTTGTCATCGGCATGGTCACGGGAAACGCTTCATCGGATCGGCCACATTCTTTTGGGCATTTGTGCCACTTCCTTTGCCCTCGAACAGGCGTTTTATCTTCACGCTACCGCCAATCTTGTTCCGAAGTGGCTTCCGCCAAGCCAGATGTTTTGGGCGGTAACGACGACTGTCTTGTTCGCACTCGCGGCTGTAGCTCTTCTTACGAATCGAATGGCGCTTCTCGCGACTCGCCTACTGACAATGATGGTCGTGATCTTTGGGCTACTGGTGTGGGTACCGTTGGTTCTTGCGGATCCCCACAATCACGCGAATTGGAGCGAAAACGCCGAGACCTTCGCGATTGCCGGAGCAGCATGGATTCTCGCTGATCTCCTCGGCGAGTATCGGCTTAATGACCATCGCCCGCGATGACGGGAGGTGGGCCGGCTCACGTGAGGTATTCCGTTCAAGACTATTTCCGGAGGATTGATCGCTCATCGACGGGTCATTGAACATTCCAGAATTTCATCCCAGCTGGTAGTTGTCCCGTAACCGGACCAGTCCTTTTTCGGGCGATTCCAGTTGTCCGTTAATCAGACCTTTGGAGCGTAGTGTTTTTCGAGATTGATTCCACACCAAGGACAGAAATGAATCCGAACGCCGCCTTCAGCGTTGTCTGGGGGCTGTTTGCCAGAGGGATAGAACATCAAAAGGGAAAGAAATCCCCTTTTCGCTCGCCAAACTAACGTCGCTAGAAACCCGTCGCTTGCGGGAGCATTAGATGCGTGGGACGCAAACTCCTGACAACACCAATTTCTGTTCACGATGCGAATGTTAACGCCGAACACGCACAGGATTAAGCAAAATTACTGGTGGACAATTCGGACCAAGTTTTCGGTTGATGCCATAACGACGCCGGCCTCGCGACGGTCCGCGTAGAAGGAGCAAGCTTGCGGGCGTGCCGGAGCACGGCTGCTGATGACCTACCCGGTAGTGGGACCAGTCACGGCCGATGTTAGCGTGTTGCGAGATCAGATTTAGTACAACGGGTTCTGTCGTCGCGGACAGAAGCAACAGAAAAGCGGTGCAAAGGCCGGCGCCATTAGAGATACGGCGTTAATCGTTCAAGTGACTGATTCGTTGAGTTTGCTGCGGACTAACTGGACGTCCAAATCGCAGTCGTTTACGCTTGCGATATGGAAACCCGGTCAGCCAAGCTGGATGTTTTCGCGACCAACGGGAGAAAGGGTCTATTCGCCGTCGTATCGATCGCTAAGGACGAGATGCTGATCGACTTGAACGGGGAAGAAACCTTGTCGTCACCCACCAGAAGGTCTTTGCAGATCGGCGAAGGAAAGCATGCTTTCGGAGGGGAAGAGACGGTCGGCTACTTAAACCATGGCTGCGAACCCAATGTCTTCCTGGATTTCAGCTGCCTGTGTGTAAGGGCTCTCAAGGACATCCGAGCAGGCGAAGAAGTTAAGATCAATTACGCCGCCACAGAGTATGAAATGCATGATGGTTTTCACTGTAATTGTGGTTCGCTGGCATGTCTGCGGATGATAAGAGGCTTCAAGTTCCTAACCCGGGATCAACAGCTCAAGCTGAAGCCATATTTAGCTCCCTATCTCCTAAGAAGGTTGGACGAAGAAGCCTAGCAGGATCGGTATCTGCCCTGCCCTCTACCAACGTGCGAGAACTCGCGCTATGGACGTGGCGAGGGAACGGCGGAAGGATGCCTAGTCGGGAGCGTTACCCGGCGGGACCCCGGAGTTTATGTCCGGAGAATGAGCGAGGAGGAATTGTTTCAAAACGGCCGGATCCGCAGCGCCATACTCGTCTACGCCTCGCATCGACCAGGGTGCAGCGCCCGCCAATCTAGCAGTGTAAGCGTCCTCAAGGGCGTTGGTCATAAATCCGGCGCTTCCCGTCACATTAGCCGGGATCTCACCGAGCCATACTGGTCGATTGAGGCCTGAAGGGAGGTCTGGCAAAACCTCGTCGAGGGTCCGGTCGTCCTCTGTTCCGGGATAGTAATGGAATTGATAGAAATCCAGACCTACATTCTGCCAGTAGGCGACCCACTTGGCTCGCGCCGAGCCGAGTGTGACATATTGCGCCAAGGCGTATTGCTGTGCCGCAGTGGTGACCTGCGTCACGAAGCGCGTGAAGTCCTCTAGTGATACGGGGTCTAAGACTCTGCCGTTTATTTGCCGTGGGTTGGGCGGGTTACCATCCATTGTGAGCGCCCACTCAGGTTCATTCGCCACATCATAGGCAATCACCGAATCGTTGTTCGCATACCGTTGAAACAGCGGCACGAAAACATTTCTAACCAGCTCGTCTTGCAGAGTGGGACTCTGCAGGATATAAGACTTTCCCCCGCTAACGTGGTCTTGAGCCTGTTCAAACATCCAATCGAATGAAATCAGCACGAACATGATCTTGATGCCATGCGCAGCGGCAATCCCGATGGCCGCGTCTATATCGCGAAAGGTCACTTCATCAAGTCCGGTGGGACTTCCCGTGGCGGCGTCGTAGGTGATGCCGGCACGGCCGTCGAAGAACAGAAACCAACGAGCCACGTTCACCCCAGAGGCCTGCATGGTATGAAACGCAGCGCGCAATTCATCACTTGAAAGAGGGGCGCTCGGTTGGGGCGGACTAAGGGATCCGATGCCGTATGACCCGTATGCGTTCTCGCCGAAATCGTTACCGCAGTTGATCCAAGGGAGGTTTGCTCCGAGCAGCCACCCGTTATTCCCATTGATAGTGATTCGGGTGGATCCCGCCAGATCAGGTTTGGGGATGGGCATAAATAGCTTGACTGTCGAATCGTTGGCTTGGCAGCACCGCCGTGATTGACTTTCGACCAAGCGAGACTTATCGACGTGACGTAAGAGTCTCTGCTAAGACTTGGCGCGGACACTGTCGCCCGGCGTCGGATCATACTACAGACGACACGTAACGGCAGAAGCCTACACGAAGCGGGCGGAAGCGGCGGGATTTTTTCAGAGTCGGAGTTCACTGGCCAGTTCCTACTTCTTGGAAGGCTCGACCAACATCAACGAGTCTGGCCGCTTCCGCCCAACGAGTGATGGGTGGCCGCGCTCCGTAAATTCCTGGCAGATAACTCGTAACTTAACTTAGCGCCAGAAGCGATGCGTTTGTCGCACGTCAGCGTCTAGTGCGCGAGGGGATCGGGACGAAGCTGGAAATGTAAGACCTTGCTGGTCGTTCCTTTACCACCTTCTGCGTGAAAAGGAGTTCGCGTGCCGTAGGTAGCCCACAACCCCTTGCCCTTCCAACCAGCCTTCGGATCGTCGATCCGGCCGTCCATCCCTTTCGCGTAGAAGCCCATGGGATACGGGACACGAAGCACAACAAACTTCCCGCTGTCGGGCAACAGCGCAAGTAGCGCGTCATTTCCGTTGCCGGTGGCAATCGGCACGTTCTTTCCGAGTCCCAAAGTGTCGAATTGATCCACCCAATCGTAATAACTGGCCTCGGCGCTTCCTGGATCGGTAACCCCCTGCAATTGCGGTCCCGGTAGTGGATACAGCGTCCAACCCTCAGGGCAATGTTGTCCTGTCGCAGTTGGCCCGTTTAGCGGCCCTTTGCACTTGCGGCGGTCGAAGCTCGCCAAATGACCGCTGGCAATGACCGTCCACACAACACCATTGCGATCGATGTCCAGCCCGCGCGGCGAGAATCCGTGCACAGGCGCATTTGGATTGTTCCATGGCAGTTCGTAGATTTCTGCAAGAGCGGTTGCCGGGGGATTTGGTCCAGGGTTCAACCGAACGACCGCACCTGGGAATCCCAGGACCGTTCCCCAGATCGACCCATCGACTGGACTCACCGTGACACCGTAGAAAGCGGCGTCGATCCGCTTGTCCTTAGTGGGATCGATGGGCTGATCAGGCTCCACATACTCATCGCGTTTTCCGTTTGCATTGGTGTCGAGGATAAGTGCCGTCCAGCCCTGCGACTTCTCTTCATCGTGGGTTTCGTCGAACATCTTTGTATTCAGCCAACCTACCGCTCCTCCGCCGCCACCGCTGCTCGTCCACAATGTATTGTTTCGATCCTCGGCAAACACCAGATGATGCGTACCAAAACAGGTGTTAATGAGCGTGACCTGCTTGGTCTTTGGATCGTACACAGCGAGTTGCCGGCCACTCGTTTTGAGGGGGAATAAGACTGCCGAAGGGTGGCTCGAGCCTACTTCGCAGAACGCTGGATTTTCGCTCGGGCGGATTCTGGAGGTAATCCACACTCGCCCCTGGGCATCAAACATCGGGTTGTGGACATTGGCTTGGCTATGCCAGATGGCTTCGTCCCCCCAATACGGCGAAGGCGCCGCGATCTTGTCGTCTGCGCTCGATGGCGTCTTCGGGTCGCGAACCGGCACCGTAACCTGGCTGGCCACAGCGCCCACTGGGTCGAGGACCGGCAGATAATCAACGCTGAGTTCGCCGGCACCGTAGATTGCTCCGTTGGCGTTCAGCATAGGATTGCGCTTGTCCGTGGAGATCTCATCGTGCAGATATGCCTTAGGACCGGCCCAGTCCCACTCGGTAATGACGATGTTTCGCTCGGCACCTTGCGGTCTCGGAGGTGTGGGCGGCAATTCGCCGGCTGCGATGCGGTCGGTCCAGTCCGCGAACATCGGCAAGGCTCGCTCTGGGCCCAGCTGGCCGAGGCCGCCGACCATATTGTTGCCGGCTTGTCCCGAGAGTATGCGTCGCGCCCAGGCCGCGGTCGATGAGTCGAAATGGCCCAAGTTCTTGGGAATCTCGTGCGTGGCCTTGTCTCCCACTTGATGGCATGACCAGCAGCTATCGGTCTTTAACACATGCAGCCATTGGCCCTGGCTTTTCATGTTTTCCGGGATGCCGTTGCCTTTGGGCCCGGTGCCGGGGAACTCGCTTTTGTCCGGCACACGAAGCAAGGAAAACCAATAAATGGCCGGGTAGTATTCCGCTGCGGCACGGGGGTTCGGAGCCACCGCCGCAGTCAGATTGACGGCCTTGCCAGGCACCGCCTGCTCCGGCGGGGAATCCACGAGCCCGTAGCCGCGCACCCATACTTTGTAGCTCGCCTTGGGAAGCTGCGGCAGTAGATAGCGCCCGCTATTATCAGTAACGACAATTTTCACGAATTTGGTCGGTAGGTCAGTCGTTTCCGCGATCACCCAAACGCCCGCCTCCGGGCCCTTGGTGCTGGTGACCACGCCGCCGATGTCATCGTCGCCGATCATGATCGCTTCTCCAGAGGACCGCTGCACGGTCAGCCCGCTTAAGGAGAGTAATAGGATTACGGCTGTAGCGATCAGCGGATACAACACTCTGTTCGTCATGAAGTTCATCTCCCGTGGGACCGAATGAGGGCGACATTCCTCGCCGAGTGGCAATTGGGATCTTCCAACCTCAGAAATAAATCGCGGTCGAATCGTAAGCACGCCGAATCGAGTTGTCAATTGGCTCTATTTGGCGAAAGAAATTCGCACTCGCAACTCCTGGGGCCGCATAAACTGAAGGCACAACATGGACCACGGACCGTTTCCGTGGAGGAGTAATAGGCCGGTCACAAAGGCTCGGGTTCGCCTCTGGGCGATGACGGGGTATCCGCAAGTAACCGAATTACTTCCGGCTTGCTCCGATCCGAGTTACTCCATTGCTGTCCCGAAGTCCCGTTCGGGGTAATGTCGTGGTGCTGAATGCTGCTCGCCCGGCGATCTCTGAAGTGCCGTTTTGGGAGACGCTTTGCTGCTAGGCTACAATTGGCGCCTGCGCGACGCCGACGAGGCCAAACACGCGCTGATAGCGCTGAATTTCTTCGGAGGGACCCAGCGCCTTTTGAAAGTTGTCGGAAAGCTTCACTGCCGGCTTGCCATCGGCGTCGTTGAGCTTGCACACCAGGTTTACTGGATCGAAGCTGCTTCCGCCCTGAGGATTGCAGTTGCGGAAGTCATTGGTCAGCAACGTGCCCCAACCTGCGCTGAAACGGATGCGCCGTTCGGGAATCCATTTTCGCGCATCGAGGAAGTCGCTTGCTTTCCTAAAATCAGTACGAGAAGCGGCGTTGCGAATCGTCCCGGAAAAACAGGCATGCAGTCCCAGAATCGTGTCCACATCGAGAGAATCGGAAGCAATGAACAGTTTTTGCCGCGGATCACGATTTCTCTGACTAAGCCACGCAATGTATTCGTTACCGGCAAGGAAAGGATCTTTGCTGTCCGCGCGCTGCCCGGTCCAGTCCGCCGCCCAATCCGGAGCATTGCGGAGAAACTGGGTCGTGCCAAAAGTGTCTGGAAGCAGGATGAGCAACTCGCCTTGGTAGGTCTGTTGCCAGATCTCCAGCAAGCGGTATTGCGCGCTCTTCAGTTCTTCGTCGTCCTTGGCCATCGCCGCCAAGGCCATAGGCAATTCATGCGCGTTTGTGCCGATCGCCTCCAAGTCGTGTTTATACGCGAGATAGGTATTCGAGGTGCCGGTAAAGCTGCTGCCGAGCACATCGCTCATGGCTTTTACTACGTACTCCTGCCACAAGAAGCTGTGCCGCCGCCGCGTTCCAAAATCGCTCACTCTCAATTCCGGCGTGCCGCGTAGTCGGTCCATTTTCTCCCAGAGTTTGGTCTTGGCGCGGGAATAGAGAATGTCGAGCTCGAATTCACTGAGACGCTTGAGGCTGGCGCGCGTCTTCAGTTCGCTGATGGCCGAGAGCGCATGAATCTCCCACAGCGTCGTTTCTGTCCAAAGGCCGCGAAAGGAGAGGGAGAACTGGCCGTCTTGCGTAGACAACTCGTAGGCTGAAAGGCGGAAGTCGCGTTCGAGCCATTCGAGGAAAGCAGGTTCAAAGATGCCGCGGCGTCCATAGAAAGTGTTGCCCGCGAGCCAGATCAGCTCGGACTTATGGAAGCGCAATTTCTTGGTTTGTTCCAACTGGGCGCGAAGCTCCTCGACTTCGATCACATCGGCGAGACGCAGGTCGGCGGACCGGTTGATAAGCGAAAACGAAGCGGTGGTTTTGGGGAACTGCTTCCAGATGAACTGGAGCATCAGGAGCTTGTAAAAATCGGTGTCGAGCAGAGACCGCGTAATCGGGTCCAGCTCCCAGTTGTGGTCATGGGCGCGCCGTGCGAGGTTGATGATCACGATGTTACCACTTTACCTCACAGCGAGCGTTCTTCAGAAACAGGCCCGATGGCATCGATCAGTAGGATGGTCCGTGTGCGACGCGAAGCCGCAACTCCGGGGGTTGAACCGGCTCAACCGCAGTCAGCTGCAAAAGCGGCGGTAGCGGTTGGAACGACCGGATGGCCAAGTCAAAGGTACAGTGTCGACAGAGAATTGCCGCGAATCGACACTTCGTAGAGAATTCACCAAGCTGAAACGGTTGCTGGCGGACAATCCGCTTTCCAGGTCCGCGCATCTTCGATCGCTTTTCAGGGTGTCAGAATTGTCCGCCAACTACGGTCGTCTCCAGCGTGCCTAACGCAATGACGCGCTCATTTTTATTGTTCGTTCCCGGGCGGGGGCTTGCAAGTTTGCGTTAGTCGCTATAATGTTAGCGTGACTATCGAAAATGCCAGCCGCGCAGCCCTGAGCGGCGAACCATTCAGGAGGAATCATTTCATGCGCCGCGCAAAAACTGCCGCGAGAAGATCGCCATTGCCGGCGCATGGGAGTACCAACAACGGCGAGGCTTCCGACAACGGGCGCGAGCGCCCCACCTCCGGGAAGGAGCCTACGGCGGGGCTTCGCGAACGCAAGAAAGCACGGCTTCGCCAGCAGATTGTCGAAACGGCTCTGCATCTTTTTCGCCAGCGCGGCTACGAAAACACGCGCATCGACGATATCGTACACACTCTGGAAATCAGCCAGCCGACGTTTTTCCGCTACTTCCCCAGCAAAGATGCGGTATTGCGCGAAGTCGGGCGACGGGCCTTTGCTCGCCAGGCCGAGAGTCTCAAGTCCGAGTTGTCCACCAAAGCCACCACGGAGCAACGCCTCCGGCGATTTTACGAAACTCTGGGAAACACCACGGAGGTGGGGCGGCCGCTCTGGCAGGCCGTAATTCTCGCTGGCGCGATGGATCCCGTACGTTCGCCGGAGTTGCGGGGCGCTGAGGCGGCCACGGTCAGCCTTCTCCGCGAAATTATCGCCGAAGGCCAAAAAAATGGCGAGATCACGCAGGATTTTCCGGTCGTTCATCTCGCCGAATTCATGGAGGGGCTCTTCAATACCGTCGTCCGGCAATGGGCCGTGGATCTGACGGGACCTCACAAACTCACGGAGCGGGTGCGCAACGCCGTCGAATTTTTCTTGCGCGGCGCCAAGCCCTAATCGGCAGCGGGAAATCACTTCCGGTCTCTCTCAGAATCAAAGGAGCCCATTCCGTTGTGCGAAGGCCTTGAATCACGCATCCCCAATCCATTGAGGCAGACACCGTGAAAGCCGCAGTGCTCAACGAATTCAAAACGCCGCTGCGCATCGAAGACGTCGATCAACCGCAGCCCGACGCGCAGGAAGTGCTCGTCGAAGTCGAAGCCTGCGGCGTCTGCCATTCGGATTTGCACGTGGCCGATGGCGATTGGCCGCAGCTCGTCCCGATCACCAAGAGGCCTTTGATCCTGGGACATGAAATCGCCGGCCGCGTCGTGGAAAAAGGCGCGTCCGTCCATCAATTGGAAGTTGGTGACCGCGTGGGCGTGCCGTGGGTGTACTGGACCTGCGGCGAATGCGATTTCTGCCGTGAAGGCAACGAGAATCTCTGCGTCAAACAAAAAATTACCGGTGTCACCGTCGACGGCGGATACGCCGAGTTCGTCAAGGTGCCCGCGAGCCATGCCACAAGAATTCCCGACGGACTCTCCTCTGTCGACGCCGCGCCACTTTTCTGTGCGGGAGTCACCGTCTACCGTGCCCTGAAACACGCCAAAATCCAGCCAGGCCAGCGTTTGGCGGTCTTTGGCGTCGGCGGCCTGGGTCACTTGGCGGTGCAAATTGGGCTGGGTCTGGGGGCCATCGTCACGGCCATTGATGTTTTCGACGAGAAACTCGCACATGCCAAATCGCTGGGTGCCTCCGCCACGCTGAACGCGGCGACCACAAATGTAGTCAAAGAACTGCGGCGCACGGGCGGCGTTCATACGGCGCTGGTCACCTCCGCCTCGAAAAAAGCTTACGACACGGCTTTTCCCTGCGTCAGGCCCACCGGGATGCTCCTCGTAGTCGGCCTGCCTTCGGAGTCTCTTTGTTTTCCGCCCATTCTGATGGCGGCAACAGAGGTGCGCATCCAGGCTTCTTCTGTCGGAACACGAGGGGACTTAGAAGAGGTCCTGGCTTTGGGCGCCGCGGGTAAAGTTCGCTGCCAGACCGCCACCCGCCCACTGGCCCAAGTCAACGAAGTCCTGGAGCAATTGCGGCACGGCCAAGTCTCGGGCCGGATCGTACTCGTACCCCGCTGAGCCTGGCGTCGCGGCCGGTCCCTGGTTCAGCAGTGACTGCGGTACCTCTGCGCGGGCATTCGGGCCGCCTTCCCTATACCCTCAGAACCCCCTCCCTCGGTCCGGCCAAAAGCCCGTGGGCCCACCTGGACTGGCAATCTGTGGTTTCGTCTTGACGTTAGTCAATATTATGTGATACGGACAATCATAATTTTGGATGCATCCGTCGGGGGCATGGGGTCCTTGCGTTTCTAAAGGATGACGTTGAGTCTCCTGCAGCACCTCCATGCAAATTTGCCATGCTTGGCATAAGCCGGCAGCGGGTCAGGTAACACCGATCGTGGCGGGCCCCACTCGGTGATTCGCTGCGGAGAGCGGAGCGGAATTGGTTCGATTTGGTAACAGCTCGGTGATTTGTTCGCTGAACCAGGAGGACTTATGAGGGCAACTTTACTTGCTGGCGCATTTCTGTCGTTGGCGTGCTTGCTGCCTGCAAACAGTGTGACGCACGCCCAGGGCACCGGCACATCGGGAGAGATCCGGGGGACGGTGACCGACCCCACTGGCGGGACAGTTCCGAAAGCCACCGTGACGGTCGAAGACTCCGAGAAGGGAATCCGCCGGACCGTGGTGACGGAGACCGATGGTGAGTATCGCATGACGGGGCTCCCACCATCCTCGTACAGCGTGGCCGTGGAGACCTCCGGCTTCCAGAAGGAAATCCGGAAGGATGTAGTCGTCAACGTTGGGCAGACAGTTATTCTCGATTTTCATTTGCAGTTGGCGTCGGCCACAGCCCAGGTGGAAGTGACGGGGGAATTGCCGGTGGTGGAAACCGAGAGAGGGAGTCAGGCGGATACGCTGACGCAGGAGGATATCGCCAACCTCCCTATCGATCGGCGAGATTATCTGACCTTCACGCTCTTGACTCCGGGGGTTTCGAATTCCACGCGGCTGGCTTCCGACCAGGATTTTCGAGTGAAATCAACCCCGCAGAGCGGCCTTTCGTTTTATGGCAGCAATGGCCGCGGCAACAGCATCACCGTTGACGGTGGGGAAGCCAATGATGACGCGGGCGGAGTGCGTCTCACACTCAGCCAGGATGCTGTCCAGGAGTTTCAAGTCAACCGCAGCAATTACACCGCGGAGCTCGGCGGCGCGAGCGGCGCAACGATTAACATCGTCTCGAAATCCGGCACCAACGAATTGCACGGAAGTCTTTATGGGTATTTCCGCAATGACGCGATGGACGCCGCTGACCCGTTTGCCCGTACGCAGGCACTGGCGCCGGGTGCGATTTTCGATCCGACGCAGCAGGACATTAACAGCGTCAATACGAAGAATGCCTTGACCCGCTATCAGTTTGGCGGCTCGGCGGGCTTCCCGATCACGAAAGACAAGTCCTTTCTGTTCGTTTCCTTCGAAGGGTTGCTCCAAGACGCGCAGAATTCCGTTCCGATCCTGACCAGCACGAGTCTTCTCCGACCGACGGCTGCGCAAGATGCGATTATCGCTGGATTGACGGCGCAAGGAGGCACTCTGGTAACCTGCTTCGCAGGCATGCCACAAATTCCGGCAGCTTTCTGCGCCGGGGCACTCGCTAGCGGTTTGACGGTCAGCCAATCCACAGGGCTTTCGCAGATTCAAAACGGGCTGAATGGTTTCCTGGTGGGCGCCCTGGAGTCAAACGGCGGGCTGTTCCCTTACAACACCCGAGAGTACCTGGCGTCTGGGAGGTTCGATCACCGATTCAGCGATGCGAACCAGATAAGCGTCACTTACAGGTATGGGCATGATCGCGAGGAAAATCCCGACGTGCAATCGCTAACGGGCTTTTCGGCGGGCAGTGCAGTTCGCGCCTATGACGACAACATTTTGGCCGCTTTTTATCATCAGTTCAGCGCCACCGCTCAGAACGAACTCCGGTTGCAATTTGACTTCTATAACACCGGCGTAATTCCAAACGAACCTGGGGAAGCCGGACTTCAAATCCCCGGCTTTGTGAATAATTTGGGAACGAACATCTTTTTGCCTGAATCCAGCATTACGCGCAGATATGAAATCGCGGACAACTTCACGCTGGTTCGCGGGCACCATACTTTCAAATTCGGAGGTTCCGAGCTGCTTCGCGGCAACCATACGGAATCGCACACGTTCTTCCCGGGGCGTTTCGTGTTTAGTTCCTTGCCTGGCGGTGCGATTAGCCCGCAGCTGGCGAGTACCAGTATAACTTCGCTGCAAGCGGCTTCGTTTGGTATTCCGGTCGTTTTCCAGCAGGGCTTCGGCAATCCAGTTTACCCGTATTACACAAGGCCGTTCACGGCGGGCTACTTTCAGGATACTTGGCAGATCCGGCCCAATCTGACCTTGAATCTCGGCCTTCGCTATGAGCTTGACACGCAGTACGCTCCGTTGAACACATACAAAAAAGATTTTGGCCCTCGCGTCTCCTTCGCCTGGGATCCGTTCGGCAACCACAAGACGGTCATTCGTGGCGGCTACGGGATCTTTTACGCACCGATCTACGACCAGATTACGTCTGTGGATTACTCCCTCGGAGTTCGGAACGCGAACAACAGCTCGGTGGGAAACACGACGAATGCGGGGCAAGTGAACAACCTGGACGCCATTTGCGGATTTTCCGGATTCCCCGGCACCATTTTCCCGGGTAACGGAAGCAGTCCCTGCAATCGCGAAATCTCCATTTACATCGTTCCAATCCAGGGAGTCCCGGGCGGCGCCGCAAATCTGAGTGCCCCGGGAGTCTTCCAGACGCTATTCGCTGAGGGGGCGATCTCTTGCACGACACCGCCTCCGGGGAGCAGCGCTTGCATTACCCCTGCCTTGCTCGGGCAGCCTGGGCTGGGGCTGAATGTCGCCAATAGCGGTCCCCTTGGTCCGCTTCAAGTGGTTTTCGTCGACCAGCCTAATTTTAGACCGCCATATTCGCAGCAGGCCGAGTTTGGAATTGAGCGCGAGATTGTTCCGGGACTCTCTATCTCCGCCAGTTACATCTACTCTCATACCATCGGCCTCCCCACCGCCATTGACACCAATCTGCTGCCAGCGCCACTTAGCACCATTCCGCTGGCCAACGGGAAAACTGTCTCCTACCGGAACTGGAATCCTAGCGCGGGCACCGCGGGCGACCCAGATCCGCTGGGCGGCACGGAGTTCCCCGGGGGAGTCTCGCCATGCGCCAATCCTTTCAAGTGCTTTGTGAATCCGTTTATCGTGCAAAACAACGAATACGCTTCCGTCGGTGCCGCCCTTTACCAAGGCGGAATTCTAGAAATCAAGAAGCGCTTCAGCAATCATTTTTCCGTGTTTGGCAATTACACCTATAGCAAAGGATTCGACACGGGTACTGATTTTAACAGCGATTATGGCCCGCAAGATCCGACCAACCTGGGCGCCGACCGCGGACTTTCCGAATTCGATCAGCGTCATAAGGTCGTGATGGCCGGCGTAATTGACAGCCCTTGGACGAATGCTGTCCTTGCCGGTTTTCAGTTGGCCCCCATTTTTACCTACAATAGCGGGCATCCGTTCAACTTGCTGGCGGGGGGCGAAGTCAACGGCGACAATCACACCACGAACGAACGCCCCATCGGCGCCGGCCGCGACACTGGACTTGGCCCGAGTTACACCAATTTCGACATGCGCCTGAGCTGGCAACATAAACTTGGCGAAAAGGCCAGAGTGCAACTTACAGCGGAGGGCTTCAACATCGCCAACCATACCAACTTCGCAAGCGTGAACAACGTGGTGAATCCACTCTTTGGCATTCAAACAGGGCCAACTGTTTGCCCGGTCGCCGGTACCTGCACTACTGGTAACACCAGTTTTGACGTTCACGGGAGCGCAGCTCTCTCTCCAAGCCAGCCGCTTGGCTTTACTTCCGCTTTTCCCAAGCGTCAAATTCAGCTAGGGCTGCGCTTCATGTTCTAAATGCCGCGGATGAGGGACGGTGGCACGCGAGAGGTGCTGCCGGCGAATTCGTGCTGGCAAACCGTTACGCCGATGTATGGAGGGTTTTGGAACACTCAACTCTTGTCCCCAGACTTAAGGTAGGGAGGGTTTTTTATGCAGCGGATAGCGAAGCACGTAGTCCTCTTTCTTGCGTTGGTGCCACTGGTCGTTCTCTCCTTTGCAGACACGGCCCGAGCGCAGGCCGGTGTTACGACTCGCCTGGGGACGCTGGATGATGGCGCGACCTATCTAATGGAGGTCCCGGCAAATTGGAACGGCACCTTATTTCTCTACAGTCATGGCTATGTGGTTCCTGGCACTAACAACCCGGCGCGTGATGTCGGTGATCCCGTCACGCGTCAATTCATGCTCGCCAGCGGTTACGCGTTGGCCGGCTCTTCCTACGCCACTACCGGATGGGCGATTCATGAAGCTCTGTCCGACCAAATCGCCGTTCTTGACCTGTTCAAAAAAATGGTCGGGCGGCCGAAAAGGACGATTGCGTGGGGGCACTCGCTAGGCGGAATCATCACCGCTGGCCTCATCCAACGCAACCCCGAACGCTTTGACGCCGCGCTGCCCATGTGCGGAGTGCTGTCTGGCGGCGTCGCCACATGGAACACCGCGCTGGATGCCGCGTTTGCCTTCCAGACGCTGCTGGCGCCTGGCGCGGGCCTGCAAGTCGTCAATATTGCAGACCCCCCTGCAAATCTCACGCTCGCGGAAGAAGCGCTGGTGGGGGCGCAGGGTACACCTCAAGGTAAAGCGCGGATAGCCCTCGTCGGTGCTCTGGGTGACTTGCCTGGATGGTTCCTTCCACTCTCGCCAGAGCCCGCCTTGGACGATTTTAGCTTACAAGAGGCCAACCAGTTCACCTGGGACCAACAAGTGGACTTTCCATTTGCTTTTGCGTTTCGCGCGGAACTTGAGGCGCGCGCAGGAGGCAATGTCTCCTGGAATACCGGAGTCGATTACCGGAAACAGTTGGAGCGCTCGATTGGGCGCGAGCAGGTTCGCGCGCTCTACCAGCAGGCCGGCCTCGATCTCGACGCCGATCTAGATACGCTGAACGATACCGCGCGAATCAGCGCCGATCCCGAGGCCGTTCATTACCTCGAGAGAAATATTATCTTCGACGGCCAAATCCATATTCCCGTGCTGACGCTGCATACCAAGGGCGATGGATTGGTGGTGGTTCAAAATGAAAGCGCCTACAAGAACGTTGTCGATGAGGCGGGCAACGGTGAATTCCTGCGGCGCACATTTGTCGAACGTGCCGGACACTGTGCCTTCACCCCCGCGGAAACCATCGCCGCCGTTCAGAAGCTCATCAACCGCTTGGATACGGGAAGATGGCACGACCTCGATGCCACCGAACTGAACCATGCCGCGGCAGCTCAGGGACTTTTTTTCAACGTCTTCGTCATTTTAGACGCAAACGACAACATCGTTGCCCTCATTCCTACTCCGCCGGCGTATATCGAATTGGAACCCAGCCCGTACCTTCGCCCGTTTGACGCGCCCTCGAGAGACTGCGATCGAGGATTTCCGTGCGGCAATGCGTTCTTGCGGTTTAACCAACACTAAGCGAACCATCCTCGTGCCGCGGCCTCCCGAGCTTCGGAGTGGCAGAGCACTGTTGAACAATAGCGTTAGTATCTAACATATGATATAAACACTCGCCACGCGCCATGCGCTGCGGGACAGTCCGTAATCCCGCAAAAAGCACGGAGCGCGGTTCATACTCCAAAAAGCGAAGGAGTCGGATTCATGGATCTAAACCTAAGCGCCGAAGAGCTGGCCTTTCGCGACGAACTCCGCGCGTGGCTCGCTTCGCATGTCCCCAAGGACTGGGAACAGTGGCGCGAAAAGCCCATGGAAGAGTCCTTTCCCTATCTCCGCGCCTGGCAGCAAAAACTTCAGGAGGGCCGCTGGGCAGCCGTCTCGTGGCCCAAGGAATACGGGGGCCGTGGCGCCACGCTTATGCAGCAGGCCATATTTTGGGAAGAGATGGCGCGCGTCGAAGCCCCGCCCATGGCCAATTCTCTGGGCTTGGGACTCATCGGCCCCACCATCATTGCGTACGGCACGGAGGCGCAGAAAAAACGCTACATCCCGAAGATTCTGAGCGCCGAAGAAATCTGGTGCCAGGGCTTCTCGGAACCCAACGCCGGTTCCGATCTCGCCGGCCTGCAAACCGAAGCTCGTCTCGACGGCAGTCACTACATCGTGAACGGCCAAAAAGTCTGGACCAGCTATGGCTGGGTGGGCGACTGGTGCGAACTCGTCGTACGCACCGACGCGACCGCCGCCAAGCATAAAGGCCTGACCGTCCTTCTCGTGGACATGAAGTCGGCCGGCGTCGAAGTTCGTCCTCTCCGTCAAATGACCGGCGAATCCGAATTCAACGAGCTGTTCTTTCGCGACGTACGCGTCCCCGCGGAAAACATCCTCGGCAAAGTGAATGATGGCTGGAACGTGGCGATGAGCACGCTGATGTACGAGCGCGGCTCCTACGGTGCGCGACTGCATCTCATTTTCAAGCGCTACATGACCCGCCTGATCGAACTCGCGCGCACCATCCAGCGCAACGGCCGCCCGGCCTCCGAAGATCCCGTCATTCGCCAGAAGCTAGCGCAATGCAGTGCGGAAATCGAGATCATGCGCTTCAATCAAATGCGCGCCTTCAGCCGCATCACCGCCACTGGCGTCCCAGGCCCGGAAGGCTCCATCCAGAAAATTTTCTGGAGCGAGCTGAACCAGCGCCTCCAGCAAATCGCGCAGGAGATTCTCGGCTCCTACGGTCAACTCCTCGGCGGAGACCCGCGGGCCATCGACAATGGCCTTTGGTCCTACGCCTACCTGCGCACGCGCGGAAACACGATCGAAGCCGGCACCAGCGAAGTGCAACGAAACATCATCGGGCATTTCGTTCTCGGTCTGCCCAGAAGCTACTAATCCAAACGCCGCGAAGGGACACGCCATGCAATTCGGTCTAAGTGAAAGCCAGGAATTCCTAAGAGACAGCGCTCGCAAATTCTTCGCTGGTGAATGCCCCAGTGCTGAAATGCGCCGCCTGATGGAAACAGATACCGCCTACGACCCCGCGTTCTGGTCAAAGCTCGCCGAGCAAGGCTACACCGGCATCATTTTCCCGGAAGAGTACGGGGGAGTCGGTCTCGGCAAAGTCGAGCTCATGCTGCTAATGGAAGAGTCTGGTCGCGCGCTCTTGCCCGGCCCGTTTTTCTCCACCGTCGTTCTTGCCGGATCAGTTCTGGATGCCGTCGGCACGCCTGCTCACAAGAAACAATATCTCGAGCCCATCTGTCGCGGAGAAGTTCGCTCTACCGTCGCTCTTGTCGAAGAAAGCGCGAATTGGGACCCGAAATCTGTCGAAATGATCGCCACCGGCGGAAAACTCACCGGCAAAAAATTCTTCGTCTCAGATGCTGCCATCGCCGACTTCCTCATGGTCGTGGCTCGCGACGGCGTCTTCGTCGTGCACTCCAAGGCTCGCGGCCTGAAAATTACGCCCATGTCCGGGATGGATCTCACCCGCAAACTCTACGTCGTCGAATTCAGTGACACTCCAGCGGAAAAAATCGCCTCCGCCTCGAATCTCTCGCGCGCATTCGACATAGCTACCGCTGCGTTAGCCGCCGAACTAGTGGGCGGCATGCAGCGCACCCTCGACATCACCGTCGAATACGCCAAAACTCGAAAACAATTCGGCAAACCCATCGGCATGTTTCAAGCCGTCCAGCACCAGTGCGCCGACATGTACCTCGAAACCGAGAGTTCCCGCTCCGCTGTCTACTACGCCGGCTGGGCGCTCGAAGAAAACGCACCAGACGCAGCCACCGCCGTTTCCATCGCCAAGATGTATGCCAGCGACGCCGCCCGCACCGTTGGCAACCGCGGCATCCAGATTCATGGCGGGATGGGTTTCACCTGGGAAAACGATGTGCACCTCTATTACCGCAGGGCAAAGGCTTCGGAAACGGCGTTCGGCGACGCCACATTCCATCGCGAGCGCATCGCCTCCATGGTGATCGATTCCGCCGGCATCTCCGCGAAAAGCGCGTAAAAGTGCGCTCACAAAACGAGAGAAGCCTTGACCGCTAGTGTCTGTCGCAACCGGAGTCTCCATGTCCTTCGCTCGAAATAAAGGCGCCAGAATATATTGGGATGAACAAGGCTCGGGTGAACCTCTGTTACTCATCATGGGCCTCAGCTACCCCTCCTACATGTGGCATCGCAGCCGCCCTGTTCTCCGAAAGAGTTATCGCACCATAGCTCTCGACAATCGTGGCGTGGGCCAAAGCGATGTACCTCCAGGTGTCTATTCCATCGCTTTGATGGCGTCCGACGCTGCTGCCGTCCTGGATGCTGCGGGCACCCAAAGCGCGCACGTATTCGGCGCTTCCATGGGTGGCATGATTGCTCAGGAATTTGCGCTTCAATATCCGCACCGCGTGCGTTCGCTGATTCTCGGCTCGACCGCTGCCGGCGGTCCGCATGCCGTACTAGCCCAACCGGAAGCGCTAGAAGCACTCGTTCGCCGCGACGTCACTCCAGAACAATCCAAGGAAGCCATCATCCCCTTCCTTTATGACCCCGCCACGCCACGCGAGCGCATCGACGAAGACATGGTCATCCGCATGAAGTGGTATCCCACTCCGCAGGGATATATGGGTCAGCTGCAAGGAATTTTCGGCTGGGAAGCCTCGAGCCGCCTAGCGCAGATCACGGCTCCCACTCTCGTCATTCACGGCCAATCCGACCGGCTCGTTCCACCCGCGAACGCCCGCCTCATCGCCGAACAAATTCCAAACGCTAAACTCGTCCTGATCCCTCATGCCGGCCACATTTTCGCGACCGACCAGCCCGCCGCAGCCCATCGGGCCATACTGGAGTTTCTAGCCGTCCAGCAACCTCGGGCGCAAACGCAAGTCTAGTGAACCGCGACACTTCTACCGTACCGCCACGTACAAATCCACCACGGAGTCCGCCGGATTCTGCGCCCGCTGATCGTAAACCTCGAAATCCGCTTTATAAGTCCGGTCCCCGCCCAACGCGTTCTTCGGCGTCTCCCAAACTCGGCGCCACATCTCCACAACCACTTTTTCGACCGGGCCCCGCTCCGAAGTGAACACCGCATATCGTCCGGCCGGCACATTCTTCGCGGTCATGCCCTCCGGCACGCTTTCCACTTTCCGAACGCGCGCGCCCAGCAAGTAGGTGTACGCTCCGTCCTTGTCCGTGGCATACTCCGAAAACACCGCCACAATCTTCCCATCCGTCTTGTTCGGAATCGCCGCCAGCAGGCCTTCTTTAAATAACCGTTCCCACTGCTTGCCGATCGGCCGGGCCGACGTCGTTTGCTCCCGATTGCTCGTCCGCACGGCAATGCCCACCACGGTAAATCCTTCCTGCTCCACAGCCCTCGGGTTCATATCCGTTGCCTTCTTCGCCTCGGGAAACGCGACGATGGAGCACGTGACCATGGCCAGCGCAATCCCCACCTGCCAACTAACCCTTCCCATAAGCATTTGGGCCGAGGGGACTGCCTGCTTCTAGCTGGCAGCGGGAATCGGCTTGCCTTCCTTTCCGTTCTCTGCTAACTTTTGCATGACCTTCACAGGCGAATCGCTCTCTGAGCAACCGTAAGTCCTGTGAAACTTGAGGCTTCGGATAAAGCCTTCAGGACGTAACGTAGAGGTTCTCGACTCATGCGTGTCCTGAGAAGCCGTCGCATTTATGTGACGGAGAAGTCACTACTCCTCGAATCATGGAACCCTCCGATTCGAAGCGCCACGCCTGGGCTGCGACTTTGCTAGCGGGATGGGCTCCACTAGTTTATCCGCCGCGCAGCCGCAGCAACGCCCGCGAGCATCTTTTCCAAATCCTTGCCCGAATAATAATGTCCGTTGACAATCACCGCCGCAATTTTCTGTGTGTTCCGAATATCCTCCAGCGGATTGCCATTCAATAGCACCAGGTCGGCCAGTTTCCCCTTTTCAATGGTTCCGAGCTGCTCGTCCAACCCCAAAAAACGTGCCGGATTTAGCGTCGCCGTCTGCAGCGCCTCCAGCGGCGTGAATCCCGCCGCAACAAATCGCTGCAATTCCTCGTGCAAGCTATATCCTGGAAAAACATACACGCCCGGCGGCGTGTCCGTCCCCGCAAGAAACGGCACTCCCGCTTTGTGGAGCTGTTGTACCACTTCCAGTTCTTTCTGGATGAATTTCTTCCGAACCGCAATATCGTCCGTGCCGTACCCTTTCATAATTTCGTCCGTGAACCGTTTCCACGTTTTAGTCTTCCACGAAGCGGGCACATACTTCGCGCGCACGTCTTTCGCAAAATCGGTCACGTCAATCAAATTGCCGCCGCGTTCCCATACCAGCGTGGGGCACTGCCAGGTCTGGTTTTTCGCCAGCAGCGATCGAAGAGCAGCGGCTCGCACCGAATCGTAGGACGCCAGGAAACGCCCTTCCGTTTTTCCGCCTTTCAAGAAATCGTCTTCGTCCGGGGAGCTGCCCTCAAATATCCCGATGAGGTGCTCGAAACTCCTCATCCCGGCTTCCGACATTTCGCTCGCCCGCACCGCGTCCGGAACGTGCCCCTCAAAGGCCATCTCTTGCTTTTTCGCTTCATCCGCGATCGCAAACACGGCCTCGCGCGGAACCAACGACTGCAGCTTGATGAAGTCCGCCCCGCGCTGCTTCAATTGGTCAACTGCGCGCCGCCCGTCCTCCGGCGTGGTGATCGCGAGGGAACTCGGGAAGCGTGGCTTGGGACCATCCAGCATCGGTCCCGACGTAAAGATTCTCGGACCCAGCAAGCGCCCGGCTTCGATTTCATTTCTCCAGCCCTGAACAATTTCCAGTTCACTGCCCATATCGCGCACGCCGGTCACACCATTCGCAACCAGCAACGGCAGCGTGATGTCCTGCGCCCCTGGAAACCAATCGCCGAACACCAGGTGCACGTGCATATCCCAAAGCCCGGGAATCAGAAAGTATCCGTGCCCATTCAGGCTCGGCGCGTTCCGCGGGTACTTCAGAGACTTGCTCGGTCCAATCGAAGCGATGTGGTTCCGCTCGAGGATGACCGTCTGGTCAGCCAAGACCTCGCCGCTCTCGACATCGACGACACTCACGTTGTTGATGACCACGAGATCGTTCGGCGATGGTTTTTGCGCGGTCGCCGCAGCGGCGAACAACAGCAACAATGTAAACAGACGAGCGGTACGAATTGAGTTCCCAAGCCTCCTGGCCGGCATTGTATCCCGTCCCCCGAAGAAGTCCATAACCGCAACATGCTTTCCACTTCCACGCCGAGATGACCGAGATGGAGCTATGATGAAGAAGTGCGAATCCTGCGAACCGCACGAGGGTAAGATCATGCGAACAATATTTCTCTTTCTCGCGAATCTGTTCATCACCACCGCGCTCCTAGCCCAGGCGAAACCCGCCGATGCTCCCCACGACATGGAGCACATGCAGCACGGCGGCTTCATGCAAGGCGGCATGCATCACGCCATAGCCAAAGGCGTCAAGCTCGAGCAGAAAATCGACGGCCACACCATCGTCGTACGCATCGGCCCGATGAACTTGCCCGCCCACACCAGTCACATGAAGATGCCGCAGCCCCCCGATCTCGAGTGGCAAGTTCCCATCGACGGCTGGCTCCTGGCCTATTCTCCAAAGCTGGTCGACGCCAACGGCACCACCGTGCCCGGCCGCGTTCTCCATCACAGCGCTTTCTGGAACGAAAACCGCGCCGATTTTCTATGCCCCAACAAAGAGGAACACATCTTCGGCGCCGGAGGCGAACTCACCAATTGGGCCGAAGTTCCCGGCTACGGCTATCGTGTCCAAATGGGCGACAAAATCCGCGTCGAGACCATGGTCCACAATCCAACCGACAGTTCTTACGACAACGTCTATCTCGAAGTGACCATCCCCTATCAAAGCGCTGCCGATGGCGCAAAAACAAAGAGCGTCTATCCAACTTGGATGGACGTGAAGTCCTGCGGAAATTCCGGATACGACTTGCCAGCCGGGAATAGCGAGCAAACGGGCACGGTCATCGTGAAATATTCCGGTGTCCTGCTCGGCGTTGGCGGCCATATGCACGACTACGCGAAACAGCTCACCCTCCTGGACGCCACACGCAAAGAAACCGTCGCAACTCTCGACGCCAAAGTAGACGACCACGGCGAACTTCTCAGCATGCCCACTGTTTTGTTCCTCGACCAAGGCGGCTACAAGTTTGCCGCAGGCGACGTTCTTAAAATTTCCGCCACCTACGACAATCGATCGGGAAAACTCTTGCGTGACGGCGCCATGGGCATCGTGGTGGGCTATTTCGTCCCCGTGGACGACTCCGCCATGGACGCCCTGCGCCGCAACCCAGCATCCCATCACATGGCCGGAATGTCCCACGACCAGTAAGAGCGTTCTCGCCCGTCCGCGAATTATCGTCTACGCGTCGCTCGTCGAGGTGAAACTTTCGCTGGCGGGCATAAGACCTCTGCTTCCAAACGCAGTCTAATCGTTGGAGCTTCGCCTCCCTGGCCTCACGGCAGTCAAGTCCATGTACAATGCCGTCGGCTCCGAACTCCTAACCCACACTTCGGGAGTAATTCATGGCCATCGACGATTTGAGCGCTCCGCCGCGCGCATCGGTTCCACCAGATTCCTCGCTTCATTCTGACAAGCGCTCTCGCTGGCGGAGGCTCGCTGATTGGTGCTCCCGACAATGGGCCGCCATCCGTCCCGGTCGCGAAGCGCGCCGTGGCGCGGTTTGCGGGACGCTGGCCGCTGCGGCAGTCTCGGTCATCATCGGCGGCCTGTACCTGCAAACGGGATTCGGCTACATCTTCGATTTCCTGTTCTGCATCCTTTTCGCCACTATCTTCATACCGTTGGTGGCTCTGCTAGTCGTACTTCTCCTCAGTATGGCGCGAAAGCTGCCGCGCTATGCCACGGGAACCATCCTGGGCTCCTCGACCATGGTCATGGCCCTGTGGGGGATGCCAGAGCTGGGCGTGGTGATGGCCATCGCCGTCGGACTGTCCACGGGAATCCTTGGCGCCGCAATTGCTACTTTTTTCTGGGGCAATTTCCGTCAGGCTGCACTCAGCAAAAAAGTGATCGTCGCACTGCTCTTCGGGCTCGCCCTCCTAAGCACTATCCATTTAATCTGGCTCTTTGCTCACGAAGGCTCCCTGGATAAGCTCATCACCTGGAAGCCTGCCGCCGATTCCATGCCCGCGAAATTGCCGGCTCCGGATCCATCAGCCCAGGGTCCCTTCCACGTGCTGAAACTCTTCTACGGCGTTGGCAATGACATTCGCCGCCCCGAATATGGTTCGAGCGTGGCCATAAAGACTCGCACGGTGGACTCCTCCGACTTCTTCCAGGATTTTCGAGGCTGGAAGCGCTGGACGCGCAAAAAATACTGGGGCTTCGATGTCGATAAGCTCCCGCTGAACGCCCGAGTATGGTACCCCGATGGGCCCGGCCCATTTCCACTTGCTCTCATCGTGCACGGGAATCACAACATGGCCAGTTTTTCCGATCCGGGTTACGCCTACCTTGGCGAACTGCTGGCCAGCCGCGGCTTCATCCTCGCTTCGATCGACGAGAATTTTCTGAATGGCGGCCTGTTTCACGACCCGCCAAAACAACAAGCCGTCAGGGGCTGGATGTTGCTTGAGCATCTGAAGCTCTGGCGCGAGTGGAACCTGACAGAAGGCAACCCGTTCCACAGCAAAGTCGATATGTCGCGCATCGCCTTGATGGGCCATTCACGCGGCGGCGAAGCCGCAGCAACAGCGGCCGCTTTCAATCACATGAAGTATGCGCCCGAAGACGCCGACATAAAATTTGATTATGGCTTCTCGATCAAAGCTGTCGTGGCCATCGCGCCCGCCGACGGTCAGTACAAACCCGCAGGACAACCTCGCTGGATTGAGGACGTGAGCTATCTCACGCTGCAAGGCGCGCATGACATGGACGTTTCCTCGTTCGACGGCAGTCGCCAATGGGATCACGTCCGCTACACGCGGCCTGGCCCGTGGTTCAAAGCGGAGATCTACGCCTACCGCGCGAATCACGGCCAATTCAACACCGCGTGGGGCCGCGACGATGCCGGCAAGCCGCTTGGCTGGCTGCTCAATCTCAAGCCGCTGATGCCCGGTGCCGAGCAGCGACGCATCTCAAAAACTTATATCTCCGCTTTCCTTGAAGCCACGCTCAATGATCATCGCGAATACCTGCCCCTTTTCAAAGACTGGCGCGTCGCTCGCGACTGGCTGCCGGATACGCTGTACTTCAATCGCTATCAGGAGGCCTCCTACACTTCTCTCGCTTCGTTCGACGAGGACGCCGACCTCACCACAACCAGCGCTCCCGGCGGCCACATCGAGGGCCAGAATCTTTCCATCTGGAACGAGGGCAAGATCCCCTGGCGCGACGGCGATCGCGGCTACAACGGCGTCTTTCTCGGTTGGAACCGCGCCAAGGACGCTCCGGCTGCAACTTACGCGATCACTTTGCCGGACGGCTCCGCTCGGAATTGGCATTTGAGCTCCGCATCGACGATCGAACTTTCGATCGCGCCGCTCGACGAAGACGCGCCACTTCCCGGAAAGAAGAAAAACGACGAAAAAGATAAAAAAAAGGACAAAAACGATGACCAATCCAAAAAGAAAGAACGTGAATCTCCTGATTTCACCATCGAGCTGGTGACCACCGACGGAGTGACCGTCAGTGCTCCGGTCAGCCGCTTTATCTCCATTCCGCCGCCGTTCAAGGAGAAGTTTACCAAGCTCGGCGTCCTGGATGACGCCGTTTATAACCAAGATTGGGAAGCGGTCTTCCAATCCGTCCGCGCTCCGCTCTCGGAGTTTCGGACGCCTTGCGAAGGCCAATGTAAGCCATTCGATCCCGCCAAACTCAGCATCGTGCGGCTGAAATTCGATCGCACACCGATGTATAAAATCTGCATCAGTGGAATTGGTTTCGGCAAGCATTGATGTAAGCTGTGCTCTCTTGGGAGGCTGCCGATGCATCTTTTGCGCGCGCGTGTCGTTTGGATTCTGTCCATGGTCATTTTTCTTTTCCCGGGCCCTAGCACTGACGCGCATGTCACCCGCGTCGAAATCATTTCCCGCGCGGACATTCAGGACGGTCGGGCCTTCGGATTGGCCGGCGCCTACGAGAAACTTGTCGGGCGCGTGTATTTCACCGTGAATCCGGATAACCTTCACAACCGCCAAATCGTTGACATCGACAAAGCGCCGCGCAACGCGCAAGGTGAAGTCGAATTTTCCGCCGACCTGTATCTCCTGAAGCCCAAAGACCTGAACAAAGGAAACAACGCCGTACTCTTCGAGGTTTCCAATCGTGGCGGAAAAGGAATCCTGCACATCGTCGACGGATATAGTCCTTCCGGTCCGGAAGGCGAATATGGCGACGGATTTCTCCTGCGCGAAGGCTACACGGTTGCCTGGGTCGGCTGGGAATTTGACGTCGCCGATCACGGCGAAAACCTCAAGCTGTACGCTCCGGTCGCTCACCAACCAGGCGGAAAGGAAATTCATGGCCTGGTACGTTCGGATTTCACGCCCGCGCAAAAAGTGGAAGACATGCCTCTCGGCCATTCCCTCCTCGGACCAACGGGCGGAAAGAGCTATCCCGTCGACGATCCTGCCAGCGCAAAAAATGTTTTGACGGTCCGTGACCTGCCCGATGGTCCACGACAAACAATTCCCCGCAATCAGTGGAGCTTTTCCCACTCCGTCGACGGAAAACTCATTGCCGATGTTCATTTCGTTCATTTGCACGACGGTTTTCAGCCCGGGAAAATCTATGAAGTCGTTTATGAAGCAAAAGACCCGGTCGTCGCTGGCCTCGGCCTCGCGGCCGTCCGCGATTTCCTTTCGTATCTGAAATACGATAGGAACTCCACAGCCGAGGCTCATCGCGTTTACGCTGTCGGAATCTCGCAGAGCGGCCGCTTTCTTCGCCATTTTCTCTACCAGGACTTCAATGCCGACGAGCAAGGCCGCCAGGTGCTGGACGGCGTTATCGCTCACGTCGCTGGTGCTGGCAGGGGCAGCTTCAATCATCGTTTTGCGCAGCCTTCACGCGACGCTCAGCCACTCTCCAGCATCTTCTTTCCGACAGATTTGTTCCCTTTCACGGATCTTCCGGAAAGCGATCCCGAGAGCAGCGAGAGCGCTGGTTTGCTCGATGCTTCGAGCAAATCCGGGACTGCGCCGAAACTGTTTTTCACCAATACGTCTTATGAATATTGGGGCCGCGCCGCTTCCTTGATCCATATTTCACCGGACGGGTTGAGCGACCGAAAGATAGCCGAGAATGTTCGCGTTTACTTGCTCGCCGGCTTGCAGCATTTTTCTGCCCCTTTTCCTCCGCAAAAGAACAATCCGGGATCGCCGGATTCCAGCGCTCAGCAGCGCTACAATCCAAATCCAATTCAGTGGTACTGGCGTGCGCTGATAACCGATATGGATCAGTGGGTGAAAGACGGCACGCCACCGCCAGCCAGCACGTATCCGAAAATTGCGGATGCCACGCTCGTGCCGCTCGATAAGTGGGCCTTTCCAAACATTCCTGGTGTCCACAAGCCCCATGAAGTGAGTTTGGCGTTCCATCTGGACTTTGGTCCCGAATGGAAAGAAGGAATCGTCAGCCTCGAACCTCCCAAAGTTGGGAAGCCGTTCGCTGTCCTGGTGCCGCAAGCGGATGTCGATGGTAACGATCTGGGCGGCGTGAGCTTGCCGGAATTGCAAGTTCCGCTGGCCACCTACACCGGATGGAACCTGCGAGATCCCGCTATCGGCGCCGGCGATTTGCGGCTCAGTTTTTATGGTTCCTTCATTCCATTTCTTAAGACTGCGGCAGAGCGTGAAAAATCCGGAGACCCGCGGCTTTCGGTCGCCGAGCGATATACTTCGCGCGACGAGTACCTGGGCAAATTCGCGGAAGCGGCCATGAAGCTGATCCACGAGCGATTCTTGCTGCCTGAGGATTTGCCCGCAGTGCTCGAGCGCGGCGAGCGCGAATGGGCTGAGGTTGCCGGACAGAAATAGCCTGGCGTGGTCCGCATTACTGGACGAATTTATTAGGCGTTGCGACCGGATGGACTGGCTTTCTGTGCTTGTTTGCCGAAACCCATGGAGGAGTGATGAATCGGAATCGCCGGGACATTTTGAAAAGCGGGAGTCTGGCGTTGCTGGGCGGCGGGCTCGTTCGCCGCATGGACAAGATCGATGGAATGCAAAAGCCAGGGGCCGGGGGATCGCTGGCGGAAATGGTGAAGAGCCGCAGCTCTGGCCAGAGCGAAAGACTGTTGCTGGGGCCCACGCCGGGCGAGGAAGGGCCGCCGGAACCGGCGAAAGTTGACCGCTTGCCGCTGGACTGGAACAAGCAGACGGTCGCGCGCTTCAAAGAACAGCTGGCGCAAAAAGATATCCATGCGTTTGTGGCGCGCGATCAGCTCAACATTATTTATCTGACGGGCTACTGGCATACGCACACGGAGCGGCCGCAGGTCGTCTATATGAATGCAAAGGATAGCGACCCGTGGTTTCTGTACCCGGCGCTGGACCGCGACCTGGTGAAGGGCTGGTGGTTTGGCGGAGGCTGGGAATATTTCGACACCAAGCACGCCGCGGGAGGATTTCCGGAACAGGGGAAAGTCGTGCAAGGAAAGGCGGTGGATTTGTTCGAGATGCTTCTCGAAGGAATGAAAGCGAAGGGCATCGAGGGAAATAAAATCGGCATCGACGGCAAGCTCTACGCTGACGAGCTGGCGACGGCGAAGAAAGTTCTGCCAAAAATGAAATGGGTGGATATCAGCGACACGCTGCTGGATATGCGCGAAGTGAAAACGCCCGAGGAGCTGGCGCTCACGCGGCGCGCCTACACCTACTTTGACCGCGCTCATGCCTATGCCCGGGACTACATTTTGACGTATGGAACGGATGTGACGGATTACGAAGTGGCCATGGCCAGCACATTCTGGATCAACAATGTGCTGCTCTCGGATTTGGATCTGGCGGGTGGTCTGCCGCACCACGGCGTGGCTGCGAGCGTTGAGATCGACTGCCGCGTAGGCCGACTGTGTGCCTATCCGCATCCGAATCAGCCGCGCTTCAACCGCATCCAACCGAACATGCCCTTGCAGGTGGATGGCGATGCGTACATCGGCGGGCATGGGGGAGAAAACTACCGCATGTACATCCTCGCGGATAGCGCCGGCCAATTCGATGCCCACATGCGGAAGCTGTGGGAAGTCAGCCAGCACACCTGCGATATGCAGGTGGAATTGCAAAAGGAGGGTGCGACGTGCTCGAGTGTCGCGTTTGAGATTCACAAATACCAGGTGGCGCAGGGAGTCGAGGACTACATTTATCACCGGCCGGCGCACGGGGAAGGCTCCGAGGGGCATCAGCCGCCGTATCTGGCGCTGGGCGACGATACCGTTCTCAAAAAGGGCATGTGCTTTTCCGAGGAGCCGGGTTTGTACGACCCCAAGAGCGGAGTGGGATTCAACTGGAGCGATCACGTGGTCACCGGCGTAAAGTCCGGATACCGAATGAGCAGAGTGCCGTACTCGAAGGAGTGGAGCTGGATCAAGATTTAGGGTGTCGGTGACCGGTGACCGCTGATTCGTTGAAAAGCCAAGGAGACCCTTCCGGTTCGTCGCCCGGGACAGAAATCCGTTGTGGGGTGTCCGGTTAACGATAACACCCACTCCCTACGCAAGAACGGATTCTAAAGCGTTTAATTTCAAGGGTGATTTGTTTTGGAAGTGCGGATTCTCCGGCATGGGCAGTGGAGTTCGGCTGTTAACGCGGGCGGATACTGGGACAGGGGATGCCAGGATAGACTCGTGGGGCGGTGGGCTGGATGTGCTGAGGAGGAATGTGGCTGAGCCAAAGGCGGAGTACGCGAAGCGCTTCGAAAAATATCTGAAAGTGATTGCCGAGAAGGATCGCGTGCATTTGCGGGTGGGGTATCTAAAGTTGCTGGTGATGGCCGCGGGACTGCTGCTTGCGTGGATTGTTTTTGGGAAGCAATGGGTGACGGTCTATTGGTTGATCGCGCCGTTGGCGGCTTATTGCGTGCTGACGATTTGGCACGGGCGGGTCTTAAGGACCAAGGGGCGGGCGAATACGGCTGCGGAGTTTTATCGCAAAGGGATTTCGCGGATCGAGGACCGCTGGACTGGCGACGGCCAAACGGGAGAGCGGTTTCGGGATGTACATCATGTCTATGCAGAGGATTTGGATCTTTTTGGGAGGGGGTGTCTTTTTGAATTGCTTTCGACGGCGCGATTGCCGATGGGGGAGAGCCGGTTGGCGAACTGGCTGTGCGAAGGATCGGAATTGGCTGCCATTCTGGAGCGGCAGAAACTGGTTGAGGAGTTGCGGGAGAAACTTGATCTGCGGGAGGAGTTGGCTGTGACCGGAGAGGATTTGCGGGCACGGTTGAATCCGGAATCGTTGGTTGAGTGGGCGGAGGGAAAATCGGTTTTGCCGAGCGGCGCGTGGCGGGGGGTGATGGCGTTGCTGGCCATGGGGGCAGCGGCGGGGACAGTCTATTACTTCCAGACTGCGGCGCTGTGGCCGCTCTTGAGCGTGATGGCCGTGGAGTCCGTAATTCTGGTGTGGCTGCGGCGCCGGGCGCACGCGGTGATCGAGGGAGTGGATTCAAACGCCGAAGGATTGCTTCTTTTTTCAGAGATTCTGGAACGGTTGGAGCGCGAGCCGTTTGCGTCGCCGCGTTTCGAGGCCTGGGCCGCGGAACTGCAGCAGGGGAATGACCCGGCTTCGCGGGCTACTCGAAAACTTGCGCGGATTGTTAATTGGATTGACGCCAGTGACGGAGTGATCGCAAAAATGTCGGAGCTGCCGTTTCTGTACAGCGTACAGGTGGGGATGGCGGCGGAGGCTTGGCGGCGCAAGTGGGGCGCGAAGATGCGGCGGTGGGCGGAGTTGACGGGAGAGATGGAGGCGCTGCTCTCCCTGGCGACGTATTCGTACGAGCATCCTGCGGATCCATTTCCGGAATTTGTTGGCGCCCCCGAGGGGCGGGGATTTTTTGACGGCGAAAAGCTGGGTCATCCGTTGATCGCATCGGAGAAGTGCGTGCGCAACAGCGTGCGGCTGGACGCCGAGACGCGCGTTCTGCTGGTGAGCGGGTCGAACATGTCCGGGAAGAGCACTTTTTTGCGCGTCGCCGGGATCAACACGGTGCTGGCGATGGCGGGAGCGCCGATTCGCGGTGCGCGGCTGCGTTTGACGCCGCTGAAGATCGGGACGCGAATTCGAAGCACGGATTCGCTGCAAGAAGGTAGGTCGAGCTTTTATACGGAGATTTTGCATATCCGGAAAGTGTTTGACGGCGCGAATGGAGCGGTGCCGATGGTGTTTTTGTTCGACGAGTTGCTGGAGGGTACGAATTCGAAAGACCGGCGGATTGGGGCGGAGGGGTTGATTCTAGGGTTGCTGAAGCGGCGGGCCATTGGCATTGTCACGACGCATGATTTGGCTTTGACGGAAATAGCAGCAACGGTGGGGAACGTTTTGCGGAACATGCATTTCGAGGACCAGATCACAGATGGGAAGATGCGATTTGATTACACCTTGCGCGAGGGTGTGGTGGAGAAGAGTAATGCGCTGGAATTGATGCGGTTGATCGGGTTGGAAACTTAGTCTGGCGGCGGTAGGTTCTCTTGCTTCGGTCGGGACGATACCCTCAGGGAAGAACTCTTCTAGAAACACGTATTAGGCGGCAGCGATCCGGCGGATTAGGTCTTCTTGTTCGGTTTTGCTTTCGGCGCCGATGGTGAAGGCGTCCAGCAGATTCAGAGAGAGGGCAAAGTTGAGGGCTTCGTCCTGGCGGTTGCGGAGATCGCCCTGGCCGAGGATTTTCATGCCGATGATGCCCTTGCCGGCGGCGCGCATTTCCTTGATTACGCTGACGACGGTGTCTGGATCGGAATCCATGAATGAGCCGACGGGATTGATGCGGACTAGATGGACTTCGACCCAGGAAGACTTAGTGGCGGTGCGCAGGGCTTCGATGGAGTGGCACGAGCAGCCGTGGGCGCGGATGATGCCTTTTTCCTTGGCTTCGGAGAGGACCTCCATGACGCCTTTATAGCGGTCCGTCCAATCAGGCTCGGTGAGGCAGTGCATGAGGCAGATGTCGAGGTGCTCGGTGCCGAGTTCGCGGCGGAAGCGGTCGAGGTCGGCGCGGGCCGAGGCGGCATCGCGCGCCCAGGTTTTGGTGAGGACCGTGACTTTGTCGCGCGGCACGTGCCTAAGGGCTTCTGCGACGTGGGGATGGCTGCCGTAACTGTCTGCGGAATCGAAGAAGCGGAGGCCTTGATCGTAACCATTGAGGAGGAGACGGGAGAGGCCATCGATGCCGAGAGCGGTTTGGTGGGAGTGATGGCCGGAGCCGACCGTGCCGGTGCCCATGGCGAGGCGGCTGGTTTGGATGCCGGTCTTGCCGAGGGTGACCGTGTCGGACGCACTAAATTTGCGAGGAAGGGGCTTAAGAGTTAGGGCGCGGGCGCGTTGCGGGAATGCCGCGGAGTGAAGCCAGGTTGCTCCGGCGGCGCAGGCCGAGCGCAGGAGAAATTCGCGGCGTTTCAAGAGGCCTCCTTAGAAACGTCCTTTCAGACCATGGTACACCTATTATGGACGGATGGCTGCGGGGGCGGTTATCAAACGCGGGCGGTTTTATGGAACAGCCGAGGCCTCTATTTGAAGGGCGAGAGAGGAGAATTGATTTCGCCGCTCTGCGGGAGACGGGCTTCCAAAGATAAGTTCGAGCGAATGAGAGATTCGACCTGGTTCCAAACAGCGGGATCGCACTCGATCTGGATGTGCGGCTTCATAATCAGGCGGTCCCACCAGGGATATTGACCGCAACTGAAGGGTTTCGTTTTGTAGCCGGAGCGGAAATTGCCGAGGATGCGGGTGCGCGCTGGATTGGCGGCGCGAATCTGGGGCTGGCCGTGGAGCAGGCCATCGAGCTGATAAAAATTGACGGCCTGCAGGACATTGGCAGGGATTACGGCGTCATTTTGACCGAGCTTCGAGACGCTATCGACCTGGATGGTGAGGATTACGGGAATGCCGTCTTTTTCAAGCTGGCGGGCGAGTTCGATGGTTTCTGAGGCGCCCCAGCTGTGGCCAAAAATAATGATGCGGGCGTTCTGTTTTTCTTCAGGCGACAAAGCTCCATCGCGGTTGGCATGCAAACGGCGAAGGATCGCCTGATGGGCCTCCTTGCCGCGATGATTCTCGAACATTTGGACGTACACGTCAGAAGCGTAGCCTTCGCGGAGGCGCTCGATGAGCTGGACTTCGCTGTGAACGCGATCATCGTGGCGAACGAATCCGCCAACAAAGCCGACAACGACGGGTGCGGCAAAGGAAACGCCGGCACTTGTAGCTTGGGGCTTTGAGCTCGCCTCTAGAGAGACAAGGACCAGAGAAACAACCAAGAGCAAGACCCGCAACGAGGGAAGCATGCGCACCGCGACAGGGAACCTACATCACTACAGATTAAATTGACAAGACCAAAGTTTACGCAAAATGAGCAGGATGAAAATGGTACGGGGATGGGGAAAAGGGTGGGAGGAATGCTTTAGTACTCACAGGACCCGCCTGGAACGGTTATTGAAACTGAGCGAAGGACATGGCGGTCGCGCGCGCTTCGCCGGAAGGCAAGGTGTTGTTGGCGGCAGCGGAAGTCGAACTATAGATGCGAGCAGCCGCTAAGAGGGCCCAATCGTCTTTGAAATCCGGCATGATCTCGCGGCTGTGCTTGGGGCTTTTCAGGTAATGATTGGCGCGCGCCAGAGTCAGAGCATAGGCCCACTGCGAATCAGTGCCGGAAGCGAAGATGTTGCTTCGGCTCAGGCCGAGCTTTGCAGGTTTACCGCCTTCAGAGATATCCAGCCAGAGCGCGCCATGAGCGTCGACGGAGAGCGTGCCGGCGTGATCGAGGTACTTAAAAAGACGGCCAAGAAAATCGTAGTCAGGAATAGTTTCGCGGCGGATGGCCTCGTTTGTGAGGGAACCAAACTCCTCGCGATATTGCTTCCATTCCTGGGAGGTGCCTACCAGTTCCGCGCTTTCCTGATTGGCCATGGATTCGAGTTGCTGTTCGCGCGGAGCGTCTTTTTCCGACTTTGCCTCGCGGATCTCTTGCGCCATGTCCGACGATCGAGCGGTGGGATGCTGCTCCAATTCGTGCTCGGGGTTGAAGCGTCCGGTGAGCAGATAAGAAGCAGCCATAAAGGGCAGCTCGTGGTCCGCAAACAGGATCATCGGGACGAGGAGTTTTTTGGAGTGGTACAACTGCTCGGTTCCGCTGCGGCACTCGGTGCTGCGTTTGATGGTGCCCGGCAACTGCGCAAAATGCAGAACGCGCAAATGGGCTTCCCGATGGCGGTCCCCGTAGTGAGTGAAGGAACGTGCGATGGCTTTCGGAGTGATGAGGCCGAAGTCGTTGAGATAGTCGGCCCTGGCGGCATGGGGAAAATAGGTGTTGATGATGCGGCGGGAAAACTCCGCGCAATTTCGCGTGATGCCGTTAAAGTGATTCTGGTTGGGAAGAGAGTTGAGTTCGGCGATGAGCTTACCATCCTGCTCGAGCGAAGTTTCGACGACGAAAATATAGATGCTGCGGGAAAGTGTGGCTCCGACCATTTCGCGCCATTCGGCTTTGCCGCTCGTACGGCAAGTGGCGTCCTCACAATAGCCCGCAAGAAAATTTGCGCGGTATCTTTCCTCGAGAGCGTGCTTGATCTTTTGCGAGCCAAAAAGCGGGCGGTTTTGCGGGTCTTCAACGCCGTACATATAAATGGAGAGAGAGACCACGTTCCACTCGAAGGGCTGATCTTCGCCCAGAGTGGTGTAGTTGCTGATGACCGAACCCTGCTCGCCGGGACGGCAAAGCCGGAGCTTTACCGGTGATTCGGGGCAGATGCGCGAGAAATAGACAGCGCTGTGGCCGGAACCCGTGATTCTGGCGACGTTGGTATCCAGGGACTCGTTGAGAAGAACGCCGACGTCACCATAGGCGGGAGAAGCGACCACGCAGACGAAGAGTAGTACTAGGACCGCGACCAAACGGGCGCCAGTTCCCGGTCGGGAGGCCAACGGCCCTGCCGATGCGAAGTACGAGCGGATTGGGGAAAGCTTGGGCACCGCGACCGGTCTCCTTGAGCCACAGTACAATTCTACCGTCCCGGGAAGAATCAGGGGAACGTTGTAGGGAGGGGGCTAGTAGTGCTTTAGGCAAATCAAAACCAGCACCTAAGGACAGGTACTGTTTCCGTAAACTATTGAAACGGAAAGATCTATCACCATTATGAAAGGCCTAAAGCGAACCAACAATTCTTGCCAAAAGGGTCCTGATTTGGTTGCCCTGGCCCCAGTCAAGGGTGGGCCTGCCAGATTCAAAGGGCGCAGCTGGCAAAGTAGGTTCCTCCGTATAGATAAACCCAAAATGGGAGAGGATGTTGCCGTGGGAAGGTCCGTTTCCAAGACACTCGAAGGATTGTAAGGCGTGGAACCCACGACCAAAATGAAGGGATCTCGGCCGGGCCGCCCGGCCCGATGAATCCGACATTTCTATTTTGGCCAGGCCGGATACTGTACCTTGATCAAAACTGGACATCCTGCCTTGCTGATGTTGCGGCGGCATGCAAAGCATACAAGGGCAGGCTTTGCTGTGGAAAGAGCGTCTGTTAGAATGAGAGGCTCAGTATTCGAACTTTCTCAGAGCAAAATTTCCGGCTGCGACAGACAGCCTAGTAGGAAAAACAATGGCACTGAAGTGTGAACTTTGCGGCAAAGGGCCGCACTTTGGCAACGTAATCAGTCACGCAAATAATACCAGGCGCAGACGGTGGAATCCGAACCTGAAGCGCGTGCACGCGTTGGTAGACGGCGCGAGGAAGCATGTTCGAGTTTGCACGGCCTGCATCCGGGCAGGCCGCGTGAAGAAAGCTGCCTGAGCACCACACCTTGAACCCTTCCGAATCCAAAATCAGAGTGGCTGTGCGCCCGCGCGGCCCCATGAAAGAGATCCTGCGCGCGGCGGTGCTATTGCCCGTGGTGGGCATGGCGCTGGCAATGGGCACAGGCTGCAAATCGAAAACCCAGCCTTCGCCGGACGTGTGGGCGGTGGTGAACGGGCAAGAGATCAAGCGCGATGAGGTGGACAAATACTACCGCACGCGTTTGAATCCGGAGGGGCAGGAGCCTTCGCAGGAAGAAGTGCTGTCCCTGAAGCTGAACGTTCTCGAGGAACTGATTAACAATGAGATTCTGCTGGAGCGGGCCAAGAAGCTGAATTTGGAAGCGAGTGACGGCGAGGTGGAAGATAAATTCACCGAGCGGAAGAGCCCCTACACCGAAGACGAGTTCCAACGGCAGTTGAAGGACCGAGGCATCTCCGTCGACGATTGGAAACGCGACCTGCGGAGGGAGCTCTCCATCACGAAGCTGTTGAACCGCGAAGTGGTGGCGAAAATATCGATCACCGACCAGGACGTCATCGACGCTTACAACGCGAACAAGGCGCAATTTAACGTGATCGAGCCGCTGTATAGGATTTCCGAGATTGTAGTTACTCCGCGAAAAGAAGCGCAAATCCGCAACCTCAAAAATGACGATGCCACCAACGAAGTCGAAGCCCAGCGCAAGGTAAAAATGCTCGAGGACAAACTGAACAGCGGCGCAGACTTCGCGCAACTAGCGATGGACTATTCCGAAGACATGAACTCGTCGGCCATGGGCGGAGACCTGGGGTACGTGCCGGAATCGGCGCTGAACCAGTCCGATCCGGTTTTAAAGAGGGTGGTGCTGGGAATGAAGGCGGGGCAGGTGAGCCCGCCGATGGCGACGCAGTCAAAGGAAGGCCAGCGGATCGTGATTCTGAAGCTGATCTCCCGTGAGTCCCCCGGGCAGCGGAACATTTCCGATTCGCAAGTGCAACAGACCATTCGGGATACGCTGCGCAACCACAAGGAACAATTGCTGCGGGCGGCCTACCTTAGAATCGCGCGGGATGACGCGCGGGTGACCAACTACCTCGCGCAACAAGTCATTGAAGCGGCCGGCAAGCTGCCGGCGGCGGCGAAAACGGATTTTCCAGGCAAATCTTCAGGGCATTGATTCGTTAACCGCGAACCCTGCGGCATTGTTCCCTTTTTATCCGACCATGGTACGACGCAGCGCTTCGCGGTCTATTCTTTCCAGAGTCTCCGCTTGATCTCATCGTGGATAGGGCAGCTCGCCAGAGCGGTCGAGGAGAGTCGCGTGGAGAGAGTTGGCACCAGGGATTCGGGAATACTCAGGCCAAAATCATCGGTTTGTTGGTGGTAGACGATCCAGCCGGAGTTTCCGGGGTGCCCTGGGCGCGTCGACCGAGCTCCTCGAGAGCAGCAACCACGTCCGCTTGCTGTGCGCCCTTCACTGCAACGTTGGTGTACTGATTGCCCGCGGCAGTTCAGGAAACGATGCAGAGCACCTCCCCGGCGTTGACCGGCTGGCCTTCTTTGACGTGAAGGCGCTCGACCGTGCCACCCTTTGGCGAGCGAATTTCGTTCTGCATTTTCATGGCTTCGACAACCAGGAGGCCCTGACCCGCTGCGACTTTGTCTCCGGCCTGGACGAGGATACGGACGACCTTGCCCGGCATGGGTGCGAGGACTTGCTGGCGGCCTTCGGCTTCGAGTGCACCGTGCCAACGGCCGCGCCAGGCACGGGAATCGACAACTTCGGCGGTGAATTCCTTCGAATCTGTCTGAAGCCTGAGGACCCCGTCGGGTGACTCCGCGATGTGAACTTCGTAGGATTGGCCGTCGAGAAGAAGGGAGAGCGTGTGGGGATTGATTTCGACGGCGTCGGCATGCACTTGTTGACCGTCCAGCAAGATCTTCCAGCGCTCCGCATCGCGCTCGAGTTCAACGATGCGGAGCTTCTTACCGGATGGGCCAGTGAGCTGCACTTCAAACTTCATGGCCGGCGATCCAGTTGTTGACGCCGGCCTTCTTGTTTCCAACGGGATGGTCGGCAAGACTCCTGGCCGGAAGACGGCTGGCCGGAGGATTTCTCCGAAAAATTCGTTTGCCAGAGAGCTGCGGCGATGGCGGCGGCATCGGCGGCGTGGTCGGTCTTTGGATCTTCGTCGAAAGAACGCGCTACGGATGAGGAACGCTGAAGCAGTTCGTCGAGCCACTTGGTGTGGATTTCGCCGCGAAGAAAATCCGGCTCGGCGAGAATACGGCGGAAAAGGCCCGCGTTGGTTTTGATGCCAGTGACGGTGTACTCCCCGAGGGCGCGGCGGAGGCGAGCGATGGTTTCTTCGCGGCTGTTGCCCCAAGCGATCAGCTTGCTGAGGAGAGGGTCGTAGTCCATCGGCACGGTCCAGCCTTCGTAGACGCCTTCATCGAGGCGGATGCCGGGACCGCTCGGAGCATGGCACGAGAGAATTTTTCCTGGTGAAGGAAAAAACTTGTTGTCCGGATCTTCGGCATACAGGCGCACTTCCATGGCGTGGCCGCGCGGCGTTATGGTTTCCCAGGCGAAAGGCAGACGATGGTCCGCGGCGATGGCGATTTGCAGCTTGACCAGATCGAGCCCCGTGACTTGCTCGGTGACGGGATGCTCGACCTGCAGACGGGTGTTGACTTCCAGAAAATAAAAGTTGAGATGGGCATCGACGAGGAATTCCACAGTGCCGGCATTGACGTATCCACCGGCGCGCGCCAGACGGACGGCTGCGTCGCCCATCTTCTTGCGCAGCTCCGGCGTGACCACGAGCGAAGGAGCTTCTTCAATCACTTTTTGGTGGCGCCGCTGCACGGAGCATTCGCGCTCGCCAAGCGAAACGACGCGGCCGTGGGCGTCCGCCAGAATTTGAATTTCAATGTGGCGCGGCTTTTCGAGGTATTTTTCGAGATACAGGCGCGCGTCTCCGAACGCATTGAGAGCTTCCGAAGAAGCGTCCCGCCAGGCGGGCCGAAACTCGGCGTCGCAGGTGACCACGCGCATTCCTTTGCCTCCGCCACCAGCGACAGCTTTCAGCAAGACAGGATAGCCCATGTTTTGGGAAAGGGCCTGGGCATCATCGGGATTTTCGATCGGATCGTTAGCGCCGGGAACAGTGGGCACATCGCAGCGGCCAGCGAGTTGCCGGCCGGCCGTTTTTGAGCCGAGGGCTTCCATGGCTTCGGCGCCTGGGCCGATGAAGGTGATTCCTGCTTCTGTACAGGCGCGCGGGAGAGCAGCATTTTCCGCGAGAAAACCGTAGCCGGGATGAATCGCATCGCAGCCGGAACGGCGTGCCACATCGATTATTTTTTCGATCGAAAGATAACTCTCGCGCGAGGGTGCGGGGCCGATGGGATAGGCTTCATCCGCGAGGCGAACGTGGAGCGATTTGCGGTCAACGTCGCTGAAAACCGCGACGCAGCGAATGCCCAACTCGTGGCAGGCGCGCAGGATGCGCACGGCGATTTCCCCGCGATTGGCAATCAGGATTTTCCGGAACATGGAACTTTGGCGTTGCTCCGGGATTCTAGCACGGGGGACATCGCCGCCAAGCCGCTGGCGCTCCGGAAGTGTCTAATCGTTTCGAGTCGCCACAAGCCCCCGAGACACACCGCAAG
>Ga0210403_10000299_pt1 | contig 54679 bp, 36 predicted proteins | sample IncBWC19MmetaG_FD_150863 | JGI IMG/M metagenome (GOLD analysis project Ga0210403, IMG submission 150863) | Forest soil microbial communities from Barre Woods Harvard Forest LTER site, Petersham, Massachusetts, United States - Inc-BW-C-19-M | ecosystem: Environmental > Terrestrial > Soil >...
CGCGGCCATCTCGCCGAGCATGTCCCGGTGGATATCCACGGTCGTTAAAGAAGGATTGCTGTACTCAGCCAGGCGCGTGTTGTCGAAACCCGTGACGGAAATATCCTGCGGCACGCGGCAGCCGCCTTTTAGCAAGCCCTTGATCACGCCCACAGCGGTCAGGTCGTTCACGGACATTACCGCGGTAGGCCGCGGCGACAGCTTAGCGATGTGCAAGCCCGCGGCCAATCCGCCCTCGAAACGCAAGTCTCCGTGAACGATCGGTCCGGGTTCCAGTCCCACATCGCGCATGCATTTTTCGTAAGCCTCCAGCCGCGCCAAGTTGGATTTCAGTTTTGGCCTGCCCGCAATGAACGCAATGCGCTGATGGCCGGATTTATGCAGGTAGTCGACGATTTGCTTGATTCCCGAAAAGTAGTCGATGCGCAGCTTGCTGACATAGCCGCGAACGGGAGCGAGATCAAGAAAGGTGACGGCAATCCTTCTGCGCTCGAATTCCAGAATAAGCCGCGAACTGATTTCCGAGGTCATGATCGCCACGCCGCGCACGTTATGCTCCATCATGCGCTCCGCCGCCTCGCGCGTTCTCCGCGGATCGTAATTCGTATCGCTGAGAATGGCGTCGTAACCCAGTTGGCGCGCGCGCGTTTCGAAACTCTTGATCACTTCGGGGAAGAAGGGGTTCACGATGTCGGACACAATGATGCCGAGAGTGCGGCTGTCCCGCGATGCCAGGTGGCGCGCGTGAGCGTTCGGAAAATACCCCAGGCGCTTAACGGTTAACAGCACCAGCCGATTTGTTTGCGGGCCCACTTTTCCGGTCTTGTTCAAAACGTTGGAGACCGTCGCGGTGGACACTCCTGCGGCCTTGGCCACATCGCGAATGGTTAACCCCATAGTGCCAGCATGAGCTGTCCTCGACCCATTTCCAAGCTACAGAATAATCTCGGCAACGAGAAATCCCTGCACGTGCGCCGAGTATAAATCAAAAATAGTGCTTGACAACATGCAAATTACCGTGATATTTGCCAGGTTAAGCGGTTAAGTGCTTTGGGGTCGCTTAATTGGGGTTGTGTGCTTTTCGTCCATTCCGTGCAATGGCTTTCTCCAATTGACTGACCTCTGTTGTGGCGCGTGGCAACGGTTTGGATAGCCCGATTCGTTCGATATTTGCGTCGAACCTCCGGCTAACCGTTGCAACCATTAGGGTTATCGTCCGGGGCATGCCCCGGGATGTGGCCTGCGCCTGGGGTGACTCTGTGTTTTACGGCATTGTGCTCGTTCTTAGGAGGAAGTTCATGAAGCGATTGACAGGTTCTGAGTTGCTCGGGCGAGCATTCTTGGGAATTATCGCCGTTTGTGTGCTCACGCTCTTATGCGTGTCGCCGCTCCGGGCGCAAGTGGACGCCGGCTCCATCTTGGGGACCGTCACGGATGCCTCCGGTTCGGCGGTCCATGGTGCCACGGTCACGCTCGTCAACGAAGGCACGAGCGCTACCATCTCCGCCCCCACCGGACCGGACGGAGGGTACAAATTTACTCCGGTCAGGATCGGCAGCTACAAGATTACTGTCACTTACCAGGGATTCGAGACTGTCGTTAGGCCGCATATCGCGGTGAATGTGGGTGAAAACGTAGTCGCCGACTTCAGCTTGAAGCCCGGCAATGTGACGACGACGGTCGAAGTCACTGCGGCTGCTCCAGTGCTCCAATCGCAAGACGCTTCGGTAGGCCAGGTGGTCGACTCGCGTAGCGTCAATGATCTTCCCCTCAATGGCCGGAATTTCACGTTCCTGGCTCAGCTCGCCGCCGGCGTCAACACACCCCAGGCCGACACCCGCGGGAACGCGGCTAGCGGGGCTTTCTCGGCCAACGGACTTCGCCCGGCCCAGAATAACTACCTTCTCGACGGAATCGACAACAACTCGGACACCGTGGACTTCCTCAACGGGACCAACTTCGTCGTTCTGCCCCCCGTCGATGCCATTTCGGAGTTCAAGGTGCAAACCTCCGACTTTAGCGCCGAGTTTGGCCGCAGCGGCGCTGCAGTTCTCAACGCCACTATCAAGTCCGGAACCAACGAGTTCCATGGCGATGTTTGGGAGTTCTTTCGCAACGACAAGTTGGACGCTGCCGACTTTTTTGAAAACTCGGGCGGCATCAAGAAGGGCGAGCTCCGTCAGAACCAGTTTGGTTTTACTGCTGGCGGTCCCGTGTATATCCCTCACCTATTCAACGGCAAAAACAAAGTCTTCATCTTCGGCGACTACGAAGCACTTCGCCGGGTTCAAGGGACAATTTTGACTGGCTCGGTTCCCAGCCTTGCAGAGCGCGGCAGCGGCGCCACCGCTTTCACTAATTTCCAAGATCTAATCATGGCCCAATCGGGGTCCAACACGGACGCCTTGGGCCGTTCGATCGCTAATGGAGCAATTCTCGACCCTGCCACGACGCGGGCCGTAGTGACCGGTGGGACGGATCCCGTCACGGGACTGCCGGTGCCTATACCGGTGGGCGGGACGGCAGGTGTCACAGAATATGTGCGTGATCCCTTTGGCTGCGCTCCCACCACGATGAGCGTCTCACTTACCAGCTGCCCCGGTTTGAATATCATTCCAGCCAACCGTTTGGATCAGAATGCTATTAAACTTTTGGACCTGTATCCTCTGCCGACTAGCAATTTGACGGGCAAGCTCTTCTCCAACTTCGCCAACTCACCAAAGTTGTTTGAGCACTCCAACGCATTCGACACGCGGATGGATATCAACTTCAACGAGAAGAACCAGTTGTTCTACCGATTCACGTTGAAAGATGACCCACAATTCATTCCTGGTATCTTTGGAGGGGTCGCGGATGGCGGCGGTTTCCAGCAGGGTACTCAGACAGCGATCGCCGAACAGAGCGCCTTGGGCTACACTCACACCTTCTCTCCCAGTCTGATTAATGAAGTTCGCGCAGGTTTGAACTACCTCCACACATCGCGCTACTCGCCCGATGCCAGCGATCTCACAAATATTCCTAGTCAATTCGGCATCCAAGGGATCCCTCAGGAAAGCCTGAATGGGGGTCTTCCTGCTTTCGGCATCAACGGGCTGTCGACTTTGGGCAGCAATGCTTTCCTGCCTTCGGACGAAGTTACCTCGACGTTTCAACTAACCGACACCGTAACTAAAATTTACGGCAAGCATACTTTTAAAATGGGATTCGAATGGCAACATGTCAAATTCTCCACTCTACAGCCGCCATGGTCTCGCGGCGAGTTTGACTATAACGGCGATTACACAGAAATCCCCAACGTGGATCAAGGCAACACTGGTCGCGCAGACTTTTTGCTGTCACCGACCACGTCTACCGTCGCCGGGCCCAACTACGTTGGCGGCAGCAGCCAAGTTTATGTCTCCAACATCTCCCTTACCGATAACGGAAAGAACTACTACGGTGGGTTCGTCAACGACGATTGGAAGATAACACCCAAGCTCACCGTTAACTTGGGCGTCCGGTATGACTTTTTCGGTCTAGTGTTTGAGCACCATCACAACCAGGCCAATTTCGTTCCCGCTGGCCCGCCAACCAATGGACCCCTCTACATTATCCCGGAGGGACCTAATGCTAACAATTTGTCTAGTGGCTGTCCTTTGTGTTTCACAGATTTGTTGGCTAAGGATGGCATCGGACTCAGCATCACGAACCAATACGGCAAGGGGCTCGGGAACTCTCAAAATAACAATATCGCTCCACGCATAGGTATCGCTTACCAAGTCACACCCAAGCTTGTGGTTCGCTCAGGCTTTGGCATCTTCTACAACGGCTTTGAAAACCGCGGGTTCTCACCGAACTTGGGTGAAAACTATCCCTTCCAGTTCAATTTCTCCTACAGTTCACCAAACGACGTGACACCGATTAGCGCAAACACCCCCTTCAACGGATGTTCCACTGCGGGTCCAGGCGGAACCGCAGTCTTCGAAGCCGGCTTTTCCTGCACGCCGCTGAGTCCGCTCTTGGTAACCAACGCTCAGGGCCTCGGTTTGAGAGGCATCCAGTTTAACTACAAGACCCCCTACACGATGGGCGCCAATCTGACGGTCCAATACCAATTGACACCGTCTATGTCGCTACAAGCTGGATACGTAACTTCGCTAGCTCGGCACTTGGAGTCGTTCCCAGGCTCGAACAACCCAACATCCATTGCTCCTCCCGGCACGCCTGAGAGCACTCTCGTTCCCTATCCAGACTTCGGTTTTGGCTCCAGCTATGCAGCCACCGCCGGCATGAGCGCTTACCACTCGCTGCAAACCAAAGTCGAAAAGCAATTCTCAAACGGTCTAAACTTCCTGTTTACCTATACTTATGCCAAGACCATGACAGACGCAGGCGATTTGCTCAACGGCGGGAGCGTGGCTGGCTTCCGTGCCCCAAGCGTTCCTGGTCTCGGTATGGCGTTTGACTACGGCCTGGCGGATTTCGACGTCAGGAATGTCTTCCACTTCAGCGGTACATACGAATTGCCTTTCGGCAAGGGCAAGCACTTCATGTCGGACGCTTCCGGCGTCTCGGACAAGCTTGTGGGAGGATGGAGTGTAAACTGGAGCACTACTCTGCAGGGCGGCCAGCCCATTTCTCTCAGTTGCCCCACGGCCACGGCGTCCAGTCTCGGCTGCGGTGCGCTGTATACGGGACAACCGCTTGACCTTGGGCTGCACACCCTAGCCAATGGCGAACTGAGCTGGTTTGGCAATCCGGCGGCGTTTACGCAACCAGCGGCGTGCACCGCGACCTCAGGTCCTGCTTGCTTGGGGGGCATCACGCAGGTACCAGGCCCTGGTTTCCACCGCCTGGACTTCTCGGCCTTTAAGACGATTCCGATCAATGAGCGTTTCCAACTCCAGTTCCGTACCGAGATCTTCAACATTCTCAACCACCCGAACTTCAACGCTCCCGGATTTGGCGGCAATGGCGTTGTCTCGATCTCCGGATCCACCAATTTCACCAACACTTCGAACTTCGGTGCAATCGGCTCTACGCGCGACGATCCCTATGATCCACGGCAGATCCAGTTTGCCTTGAAGCTGGTTTTCTAATCCAGCTTCACATCCCCTCCCCGTAGAGCGCGCGTCGAGGGCGCTCTACGGGGAACCCCTTTTTTGCGTAAACTTTGTCCTCTAATCGTCCAGTGATAACCTAAGACCGCCGTGGTCATCGGAAGCCATTCGATCAAAACTATTCTTTTCATTCTCTTGGCATGCGCGTCCGCTAGCGCGTCACGCCCCGGCCAGGACCAGAGCCTCGATAGTGAATTCCAGGCAGCCGTGGCTCAGTATGACTCTGGGCACTACGCGGAAGCCGCAGCAAAGCTGGAGGTCCTGCTGAAGCAGGTCCCGGAGAGCTTCGAAGTGCACGAACTCCTGGGCTTGGTTTATTCGGCGCAATCCCAGGACGCCAGCGCCAATACCCATTTGGAGAAGGCCGTCCGGCTGAACCCCAATTCTGCCCCTGCGCGAACCAATCTTGCCGCAAACCTTGTTCGCCTGGGAAAACTCGATCGTGCGGGCGAGCAATTCAAGAAAGCTGCCGAGCTTGCGCCACAAATCTTTGACACGAATCACAATCTGGCTGAGTTCTACGTGCAATCTAAAAAGATTGCCGACGCCGTGCCTTACCTCGAGCGCGCTCAGCGCATCGATCCGACTTCCTATGACAATGGATACGATTTATCTCTCGCCTACCTTCTCTCCGAGCGACTTCCTGAGGCTCGTCAGCAAATCCAGCTGCTACTGAAACTTAAGGACACCGCCGAACTGCACAACCTGCTCGGGGAAGTGGAAGAAAAAGATGGGAAGTTCGTACAAGCCGCAAACGAGTATGAGCTTGCCGCTCACGCCGATCCCAGCGAAAGCAACCTGTTTGATTGGGGCAGCGAGCTCCTGATTCACCGGACGCTCGGACCGGCGATTGAAGTCTTCCAGGACGCTGTTCAGCGCTATCCGGCGTCGCCCCGGCTGGCGATCGGGCTTGGGATGGCTCTTTATGCGCACGGAAACTACGATGACGCCGTCAAATCGTTGCTTCGGGCCGCGGACCTAAACCCTGCCGACCCAAGCTGTTACCTGTTTCTATCCAGAGCCTCCGACAGTTCACCGAGCCAGGCCGACGATGTCATCCAGCGGCTCCGTCGCTTCTCGGAACTCCAGCCGCGCAATGCACGGGCCTTTTACTATTACGCGATGAGCTTGTGGAAAGGAAAACGGGCGCAAGATTCGAGCCTGGATCTCCACCAGATTGAGTCCCTTCTGAAGAAGTCTCTGGACCTCGATCCAAAGCTCGCCGAAGCGCATCTGCAACTGGGCAATCTCTACTCCGACCAGAGTGAGTATGCCGCGGCCATCCCGGAGTACGTGCGAGCCCTGGAGCTGAGCCCCGATCTTGGCGACGCCCACTACCGCCTGGGTCAGGCTTATGTCCGCACCGGAAAGAAAGACGCTGCGCAGGAGCAGTTTCAGGTTTCTCGGAAGATCAACGAAGAGAAACTGGCCGAATTGGAAAAACAAAGGGCGGAGATTCGTCAGTTCGTCTATGCCGCGAAAGACTCCCCGTCGGCCAAGCCGTGATCAGCGCCCGACCCGGGGGTACGGAGCTAGGGTAACGGAGCTAGAAAAGAGCCTTGTATTTAACCAACAGGTTAAATACAAAGCCTCTCCTCGACGATCCAGATCCATCGCAATACCGCGTGTCTCACGTCGATTTGCCATTTGTGGCTATGCTTGACATCCAATGAGGCGCAGCGTACTTTACGCTAAGCATTGCGTTTACAATGACCTGCCAATCATCACCGCGATGGCAAGTGGCGCAGAATTCGGCCCGTGTGTCGCCAAACAGGTTAAACGATTCAGCTCTTAGCCCCCTGGAAATGGCCCGGCGGCTGGCCTTCACGCGCCGGGAGTTTCTGCGCAGCGCGGCCGGAGTCACCTTGGGCGGCACGCTTCTGGGCTCTGGAATGCTGGCCAGAGGGGGCGTTCCCCAAAAGAAAAGGAAAGTGGTCGTCATCACCTTCGGCGGAGGTGCGCGCGACCAGGAAACGTTTGCGCCGGAAGGTCAGGAGAATATTCCTCGCCTGATGAAGGAACTGATTCCGCGGTCCACGTTCTTCACGCAGGTCATAAACCGCGGGATACTTGGCCACTATGTGGCTACCGCCAGCCTCGCCACGGGAGTCTATGAAACCATCAACAATTTTGCGTCCCTGCCACCGGAGCATCCGACGGCGTTCGAATACTTTCGCAAGGATCAAAAGCGTCCGTCGTCCGATGCATGGGTCGTCGCGCCGAGCAACGGCTTCAATCGTATCGGCGAGAGCAATCACCGCTCATACGGCGCGGGTTTAGGCGCGCGGGTGATTTTGCCGAAACATCTTTTGACGGCGGCAACTTCAGGCGGGGCGGATTACGAACATCTTTTACGCGACAACTATGAAACACCCTTTTACGCCCCGGAGCTTGGTGGCGGCGAGTTTGAATTGCAGCAGTTGGAGATGCTGTTGAAGCTCTCGGTGGACGACTTCAAGAAGCATGCGCTCACTCTTTCGAGTCCCGATGAGCTCTCCGTGTACATCACGCGCCAGTTGATGCGGCAACTCGCGCCAAGTCTATTGTGGATAACGCTGCATGACATAGATATCGCGCATGCGGGCGCCTATTCGCTTTACATCGACGGCATTCGACGCACCGACCGGCTTTGCGCCGAGCTTTGGAAAACGATTCAGAGCGAGCCGGAATACGCGGGCAACACGACACTTTTTATTTTGCCGGATTTTGGCCGCGACTCGGACGAAGATTCCGGGGGCAACGGGTTCCAGCATCACCGAACCGGCGATGCGCTATCGCGCACCACTTGGATGATGGCGATGGGCGCAGGCGTGCGAGAAGGCATCGTCATTGACCGGCCGCTGGATTCCACCGATCTTGTGCCATCTCTTGGCTCGATTCTCGGATTCTCCGCGGCGCTGGCGCAAGGCAAGCCCATCGCTGAACTTTCATAATTTATGCCCCTCACTGAGCTCAAGCCCGAGCAATTCAACGGCTACCCGCCGGAAGCAAGAAAACTGGCGACGAACAATCTCGCCGCTCTCCAGCGGCTGCCGCTGAGTTTCCTGCCCAGCCTGTTGCGTGAGGTGATCGACTACGATTTCAAGTTCCCGGCGGAGCGTAAAGCTCTTGAGAAGGAATTGTCCAATCTAAGCGCGCTTTCCACCGAACAGATAAAGGAATGGTTTCAAGGATTCGCGCAAATACGGCTTTCCACGCAACTGGAACAATTCGATTGGATAAACGCGCCGGCGCAATTTGTGGAGCAGCTTTCGTCTTATCTTTGGACGACGCACCAACTGGATGCTTTTCGCGGCGCGGCGCTCGCTTACGCGGATCGTTTGCGAGCGGCTGTGCCTCCAGAATTTCCTGCGATGCCCAGGCTGGGGATTGCCGTCATCGGCCAGGGTGTGACAACGCCGGACGAACCGCTTTTTCGCAAGCTCAGGCCGCACGGCGTGTACTTCAGCCGAGTGCAGCCGGCAAATGGATTGAAGCAGCTTCTGGATGCGGTGGCTCTCCGAGCGAAATCTCATCCCATGCTGCACGCTCACTGGTATATAGATGGCGGACAAGAAGCGGCTTACGATGTTGCATTGACGTGCGTTTCCTATCATGCGTTGGAGCCAGCGCGGTCGGCCTTGTCGAACAAAATACGCGTGGAGATCGAACGGCCCGGCATGGGACCGGAGACACTGCGAACCCTGCTGGCGCAGATACGGCCAGTGGATCTTGGCGTGGGGCAGGGCGCGGCTCAAGACTCGAACGGCAACGCGAGCAAGCCGGGGCGCGAGGTTTTGGAGCGCTTTCAGGTAAAGCTGCTCACGGAGGGTTCCGGCACGCAAGTTTTCAGCACCACGTTTGCGCAGTGGGCGGCACGAGAGGCGCTGCGGCGTGCCCAGCCGCTTACGTTGCTGGTGCGTTTCGCGCCGCGGCAGCGTCAGAAGCCCATGAACGAGATGCTGGTTGGAACAGATAAGAGTGTGGAGCTCGATCCAATGGGATCGTTAGTCGATGCGGATATGGGAGCGTATTACAACTGGCTGAATCAGCAGCGGCTGCCGGGAGCAGAGCAAAGTTTGTTCCTGGCATGGTTTGAGAATCACAACGAGGCTGTGGCCATCGGGCCCTCCATGCCGCGCGGAACCGAATCAACGGCAGCAACCGATCTTCAGACTCTGCTTTCCAGGTTGGCCTGAAGACTCTCAAGACACAATTCGGAGGGGAGAAGAATTTTCCATGACAAAACTATCGCGGCGCGCGGTGCTGAAGACTGCAATTACAGGAGCGACTATGGCCACTATGCCTTCGATGTCCTGGCCGCAACAGAACACTCCGATCAAGCGCAAAGGGCAAATCAAGCAATCGGTTTCCCGCTGGTGTTATCAGAAAATCCCTCTCGACGACCTTTGTGTTTACGCCGCGCAGATTGGATTGAAGGGTGTCGACCTTTTGGGCCCGGAAGAGTATGAAGTGCCTGGCCGGCATGGCCTGGTTTGCAGCATGGGCTATGCAGGCGGGGGTGAAATTCCCACGGCGTTGAACCGCGTGGAAAACCATCAAAGAATTGAAGATGGCTTTCGCAAAAATATCCCGCTGGCCGCCAAAGCCGGAGTGCCGAACGTAATTACTTTCTCCGGGAATCGTGCGGGTATGTCTGACGAAGAAGGCGCAAAAAACACGATCGCCGGCCTCAATCGCTTGAAGAAAATTGCGGAAGACAACGGCGTCACAATCTGTCTCGAGCTGCTCAACAGCAAGGTGGACCACAAGGATTACATGTGCGACCACACGGCGTGGGGAGTCCATGTGGTGCAGGCTGTGAATTCGCCGCGCGTCAAACTGCTCTATGACATTTATCACATGCAGATTATGGAGGGCGACCTGGTTCGCACCATCCAGCAAAACATCCAGTGGCTCGGCCATTTCCACACCGGCGGAGTTCCTGGGCGGCATGAGCTGGACGGTACGCAGGAAGTGCAGTGGGACGGCGTGATGCGCGGAATCGTAGCGGCCAACTTTCAAGGATATGTGGCGCACGAATTCGTGCCCGCGCGCGACCCGCTCACTTCGCTACGGCAAGCCGCGGATTTGTGCGATGTGTGATGTCTAAGACGGATGCATGGGAATTCGGCGGCTAAGAAGCGGTTCTTTCTGCCAACTGCCACGTGGAGCCAGGTCTCACTTGAACAACACGGGGAGGATTTTGTTACAATCATAAAAGTAGTCCAAACCGTTCCCCGGTAGCTCAATGGTAGAGCATTCGGCTGTTAACCGAAGGGTTGCTAGTTCGAATCTAGCCCGGGGAGCCAATTCTTTCTTTCTCAATCAGTTGGGTTACCTGGAGACGCGAATTTCGGGCCGATTAACATTCGGTTGTAAGCCGAAGAGTGTCTGCACTGACCCTGATGCCAGCGTTAGAGGTTCGGTAACATCAGCGCCGGCCGATTTTCTCGTAGAAATGCAACTCCGCACTATTGAGTATTCTAAAGTTGTACCTTATATAGCGCACTTCGTTTCAGGGTGCCGTCGCGACCCTTAATCAGTACCGCCGCGCCTGGCTAACGACTCTGCCAAAAAGGAAGGGGCCGGATGGTCAGCCACCCGGCCCCCCGTCGCGTTGCGTTGGAGTCGCCCTAGTGGTCGCCACCGTGATCGCCATCGTGGTTGCGATCAAAGTTGAACAAGTCAAACAGGTCGCCGATGGCCGGCATGTTGCGCGGCACGTAGGAGTCGTCGTCCTGCCGAGGATTAGCCAGGTTATCGCGGCTGCGGTCGCTCAGCTTCGTGTCGAGCATCCAGTTGCGTTCGACGAATTTAACGAACGAGGAGTGCTCGGCATAGACGTGGCTGATATGGCCGCCCTTAGAGAAAGGCGAAACGGCGATCATCGGGATGCGCGGGCCCGTGCCGAAGAAGTCGACGGGCTGGATAAAGCCGGAGTCGTAGAAACCGCCGCCTTCGTCCACAGTGACGAAGATCGCCGTCTCGGCCCACAGCTTCGGGTTGGCTTGTGCAAGTTGAATGATGTTTTGGGCGAAAGCCTCGAACAGGATCCATTTCGAGGAGGCAGGGTGGCCATCCATCACGCCATCCGGTTTCACATAGGAGACCGCCGGGAGAGTGCCGTTCGCGAGATCGGTGAAGAGGTCGGTGACGTCCCGCATGTGATCGGCAACCATGCCTGGATAGACCGACTCATACTCGAACGGGTTGCAAATATTGCAATAGAGACCGTCCAGTGGGCCGCCGGTGCCGCTGGCATCGAAGGAGCCGCCATAATATTTCCACGAAATATTGTTCGCGCTCAGCACATCGCCGATGCTCCGCTGGGTCGTGGGCGGAACCACGAGACCCGACTGCACCGTTCCTTTTGGCGTGAAGGCCGGGTTGACGTTAACGGCCTGCCAATACTCGCCAGGTCCGCATTTTGTCTCCACGGCATACGGCAGCGCATTCAGATAATTCGTGATCGCAGCGATTCCTGGTTGCGCGACGTCGTTGCAGTTGAACCATTGCGCCCGCTGCGTATAAAGGTTGAGCGTCCCTGCGACTGGATCGGGGTTATAGATGTTCTTCGCTGCCGGCGTGGCGGGATTGCCATTACCGTCGCTAAAGAAGACCTGATCGGCAAAGCCGAGCGGCTGGCTGTCCGGGCCGGTGCCGCCTAGCACAGGCTGGTGATAATTGTCGCTCATGGTGTAGTTGTCGGCGAGTGATTTGAAAAGTGGCGCGTCGCCGTTCTGCATATTGAAGAACTCCATGGTCTGCCCGGAGTCATGTGACGTTCCGCCGGGGGGCGTGCTGTAGGTGGTGTCGATCGCCGACTGGAGATCGTGGAGGCAACCGGTCGGGTTGTCTTTCGAGACGTGCTCTGCGTCAATAGCGCAATCTACCTGTTGGACCATCTGGAAATACTGGTGGACGGTATCCCCGGTGTAGGCGTCGAACGGCAGGTTCGGGCCGGTCAACTGGAACGGACCTGGTGGCAGGCTGGTAGCATTGGGAATGCGGGTATCCGGCCCTTCGTTGAAAGGCAGGCCGGTGCCTCCAGTTCCCATAAGGAATTGATCCTGCGGGGCCAAGCCCGGATCGCCTCCCAGGGTAAGCAGGGCCGCCGCCGGCGGATTTTCCACGCCGTTCACATCGGGCGGCGGCAAAGTCACGTAGAGCTGCTTATTCGCCAGATCCGCGCTGCTGAAGAATTTCCCGCCATTGGGAGCGGAGACGATTGCGAAATTCGGGCCTGGCGTGCCGTCGGCATTGATAATGCCTTCGGACAAAAGATTCAACACCCGCTCATGCTTGTGTTTTGGCAAATAGGTTGCGTAGATGTGATCGAAGCTGCGATTCTCGCCCACGATGATGATGACGTGCTTGATCGGGCTAGCGGTTTTGATCGAGTGGCTATCTTTGTCCCCATTCTGCTCGTCATCTGCTCGGATTGGGGCGCTAAACCCGAAAGACGTTATGGCGAACATGAGTAAGAGTGCTGCGGCTTTCTCTCCCCAGTTTCTTGTTTCAAATTGACGCATTGTTTCCTCCATGCTGGTGCCGGCTGAGTTCGGCCTCGTGGAGGATTGACCAGACACTGTCAAACGGGCATTAACGCGGCGTCTCTATTTGGCGAAAGTTTACGTAGCCGCGCAGCCAAAACGGCCCCTCGCTGCTGCCTCTACCATGACTTGGTCTTACGTCGGGGATGCGTTCCGCGATGATTGTGGATGGCGGGCCGACGGCCCGCTTTCGCTAATTGCGGCGCGGCTGCAAAAAGCGGCAGAGATTTTTCACCCGCGAACTCCGACTTTTACGGGTGACTCGAGGTCGCGGCGCTTATGCGATCGAGCATCGGTTTGATCTCCGGGTTGGACATAAACAATTTCCAGATTAAACCGGTGCGCTGATTTTCAATCATGACGGTAATGGGTGCTTGATTCAGACCCATAAAGATTGGCGAGACCCAATTTTGATCGGGATTGACTGCGTCACGCGGGCCGTAGACGCCCCAAGTCTCAGCGCCAAGGTCGCGGTAATAGTGCTTGAAGGCGGCCATCGAGGCATCAGGTGTGTAAGGAAACGAGGAAAGCGCGCCGGTGGGTGTGATGTTGCCCTTATCGTCCTTTAGCTCTGGAGCCTGCGGAACATAGTCCTGAGGACCGTCGCTGGCGGTCAAACCCCATGCGTCCGCGCCGTATCCCTTGTGATGGCCGGGATTCTCGGTCGAATAGGCGAGATTGATGAGAGCAATATTGCGATTGTTCTCGAAATAGTTGGTGTAGCGGTCCGTGAGCGCATGGGGATCGAATCCCATAAATGAATAATGTGTAAAAAAGAGCGGCCCCCCGCGGCCGACGCCGACATCCAGTTTTATTCCGTAATAAGTATGGCCGTTGGAGTAGTGATCGCCATCGGTCGTGCCGCCCCAGCCTCTTCGGTAGTTTATGGCGACGTCGGATTGTCCAGCCCATCCTGAATAATAGAGGTCGGCAGGAACAGGATGCGTGGGCGAAGCGATGGCGAGCAAATAGACGATCATCACTTCGTTGAAGCCTGTCAGTCGATGGTTGATGTGCGCCGTCCAATTCGCAGACCAGTGCCAGAAAAGAGCGTCCATGTCTGGCTCGCGGCGATACCAATCCCATTCAACGGTCTCCCAAAGGTGAGTGATCCTTTTATACAGACTTTGCTCGGTTTCCATTGAGCCGTGAAAGTACTGGCGCGCAGCCAGCAATCCTTGGATGAGGAAAGCGGTTTCGACCAGGTCTCCGCCATCGTCGAACACGCCGAAGACGGGCATGCTCTCCGCGGTACTTCCGTTCATGAAGTGGGACCACACGCCGTGGTAGCGAGGCGTCCGTTCGAGAAATGTGACGATTTTCGTGAGGCGCTGCAGGCCTTGCTCGCGGGTGATGAATCCACGGTCAACCCCGGTGATGAGAGCCATGATGCCGAAGCCGCTGGCGCCGGTGGCAACGATGCGGTCATCCCCCGGAATGCTCTCTAACGCCATTCCGGCGTCAGGATGCGCGCCCTCCCAGTAATAGCGAAAGCAGGCTTCTTGCAGCATGGTGAGCAGTTCGTCGTCGGCTAACTGGCGGGTGGACGCACTGACTTCCGCGGATAGCGGAGATTCACGGTACGCGCGGTCCGAAGCCGAAACTTTGTAGAAGGCCTTCGCATCCACTTTACCGAGGAAGTCCGCGTATCGCGTAATGCCTGCTTCCTGGATGCCGATGGGGCGAAAATCCTTTCCGTCAAAAGACCGATAAATAACATAGCGCTCAAGAGCGTCACGGCGAACGGCTTCCCATGAAATATCGATGTGACGTTCGTATCCCTTCGCGGCAACATTTCGGGGCGTGGGTAACGTTTCACGGGCCCGCGAGCCGTCGTTCGCCGAATCGAAATCAATCTTAACTTCGTCAAGGATCAGCGTGTGCGGTTTGCCGTCGGCGGAGTTCTGGCTCAGCGTGATGCTCTTGAGTTGCTGCGGGTCCAGTGTGTGAATCGAATAGGTTTTAAATTTGTCCATTGGAATTTTTAGTTGCACCCACTTTTTCGCCGGAATATCGGAAATGAATTTACCCAGCGGCAGCGCGCTTGAAAAATTCTCTCGAGCGTCGGACACCCACAGCAGCGGCAATGCGGCGGCGGAGATTGGTTCGGGAGAATAAACCCAGAAGAACAGGGTGTCGCCGAGGAAAACGGGGTGGCGATTCCGGAAGTCCACGACGCGGACAGTGGCTTCCCAGCCGCCGTTGGCGTTAGATTGCCATTCGAAACGCAACGCGTTCGGAGGCGTAAAGAAAATGGCGTTCTCCACGGGCACCTTTCCATTTTCGAGCGCAAGCTTGCTGGGGGCTGAGACGTGACCCAAGCTATAGAAATAACTGCCTGAGGTCAGGCTGGTATCGAAAAAGATGTGCCGGTAATAGTTCGAATCGGCGCGCGCCGCCGGAGAAAAGACCAGCGCGATGGCCAAGCCTAGAAAGAAATACCAGGACTTGGTGAGGAGGCGAAGATACGTTTGGAGCTGCCTGGAGGTGCGTGCGTTTGCCGCAGTTGGTTCGTTCATGTCCGCTCCTAGCTGCTTTCAGAAGCCCGAAAATTCGTAGCACTCGATTGAAAGCACGAGCGAGCCGGTGGCACGCTATTCTTGGCCGATTATGCGCCTGGAATGAAACAAACGTTTCCCCGCGCAAGCATCCAAATTAAGAATCGTTGACATTCAAAAACGGCATGATTATACTCCGCGAAACGACTACTTAACCGATTTAGCTCGGGGTGCACAGCAATTCGGCAATTGTTTGGGGGAGGAATCGCCATGAACGTGCTTAAGATTTCCCTGCGTGCGCTGGGAATGCTGCTTTGTTTGGCCTTCGCTTTGTGTTCCGCACATGGGCAGTACCGCGCTTCGATTCAGGGAGTGGTCACGGACCCGCAGGGGTCGGCAGTTTCCGGGGCTACCGTCACGCTAAAGAATCTGGAAACAGGCCAGACCCTGACAGCCACCACGAATGAAAACGGGATTTATAACTTCAACGGACTTCCTCCGAGCCAGTATTCCATCACCCTGGAAAAGGCCGGTTTCAAGCAGAAAATTCTGGACAACGTCGGCGTAATCGCCGAACAAGCGAACGCTGTGAATGTGCAGCTAGAAGTCGGGCAGGTTACGGAAACGGTGACGGTGACTGGCGATTCCACTCCTCTGATCGATACCGAGACAGCGAATGGCGGCGGAACGGTCACTTCCCAGGATATCCAAAAGCTGCCTTCTTTTGGACGCGATCCTTTTCAACTGTTGCAACTCGCACCGGGTGCCTTCGGCGATGGTGCGCAATCCGCGGGTGGCGGCACATCCAACCTGCCTGGCAATGCTGGGCCGGGTGGAACGGGCGGAACGGCCGGCGTTTTCCAGACAGAGAATCAAGGACAAATCGTCGCCAATGGCGGGCGAAACGGAAACAACAACTACACGATCGATGGTGTGGGGATCACTAGCGTTTCCTGGGGCGGCGCCTCTGTTATCACGCCCAACGAGGACTCGATCAAGGAAGTGAAGATCCTCACCGATAACTATGACGCCGAAAACGGCCGGTATCGGGGAGCGCAGGTCCAGATCATCTCGCAGAATGGCACCAACCAATATCACGGCAGCCTTTTTTTCAGGGCGCATCGGCCGGGCCTGGATGCCTTCACGAAATACAATGGCTATAACAGCGACACGCCCGGTTGCACCGCCCCCTGCGGCAACGTCAAGGACGACGCGCGCTTCAATGATTTCGGCGGAAGCGTGGGCGGTCCCATCCTGCACAACAGGCTCTTTGCATTCTTCTCCTACGAAACGATTCGGAACAACCAGGCCGGAATCACAAGCGGTGGCTGGTACTTCACGTCGGCATTCCATGCGTTGGCGCCTTCTGGATCGAACGCGGCAAAATATCTCTCCTTTCCCGGTTCCTCACCGGCCACCGGAACCCTTACGGCCGCTGCCGCTCCGGGCGCCAAGTTCAGTTGCGCCGATGAAGGGCTCGTCGAGAACGTCAACTGCGTAACCATACCTGGACAGGGCCTGAACATTGGTAGTCCCCTCACGAGCAGCCTCGGCACGCCGGATCCAACCTTTGTGGGTCCCGCGAATCCCGGCGTTGGCTCGGGTCTTTCCAACGTTGCCGACATCGCGTTCATCCAAAACATCAACAGCCCCAGCACAAATAGCAATGTCCAATACAACGGACGAATCGACTTCAACGCCACCAGCAAGGATCTCATTGCGTTCTCGATGTATTACGTACCGGTGACCAGCACATCGATCAACGGCAACGGCGTCACGCCGATGAACACCTTCAACCACGCCGTGATCAACGAGGCCGCGACGGCGCTCTGGGATCACACCTTTTCGCCGACCTTGGTCAACGAGGCCCGCGTCAACGCGGCCGGATGGCGCTGGAACGACATCGAACAAAATCCAAACGCTCCTTGGGGTTTGCCGCCAACCGTTGTGAATAGCCTCGGCCTCGGTACGCCCGTGTCCGTCAACGGTTTCGGCGTCGGCGCACCCGGCGAGTTCGATCAGTGGACCTACGGACTGAAGGATGTCCTGACCAAGGTTCACAACAGCCACACTCTCAAGATGGGCGGAGAAGTGACTCGCCTGTATTTCCTGGACGCCGCTGCCTGGAACGCGCGTCCTCAATTCAATTTCAACAACATCTGGGACTTCCTGAATGATGCACCAGCTCAAGAGATAGCGACGTTCAACCCCCAGACCGGTGTTCCCACGGACTTCCGCAAAGACACGCGCTCGACTCTCTACGCGTTCTTTCTCCAGGACAACTACAAACTCCGGCCGAATCTAACCGTTACCATGGGGCTGCGCTGGGAATATTTCGGGCCGATCTCCGAAAAGAATGGCCATCTGGCAACGCTAGACCTGGGAACCGGAGCGGACCTTCTGACCGGCATGAGTGCGCGAGTCGGCGGAAACCTATATGACGCGCAAAAAGGCAATTTTGGCCCGCAGCTTGGTTTTGCCTGGAGCCCGAAAGTCAACCTGATGGGTCACGATTTCACCAACAAATTGGTTATCCGCGGCGGGTTCGGCATTGCTTACAACGGCTTGGATGAAGCTATTTCACTGAATGGACGAAACAATCCGCCGTTCCTCTCTTCGACTCCGACTCTGACGGGCGCCGACATCGTCTACGCGAATAGCTTCCCCTCTAATGTGCATTCTTTCGTGGGATATGCGGCCAACCCCAACGCGATTGAAACTTTCAATGCGGAGAACCTGCCAATTTCCGGCCCGCCGATCGGTGTTACGGGTTACCCTTCGACTTGGCCAACGACGTACACCTATCACTACACTCTCGATGCCGAGTACGATCTCGGCCATGACTGGGTTGCTTCCGTGGGTTACCAGGGCAGCACGAGCCGGCACATCACGCAGCAATATAACTTGATGGATTTGGCTGCTCAGGCGGGCTATGCATTCAATCCCATCGTGAACGGCGTCGATTATTACGCGGATGATGGCGACGCGAGATTCAACGCGTTACTGCTCGAACTGAAGCATCGCTTCAGCCATTCTTTCCAGATCGATACTCAGTATCGATTCAGCCGAAGCATGGATTCCGGCTCGAATGATTACGCCGGCGGCTTCTACCAGTACAACATGGCCACGAACTTCGCGTTGTCCGATTACAACGTGACGAACGCTTTCAAGGTGTATGGAGTGTGGTCGCCACGGATTTGGCGTTTCAGCAACGACAGTTGGATGGAAAAGGTTGTTGGTGGGTGGTCTCTCAGCGGCATTCTGAACGCCCATTCGGGCTTTCCGTGGACGCCAGTCTATGGAATTAACGAGTTGCTGGGACCGAATGCCGGTATCGACCCGGTCTTCAGCAATGGATCATTCGCGGGTGGCTCAACGGGCAATGGCGGTGCGGGGTCGATTATGCCGGCGGCTTATCTCGGAGGTTTTGCTCCCGATTACCGAAGCAGCGCGACAGTCAACGGCTCCACTTCTTTCAAGGCACCAACCGTTGTTGCGGGGACAAACTTTGCCTGCCTCTTCCCGAATCCGCCGGCGGCCACCTGCCCGAAGGGCCAACAGGCGCTCGGCCCTATTCCAACGGCGCCCGGTATCGCTCGGAACTCCCTTACGGGTCCAGGCTATTTCGACATAGACGCGACTCTCAGCAAGAGCTTCGGATTGCCGAGGATGCGAGTTCTCGGAGAAAACGCTAGGTTGGAATTCCGCGCTAACTTCTACAATCTCTTCAACAAGCTGAATCTGACCAATATCCAGACCGACGTCCTTAATACGCATTTCGGCGAGGCGCAGGGGGCTCTCGGCTCGCGCACCATCGAGATGCAGGCGCGGTTCAGCTTCTAGGTTTGCACGAAACCCGTCTGAAGTCGGGCGGGCGTATTCTACACCCCAACGTAGCCGTCAGCCTTCGGTGAACCTGCCGGAGGTTGACGGCTTCGTGATTTAGTCACCATAATTTAGAGGGGTTAGGCCATTTTGTCTTCAAGCTGCCGCCACGTTTCCCGCCGCTTCTCGTTCATGAAATGCATTCCTCTATCTGCCTTTTCCATCGCTGTATTCCTGTTCGGACCTCTTGTTGCAAGCGCCGCGCAAACCGGCCATCGCGCCGCTACTGATTTCAAAACGCTTGCCGAACAAGCAGACGCGGCGAGCCAGCAGAATCGCCTGGACGACGCCATCGCGCTCCTTCGAAAGGCGCTCGCGCTACGCCCTGCCTGGGCCGACGGCTGGTGGTCTCTCGGCACAATTCATTATGACCGGGATGAGCATAAGCAAGCAGCCGTCGCGTTCCGGAAAGTGATTGCCCTTCAGCCGGAAAAGGGTAGTCCGCGCGTGATGCTTGGCCTGTGCGAATTCGAGTTGGGAGATGATGACGCCGCGTTGAAACATATAGAAGAAGGCAAAGAGCGCGGGCTGAATCCCGATGAGCAGTTTCAGCAGGTTATGTTGTTTCACGAAGGCGTGTTGCTCTTGCGAAAGGGGCGGTTCAATCGGGCAGGCGAGGCATTTTCTGATTTAAGCAAGTTGGGACTGCAAAACGACGATCTGCGTCTCGACCTCGGGATGGCGGCTTTGCGGATGATGCCGAAGAACTTGCCTCAGGAGGGAACGCCGGGAAGAGACGTGGTGCGTCGAGCTGGACGGGCAGAAGCGCTGGCAGCGGCGAAGAAGTTTGACGAAGCCAAGCAAGAGTACGCCAATTTGGTGGCCGAATATCCGGACTATCCAAACATTCATTACGCGCAGGGCCGTTTCTTGCTGGGATTATCTGAAGTGGATGCCGCCGTCGCCGCCTTTCAAGAAGAAATCAAGAATTCGCCGCAAAATATTCCCGCGCGTCTGCAAATTGCCGCGGCGCGCTACCGCCTGGACTCCGCCGATGGCCTGAAATATGCCCAAGAGGCCGTTCAGCTCGATCCGCGCGAACCTTTTGGACACTATCTGCTGGGCTTGCTCTATCTAGATACGCAGAATTTTTCTGGAGCAATCTCGGAACTCGAGATCGCTAAGCGCACCTACGCAAGAATTCCGGATGTGTACTTTGCATTGGGGAATGCGTATGCGCGAGCCGGCAGAAAACAAGAGGCGGCCCTGGCGCGCGCCACCTTCACGAAGCTGAACGCGGAGAGCAAAAAGGAGTCCATGGCGACCGTGAATCAAGACCGGCCGCCCGGCGTCAAACCCGGACAGCGCGATACTGGAACGAACCCAGACGTTCCGAAGTGATGCATCTCCCGGCACCCACTTTGCTTCACACTCGGCAGGAGAAATATTCGGGACCCATGAACAGAAGAAACCTGTTCGCAATACTGATCTGCGTTTCCGCCCTGGCTCTCTGTGCGTCCCGATCGCTCTCTGGAAGAAAGAATTCCGTGCGACCGCAAAAAGTTGAGACTCCCATGGCGACGACGGAGCGTCTGGAGGGAAGCGGGTGGTGGCCGACGAAGCGGTCCGCGGCTTCGGGGGATTTTGCGGGCACTCCTGCATGTGTGAGATGCCATGCAAAAATAGCGGAGACGCAACGGGCGACTCCCATGGCGCGCGCGGCGAGTCCGGCCGCAACCGCGGATGTACTTCGCGAGCATCCGATTATGGAAGGGCAACTTGGTTCTTATGCGTACAAAATCTCGCGCCGTGATGAGACGAGCGTATATTCTGTCAGCAACGGCCCCGCTTTGTTTTCTGTGCCGCTTCCATGGGCTTTTGGCGTGGGAAACAAAGGCCAGACCTATGTGTACCAGCGCGAAGGCCTGTTTTACGAGAGCCGCATGAGTTTCTACAAGAGTTTGCAAGGACTTGATCTCACGACCGGCCACTCGAACAAAACGCCCGGAAAACTGGAAGATGCCGCTGGCCGCCTTCTCGATCCCGATTCCTTGCGTCTTTGCTTTGGCTGTCACACAACCGCTTCCACAACAAGCGCCGGCTTCGACACTTCACACCTGTCGCCCGGCGTAACATGCGAAGCATGCCACAGCCCCGGTGGCCGACACGCGGAGCTCATGGACGCAGAGCAAAACGAAGCGGGCCGCCAGGCTATCTTTAATCCCGGCAAATTGAGCCCGGTCGCTCTCGTCGATTTTTGCGGCGCTTGCCATCGCACGCTCAACGACGTTTACGAGATGGGTGTCACCGGCGTCGCGAACGTCCGCTTCCAGCCGTATCGCCTCGAGAGCAGCCGCTGCTGGGGCGATGGCGACGCACGACTCGCCTGTACCGCTTGCCATGACCCACACAAACAGCTTGTCCATGCAGCAGGAACTTACGACGAGAAGTGTCTCGCCTGTCATGTTTCTTCGCCAGCCGCGAAAATCTCGCCAGATCATCCCGGCAAAGCCTGCCCTGTCGCGAGGAAAGATTGCGTCACCTGCCACATGCCACGCGTGACGCTTCCTTCGATGCATGCGCCATTTGTGGATCATCGGATCCGGATTGTGAAAGCAAAAGAGAAATATCCAGATTGAGGAAGCGAGAAGAGAGTGAATAGCTTTTCGCGGCGCGAATTGTTGAGGCTTCTGAGTTTGGCCCCTGCGGGATTCTCCGGAACCTCCTCCGCCGGACGTCTGCTTGGAAACGCACTTTCTGCCCCGGCGGCGCCGCAGGCCCCGGAAGTCTCTAAGGCACTCTTTTCGCAAATACCGGCCGCCGCGAGCGGGATTATTTGGAAGCACGTAAATGGACGCTCCCCTGAATATTATTTGCCGGAAACAACGGGTGCTGGCTGCGCCTTTTTGGACTACGACAACGACGGTTGGATGGACATTTATCTCGTCAATAGCGGCAAATGCGATTTCTACGATCCGCAGCCACCTCTGCGCAATGCGCTCTATCATAACAATCGCGACGGAACCTTTTCGGATGTCACGGAGAAGGCCGGCGTCGCAGGCGGAGGCTACGGCATGGGAGTCGCCGTCGGCGACTACGATGGTGACGGTTGGCCGGACTTATATGTCACCCAATACGGCCGCAGCATTCTCTATCACAACAATCGTGACGGAACGTTCAGCGACGTAACCGAAAAAGCCCGCCTGGCCGCGCCGGGTTGGGCATCGAGCGCCGTCTGGTTTGATTACGATAATGACGGCCGCCTCGATCTTTTTGTTTGCCGCTTCGTGGACTTCGACAAATCCAAGAACAAGTTCTGCGGTAACGAAAGAACCGGCGAGCGCTACTATTGCATCCCGCGCGTTTACGCTCCGGAACCCAGCTGGCTATTCCACAACAACGGCGACGGCACCTTTACCGATGTCAGCAAAGAATCTGGAATTGCAAGATCTCTTGGCAAGGCCTGGGGTGTCGTCGCGACCGATATCAATAATGACGGCTTAATGGATTTGCTCGTCGCCAACGACACCACCGCCAATTTTTTGTTCGCCAACCGCGGCCATGGGAAATTTCAGGAGATCGGCCTCGAATCCGGGGTTGCCTTCAGCCAGGATGGCCGCGCACGTTCCGGAATGGGAGTCGATTCGGCGGACTACGATCAGGATGGCTGGCAAGACCTGTTTGTCACCAACGTCGACCAGGAGATGTACTCCATTTATCACAATCTTCACAACGAAACATTCGATGACCTGGCCGGCCCTTCGGGAATTGGCGGCACCACGCGTTTGATGAGCGGCTGGGGATTGAAATTCTTCGACTACGACAACGATGGCAACGTGGATTTGTTCATTGCGAATGGCCACCCCGACGACAAGATCGAGGAGCACTCCAGCAACGTGACCTATCGCGAGCCTCTACTGCTTTTTCACAACAACGGAAAAGGCTTCCAGAACGTAACCGCATCGGCTGGCCCCGTCTTTGCGGAAAATTTTGCGGCCCGGGGCATGGCCATCGGCGATTTCGACAATGATGGCGCTGTGGACGTCCTCGTCGCTGTCAACGGCGGTGCACCCATCCTCTTGAGAAATGCTGCTGCTCAGGGTAACCACTGGCTCGGAGTGCGCCTGATCGGCAAGCGTGCTAACCCTGATGCTATCGGTGCATCCATTACGTGGCACGCTGGGGATCTAAAACGCACAAAACTGAAAGTCGGCGGCGGCAGTTTCCTCTCCGCCCACGATCCGCGCGAAGTCCTCGGCATCGGCAACCGCACCAAAATCGACAAACTCGAAATCCGCTGGCCTCAGCCCAGCGGCCGCGTCGAAACTTTCACGGACCTTCCGCTCGACCGTTACATCACCATCGTCGAAGGCTCCGGCATCAAGTAGCCTTCCGTATAAAATAGTGCGCCGCCGTTCACCCCCCGAATTCTGCCGTTCAACCCCTGATTTCTGCTATTCCCTGTAATTCACTTAACGCTGACGCTAATCCATGCTACCATCCGCCATGTTCTCAGCGCGCTCCAGCTCATTTCCGCTCGCCGCGCCCTCGCTCCGTTCTAACTCTCCCATCTTCGCGCCAGACTCGGTGACCTCAGTAGCCTTGGTGCCCGCTGTGTTAAATTCCCCTTCCTTTTCTCCCATAAGTTCAGCGCCAGTCGATTCCATCCTACACACCGAAACGCCTCTAACCTCTTTGGAATCCGCACTTACGCAAAATGCACCCGCAACTCCTTTAGAATGCGCACTTCCAAAAAATAAGGACTTAAAGTCCTTTAGAATGAACACTTACGAAAAAACCGGGGCAAGGGGTCCCGTCCGGCTGCACATTATTGTTAACCAAAGGTCTGGCGAACTCTTTAAGTCGCAAATCTCAAACCGGAGTCGCTTTAGTCGGCAAGAAATTCGGCGCTTTTCAGCGCCGCTTGCGCTTCCGGATTCTTCTTAGGTCTTCGTTGGGAGGGGGTGGCGCGCTCAAGCTGGACGGAAACCTGCTTTTTGCATGGCGGTTTGCGTTTCGGGATTTTTCATAAAAATGTCCCACACAAAGCCGGTGCGATGATTTTCCGCCATCAACATGGTTATGCCGAGATCGATGCCCAGCGCATCCTGGTCATACCAACCATCCAGCGGATTAAACGCATCGACGAACCCGTAGCGCGTCCACGCTTTTTCTTTGTAGCGGCCGCGGATGTTGCGGAGAACGCGCATGCAATCTTCATAGAGAAAAGGGAGCGAACCGCCCGTCGCGCACGGCACGATGCTGCCGTCGATGGGCCCTTGCGACGGAGGCCCACCCCATGCGGTGTAGCCCTTCTCGTAGTCCGAAGCGCTGATGCCCCAAAGATTCTCGCTGTAGTCGGGAAATTTATCGCGCAGCGAAAGGCAGAAAAGTTTGTGCGCTTTGGTCGCTTTGATGGAGTTCTCGAAGTAGTTCGCGTAGGCGTCGCGCTTTTTGCGGAAATCGAACCATGCGTGCGAGTACTGGTGCGTAAAAATCGGATCGTCGCCGGAAATATATTCGAGCCCCTGATATTTGATAACGGGTCGCGTCCACGCTTTCCACGTGTCCGGCGAAAGCGGATGCGTGGGCGAGCCGATGCCCAGGAGATAGATCATCATCAGCTCGCAAAAATGCTCCCAGCGCGCATTCAAGAAACTAGACTCGGGCGTCCAGCCCATCGAGAGAGTGGCCCCGCCATTCAGCATCCACGGCCAATCGACACGCTCGTAGATTTTTGTGGCGAGATCCTTGATTTCCTGGTCGGCAAAATATTGCCGCGCGGTGAGTACGCCGCAGAGAAGAAGCGACGTGTCGATGGAGGACAGTTCGCACTTCTCCCAGCGTTGGCCGGTCTCCATGTGGATGAAGTGGTAGAAAAAACCGTGTTCGTGCTTGAGGTCGTTGGCGAGAAAGCGCAGCGTGCTGAGGACGCGCTCGCGAATCTCTGCGGTCTTTCCAAATCCCCGGCGGTCGCCAATGCACAGGCTCGTCAAGCCAAATCCCGTGGCGGCGATGCTGGACATGGCGCGGTTATCATTTCCGTTCGCCAGCGCGCGGTCTTTCACTTGTCCTGTTTTCGGGCTGGCTTCAAACCAGAAGAAATCGAAACTCGTGCGTTGGATCTCATCCAGCAGCTTGTCGTCGGTACCTTGATAAGGCGTTCCAGAGGGCTCGACAAATGGTTTTTGTGATTGTGCGAAGCCTCTGAGCAGAGGCGCAAACGAAGAAGAAAGAAGGCCAAGGCTGCTTAGCTTGAGGATTTCTCTTCGAGGATACGAGCGTTGGTCAGTCATTTTCTTTCCCTCGATGCTTCCGGTTTTCTATTTGGTGATCTCGATCGTCGTTTCAGTGCCATGCGCCGAGTCCGGACTGATCCAGATCTTCACGCGGGCAGGTTCGACGGTATATTTATTTTGATCGTCCCAAAGCGCAAAAGCTTCCGGCCTAAGACGAAACGTAACACGCCGCGTTTGTCCCGGATCGATCTTTACGTGCTGGAATCCTTTAAGCGCGCGAACCGGCTGCGCCGTGCTCGTGCCCTCAAGGCGAACGTAGACTTGAACTGTTTCTTCGCTAGCGTGACCGCTGGTGTTGGTCACGTCGGCGCTGACGGTAACGCCGGAGCTCGACGAAGAACCCGCGTTTCGAAGGCCATCATTTAACGACGCGGCGCTAAGCTTAGCTGAGCTGGTCTGCGTCGGCCCGTAGCTGACGCTCGCGTAACTGAGTCCGTAGCCGAAAGGAAACTGCGGACTATTCTGTTCGTCGATGTAGCGGGAAACGAACTTATCCGAACCTTCCCACGGCGGCTTGGTAAGGTCGGCATTTCCCGCGGGACGCCCAGTGTTCAAAGCGTTGTAGTAGAGCGGTTCTTGTCCAACGTTGCGCGGCCAGGTCACGGGAAGTTTCCCGGTTGGAAAAGATTCTCCAAAGAGCGTCCGCACGAGAGCAGGACCGGCCTGGATGCCCGGAAACCACGCGGCGAGAACCGTGGGAACATGCTCGAACGCCCAGGGAAGCGTGAGCGGACGGCCGCTGAATAGAATGAGGACCACGGGTTTTCCGGTGGCCACAACGGCTTCCAGGAGTTGTTGCTGACGGCCGGGCAGACCGAGGTGCGCTCGCGAAGCCGCTTCTCCGGTCATCTCGGAAGCTTTTTCGCCGAGCGCGAGAATCACCAAGTCGGAGGATTGAGCAGTTTTGGCGGCTTCGGCCAATTCCTCGTCCGATGCTTTGGTGACTTCACCGCCCTTTGCAAAGTGCACTTGATCCGCGCCCAATTTCTGGGTGAGCGAAGCGCGCAGCGTGACCACATCCTCCGGGCGGCCTTGCGCAGACCACGAACCGAGCATGACCGCCGCGTCATCCGCGAGCGGGCCGATGAGCGCGACATTTTTCGTGTCGGCAGGAAGCGGGAGCAACGGCGAGCCCGAAGCCGACGAGGAATTCTTCAACAGCACGAAGGAGCGTTCCGCTGCCGTGCGGGCGAGCGAGACGCTGTCCGGCTGGAGCATGGCAGAGGCTTCCAACTTTTCGTCAGCATAGGGACGTTCGAACAGACCCACCGCAAACTTAACGCGCAAAACGTGGCGAACCGCTTCATCTACCGCAGCTTCAGGCACTTCGCCGGAGCGCACAAGGGTCGCCATGGTGTCGTGGTAAAAGCTGCTGACCATATCCATTTCTACGCCAGCGAGAAGAGCTTTTCGCGCAGCGGTGGCCGGGTCGTTGGCGATGCCGTGGGGAATCAGTTCGGCGATGGAGGTCCAATCGCTGTCGACGAGCCCTTGGAATCCCCATTCTTTGCGCAGAATCTGCTTGATGGTAAAGGGATTGGCGGAGGTCGGAACGCCGTTCAGCGAATCGAAGGCGGTCATGATCGTGATGGCGCCGGCGTCGATCGCTGCTTGAAAGGGAGGCAAGTAGAATTCTCTGAGGGTATGCTCGGAAATCTCGACGGAATTGTAGTCCCGGCCGCCTTCCGCTGCTCCGTACCCTACGAAGTGCTTGGGGCAAGCCGCGACGCTATCCGGTGCGTTCAGATGTTCGCCTTGGTAGCCGTGCACAAAAGCTCGTGCCATGGCCGCGTCGAGGTAGGTGTCTTCTCCGTTGCCTTCGACCATTCGTCCCCAGCGCGCATCTCTTGCAATATCGAGCATGGGAGAAAACGCCCAGCGGATTCCGCTTGCGGAAGCTTCGCGAGCGGCTACGCGCGCAGCGCGCTGCACAAGCTCCGGGTCCCACGTTGCCGCCAATGCAAGCGGTATGGGGAACTCAGTGCGGTAGCCGTGAATGACGTCCAAGCCAAAAATAAGAGGAATCTGCAAACGGGATTTTTCCATGGCCACGTGCTGAAAGGCGTTGGCTTCCCGCGCCGTGGTGATATTAAACAGGGCCCCGACCTGGCCCTCCTGGATCATGTCGACGTAATCGGTGCGCCCGGTTCCCGGTCCGGTGGGCTGTCCGGCGGAGTATTGAACCAACTGGCCAACTTTTTCTTCCAGAGTCATCTTGTGGAGGAGGGCGTCAATTTTCTTTTCGGTGGCCGGATTGACGAGGCTGGAGGCCGAGGCCGGGCTCGATGATGCGGCCGGAGAGGCGGGTTCCTGAGCCGTGGCGGGATAGCAAGCGATGACCAAGCCGGAGATGATGGCGAAGCGAATGAGCGGGGTGAGCACGTTTTTAACAACTCCGATGGCGCCGTCGAACATCAAAGCAGCCGTGTTTTTTCAGCGCTGAAAGTAGCAACAAATTACTCGATCTCCGGCCAGTTCGGGACAAGAAAAGGCAAACGATCTTGAGCAATTGGCCGCAGCCGCACGTACAACAAAATCCTTATTCTTGAGGGATTCTTGCAATCGCCGAGCCAGAAACGGAGTTAAGAATCGGGCCCTGTTCCGTTGCGACAGCATAGTAAACCGATTTAGTAGGATACACAAGCGATGCAGGCCTTTGGTCCCCTGGCCTTGCAGCCAGACCCAGCCTTGGTCCTTGTCCTCGACTGGTGCTTATGGGAGACTACCAGCCCGGAACCCCCTATGCCCCCTCGGAAAACGAATGGCCCCTCAGCCGCCCAGAAAAACCCCGGCACGGGCGTGAGCCTGAAGCTGCTTGCCGCTCACCTCGGTTTGTCCCAGGCGGCGGTGTCTTTCGTGATCAACCGGTCCCCGGCTGCAAAATCGATTCCTCTACGGACCCAGGAGCTGATTCGCGCCGCTGCCCTGGAACTGAATTACCGGCCCAACCATCTCGCTAGATCTCTTCGGCAGCAGCGAAGCTTTACCATTGGCGTCGTCGTTCCCGAGATCAGCGAGGGATACGCTGCACTCGTCATGTCGGGCATCGAAGATCACCTTTTGCAAGAGGGCTATTTTTATTTTGTAGTTAGCCACCGCCATCGCAATGAACTCATCCAGGAATATCCCTTGCTGCTGCAGCAGCGGGCGGTCGAGGGATTGATTGTGGTGGATACGGTTCTTTCGGAAAAGGTGGATGTGCCGAGCGTTGCCGTCTCCGGACACCGGGATGTGCCGGGCGTGACGAATATTGTGCTGAACCATGGGCGGGCGGCATGCCTTGCCTTGCAGCATCTTACGAGCCTGGGACACCGGGAAATGGCTTTCATTAAGGGACAGGCGTTCAGCTCCGATACCGAGGTGCGCTGGGAAGCGGTGCGCGAGGCAGCCAAGAAATTTGGGATAGAAGTGAAGGATCAGTTTGTCGGCCAGCTCGAGGGAGAATCTTCGTCGCCGCTGCTGGGATATCAGGTCACGCAAAAGCTTCTCGCTTGTGGGGAGCCCTTCACGGCGCTTTTTACGTTTAATGATATTTCCGCGATCGGCGCCGTGCAGGCGTTGCGCGAAGCCGGGCGCCGCGTGCCCGAAGATGTTTCCGTGGTGGGGTTTGACGATATCCAGAGCGCGGCGTTCCAGAATCCGGGGCTGACGACTGTGCGGCAGCCGTTGCGGCAGATGGGCATGATCGCGGCGGAAACGCTTTTGCAGCGGATTACGGCGCCGGCAAAGGCTCCCTACCCCAGGGAAATCATGGTCGAGCCGGAATTAATCGTACGAGCCAGCACGGCTCCGCCACTGAAGGCCGCTGCCATCCGCTGATTTCACGTTGAACTTTCTCAATGCTTACTGGGCGAGATTCACGGCTCGATCATAGCCTGTCATCTCCAAATAACCGACGCCGCTGAGCGGAGTTTTTCCGCGGTGGCCTTTCAAAGTGATGGCACCCTCCCAATAGGACGGCGCGATTTTCGTTTTTCCGGTCAACTCTTGCGACGCCAGCGGCGTATTTGCTTCGAGTTCTGTCTCTGATTTTGGAATCGAGATTTTCCAGGCGATGGGATAGGTCACGTGGGTGGCTGGACTGGTCCAGCGTTGGTCGAGCGGCTGGAGAGCAAAATCAGCTGCGCGCAGGTGAGTGGATTGGCCCTGCGCGTCTACATAAGTGCCAGCCGAGAATGGGTCGATGGATCCATCTTTCCGGCGAATACGAAAGAGCATGAGCTCGGTTTTGTCGTCGAGTTGCAGGCTCAGCCAATCCCAGCCGACTTGGTCTTGTTCGAGTTGGTGAGTGAAGAATTCGTGGTCCATCCAGGCGATGCCGGACAGTTCGAATCTCTCGCCGTTTAAATCGAGTTGGCCGTTCGCCGTCAGCCGCGTCAGCGAGAAATAGTACGATGCGTGGCCGGCGCCTTCCGATTTTTGGCTTAAACCATTTTCACCGTGAAGGACCGGTGGTTTTTCCGGATGAAGCGCAAGATGCAATTGAAACTGCTTCTCGATGGCTTGCAAGTTTTGATCCGAGCCTTGCCACTGAACCTGCCAATTACCATTCCAGATGCGCGCGGTCGATGCGCTGATGCCGGCGATGCCAGGGCCGGCGCGATTGATTCTCTCCGAGTGATAAAACTTCTGGCCATCCAGATCGCTGAGAGCGAGATGAGTGAGGTAGATGTCTCTGACATCCCAAGCTGAGACTTGCGCCGGATCGCGGCTGACTGCCTGTCGGAAAAAGGTCAGTTCAAAGCCGAAACGGTGGCCGTTCGCTGATTTCAGATTTCCCGTGTAGTACCACCACTCGGTCTGAAAGTCGGAATGATCAAAGTAGTCCCGAGGAAATTCGAATCGGTAGCCGGGCACCGCGGTGCGGTACTGCGCGGCGAGCGGGCTGAGGAGCAAGAATGCGGCGGCGAGAGTTGCGAGCCTACTCTTCATGGACTGCCTCGAGCGGATTCAGATTCACGGCCACTTGCGCGGGATACAAACCGGCGAGAACGGTGGCGACGTAGACGACACTGATCGCACCGAGGAGAACCGCGACGGGCCAGTGAAATCGAATCGTCCATCCGAAGGACTGCTTGTTGATCACGAAGATGAGGACAAGCGAAAGCGCAAAGCCTTGTGCGAGGCCAGCAAAATTGGCGAGCAGGCCCAGTAAACCCGCTTCGACGAGAATCTGCTTGCGGACCTGGCTGGTTGCCGCGCCGAGAAAACGAAGGAGGCCGATTTCGCGGCGGCGGTCGATGACGAGAGCAAGCAGGGCGCCGGCAATGCCCATCACCGCCACGATGATCGCGACGGCTTCGAGAGCGTAGGTGATCGCGAAGGTGCGATCGAAAATGCGGATGGCCTCCGAGCGCAGGTCGCGGTTGGAAAAGAGCAATACGCGATAACTTGCGGCCGCTTCGATGATCTCCTTGCGCACAGTGTCGCTCGTCGTATTGGGAGAGACGTAGATCGCGAGATTGGACGGTGCTGGATCGGGTAGATACCGCAGCATCGTCTGGCGATCTATCAGGATGCTTCCGCGCTCGCTGCCGTAATCGTAATAAACGTCCACGATGCGAAAGGCGGCGCGTGACGCTCCGAGGGAGAGCGTTATGGTATCGCCGGCTTTGACGCGATGTTTGTAGGTGAAAGGTTCGCTGACGACGACGGCATCAGTGTTGCGAATCTGCGAGAGGACCTGCTCGGTTGCGCGGCCGGAGAAAAAGTTCGATCGATGTTCCGAGCGTAGAGCGCCCAAATCGACGGACGCGAGTGTCGCGGGCATGCCGTCGTAGCTGATCTCGTAGGCGCGTAGGCGGTCAACGCCAGCGACTCCGGGCAGCTTGCTGATTTTGTCGGCCAATTCGAGAGAGAGAGTCGGATGACGGTCAGGAGCAGGCTCACCCGCTGGCCTCAGATAAAGATCGGCGGGAAGGCGGTCGTTCATCCAGATAAGAACGGTTTCGCGAAAACTGCCGACCATGATGCCTACGGAAGTCATCATGGCGATCGCGGTGGAGAGAGCGGCGACGAGAACGGAAGTGCGGCGTAGCGATGCCGAAAGGCTTTGTGCGGCCAGAAGAGCTTCGACTCCCAGAAATTTTCCAAGCCAGCGGGAAGCGCGAGAAAGGAGCACATCCGTGAATGCGGGAATAGCCAAGGCGGACGAGATGACAAGCAAGATTGCTGCAAGATAGCCGAACACAGTCTTGCCTTCGATTGCGGGAACGCGTGACGCAGCCGCGGCCAGTATGCCGAGGATCAGCGCCAGCCATAAGTCGCGCGATTTGTGAACGCGCGCGATGTACTCGCGCCTGCCGCGCGCCATGGCTTCCACGGGAGAGACGAGCGAGGCTTCGCGGGCGGGCGAGTAAGCGGAAAGGATGGCGACGCCGACGCCGATGACAAAAGCGAGGGCCACGGACCACGCGGTCAATTCAATAGCTCCCGGGCGGCTGCTGACGTAAAGCGATTCGACTGTGGCGGACATGAGCTTTACCGCGCCGGTGGCCATCACGCGGCCTACGGGCATGCCGAGCGCCGCGCCGGCCAATCCAAAAAAAGCCGCTTCGCCGATGAACGCAGCGAGCACAGCGTGGCTACTGGCGCCGAGGGCGCGAACGATGCCGGTTTCCGGACGACGGCGCACGACCGAAACCGAAATGGTGTTGTAGATGAGAAACGCGCCGACGATAAGGGCGATGTAACTGAGCAGGCGCAGATTCCAGCGGAAGGCGGCGAGCATTCGGCGATTTTCGTTTGTGCCGGTGCCTTGCGTGCGAACTTCTACGCCGGGAGGCAGCATGGTGCGGAGGCGCTGCTGCCAATCTTCCAGAGTCGAGGATTCGGGGACCTTTATAAGGATGCGGTCGACGCGGCCGAAGCGGTTGAGGGCGCGCTGCGCGGCGGCGAGGTCCATCACGATGGCGGAATCGCTGCCGTTCGAGTCGGGGTAGACGCCGCGGACGATGAATTCGCGAACCTGGTCGTTAATCAGCAAACGGAGTTTGTCGCCGGGCTTTCTTCCCAGACCTGCGCCAACCCAGACGCTGTCCGGGCTTTGCAGGGACTGCATTTCATTTTCAAAAGAGGGGGCGGCTTCGCTCGAACTGAACTCCGGGATCGCGCCACCTCGTTGGGAATTGCTTTCGGCGACGAAGTCGAGACCGATGAGTGGGAGAGATTGCTTGGTGTCTGCGATGACCGCGGAGTCTTCGATGCGTGGCGAAATTCGCAGCGAGTAGGGCAGCATGGCGATCGTTCCAACGACGGCTTCTGGCACGCCGCCGGAAGCGACGATTTCGAGATCGTTGTCTCCCGCGAGCGTTTCCATCGAGGCGCGGAACGAACCAGTTGCGGCAGCTCCCGCGAGGTCGATTGCCAGCACTACAGCGACGCCGAGAGTGACAGCGAGCACGGTCAGCATGGCCCGCATCGGCTCCTGCAGCAGTGGGCGGAGCATCAGGCGGTAAAAGAGGAGGAGGCGTCCCATGTCAGCGCCGGGTGATCTCTTCGATTTTTCCATCGCGCAGGCGCACCACGGCGTCCGCGAGTGCCGCTGCTTCCGCGCTGTGTGTGGCTATCAGAGTTGCGATTTTCAATTCGCGCGTGAGGCGCTTCAAAAGATCAAGGATGACGTTGCCAGTCACAGTGTCGAGATTTCCAGTGGGCTCATCGGCGAGAAGTATGGCGGGCGATTGAACGAGCGCGCGCGCGATGCCAACGCGCTGCATTTGCCCGCCGGAGAGCTGGTGGGGATAGCGGTCACCGAGGCCTTCTAGCTCGACCCACCCGAGTTTTTCGCGGGCGGTTGCGCGCGCATCGGGCTTTCCGGCGAGAAGCAGCGGCAGCTCGACATTCTCAAAAACGGTGAGCGTGTGCAGAAGCTGAAACGATTGGAAAATGAAGCCGACTTTTTCGCGGCGGAGGCGTGTGAGGCCGGAATCGTTGAGGGCGGAGGTCTCGACGCCGTCGAGGAGCACCCGGCCGGAGGTGGGAAAATCCATCGCGCCGGTGAGATTGAGCAAAGTGGATTTGCCGCAGCCGCTGCGGCCGACGAGGGCAACGAACTCTCCGCGTTCTACGTCCAGAGAAATATCGTCGAGGGCGTGGACACGCTGGCCATCGGTGAGGTAGTCCTTGCTGACATTTTGTAGCACGACGATCGCCATGGGTTAATGATGGGGCTTCTGCGGCACAATTTGCCAGCGACCTGCGCCTTGGCCGCTGAATCGCTAGCCTTCTCCGCTCGGAAACACCCATTGAGCCTGGTCCTGCCCTGTTATAGACTGCGCACGCAGAATTCTGGTCCAGGGGCGACTGGGATTCCATTTCACAGGCAGATGATCGTCAAGAGCAGTTAGTGTGCCGCGCACTCTCGCAAAGGCAAGTTCAACTGAGCCAGAGATACCCGGCGGTCACTGCCGCCGGTTGCCAAGGAGGAACGGATGCTGTTTGCATCGCAAGTCACCGTTGCACATCAGAGCGTAGCCACCTTGGATCTCGTGATCATCGGGATCTATTTCGCCATCGTGTTTGGCATTGGAATGTACTTCGCTCGGCGCGAGCGAAGCTCCGAGGACTACTTTCTGGCCGGGCGCGATATTGGCTGGTTCTTTATCGGCGCATCCTTATTTGTGTCGAACATCTCTACGGAACACTTTATCGGTTTGTCGGGGACAGGAGCTTCGTCTGGACTAGCAGTCGGACATTTTGAATGGCTTGCTTGCCTGATTTTGCTCGTGCTGGGCTGGGTGTTCGTGCCCTTCTACTTGCGTTCGAACGTATTCACCATGCCGGAATTTTTGGAGCGGCGCTTCAATCGCAATTGTGCCGTTTATCTGGCGGCAATTTCGATCATCGCTTACATTTTCACGAAGATTTCCGTGCAGCTTTATGCGGCGAGCGTGGTTCTGGAACGCGTAGCGGGCTGGCCGCTGTGGAAGACAGCCGTAGTTCTGGTGATCGCCACGGGAATTTACACCGTGGCCGGCGGCCTGGCTGCAGTTATCTACACGGACACAGTTCAGACGCTGATTTTGATTTGCGGGGCCGTCGCTTTAACAGTTATCGGACTTCACAAGGTCGGAGGTTTCGAACACCTGCGCACCATGGTGCCGGCCAGCTACTTCCACATGATGAGGCCCTCCACCGACAAGGACTTTCCGTGGACAGGCATATTTTTTGGCGCGCCGATTCTTGGGATTTGGTATTGGTGTACCGACCAAGTTATCGTGCAGCGTGTTCTCTCCGCGCGCGATGAGGGACACGCGAAATTAGGGACTATTTTCGCCGGCTTTTTGAAGATACTTCCCGTCTTCATGCTGGTCTTGCCGGGCATTATCGCCTTCGCGCTTTTCCCCGAGCAAGTGAAGAAGCCCGATTTCGCTTATCCCACACTCATCCTTAATTTGCTGCCTACTGGCCTCGTCGGTCTCGTTATGGCGGCGCTGCTCGCGGCAGTCATGGGCGCGATGAGCTCGGTGTTCAACTCGGCTTCCACTCTGGTGACTCTGGATTTCTACAAAAAGATTCGCCCGCAAGCCTCGGAAGGCCAGCTTGTAAATTTCGGCCGCGTAGCCACCGGTTTCATGGTGCTACTCGGCCTGCTTTGGGTGCCCTTCATCCACTACATCAGCAGCCAGCTCTACATTTATTTGCAGAGCGTGCAGGCTTACATTTCTCCGCCAATCTCCGCTTGTTTTGTCCTGGGAATTTTGTGGCCGCGGCTGAACGGATCGGGAGCGATCTCTTCGCTTATGACCGGTTTCGTTTTGGGCGCGACGCGTTTCATACTCGAACTTGCAGATCGGGCGGCCGGCGGCCATTTCGAATCTCCCGTCGCTCGCTGGATCATCGACATGAACTTTCTGCACTACGCTATTTTCATGTTCGTAGTCTGCGCGCTGGTTCTCGTCGTGGTTAGTCTGATGACCAACGCGCCAGACCGCAAACAACTTGCCGGGCTTACTTTCGCCACTGTGGACGACAAGATGGAAACTGTCGCGGTCGGCACGCCTGTGCGCAAACCCGCGCACGAAACCCCGACCGAGCGGCACATCAACATCTTCGCGAGTCTTCTGTTGCTCGCGACCGTGATCGGATTGTGGATCTACTTCCGTTAGGGAGTGTTAGGCCAGAAAGCTACATGGAAAAGTACTCCATCCAATCCCTGAAACCCAACGTCACGCAAGAAGACGCGGTCCGCTTCTTCCGCTCGGGTATTTTCAGTGCGGCGTATTGGAGGCTTCGCAGCGGACCATTACAGCGCATCGCGGAAGCTTACGTGCCGTTCTGGGTCTATCGCGTGCGTTACGAAATGATTGGCGCCCCGAGCACACGCATTTTCGCCCTGGATGCAGTCCACGGGACGCTCGACCTCTACGAGTTCCCGCAAATTCCGCGCGAAGAGGACTTGCGAACTATTCATACGCGGAATCGGCTTATGCCTCGTTTGGAACCGGACGCCGCAGAAGAACTCCTCAGAATGAAGGTACTTCGCGTGCTCTTTCAGCAAGGTTTTTTCAAACTTCGCGCGCTCAAAGTAGAAATCGAGCGCATACCGTTGGAACTGCACTTGCCCTATTGGCTGGCTTTTTATGGAAACAACAGCGCGGCAAAATGCCGGGTCATGGACGCGGTACGCCGGCGCATCGAAGGCGCCAAAGCCTCCTCTTTTTTTGAGGAATGGCTCGCCGCATAATCATTTAGCCGTGCGCGTCGCCCGGCGCGCAGGCGTATCCTAAGCGAAGCTTCACACAGAGCCCTGCGGAGAGAGGCATCGCATGTCACGGCTTGCAAAATCTACCGGAATCGGCCTGCTGGTCTGCGCGTTCTGCATCACAAGCGCGGTCGCGTCCGGCTGGCAACACGTCGGGAACGTTCAGCGCGTCGAGAAACTCAAAAACGGCGTCGAAGTTACCGCGGGTTCCGCGAAGCTCCGGATCACGGCTTTTCGCGACGGTGTGATTCGCGTCCGCCTGGCACCACAAGGTTCTTTTCCAAAAGACTTTTCCTGGGCTGTGATTGAATCTCCCGAGCCTCCTGCGATTAACATCGAAGACGGAAAGAACGAATTGCGTATGACAGTGGGCCACGTCGCGGTCATCGTCAACAAAACCCCTCTCCTGGTCACTTTCGCGGACTCGGCCGGCAACATAATTCTCGCTGATGAGCCGTCTTTGCCGATGGCTTGGGACGGCACTTATATCCACGCCTGGAAGCGCATGCCCGCTGAGGAAAGTTACTTCGGCCTCGGCGATAAGCCCGGTCCCCTGAACCACCGCAACCGCGCCTACACGATGTGGAATACCGATTTTTTCGGCTGGCAAGAGTCCGATGATCCGCTCTACAAGACGATTCCGTTTTTCATTGGCCTTTGCAAAGGCACGGCGTACGGGGTTTTCTTTGACAACACCTATCGCAGCAGTTTCGACTTCGGCAAAGAATCACCCGACTATTTTTCGTTTGGGGCTGAGGGTGGCGAGCTTAACTACTATTTCATCGCCGGGCCGGAGCCCAAAAAAATCGTCCAGCAATTCACCGCTCTCGTAGGCCGCATGCCGCTTCCGCCGCTCTGGTCGCTCGGCTACCAGCAAAGCCGCTACAGCTACTATCCCGAAGCGCGCGCCCGCGAAGTTGTCCAAACGCTTCGTGAAAAAAAGATTCCTGCCGATGTCATCTACTTTGACATCGACTACCAGCAGGGCAACGCGCCTTTTACCGTCAACCGCGACTATTTCCCTCACTTCGAGAAAATGATCGCCGATTTTCGCGCGCAAGGCGTGCGCACCGTTCTCATCACCGATCTGCACATTAAGAAAGATCCGAACCACGGCTACGCGCCGTACGATTCCGGCATCAAGAGCGATGTCTTCGTCAAAACTCACGACGGCTCGGTCTACGTCGGCAAAGTCTGGCCCGAGGACAGCGTATTCCCGGATTTCACGCTGAGCCGCGTGCGCGATTGGTGGGGCGGCCTCTACAAGAATTTCGTGGACATGGGCGTCGCTGGCTTCTGGAATGACATGAATGAGCCGGCTACTTTCCAGACGCTTTCCAAAACCATGCCGCTCGATAACCTTCATCGCCTCGACGACGGCACTACGCTCGAGCACCGCGCTATTCACAACGTCTTCGGCATGCAAAACGTTCGCGCGACGCAAGACGGCCTGCTCAAGCTGAAACCCGAAGAGCGCCCGTTCGTCTTGACGCGCGCCGCCTACGCGGGCACCGAACGCTACGCCGCCACTTGGACGGGCGACAACAGCGCCACCTGGAATCACCTCGGCATGACCGTGCCGCAAATCATGAATCTCGGCCTTTCCGGGTACGACATGGTTGGCGCCGATGTCGGCGGTTTTGCAGGCTCTCCTCCGCCCGATCTTCTGACGCGCTGGTACGAGCTTGGCGTTTTCTATCCGATCTATCGCGATCACGCCGCAAAAGGCACGAACGATCACGAACCCTGGGCGAGCGGTCCTGAGCAGGAAGCCATCCGCAAGCGCTACATCGAGTTGCGATACAAGCTGCTCCCTTTCATTTACACGGCGATGGAAGAAACTTCGCGCACTGGCGTTCCGTTGATGGAGCCGATTTTTCTTGAATATCCCAAAGCGCAAAACCTCTACGGCGAGGACCACGAGTTTCTTTTCGGCCGGGATTTCCTCGTTGCGCCCGTCGTCACGGAAAAAGTGGACGCCCTGGATGTGCACCTGCCTCCGGGAGACTGGTACGATTTCTGGACCGCGCAAAAACATTCCAGCAAGGACGAAATCTCACTGCATCCAGCGCTCTCGGAAACGCCGCTTTACGTCCGCGCTGGAGCGATTGTTCCCATGCAGCCCGTTGTGCAGAGCACGAACGAGAAGCCGGAGGGTCCGCTCGAACTCCGCGTTTATGCCGGCAACGACTGCCACGGCACGCTCTATCAGGACGACGGTCACACCTTCGCCTATCAAAAGGGAGACTTCCTCCGCGTCAATTTCACGTGTAAAGTTTCTGCGAGCGAACTCACCGTCACAAGCAGCATCGACAAAAACGCCTACCAGCCTTGGTGGAGCAGCACTCAGCTAAAAATCTATGGCGCGGGCTCAGAGCCGAAAGAAGTGCACGTCGGTGATCGAGTGACTCATGATTGGCGTTTTGACGCTCAAGCGCACTGCATCATTCTCACCGTGCCGGATGCTCTGAAGAACTGGAATGTTCGTTTGAGTTTTTGAAGTTTCAATCGACAAGAAAAATAGAAATGGACTCTGCAGGCGCCGCGATACGGGCCTCTCCTTTGAATACCTCCGCCTTTGCTTTGCCAAAAACCGGCGTGAATCCGGCTGCGCCCTGTGCTGTCGTGTCGTGAAGAGGGATCTTGAGTTCCCGAGGCTCAATTGAGTTATTGAAGACGACGAGCACTCTTTCTTCCTCCGTCTCTCGCAAGAACGCGTAGGCCGTATCATCAGAAAAAAGGTGCCAGAGCTTTCCGCTCTGCAGTGCCGGATGTTCCTGCCGCAGCCGCAAGAGGGTTTGCACATACGAGAAAAGTTCTTGTTGCTCGGCAGTGCGCCCTTCCGCCGTAAACGCGTTTTTCGCATCACCGGGCCACCCGCCCGGGAAATCGCGCCGGTTATCCGGGTCTCCGCCGCCGGGCATTCCAATTTCATCGCCGTAATAAAACTCCGGAATCCCTCGCAACGTCAGTGTTATTCCAAACGCCAGTTTTACTTTTGCCAGTGAGCTGCCTTCTGAGCTCGCAAACCGAGGCACGTCATGATTCGCAAAGAATGTCACCAGCGAATCCGGATGCACGTACAACGAGTCGTGACGTAACACGTCCGCGATGCGAGCCGCCGGAGCGTTGCGCAACAAAACGTCTCGCAGGGTAAAAAACAAGGGAAAATCGAACAAAGTACTTAGGCCAGAGTCCACGCCGTCAAATCTTTTTTGTCCGCCCGCGAAGAACGAAGTGACGCTCGGGTCAGGATGAAAAACTTCTCCGATCGTTGTTAATTCCGGATAGATCCGGTGCAGCCCCGCGTGCCACGCTGACCAAAACTTACGGGAGACGTAGGGAAATGTATCCAGGCGATAGCCGTCCAACCCCGAAGTCTCCGCCCACCAAATACTTTCTTGCAAAAGATACTGAGCGACCGCGGGATTTTCCGTATTCAAGTCCGGCAGGATGTTGAAGAACCACCCGTCCGTCAAATTTCGCGAAAGCCGCGGTGGCGCGTGCGGATCGACGAGCGTTTCGAACGGATCGTTCGCGATCGCCTGCTTGTCCGTTTTCCCGTAGAACGTACCGCTGATTCCCGCTGAGGAGTCCGCATGATGTTGTTGTGTTCCGTGGAACCAGTCCGGCAGCGGCGGCTCGGCAACCCACGGGTGTTTCGGCCCGACGTGGTTCGGCACAAGGTCAAAAAGTATCTTCATTCCCAGTTTGTGGGCTTCCGCGACGAGGCTCTGATAATCTTGAATTGTCCCAAGATGCGGATCGACGGCGTACAAATCCACCGCGCCATATCCGTGGTAGTCCTGCGCTGCGCCATTTTTCAAAACGGGAGTAAGCCAAAGTGTCGTCACCGCCAAATCCTTCAAATACGGAAGATGCTCGCGAATGCCCCGCAGGTCGCCGCCATGATACGCGCGCGGATTCGAACGATCGTGCGTACCTTTAGCTTGAGGCGGCTCGTCGTTTGTCGGATCGCCATTCGCAAATCGATCCGGCATGATGAGATAAATCACGTCCCCTTGCGAAAGGCCCTGAAATTTGCCCAGTTTCGTCCCGCGCGCGGCCAGCGGCAGCTCAAAGGAAGTTGCGCCCGTCGGTGTTGTGACGCGGCAGACGACCGTGCCTGATTTTGTGTCCGGCCCTATCTTCATCCAAACAAATAAATAGTCTCCCCCTTCCGTTGCTTGCGTTCGCTCCACCAGGACGCTCGGCAGGTTACAAACAACGCGCGTGGCTTCAAGCTTGTGGCCCGAAACCAGCAACATCACTTCCGGTGTCAGGTTGGTCCACCACGAGGGAGGCTCGACTTTCGTCACCACAGGCGCGTTGCCATCTGGTTTTGGCGAGGGCTCAGTCTGCCCGAGTAAATCGCGGCAACAAAATAGGAAAAGTACTGCGGAAAACATTCGAGGCAGGCGCATGAAAAACGATGAGCGAAATGGCGAAACGGAATTCTTCACCCGGCAAGCATAGGTAAAAAGTTTGCGCAGCGCCAGTCTTGCAGCCGTGCGCGTTCGATATCGAATCAGGTTTCGAAGACGAGGGTGCCGAACGACTCCGGCACATGAAAATTCGGGACAGGCGTTCCCGTCGGTCGCCACGCGGAGTAAAAGCGCGGCTCGCGAGGGCCTTCGACACGATAAAAATTGATGCGCCATGGCTCGGAGGGATCAAAGCGGGCCGTTAAGCACTTCATCGGCAGCGCAAGTTCCGCCCTCCAGACACTGGCCTTTTCATCGATTCGGACGCGGCGTCTCAACCCGCTCTTCAAATCGTGTTTTTCTCCCGGCGCGATGTCCAAATCTATCCAGAAGCCGTTGGGACTCACCTCAAATTCTTTGTAGTGTCGTCCCTCTGAGCCAACTGGTTGTAGGAAGACTTCAGCGACGTCTCGCTCCCAAAGTTGATCCCGCCTTCCATTCGGTTCGGCATCGGCGAAAACCGTCAGGCTGCGATAGCTGGCCAAAAAGTTCACGTAGAGTGTCTCTCGAGTCCAAAGCACCCGTGCCTCAGTTTTTCGCCCGGGATCCTCGTCCTTCCCCTGCCAATCGTGGGCAAAGTGTATCGCTGGAGCTTTCTCCCACACCTGTTCCGCCGGAAATCCCTCCGCATCGGTGCCGCCTGCAAATTGCACGGCGACGACCGTATCCGTTTCACGTGCCGATATCGTTTTTCTTGCAATCACGCAGTCCGCTCCACGCGGGATAGAAATACCGTAGCCCAGCATACCCTCAAAGAGAAATGCGGAACGCGCGAAATGGCTCCTTGTGCGGAGAATGGCATGGAGCTTCGCACCAATCTGCGAAGCCACGCGTCGGAGGGGCGAACCGTTTGCGCACGCGACCCTTCACTGTTCCAAGTCGCTCTGCTCCGGCGTGCTAGCATCAAATTTAGTCTTTTGAAGGCGCCTCAAAGACATTCAGGCGGCTATTTCCCAGGAGGGCGAGGCATGATTGAGCCTGTTGAAGAGCAAGAGTACGTCTCACAATCCGGGCAGCGCTCGGCAGATCAGTTCGAATTCATAAAGATGCGCGTCGATGGCAGCGTCGCGCGCATGACGCTCAGCCGTCCCGAACACAACCTCCTCAATGAAGCGTTTCTGCGCGAACTCTCGGACGGAATCACACTTGCCGGCCAGAACCCCGAAGTGAAGCTCGTCGTTCTGGATTCCGCGTGCAAAGTTTTCTGCGGCGGAATCGACATCGGCGAATACACTTCCGAGCGCGTTTTTCAAATGCTGGACGCGTTCCATGCCGCCTTCTCGGGCATGTTGGACGTAGGCAAGCCAGTGATCTGCGTGGTCAATGGCCCGGCTATCGGCGGAGGTGCCGAACTTGCCGCCTTTGGCGATCTGGTGATCGCCACGCCGAAAGCGCGATTCGCGCAGCCCGAGATTTCCATTGGCGTTTTCCCGCCTCTCGCCTCCACGATCCTTCCGTTTCTCGTTGGGCCGAAGCGAGCCCTCGAAATCATTCTTACCGGGGAAGCCATCACCGCGGAGCGCGCTTTGGAGTTAGGCCTCGTAAACCGGCTCGTCCCCGAAGCCAAACTCGAACAGACCGTGAGTGATTTGATCGAACGCATCACCGCGCACTCCGGTCCCGTTCTTACCATGGCCAAGAAAGCGATTCTCGGCGGCATGGGTCTTTCGCTCCGCGATGGCCTGAAAAACTCCATGAACATTTTCCTCAACGAACTCTACCGTCTCGAAGATTCTCAAGAGGGACTGCGCGCCCTGGTCGAAAAGCGCAAACCAAATTGGAAAAATCGCTGATAGGACTTCAGCGCGCCGTCTGTGCCGTGCATTGACACTCCCAGACCTCCGGCATACACTGATTTTCCAATTTGCAGGCAAGGGAAGTGGGGAAGGCCGTGAGAATCGGCCGCGGTCCCGCCACTGTCATCGGCTGAACTAGCCGTGAGCCAGGCTACCCTCCCGCGCCGCAGCGGCTGGCGCTTTTCGCGAGAAGAAGCGCTGCCAACAAGCCCCAGGTTGTCTCGCGGGGCTTTTTTGTTGCGTCAGAGATCTTGCAACGGGGATTTGTGCCGACAGCGACCGACACACGAAAGACCATTCGCGCGGTGAACGCCGTCACCGTTCTACTGCTTTGTGCCGCGATCGCTTCGTGCCCCTCATTGCGTGCACAAACGCCGCCCGCGAACTCCACCGCCTCGCCCCTCTACAAAGAGGTCATCGACGAAGCCGGCCGCACCGTGCGCGTCCCTCAGCCCGTTCAGCGCATCGTCTCTCTCGCCCCAAGCCTCACGGAAACGATCTACGCCCTCGGCCTGCAGGACCGCCTCGTGGGCGACACGGATTATTGCGACTATCCGCCCGATGCTCAGAAAAAAACAAAAGTCGGCGGCGCGATCAATCCGAGCCTAGAACAGATTGTTGCTCTGCGCCCCGATCTCGTCCTCGTCACCAAAAGTTTGAACCTCATCGAGACCGTCAACGCTCTCGATCATCTCGGCATCTCGTCCTACGGCACCGATCCACACAACGTCCGCGAAATTATCTCTTCAACAGAGCGGCTTGCCGGAGTCCTCGGTGTGCCCGAAGCCGGCACGGCCATTGGCGCCGATCTCGAACGTCACCTCGCCGACTTGCAACAACGTCTGAACGGTCTCCCTTCGCGCCGCGTCCTCTTCATCGTTTGGTCCGATCCCCTCATCTCTGTGGGCAAACATACATTCATCGCGGACGCCATGCGCCTCGCTGGTGCCAGTTCCATCGTCGACTCCGAGCAAGACTGGCCGCAAATGAGCCTTGAGGAAGTCGTCCGCCTGCAACCCGATTTTCTCGTTTTTGCCGCGTCACATTCCGAAGCTGGTCAAAATGATTTTGACGTGCTCGCTGAGCGCCCCGGTTGGCGCGGCCTGGATGCCGTTCGCAACCGCCGCTTTGCCGTCATTAGCGATGCGGTAAACCGGCCCGCGCCCCGCATCGTCTCCGCCATCGAGGATCTCGCTCATCAACTCCACCCCGAAGCTTTTGCCGCGCATCCCGACGACGAAAAGAAAATTGCGCCTCCGCCTCCTCCGCAAACTTCCGTTCGTCCTCTGAATTCAGCCAGCCATGTTCCTGCTCTTTCGGAGGTTTGCACTTGCGCCCTTTGACGCTCGGCCGCCTGCTCACGCACTGCGCGCTTCTGTCCGCCGTTCTTTTCGTAGTGGTAGTGATCGCGCTCAAACTCGGCGCTGTGCCCGTCTCTCTCTACGGCCTCGGCCACGATCTTCTTCGCGTTCTCTTTCGCCAGGCCAGCCAGCTCTCCAGCGAATACCAGCTCATTATTTTTGACATTCGTCTGCCGCGCATTCTTCTCGCTATTTTTGTCGGCGCATCGCTATCTGTAGCCGGCGCCAGCTTTCAAGCTTTGCTGCGCAATCCTCTGGCGGACCCTTACGTGCTCGGTGTCTCCAGCGGCGCCGCTGTCGGTGCCATCATCGCTCTCATCGTCGAGCCTCATCTGTCCCTCGCGCCAGCCGTCGCCGCTCTTCTCACGCCAGTTGGCGCTTTTCTCGGCGCCGCACTTACCGTCACCGCCGTCTATTTCCTCGGCCTCCGCCGCGGTCAAATTGACAGCGCCACTCTGCTCCTCGCCGGTATCATCTCAGCCTCTTTCCTGCAGGCCATCATCATGTTTTTCATGTCTACTCTCACCGGCGGCAATTACCGCGGCATCGCCTTTTGGATGATGGGTGAACTCCAAACGCCTCCGCCGCGCATTGTCAGTCTCATTCTCCGCATCGGATTTTTTCTCGCCGCCGGAGTTATCTACACCACCGCGTCCGATTTGAACTTGCTCCTCGCTGGCGAAAATGAAGCTATGCACCTCGGCGTTGACGTCCGCCGCGTTCGCCTCGTCGTTTACATCGCCGCCTCGCTTCTCACCGGCCTGGCCGTTTCCGTTAGCGGCGCAATCGGCTACGTTGGTCTACTCGTCCCCCATGTCATGCGCCTCCTCTTCGGCTCCGATCACCGCATCCTTTTGCCGACGGCAGCGTTCGGAGGCGCCATCGCTGTCGTTGTTGCTGATACTCTCGCGCGCACCGTTGTTTCTCCCGCCGAACTTCCCGTCGGCGCCATGACCGCCATCGCCGGCGCTCCACTCTTCCTCTATCTCATGCGCAGGAGGCTCGCGTGAGCAGTTACGCCCGCTCCGCCTCGGCCCTGCGCCCGTCCGGTGACGCCGGTGATTTCAACTCCGACGTTCGCCTCAGCGTCGAGCAGGTCAGCTACGCTTATTCGGCCAATCCCACCCAGGCGCCTCTCTTCACGCTCGAAGCCACAAGTTTCCAAGCGCGTCCCGGCGAAATCGTCGCCATCCTGGGCCCAAACGCCTGCGGCAAATCCACCTTGCTGAAACTCATCGCTGGCGCCCTCCATCCTCTCTCCGGCCGCGTTCTCCTCAACGGCTTCATCACCCATACTCTTCCCCATCGCGCACGCGGCCAGCGCATCGCCATGGTCCAGCAGGAAAGTCCTCTGCTCTTTCCTTCGCGCGCTTGGGAATTTGTACTGCAAGGCCGCCATCCCTACGGCCGCACTCTCCGCTTTGAAAGCGAAGAAGACATCACCATCGTGCGCAACGCCCTTGCCCAGGTTGGCGCCGAACATCTCAGCGACCGCTTCATGGACCAAATCTCCGGCGGCGAAAAGCAACGCGTCATCCTCGCCCGCGCCCTCGCGCAGCAGCCTCTCCTGCTCCTTCTCGACGAGCCGACTCTCCATCTCGATATCGGCGCGCAAGTCGACCTCCTCGAAACTCTGCGCCGCCTCGCCGCCGCCAACCGCTACACGGTTGTCGTCGTCACCCATGAACTGAATCTCGCCGGCCAATATGCCGACCAGGTCGCGCTTTTGCAAAAAGGCAAATGTCTTCGCGTAGGACCGCCAGCAACCGTCTTCCAGCGCGAATTGCTCGAACAGGTTTTTCAGACGCCTCTCACCGTGGAGCTCGGTTCATCCGGCCGCCCGCGCGTGAGCATGCCGTCCGAAAAGTAATGCAGTAGCAGTCCCATCGTTCACCCAAACCGGCCCCTCGCCGAAAGCACAGGGAGCCACCGCAATCACCGCGGACTTCGTGCACGGGAAGACGGTGCGTCACCTCCGGCCACTCTGGAGCCACACGCAATCAAGCCGTCGCCGCCGCGCGACTGTAAGGCGGAATAAGTACTGCCGCGGCCACTGCGGCGCATCGCTCACTGCTCGCCATCCTGCAAAAAGGATCGCGCCAGGAAAAAATGGGCAGCGCCACGGGAAGGTCGCCGCACCGCTCTCGTTCGAATCGTCAACGAACAACGAGCGCGGAACTGCCGCCAAGCCAGGAGACCGGCGAAGTCTGCAAGCCTCGGCGATTCATCTCCGTCGCCAGGCCAACCTTCAAGCTCCCGCGCGAGAGGGAGCGGAGGAAACCATGAACCCACACGCTCTTCGCATCGCACTTTTTTCTTTTTTATTTCTTGCTGTAAGTCTTTCCGCACAAGCAATCCCGCAATCCCAGGATGCGCATCTCTTCGGTTCTCTTCTCGATGCCAGCGGTGCCGGGGTCGCGCAGGTAAACGTCACCGCCCAACTCGAAAACAACGCAACCGCCCAACTCTGGAAAGCAAGCTCTTCCACCGACGGCGCCTACAGCCTAACCATTCCTCCCGGCCGCTATCGCGTGTCCTTCGAACGCTCTCCGTTCATCCCGCGCGATTTCGTACTCGACCTCTCTCCAAATCAGCAGCGCAAACTCGATCTCACTCTCAACCTCGAGCGCCTCTCCGCGAGTGTCATTGTCACCGCTCAGGCCGAGCCCACTCTCGTCGATCAAGCCACCGCCCCCGTCTCCGTCATCACCAAAGACGAAATCGACCAGCGCCAATCCGTCGGCCTCGCCGATGCCCTCAACTTCTCCACAGGCATCGCCATTGGCCGCACCGGACCCGAAGGCGGCACCGCCTCCATCTTCCTCAACGGCGGCAACTCCAACTTCACCAAAGTCCTTGTCGATGGCGCTCCCATCAATCCTCCCGGCGCGCTCGTCGATTTTTCCAGCGTCACGCTCGACAACATCGACAAAGTCGAAATCGTTCGCGGCGCCGAAAGCGCCATCTATGGCACCGACGCCGTCTCCGGCGTCATTCAACTTTTCACCCATCGCGGCGATACACGCATCCCGCAATTCAGCATCTACGGCGAAGGCGGCACCTTCGCCTCCGGCCGCGGTGGCGCGCAAATCAGCGGCCTCCTCGGCGCTTTCGACTATTCCCTCGCCGCATCCTACTTTGGAACCGACGGCCAGGGCCCCGACGACGATTTTCTCAATCGCACCCTCTCCGCCAATTTCGGCTACCGCATTAGTGATGCCAATCAACTCCGCCTCACCCTTCGCAACAACGACAGCATTGCCGGCATCCCCGGTCAAACACTTTTCACACCGCCAAATCTCGACCAGCGTTACGGCCAGCACATTTTTAGCGCCAGCGCTCGCTGGGATTTCGCCACCGGCAAACACTGGCATCACCAGATCAGCGGCGGCGAATCCTACACGCACCAGGTGAACGACAATCCCGTGCAGAGTTTTTTCGCTACCGATCCCAACGCTTTTTGCCCTCAAACCAATCCCGCGGCCGTCGCCACCGCTGAATTTTGCGATTTCCCTGGCAACAGCCGTTTCCAATACAACCGCGCCAATGTCACCGCGCAAACCAGCTATCTCCTCTCCAATTTCGGCGTCACTGCCGGTTACGAATACGAAGTCGAGAACGCCTTCCTCACTTCCATCGATGTCCCGCACGCTCGCCGCAACAACCAGGCGGGCTACCTCGATTTTCGTTACCGCCCGCAACCGCGTGCCTCTCTCAATTTCGGAGGCCGCGCCGAAGCCAACGCCAACTTCGGCACGCGCGTCGTTCCCCGTGCCGGAGCCTCGCTCGTTCTTTTCTACGGCAAGGGCGTGCGCGGCGATACTCTCTTCCGCGCTTTCTACGCCGAAGGCATCAAGGAACCCCGCTTCGATCAAATCTACGGCGACAACTTCGGCGACTTCGGCAATCCTTCGCTGAAACCTGAGGCCAGCAAAACCTGGACCGTCGGCCTCGAACAAAAACGCTTCGGTGACCGCGTCCTCCTCAACGCCGAGTATTTCTCCAGCCGCTTCTATGACATCGTGACCTTCGCGTTCTGCAACTCCTTCAACAACTACTGCAACCTGCCCCCCCTCGTACTCAGTGGCTTCGGCTATTTTTTCAACACCGACGTGGCTCGCGCTCGCGGCCTCAATCTCTCCGGCCAAACCCGTTTCACCCGCTGGTTCAATCTCGCCGGAAACTATACCTATGACGACAGCCGTGTGATCACAGCTTCTGATCCCTTTGATCCAACCGAACTTCCCGGCAACCGCCTTTTGCGTCGCCCGGCCAATTCCGGTTCGCTCACCCTCAACGTCGCCTTTCGCCGCCTCAACGTCACCTTAGGCGGCTACTTTACAGGTGTCCGCACCGATAGCGATTTCCTCGGCCTCGGCTTCACACGCAACCCCGGCTACGCGCGCTTCGATCTGTCCGGTAGCTACCGCCTAAGCCACGGCGTAACGTTCTACGCCCGCGCCACCAATCTCTTTGACAAACAATACCAAGACGCCCTCGGCTACCCCGCTCTAGGCCGCGACATGCGCGCCGGCGTCCGCTACACCTTCAGCGGTCGCAACTAACGCGTTCCTTGTAGGGGCCGGGCTTGCCCGGCCCTCTTAGGCAAAACGTAATTTCCAACTCTTTCGGAGGTTTTTTCAAAATGTCCGAACCCATCCTCTTCTGCTGGTCCGGCGGCAAAGACTCCGCCATGGCCCTTCACACCCTTCTCCAACGGACCGATGTTAAAATCGTCGCCCTCCTCACCACCGTCACCGAAGGCTACGAACGCATTTCCATGCACGGCGTCCGCCGCGAACTTCTCCACCGCCAAGCCCAATCCATTGGCCTGCCGCTTCACGAAGTCCGCATCCCGCCCCAATGCGTCAATCCCATCTACGAAGCCCGCATGGAAGACGCCCTTCGCATCCACTACGATCAAGGCGTCCGCAAAGTCGCTTTCGGCGACATCTTTCTGGAAGATCTCCGCGCCTACCGCGAAAAGAATCTCGCGCGCATCGGCATGACCGCCCTCTTCCCCATCTGGAAGCGCGACACCCGCGAACTCATCCGCTCCTTCCACGCCAGCAAATTTCGCGCCGTCTCCGTCTGTATCGACAGCAAAGTCCTCGCCCCCAGCTTCGCCGGCCGCGAGCTTGACGACTCTTTCTTTCGCGATCTTCCCCCGCACGCCGATCCCTGCGGCGAAAACGGTGAGTTCCACACGTTCGTCTTCGACGGCCCCATCTTTCACTCTCCCATTCCCGTCCGTAACGGAGAGGTCGTCACCCGTGATGGCTTCATCTTTTGCGATATACTTCCTGAAAGGGAGAAAGCAACAACATGAACACGCAACTCTCTCAAAACGAAAATTTGCTCTATCGCTTGCTCCTCGCTCTCGGCATCATCGCCCTGGCCGCCGCTCTGCGCATTGCTCCGCACCCATGGAACTTTACGCCTGTTGGCGCCATGGCCCTCTTTTCCGGCGCGGTCATCAGAAACCGCCGTCTCGCCTTCCTCGTTCCTCTCCTCGCCCTTTTCCTCGGAGACATCTTCATCGGTTTTCACAAACTTATGCCCATCGTCTACGCCAGCTTCATCGTCAGCGTTGCCATCGGCTTCTGGCTCCGCGATCGCCGCACTGCTGGCCGCATCACGGCTGCCACGCTAGCCGGAGCCATTCAATTTTTCCTGATCACCAATTTCGCCTTCTGGCAGCTCGGCGGTTTCTATCCGCACACCCGCGCCGGTTTAGTCGCCTGCTACGTCGCCGGCATTCCCTTCTTCTGGAACACTCTCGCCGGAGACGCCGTCTACGCCGCCCTCTTCTTCGGCACTTTCGCCCTGGCCGAGCGCCTCTTCCCCGCTCTCAACGAACCAGCTCCCGATCTGCCTCGCGGCTGAACCTTCACGGTCCGCCATCCACCGACGGGTCCGAAACAGCCCCATCGCCGCCTCTGTAGGGGCGGGGCTTGCCCCGCCCTCTCGCGCTTTGCCCCATCCCGTCACGGTGGAGTGGGGGCCGGTGATCCGATGGCGAGCATTGTGCCCCGCTCCATGTTTTTGAATCCTCTACTTCTTCTACCTCGTCTACTTCCTCTACCTCATCCCCCGCGCCGCGCTGATGCTATAATTCCTGCTCCATCATGGCGAAAACATCCTCAGAAGAACCAGCTATCGCCCCCGAGGTCCTCGCAAAGTACGAGACCGTCATCGGTCTGGAAGTCCACGTCCAGCTTCTGACCAACACAAAGATCTTCTGCGCCTGCGCAAATCGTTTCGGCGATGCGCCCAATACAAACGTCTGCCCTGTCTGCCTCGGCCTGCCCGGCACGCTGCCGATTTTGAACAAACGCGCTGTCGAACTGGCCATGCGCGCCTCGCTCGCCTTGAACTGCACCGTCCACGAGCATTCGCGCTTCGCCCGCAAAAATTATTTTTATCCCGATCTGCCGAAGGGCTACCAGATCTCTCAATACGAGCTGCCTCTTGCGACCAATGGCTGGATTGAGATTGATCACGCGGGCGCAAAAAAGCGCATCGGCATCACGCGCCTTCATCTCGAAGAAGACGCCGCCAAGAATCTTCACGAAGGTTTCGCTGAATCCGCTACCAAGGCTTACATCGACTACAACCGCTGCGGCACGCCCCTCAGCGAAATCGTTTCCGAGCCGGACATGCGCGCTCCCGAAGAGGCCTACGCGTACCTCACCACGCTTCGCCAGACCTTGCTCTACACCGGCATCAGCGACTGCAACATGGAAGAAGGTTCGCTCCGCTGCGACGCCAACGTTAGCGTCCGCCTCCGTGGGGCCAAGGAATTCGGCACCAAAGTCGAAGTAAAAAATCTCAACTCCTTCCGCTATCTCCAAAAAGCTCTCGAATACGAAGTCGAGCGCCACATCGGCGTCCTCGAATCCGGCGGCCGCATCGCGCAAGAAACGCGTCTCTGGCACCAGGACGAATCCCGCACCGTCTCGATGCGCTCGAAAGAAAAGGCGCATGACTATCGCTATTTCCCCGAGCCTGACCTGCTACCGGTTCACGTAAGCATCGCCTGGCGCGAAGAAGTGCTTCGTTCGCTTCCCGAATTGCCAGAAGCCAAACGCGCCCGCTTCATCTCCGCGCACGGTCTATCGCCATACGACGCTGGAGTTCTCACCGCCAGCCAATCCCTCGCCGACTATTTCGAGTCCGTCGTAAAATCCGGCGCCCCAGCAAAAACTGCTGCCAACTGGATTCAGACCGAACTCCTGCGCCGGCTCAACGACTCCGGCAAAGAAATCGAAGCAAGCCCGGTCTCTCCCGCTGCTCTCGCCGATCTTCTAAAACTCGTCGAGTCCGGCAAAATCACCGCTGCCGTCGGTAAAAAAGTATTCGCGGTTATGTTCGACACCGGTCGTTCGCCTGCCGATATCGTTGCCGCCGATGGCCTCGGCTCCCAAGTCGACGAATCCGCCATCGAGCAGGCCGCGCGCGAAGTGATCGAGAAAAATCCCGACAACGTCGCCAAATTCAAATCCGGCAACGAGGGCGTCTTCAAATTTTTCGTCGGCCAGGTCATGCGCGCCACGCGTGGCCAGGCCAACCCCCAGGCGGTCAACGACATTTTGCGGAAGCTCCTCGCCTGAGTCCGCGCCAAAATGTCTCGAATCGATGCAGGAAGGGCGTAGCGCCGGGCTTTAGCCCGGCATCTTTCCTTTGCTTTTGATTTTGCTCGCGGCGTAGGCTCTATCTAATCGACGGAGGATTCGCACATGTTGAAAATCGGCGATAAAGCTCCCGCATTTCGTTTAAGAAATGACGCAGGCGACGACGTCGCACTCTCCGACTTCCTCGGCAAGCGCGTCGTCCTCTTTTTCTATCCCAAAGCCAACACTTCCGGTTGAACGGTCGAAGCGTCCGAGTTTCGTGACGCAAAAAAGCAGTTCGACAAACTGGGCGTCGTCATCTTGGGAATGAGCGGCGACTCCGTCAAAGCCCAGGCCGCCTTCAAGGCCAAGCAAAAACTCAACTTCGATCTCCTTAGCGATCCAGATCTGAAAACCATCGAGGCCTTCGGCTCGCGCCGCATGAAGAAATTTCTCGGCAAATCGTTTCTCGGAATTGTGCGAAGCACATTCCTGATCGGCGCCGATGGCAAGCTCGAACACATCTGGGACCCCGTCACGGCGAAAGGCCACCCCGCCGAAGTTCTCGCGGAGGTCTCGAAGAAATAATTGTGAGGTTTGTAAATTTAGAGGTGAAAGATAAGGTCTTCCGAGCCTTGTGAAGCAGGCTCGATCAAAAGGTTATCGATTAACCGTGTTTTCCCGATGAACCCCGCGAGCACTGCGTAACAAAGCCGTGCCACGCGAACCACCGGCTCAAACGTGTCCGCGCTCACAATTTCCGCGTAATCCACTCGGGCAAGCGGCTCAGCCTCCAGGATTCGCCGCATCGTATTTTGCAGTTGCAGTGCATCGCGCACGCCGGCCGACATCTCATCACGCGCTGCCAAGAGCGCCCGATGCAAAACGGTTGCCGCCTTGCGTTCCTCTGCGCTCAAATACGCGTTGCGTGAAGAAAGCGCCAGACCATCCGCTTCCCGAATCACCGGGCAAACCACAATTTCCCCATCCAGATTCAAATCGCGAACCATCTCGCCGATAATCCGCACCTGTTGCGCATCTTTTCTTCCGAAGTACGCAAAATGCGGCTGCACAATCTCAAATAATTTCAGGACGACGGTAGAAACGCCGCGAAAATGCCCCGGCCGCGAACGCCCTTCCAGCCGTTCGCTGATGCCTTCGACATTTACATACGTCCGAAATCCATCCGGATACACATCTGCAGTTTCAGGCGCAAACAGTACATCGACTCCCGCTTCGCCCAGCGTTTTCGCATCTTTTTCAAGATCGCGCGGATATTTATTGTAGTCTTCCTTGGGCCCAAACTGTTTTGGATTTACAAACACCGAAGCAATCACACGCTGGCAATCCTGCTTCGCTCTTGCGACCAGCGCCGTGTGCCCTTCGTGGAGAGCGCCCATCGTCGGCACCAGTCCGACCACAAGCCCTTCGGCTCGCGACGCTCGAGCGTATTCCTTCATCCAGGCTATCGTTCGGATTATTTCCACGGGAGAGGTGAGTGTCTCACAAGTTCGCGGTTTACGCGCTCGCTGCCGTCGCGCGTTCCCGGTAATAGTGCATCAAGTCGGTGAGGATCGGCTGCGCGCCAAGTTGACGCAGAAGCGTCGTAACCTGCCCGCGATGGTAGGTGCCATGATTCACGACATGCTGCATCGATTGCCACAATGGATTTTTGTACACGCCAAATTTCAGCGTCTTGTATTCCAGTAAGCGGTTCAAATCTTCCTGCGACAGCCTGCCAACAAACGCCAGCAGCCGCGCTTCCTGTTCCGCCCACTTCGCGCGCAATCCATCTACATCGGCATATTGCCCAGTATCGGGAAGCGATGCAGGCGAGCGCCCCTGAAACCTCTCCAGCCAAATCCATTCCGCCCCGCAAATGTGCCCCAGCGTGTCCCGCACAGAACCAAAGCTCGATCCCATCGGTTTTGCAAACTGCTCGCTCGTCAAATTCGACGCCGCGTCGAGCGCTCGATGATTCGCCCACGCATTGTAGTCATACAGCGTGCGCATCTCTTCCGGCGTCATCGTTATCTCCCTTAACAAAAAATATTAGAAAGTGTCATTCCGAGCGCGGCGCCCCATAGATCGTCAGCGATTGAAGGAAAAATTGTCATTCCGAGCGTAGCGAGGAATCCGCTTTTCGTATTTCGAGTTTCTAATTTCGATTTTCGAGTTTCGCTTCTCGCTTCTACCAATCTCCGTCGCTATTCACGGGCGCTTCCTTCTCTTCCTTCGCCGTCTGCGCCGCGTGATACGACTCTCCATCCGAAGGGAATGTCCCACCGCGCACATCCTCGCAATACTCGCGCGCGGCCTTCGCAATCATCTGACCGACATTCACATACTGCCGCGCAAATTTGGGCGTCTTGCCAAACGTCAGTCCAAGCGCATCGTGAAGCACGAGAATCTGCCCATCGCAATCCGGTCCCGCGCCAATCCCGATGGTCGGAATCCGCAGTTCGCGCGTAACCTGCGCCGCCAACTCTCGCGGCACCGCTTCGAGTACCACCGCAAACGCGCCCGCCGCTTCCACCGCCCGCGCATCGCGAAGCAATTGCTCCGCCGCATCCACGGTCTTGCCCTGAACGCGGAATCCGCCCAGCGCGTTTAGCGACTGCGGAGTCAATCCGATATGCCCCATCACCGGAATTTCCGCTTCCGTCAGGCGCACAGTCAATTCGAGGCGCCGCTCGCCGCCTTCCACTTTCACGGCTTCGGCGCCCGCGTCTTTCACGAAGCGCATCGCATTCCGCACCGACTCTGCGATGTCGCTGTGGAAACTGCCGTAAGGCATATCTGCCACGACGAGCGCGCGCCGCGTCCCGCGCCGCACCGCGCGTGTGTGATGCAGCATCTCATCGATCGACACCGGCAACGTGCTGTCATACCCGAGCACGACCATGCCGAGCGAGTCGCCCACAAGCAACACATCCACGCCCGCATCATCCAGAAGACGCGCGGTGGGATAGTCGTACGCTGTCAAACATGTAATTTTCTGCGAAGTGGAATGGGAGCCCGCAGCCCAGGACTTCCGCTGCAGCAGTTCGGGCACAGTGATCTTGCCATTGCCCGCATTAGGGACAACACTCATGGTGGCCTCCGGTGCCGCTCCCTAACTACAGGATACAGCCCTGCACCTTTACGTTTTCCGAGAATACCAAATTTCGGTGTTATTGACCACAAATGCGAAAGCAGCTGACAGTTCACAGCCGACAGCTGACAGTCAGAGGGAGAGGGCAGGATTTAGTCTCGGCGATTGAATGAAGCGGCGTTTTTTTTCGCCGCAGTGCAACAATGAAGCATTGAGAGCGCGACTAAAATCCGGGTGGACGATCTCCGACAACACCAAATGCCTTTTCGAGGGCGAGGCCGGCTTGGGCGACGGTGCCTTCGTCGAAGAGGCGACCGATGAGAGTTACGCCGTGCGGGACGCGGCGCGGCGGAGAGAATTTTGGAAGAGG
>Ga0210403_10000300_pt1 | contig 54319 bp, 50 predicted proteins | sample IncBWC19MmetaG_FD_150863 | JGI IMG/M metagenome (GOLD analysis project Ga0210403, IMG submission 150863) | Forest soil microbial communities from Barre Woods Harvard Forest LTER site, Petersham, Massachusetts, United States - Inc-BW-C-19-M | ecosystem: Environmental > Terrestrial > Soil >...
AGAGCGCGGTGAGCGCCTTCTCTCCGCCCGAGAGCAACAGCACGTTCTGCAGCTTCTTGCCCGGAGGCGACGCGATGATGTCGATGCCGGACTCGTGGATGTTCTCGGCGTCGGTCAGCTTCATCAGCGCCTGTCCGCCGCCGAACAGCTTGGTGAAGGTCACCGAGAAGTTGTCGTTGATGACTTTGAAGGCCTCGTCGAACTTGGTGCGCGAGACGTCGTCGATCTCCTTGATCGACGCCTGCGTGTTCTCGATCGAGTCGAGCAGATCCTTGCGCTGGCCCTCCATGAAGGAGTGCCGGCCGGCGGTCTCGTTGTACTCCTCGAGCGCCATCATGTTGACCGGACCCATCGCCTCGAGACGCTGCTTCAGCGACCGCGACTGCTCCTCCTCGGTCGCCAGCGCCTCGCCCTCGATGCGGGCGATGGTAGCGTCGGCGCGCAGCACCGCGGCCTCGACGCCCATATCGTTCAGGCAGGTCGCCTCGATGTGCTCGATGTCGGAGGCCAGCTTGGCCGCCCGCGCGGTGAGGCCCGCGCGCTGTTCCCGCTGCGCCTCGGTCTCGTGCCGCAGAGTGCGCAGCCGCTGGTCGATCTCGGTCATCCGGGCGCGCAGCTCGGTGGCCTCGGCGGTCAGCCGCGCTCCGTCGGCAACCGCGGTGGAGCGCGCCTCCGCCAGCTCCTGATGCTGGATGGCGAGCTGCGAGGTCTCCTCCTCACGCCGCAGCCGCTCGGTGGCAGCCGCGGACAGCTGCTGCTCGAGCTGCTGGATGCGCTGCGTCTGCGTGTTGTAGAGCCGGGTGGTCTGCTCGAGGTTGGCGGCGGCGTTGCGGCGGCGTTCTTCGAGTCCAGCCAGCGCCGCTGCTGCGGCGGCGGCTGCCTGCTGCAGCTCCTCGCGCTGAGCCCGCATCTCGCCGAGCTGCTGCTGCAGCTCCGCCAGCGTCACCTCGAGAGCGGAGCGTTCCGCATCGAGCGCCGCAGCCTCCTCCTGGCGCTTGGCGATCAGGTCGGCCTTCTGGTTGCGCGCGTCGCGATTGCGATCGCTGGTGAGCTGCCAGTCCTGCAGGCGGCGTTCGAGGCGCTGCGCCTCAGCTTCCATCTGGCGCAGCGCGGCGCCGGAGTTGGCCGCCTCGCGATCGAGAGCGCGGCGCTCATGCGACTTGGATTCAAGCGTCGCCGAGAGCGCTGCGATCTGATGCTGCAGCTCCGCGGTGCGCATATCGGTCGCCGCCAGCTCTGCCGCGGTCTGATCGACCTTCTGCTGCACCTCGGTCAGCTCGCGCTTCAGCGCCAGCGGTCCTTGCGCTCGCGTGCGTCCGCCGGTCACGGTGACGTTCTGGAAGATCTCGCCGGTCGGCGCAAGGAAGAAGGCTTGAGGGTGCTCGAGCGCCAGCTTGCGCGCGATCTCCGGGTCGGGCGCGATGAAGCCATCGCGCAGCTTGGGCAGAATCACCTCGAGCGAGCGGCCGAAGCCGTTGCGCACGCCGATGCAGTCGCGCAGCGCGACAAGGCCCTCATGCTGCGGGGTCTCGACGCTGCTCATGCCGTTGGCGAAGGTCTCCGCGTGGTGGTCCGAGTGGACCAGGAAGGTGGCGCGTCCGGCGACGTCCTTCTGCAGAAGACGAAGGCCTTCGTCGGCCGCGTCCCAGTTCTTCACCACGACGAAGTTCAACTCGTCGCGCAGGAACTCGTCGACCGCACTCTCGTATTTGCCTTCGACCTCGAGAAAGTCGGCCAGCGTTCCCACCGGCGTTAGACCATCGTTTCCACCCGCGGCCTTGGCCCGTGTGGAGTGCGCGCGGAAGAGGTTCTTGACCGTGTCGGTCGAGTAGCTGTGCTCGCGGATCAGCTGGTCGAGCGAGTTACGCCGCCCGATCAGGGTCGCCTGTTCGCCGCGCAGTTGGTCTCCGCGGCGCTTCGACTGCGCCTCTTCGCTGCGGCTGGCCTCGATCTCGCTGCGCAGGCTGGCGATCTCGCCCTCCAGGCGCTTCAGCCGCTCGGTCGCATCCTCAAAGGACAGCTTGACCTGGCCGCGCTGCAGCCCGAGAGCTGTCAGCTCTTCGCGCGCCATCTCCGACTCGGAGAGCAAACGCTCGGACTCGCGCTCCAACCCGGCGAGCGCCGCCGCGGCCTGGGCCTCCTCGTTGCGCGTCTGCCCGGCGCGCTGCAGCAGTTGCATGGAGCTGCGCCGGTTCTGTTCGACCTGCTGCTCGGCGAGTGCCAGCGCACGCACCGCGTTCTGCGCCTCCTGCTGCTGCGCCTGCGCCGCGTCGCGCGAGCTGCTGGACTCGCTGGTGGCCGACTCGAGGAAGCTGCGATGCTGCTCCTGCTCGCCGGCGAGCTGCGCCAACTGCGCGCGCGCTCCTTCGAGCTCCTCGCCACCACTGGCGATGCGGTTGGTCAACTCCGTAATGCGGTCCACGTTCGCAGCCGAGCGTGCCGTAATCCGCTCCAACTCGACCGCCGACTGATTGGCGCGCGAGCCCGCCTCGCGGATCTGCTGATCGAGGGCATAGCCGTGGCGAACGCCCTCCGTGTGCTCCGCGTCCATGGCCTCAAGCGCCGCCGCCTGCAGGTCGATCGCACCACCGAGCCGCGCTATCTCCGCCGCTGCGCTGGCCGCCTCCGCATCGAGCTGCTGCATCCGGCTGGCAAGCACAACGCGCAGCCGCGTGCGCAGCTCGTCGCGCAGCGCGCCGTAGCGTTCCGCCTTGGCCGCCTGCCGCTTTAGCGTGACCAACTGCTTCGTTACTTCCTCAAAGATGTCGTTCACGCGGGCCAGGTTCTGCTTGGCCGATTCCAGCCGCAGCTCCGCCAGCCGCTTCTTGGTCTTGAAGCGCGTAATCCCGGCCGCCTCTTCGATGATCGAGCGCCGGTCGAGCGGCTTCGAGCTGAGCAGCTGCCCGATGCGCTCCTGCCCGATGATCGCGTAGGACTCGCCGCCGAGTCCGGTGCCCATGAAGATATCCTGAATGTCGCGCAGACGGCAGATCTTGCCGTTCAAGAGGTACTCGGAGTCGCCGGTGCGGAACAGCCGGCGGGTGATGGTCAACTCGCCCGCGCGCACCGGGGCCTTGCCGAACTTGCGCCGGCGAATCTTCAGCACGACGTTGTTGGGATTGGCCAGATTCGCGGCCAGATTCGCGGCCTCGGCGTTGGCATCGGTCTGCGCAGCAGCCTCGCCTGAGACCTCGCCGGCCTCCCCTTCGACGACGGTGCCCGGCTGCGCCTCCGCGACGGCCTCCTCGGTCTCTGCCGCGCGCTGCTGACGCAGCGATGTCTCGTCCCAGTCGCCGGTGGCGTTATCGATCGCGACCACATCGCTCTCGTCCGGCAGTCCGGCGCCGTCGTAGACCTCGGGATCGACCAGGGTCAGCGACACTTCGGCCATGCCCGTCGGCTTACGGTCCCGGGTGCCGGCGAAGATGACGTCTTCCATCTTGATGCCGCGCAGGCTCTTTGCCGACTGCTCTCCCAGCACCCAGGTGATGGCGTCCGAGATATTTGATTTCCCGCAGCCGTTCGGCCCCACAATCGCTGCGATACCCTCTCCCGAGAGCTGGACCTCGGTGCGATCGCAGAAGGACTTGAAGCCGAGAATTTGGACCTTCTTCAACTTGAGCATGGACCCTCGTGAAGCGGTGAAGTGATAACCGACCCTTGCTTTCAATGCGCCGCGGAAACAATCCCGGCGGGCAAAACAGGGGGGTCTCTCTCACTCTAGCGGCCGTCTGGGGCCGAATCAACAGTGCTAACGCAACCTGTTGTGGATAAGGCGTCCGTAACCCCACAGATAGTTCCAAATCTTCTTCTCGCGCGTCTCTTTAATGGAACTGGGCTCGGAAGACCCGGAGGATCCCCTCGCCGTAGGGAGAGCCACAGAGCGACTCAGAACGAAAGATACCTGTACAAAGGAGATACGAATCGCAGTTTTCGCTCTAGAATCAAATCAATCGATGGGTCGGAAGCCACGGAGATTTGCGCGGGAATGGGGAATCTGGGCCGCGACGCCCTGATACTTGCCAGAGAGCGAAGTGCTTTCTATAATCCGCATCATGCCTAAGATCCAAGTTGGCTTGGGGATACGGCGCATCCTGGACCGGGCTTAGTGTGGGCGCAGTTCACTGTAATCTACAGAGGTATTTTGAATGAATAAGGTAGTCGTTGCGTCTCTCCTGATGGTTGCAAGCCTTGCGCCACAAGCTTCCAAGAGTGCATTTGCCCAGACCGATACCGCTGCTGCGGGAGCTCAGGCTGGGCAGGTCCAGATGTCCGCGGCCGAGTATGCCGCCTACAACAGCGCGATCGGTCAGACCACGCCGCAGACCAAAGCTCCTGCGCTCGAGGCTTACCTGACCGCCTATCCGCAGTCGGCGGTGAAGGCGGACGTGCTCACCCAGCTGATGCTGGCCTACAGCACCTTCGACCCGGCGAAGACGATCGCCACCGCGGATCGCCTGCTCCAGATCGATCCCAACAACGTGCGCGCCCTGACCTTCGAGGTGTACTTCCGCAAGCTGAGCGCCGATAGCCTGGCCGACCCTGCAGCCAAGCAGGCCGCGCTCGATGCCGCTGCCCAGTTTGCGCAGAAGGGCCTGGCCGCGACCAAGCCTCAGGCGATGAGCGATGCCGACTTCAAAGCGGTCATGGCCGGCGCCACCCCCATCTTCTATAGCGCCATCGGAACCGCTGCCTTGAACAAGAAGGACACGGCGACTGCGATCACCAACTTCAAGTCAGAGCTGGCCTCGGTGCCGGTCGATCAGACGACGAAGCCTGGTCCCATCCTTCAGGACACCTACTTCCTCGGCTTGGCCTACCTGCAGTCGACGCCTCCGGACCTGGTCAACTGCGCCTTCTACGTTGCCCGCTTCGTGGCCTATGCCCCCGAGCCCTACAAGTCGCAGATGCTGCCGACCGCGCAGTACTGCTACAAGAAGTTCCACGGTAACGCGGATGGTTACGATCAGGTGACGGCTGCGGCGCAGGCCAACCTGAATCCTCCGAGCACCCTGGTGGTCAAGCCGGCTCCCTCGCCCGCCGACATCGTGGCGCAGACCATCGCGGCAACTCCTGATCTCGCGACCCTGGCGTTGAGCGACAAGGAGTTCATCCTTGCCAACGGCAAGCCTGAGGATGCGGAGAAGGTCTGGGCAACGGTGAAGGGCAAGAGCGTGCAGATTCCTGGCGCGGTGATCATCGAGTCCACCCCGACCATCCTCAAGGTCGCTGTCTCCGACGATGCCGTTCAGTCTAAGACCGCCGACTTTACCTTCAACCTGAAGCCGGTCGAGGCGGGATCCACCAAGGTCGCCGAAGCCGCAGCCAAGAAGAAGGCTGACGAGATCGCCGCAGCAACCGCGGTGGGACAGAAGGTCACCCTCGTCGGAACCTACGACTCCTACACGCCGAACCCGCTGATGATCACCATGACCGACGGCGAGGTTGTCCTGCCGAAGGCGGCGAAGGCTCCCGTGCACCACGCGACCGCTCACAAGTAGCACTGGGCAGAGCACATAACCAGAAAGGCAGCCCCTCGGGGCTGCCTTTCTGGTTGCTCGTAACCCGGTTAGAGCCTATTCGCCCAGCATCAGGCGCTGGATGCCGGTGGCGCGGCCGGTCGCGCCATCGCAGTTGATCAGGGTGGCGCACATCTTGGGGTTGCCCTTGGCCGCCTCGAACTTGCCCGGCATTCCGGTGAGGAAGCGAGTGAGGACGAGCTCCTTCTCGACCCCGATCACCGAGTCGTAGGGCCCTGACATTCCCACATCGGTCTGGAAGGCCGTGCCGTGGTGCAGGATGCGCTGGTCGGCGGTGGGGATGTGGGTGTGGGTGCCGAGCACGGCGGTAACGCGGCCGTCCAAATACCAGCCGAGGGCGACCTTCTCGCTCGAGGCCTCGGCGTGGATGTCGAGCAGGATGACCTTGGAGGTGATGCGCGAGAGCAGCTCGTCGGCCTTGCGGAAGGGATCGTCGCAGGAGGACATGAAGACCCGGCCCTGCAGGTTCATCACCGCGTAGCTCTGGCCGTTGCCGAGCGTTCCCTGGTAGACGCCGAACCCCGGGGTTCCCACGGCGTAGTTGGCCGGACGCAGGACGCGGCGGCCGCGCTCGTGGGAGTCGGCGGGAACCGTCATGTAGTCGAAGATCTCGCGTTTGTCCCAGATGTGGTTACCGGTGGTGATGACATGCGCGCCGAGATCGAACAGCTCCTCGGCCAGCGAGGGCGTGATGCCGAAACCGCCGGCGGCGTTCTCTCCGTTGATGATGAGCAGGTCCACCGCATGGTGGTCGAGGACGTGCGGAAGGTGTTCGCGAACGATATGGCGACCGGCGGAGCCGAAGACGTCGCCGACAAAAAGTATATTCACTGTGAAATGCTAGCAGAGCGTTGTGATACGTTGCTCTGCATGGCACAGAATGGTCGGTTCGCGTTGAGTCTACGGGTATTGGCGGTGCTGGCGGCAGAGCCAGAGGCAATGCACACCTCGGCGGCGATTGCCGGCGAGCTGGGCGAGAGCGCGGTGATGGTGCGACGCGCGTTTCTACGGCTGCACGATGGCGGCTTCATCGTACAGCGGAAAGGTCCGAACGGCGGAGCGCGGCTGAAGGTGCCGGCCAAGGAGATCGGGCTGGGCGATGTCTATGCCGCCACCGTCGGCGAGTGGCTGACGCTCGAAGACAAGGCGCTGGCCCCGCTGCTGAAGCGCGCCAAGAGCGACGCCACCGCGGCGATGAACGAGACCACGCTGGCACAGGTGGTCAAGCGGCTCAAAAGGGCCTAGTCACCCCTCCCCCTCTATTGCCTTGGCGTAAGCTCCGCCTCCGCAATGAGCGCGCGGCTGCACGTCTTCGTAAAGCAGGGAACAGGGAGTAGGCAACAAGGTTCAGCAAGCAGTGGGGCTTCTACCGGGGGATGCCCCAGGTCTCAGAGGCCAGACCTGGAGCATCCGGGTTGTTGGGGTGATTGCGGGTTACTTCTGCGGGCGGAGCAGGGGGAAGAGGATGACGTCGCGGATGGAGCGGCTGCCGGTGAGCAGCATGGTCAGCCGGTCGATGCCGATGCCCTCGCCGCCGGTGGGCGGCAGGCCGTAGCCGAGGGCGCGGACGTAGTCCTCGTCCATCTGATGGGCCTCGTCGTCGCCGCGGTCGCGCTCCTTGAGCTGGTCCTCGAAGCGCTTGCGCTGCTCCTCAGGGTCGTTGAGCTCGGAGAAGGCGTTGCCGACCTCGAAGCCGCCGATGTAGAACTCGAAGCGCTCGACCCAGTCGGGTTCCTCGGGCTTCTGCTTGGAGAGCGGGCTGACGGCCAGCGGGAAGTCGTAGATGATGGTGGGCTGGATGAGGTGCTCTTCGGCCAAGACCTCAAAAAGCTCCGCGATCAACTTTCCTATGGGCTCCTTCTTTGCGAGGCGTGGTAGTGCGAAGTAGCACCATGAGCCAACCGAGAATCGAATGAAGCCAGCCCGATCTGTTGCCTCGGATTCGCCTTTTGCGTCGGAATGTCTCTCGTTTGCCTTCAAAAAAGACTCAAAACTGGCCAGATCGTTGAAGTCTTCTATTTGCGGCGGTCTCACCATACCATCCGGCCAGAACTTGATGATGGCCTCGCGCATCGAGAGGCGTTGCCACTCGCCGAGGTCGATCTCGACGATCTCGCCGGCGCGGGGGCCCTTGGGGATGGGGAAGCGCGTGATGGTGGTGCCGTTTACCTCGTTCGCCACAAAGGTTACAAGCTCCTCCGTGAGGTTCATCAGGTCGTGGTAGTTGGCGTAGGCCTGGTAGAACTCCAGCATGGTGAACTCGGGGTTGTGCTGGGTGCTGATGCCCTCGTTGCGGAAGTTGCGGTTGATCTCGTAGACGCGGTCGAGGCCGCCGACCACCAGGCGCTTGAGGTAGAGCTCGGGGGCGATGCGCAGCGAGAGGTCGAGGTCGAGGGCGTTGTGGTGGGTCTTGAAGGGCCGGGCCGCGGCGCCGCCGGCGATGGTATGCATCATCGGGGTCTCGACCTCGAGGTAGCCGCGGGCGTCGAAGAAGGTGCGCAGGGCGCGCAGGACGGCAGCGCGCTTGACGAAGACCTCGCGGACGTTGCCGGGGCCTTCGGGCTCCTGAGTCGGCTCGGAGGGGGTGCTGTCGCCGGTAGAAAGCTGTCCGGCGGCATTGGAGGTGCCGGGATTCCCGCGGTCCTTTGATTCGGCGGCTGCCGCGCCATCGCTCGCCACAGCGGCCGGTGTGGTGGCCTGCTTTACGCTGTGGCCGGTGTTCATGAACAGGTCGACGTAGCGCTGCCGGTAGCGCAGCTCGGTGTCCTCGAGGCCGTGGTACTTGTCCGGCAGGGCGAGCATGGCCTTGGCCAGGAAGGTGAGCGCGAGCTGGCCCTGGTGGCCGGGGAGGGTGATGGGCGCGACGTGCAGGGTGAGCTCGCCGGTGCGGGTGCGCATAAGGAAGCCGCGCACGCCGATGTGGTCGCCGAGGTCGAGCAGCTTGTAGAGGGCGAACAGGTCCTCGCCTACATCGTCCTTGCGAACATAGATCTGCAGGCGCTGGCCGCCCTGCTGCAACTGGGCGAAGCCCGCCTTGCCCTGGACGCGGATCGCCATGATGCGGCCGGCGATCGAGATCTCAATCTTTTTGCCGGCGGCGAGGTCGGCGTCGAACTGCTCGGGGGTGATGGGGTCGAAGGCAGTGCGGATCTCGGGGATCGTGTGGGTGAAGCCGTAGCTGTTGGGGTAGGCGGGCTGGCCGAGGGCCGCGATCTTGTCCAGCTTCTCGCGGCGCTCGGTGTGGAGCTTGATTTCGAACTCGGATTGAAACACGAAGGGTCCTTCTGGGTGGAGTTGACAGTTCAGTATAGCGGGCGGGGTGCGCGCAGCGGCGCTCAGGTGGACTGGAGGGGTGGGCGGCGTGATGTAATGGAGGGCTATGGCGGGTAAAGGGAAGCGGTCCGGGGCGCTGGGCGAGCTGGTCAAGGCGGAGTCGATGATTCAGCTGGCGCTGGCGCTGCCCGGGGGCTGCCTGATCGGCTGGCTGCTGGGCAGCTGGGCGGACCGGGCCTGGCACCAGGCGTGGATCGGGATTGCGGGTATCGTGCTCGGCGCGGTGGCGGGGTTTGTGCAGATCTTCCGCACGGCGGCGGGGTACCTGAAGAATGGACGAAATGGGTGAAGACGCAGTGATGAGGACCTTCGAGCAGTTCAGCGATGCTGATTTCAAACGGACGATCGTGAGCGCCCTGCGGCTGCTGGCCGGTCTGACGGCGGTGGCGGTGCCGCTGCTGTGGTGGAAGCTGGGCTGGGCGAGCGCGGCGCTGCTGGTGGTAGGGGCGACGATCTCCGGCTCCGGCCTGTGGGAGTGGCTGCGGCTGATGAGCGCGGTGATGGTGCGCATGGACGCGGGCGCGGCGGCCAAACCGATGGGCATGGTGCTGGCAGGATTCTTCCTGCGACTGGGGCTTACGGTGGTGCTGCTGTATGTTAGCCTTAAGTTTCTGGATGGTTCGGTGTACGCGCTGGCGGCCGGCCTTGGACTGGGAGTGTTCTGCCTCACGGTCGAGGGTCTGCGGTTGATGAAGGCGTGGACAGTTTAGCCGGGCAGCCTGCACACTTTATGCCGATACAGTTATTCTTTACCCGCTTTCTGAACGCTCACTTCGCCGCGTCCACCACGGCGCTGCTGCGTGCGCTGCATGTGCAGCCCAGGCACCCGCAGGCGCCGATCACGAATGCGTTTGCGATGGAGCTGCTGGTCTTCCTGTTGCTCCTGGCCTACTTCATCGTGGTGCGGCTGACGCTGAGCGTGGAGACGCCCAAGCCGGTGCAGCATCTGGCGGAGATGACCCATGAGTTCGTCAACGAGCAGGGCGAATCGATCATCGGCCACGGGCATAAGCAGTTTTCCAGCTACCTGACCGCGCTGGGGCTGTTCATCCTGCTCTCCAACCTGCTGGGACTGGTCCCAGGGTTCGAGTCGCCGACGGCCAACCCGGTGGTGCCGCTCGGTTTTGCGCTGGTGACGTTCTTCTACTACCACTACCACGGCATCCGGTCGAACGGCGCGGGCTACATCAAGCAGTTCCTGGGACCGGTGTGGTGGCTGACGCCGCTGCTGCTGCCGATCGAGCTGATCTCGCACCTGGCGCGCGTGCTCTCGCTCACGGTCCGGTTGTACGCGAATATGTTCGCGGGCGACCTGGTGACCCTGGCGTTCTTCTCGCTGGTGCCGGTCGGAATTCCGCTGGTCTTCCTGGCGCTGCACCTGGGCGTCGCCGTAGTGCAGGCGTATGTGTTCTTCCTGCTGGCATCGATCTATCTTTCGGTGGCGGTGGCGCACGACCATTGATTCCGATCCTCCTGGCGGGAGGATCAGAATCACCCAGGGCTAAAGCCCTGGGCTACCAGTTTTACCCGGGATTGAATCTTCGGGTTGGTCGTTTTGAGTTTGCCGTCGAGGCCTCCCACCTCGCGGTATGCAACAACGCCGCATAGCGTGAGGGTGCCAGCACGGTGAGCATCAACCACCCACTGGCGGCGTATCTCGGGAGCAAGGAGCAGTACATGAAGAAGCTGCAATATCTGTTTATGTCGTTGGCCGGGCTGCTGCTGGCCACGCCGGCGTTTGCGCAGGGCGCGGGCGAGGCGGGAAGCCACTGGTATGTCTCGATCGCGGCCGGCATCGGCATGGCGATCGCCGCCGGTCTGTGCGGTCTGGGTCAGGGTAAGGCGACGGCTTCGGCGACCGAAGCTCTGGCGCGCAACCCGGGCGCTCGTCCTGGAATCTTCATCTTCCTGATTCTCGGCCTGGCGTTCATCGAGTCCTTGGCGCTGTTCACCTTCGTGATCATCTTCCTCAAGGTCCAGCCCTAATCGTTCAGTCTTTGGGGTTTATGCAAGAACAAAAGCCTCCGCTTCGCTCCTTATACGTACATAGTTCGTGAGTGAGTGAATGATGAGGTCGATAATTCCTGAATTTCTTGCTCAACACTGTTCTATGTATTGATACATCGCAATACACCGCATGAAAAAAGTGCCGACGAAGACGTCGGCACTTTTCTCATGCGGTGTGAGTATGAGGACGGTGAGGAGCCACTCGCAGCAGCGCAGCGTGAATTTCAGGAGGAGACCGGCTTCATCGCCAGCGCGCCGTTCGTCAAGCTTGGCTCCGTGCGTCAGAAGACTGGCAAGATGGTCCTCGCCTGGGGGTTCGAAGGAGACTGCGATCCTGCCAAGCTCGTCAGCAATACTTGCGAGGTGGAATGGCACCCCGGTCCAAGAAACGCATCGTGATGACCATTAATGAACTTCCAGAAGTGCTCCACAAAAGCCTGGGTTAAAGCTTCGATGATGATGACAACATCGAGATCCTTGGTAGCTCTGAATTCCAGGCCCTGGGCTTGAAACCACTCGTGGCAGGCAACGCCGCCAATCATGAGATATGAGTCGGGGTATTGGGCGAAATGCGCTTTGAACTTGTCGAGCCCTTTGATCATGCGAAGGTCCTATCCATGAGAATTTGAAGCTCTTTCAGAATGCGTTCATCGGCCGATGCGCGAAGAGAGAGGTATATGGAACATGGGTCTGCCGTCTTGCCATCGTTCGAGAGAATGGCAGGATCATAAGACCAACCTTCGAGACGCGCTTCGGCTTCATCGCGGGCCGGCACCGCGATTAGATTGCCTTGGCTCCAAACGTCCTTGATGAGCCGATCTCTCATTGCGAAAGTTGGAAAGCTCTCGTCGGCGAGCATGGTGAACCTTGCGAGAGCCGTCGGTCCCGCTATCAGTAATGCGGGAGAGTGGATTCCTTTTTGGACCCAATAGGTTTTTTTACAGGACTACTGAGGATCGGCTCCGCTGCATGCCAAACAGTACGTCACGGGGGCTTTTTGTTGGCTTCTATTGCTTTGGGTGAGCGGCGGGTTAGACCCAGCGCGTGGCGACTTGATTGCGGCCGCTCTTCTTGGCCTGGTAGAGGGCTTGATCGGCGCGGGCGAGCAGCTGCTCGAGCGCGCTGTCCTCGGGCAGCAGGCGGGTGACGCCGAAGCTGGCGGAGATGCTGACGCCCTTGCGCAGGTATTCGAGGCCGAGGTTCTCCAGTGCGAAACGGATGCGCTCGGCGGTGAGCGTGGCCTGCGGCTCGTCGGTGTCGGGGAGCAGGGCAACGAACTCTTCGCCGCCAACGCGGGCGAGGAGGTCGGCGGCGCGCAGGTTCTTGGTCAGGCACTCCGCAGTCACGCAGAGGGCGGCGTCGCCTCCCTGGTGGCCGTGCAGGTCGTTGATCTCCTTGAAGTGGTCGAGATCAAGCAGCACCAGAGCGAGCGGGGATTTACGGCGGTGGGCGTGGGCGATCTCGCGTGCGGCGGCTGTCTGCAGGGCGCGGCGGTTGAGCAAGCCGGTGAGCGAGTCGGTGTTGGACTGTAGCTCAAGCTCGATCTGCAACTGGGTCATGGCGAGCCAGAGAACGCCGAGGCACATCAGGATGGCGGGGAGGACGGGGATGAGAACGAGTCGGCCGTCGACCTGCAACTCATAGGCGGCGGTGCGGGCGACGTGGTGCAGGGCTTCGGCGCAGGCGATATAGAGCTGCAGGCTAGCCCAGTAGAGAAACAGGAGCGCGAGGCCGAAGCGTGGCATGCGGTTCCGGGCGCTTCCGGAGCGCAGCAGCAAGGCGACGATGCAGGCGGCTTGAAACGCCAGCACCGCGTTGAAGACGACGGCGGGGGAAGTGATCCAGGGAGCGACGTATAAGCCGTAGCTCTGGCTGATGAGAATGGGAAAAAGAGAGAGCAGCAGCCAGAGGTTCAATCGCGCTCGGTGGAGGAGTTGCGACAGGCCCCAGTAGAAGGCGATGCAGACAAAGCCCAGCAGGAGATGGCCGAGCAGAATCCCGAGCCTGTATTGGCACTCTCCGCGCATCAGAATGCCCAGCGCGGCGCCCCCATAACTGATGGCTACCCAACGCACGCCGCGCAGGGCCGGGGTGCTGATATGGATCAGAGCGATGTAGAGCGAGAGACAGCCCAGAACGACAGCGGCGACCTCATGGATGATCCGTACGTTCATGCGCGGCGCCGTACCGGCGTCCAGAATCGAATTGGCAACGGGAACCTTCTTTCGGCCCGCAGCGGCGGTGCTGGTTCACAGTAGGGGTCAATTCGGAGGGAAGCGGCTATCTCCTGACCGTTGAGGGAGTTTGGCTGTCTGCGGCAGGAGAAGTATAGCTAACGGCTGCACTTTGCGCTAGATGCAGCACTCGGCCCGGCAGGATGCCGAGCAAGAGCGTGGCCAGCGCGGCGGCGGTGAGTCCGATGCCGGCAGGCAGGCTGATGGCCGGGCGGGCGGCCTGCGGGGCGCCTTCGACGTCGGCCAGCGAGCGGGTGTAGAGCGCAGCCAGCAGGCGCAGGTAGTAGAAGCAGGCGATGCCGCTGTTGAGCAGGCCAAGGCCGGCCAGCCAGATACGGCCCGAGTGGATGGCGGCGGAGAAGACGTAGAACTTGCCGAAGAAGCCGCCGGTGAAGGGAATCCCGATCAGCGAGAGTAGGAAGAAGCTGAGCAGGGCGGCCAGCACAGGGCGGCGCAGCGCGAGGCCGGTGAAGTCCTCGATGGAACGCGCGCTCTCGTTGTAGCCGCTGACCTGGGTGATGACGGCGAAGGCGCCGACGTTCATCGCTGCATAGGCGGCGGTGTAGAAGCAGGCCGAGGCGATGCCGTCTGCTGGCAGCGCGGTGAAGGCGACCAGCAGGTACCCCGCATGGGCGATGCTCGAGTAGGCGAGCATGCGCTTGACGTCCCTCTGCAGCAGAGCGCCGAGGTTGCCGATGGTCATCGAAAGCGCGGCCAGGATCCACAGCAGCAGCGCCCAGCGGTGCTCCATTCCTGCGAAGCCGGAGAAGGTGATGCGCAGCAGGACGGCGAAGGCGGCGGCCTTGGGCGCGGTCGACATCAGGCCGACTACGGGGGCGGGCGCTCCCTGGTAGACGTCCGGGGTCCAGACGTGAAAGGGAGCGGCGGAGACCTTGAAGCCCAGCCCGATGATGATCATGGCGAGAGCGAGGAAGGCCATGCGCGGGGTGGCCGAGCCGGCGAGCCCGGCGGCGATGGCGGCGATCGACGTCGAGCCGGTCGCGCCGAAGGCCAGCGCGATGCCGTAGAGGAAGAAGGCGGTGGCGAAGCTGCCCAGCAGAAAGTACTTGATGCTGGACTCGGAGCCGGTGGCCTGACCCTTGCGGAAGCCGGCCATGATGTAGGTGGAGATGGAGGAGATCTCGAGGCCGATGAAGACCATCAGCAGCTCGACCGAGCAGGTCATCAGCATCATGCCGACGGCGCCGAACAGGGCGAGGGCGAAGTACTCGCCGGCGTGGGTGGCGTTGCCCTCAAAGTAGTCGAGCGATCCCAGCAGCGTGACCAGGACGACGGCGCTGATCAACAGGTGAAAGAAGACGGAGAAGGCGTCCACCTGGATGCTGCCCGAAAAGGCGTGCAGCGTGCCGAACTGAAGCTGATACCAGCTTGCGAGGCCAGAGAGCAACGTCCCGAGGATGGCGAGCCAGCCGAGCGGCTTACGGTCGGTGCCAGGCTTCAGTACGGACTCAGTCAGCATGACCACAACGCCGGTGACAGTGAGGATGTACTCGGGGAGCAGGGCGAGGACGTTCGCGGAGATATTCATCACCATTAGCGCTGGCCTCCTTCAGTCGTTTTGGCCGAGGTTTGAGAGATAGGAGCTGCCACGGGATGGGGATAGATGGAGCCGCTATGGATCTCCGGGCCGAAGGGCTGTGCGAGCGCGGTGCCGGCGGTGTCGATGGCGCGGGTCCAGAGGGGAGAGAAGACGCCCATGACCAGGAAGAGAATCATCAGCGGCCACAAGGCGAGGTGCTCGCGCGTGTCGAGGTCCCAGCCCAGGGTGGACTCGCTCTTGATGCCGAGCTCGCCGTAGAAGACACGCTGGATCATCCACAGCATGTAGGCGGCGGTCAGGATGACGCCGCTGGTCGCGACCACGGTCCAGCCGGTGTGGCTGGCGATGGTGGACTGCATGGTTCCGGAGAAGACCAGGAACTCGCCCACGAAGCCGTTGAGCATGGGCAGACCGACCACCGAGAGGGTGGTGAGGACGAACATTGTCACCATCCAGGGGGACTTGGCGGCGAGGCCGCCGAGTTCCCGCATGTCGTAGGTGCGGTAGCGCTCGTAGAGCAGGCCGAGCAGCATGAACAGCGCGCCGCCGCCCAGGCCCTCGTTGATGGTCTGATAGATGCCGCCGTCGATGCCGGCGATGGTGAAGGCGAAGATGCCGAGCACGGCCACGCTGACGTGGCCGAGGGTGCCGAAGGCGGCCAGGCTCTTCAGGTCCTTCTGCACCAGCGCCATGAGCGCTCCGTAGACGATGCCAATGGCGCCGAGAGCGATCATCAGAGGAGCGATGTGGCGCGACTGGTCGGGGAAGATCCCAAAGGAGAGACGCAGGATGCTGTACAGGCCGAGCTTGCCGGCGAGCACCATGACCGCGGCGGTGGGGGCCTCCTGCACCGCGTCCTTGAGCCAGCCGTGCAGCGGGAAGACAGGAATCTTGACGGCGAAGGCCAGAAGGAAGGCTAGCGACGCGAGCCACAGCGCGGCGTGATTGCTGGAGATGCCGTGCACGGTGGCCAGCCTGGTCAGCGCCGGGATGTCGAAGGTTCCGGTCTGAACGTAGAGCCAGAGCACCGCGGCCAGCAAAATGGCCGAGGGAATAAAAGCGTAGAGGAAGTACTTGATGGCGGCCTTGCGGCGGTTCTCGCTGCGGCCGTAGGTGGCGATGAGGATGGTCATCGGCACCAGGGTGAGCTCCCAGAAGGCGTAGTAGAGAAAAAGGTCGAGGGCGACGAAGACGCCCAGCATGGCCACCTGCTGCAGCAGGAAGAGGACGTAGAAGGTCTTCTTGCGCGCGCTGATCGCGTTCCAGCTGATGAGTACGCCCAGCGGGGCCAGCAGCCCGGTGAGCACGACCAGCCACATGGAAAGACCGTCGACGCCGAGGTGATAGCGGATGGCGGGCGAGGCGATCCAGGGCAGGTCGGTCTCAAACTGAAGGCCGTGGATGGCGTAGTCGTAGTGGAAGGGCAGATGCAGCGTCAGGACGAAGGTGAAGAGTGTGACGGCGAGCGCGGCCCACTGCATCGTCCTGCCTTTGTCCGGCAGCAGCGCGAGAAGAACGGCGCCTGCCAGCGGGACGAAGGTGATGAGCGAAAGGATGGAATGGTCGATGTTCATCGGTTCCTTTGGTGGTGCAACTACGGATGCTGCGAAGGCAAAGATTGAAACAATAAGCACGGCGAAAAAGAAAACCGAAACGACAGGTGCAGCGAAGACGAAGGGCCTAGAAGTGGATCCAGAGCGTGCGGCCGAAGATCATGACGGCAACCACCGCGGCGGCGCCGAGCGCGAGCCATCCGGCGTAGGAGCGAATGTTGCCCGACTGCATGCGGCGGGTGAGAGCGCCCAGTCCGCGCACGCCGGCGGCGGTGCCCGCGGGGATGCCGCTGACGAAGAGCAGATCGAAGCCGGAGAGCACCAGGCGCGAGGCCATCAGCAGCGGCTCGACCAGGAGGTTGTTGTAGATCTCGTCGATGTAGAACTTGTTTTCGACCAGAGTGTAGAGCGGCTTGAAGCGGGCTGCGAGCTCGGCGGCGGTGCCAGGCTTCTTGCAGTACATGAACCAGGCGACGAATATGCCGAGTCCGGCAGTAACGAGCGAGACTGTGGCCAGCGCGAGCTCGGTCGCGTGGCTGGCCGGGGTGGTGCTGACTGCGGCCTCAGCAGCGGTCGAGGAGGAAAAGACCGGCCCGAGGAAGTGCTCGATCGCATCGTGGCCGCCAAGCGCGGCGGGAATGCCGATCCATCCGCCGGTTACCGAGAGCAGGGCGAGGATCAGCAGCGGCAGCAGCATGACCATGGGCGACTCATGCACGCCGTGTGCGTGTACGTGGCCGTGCGCCGCGTCGTGCTCGTCCTCGAGGACGAGGGTAGAGGTCGACTTGGCGTGGACCGGCGCTCCCTCGTGTGAGAGCGATGGCGCTTGCTCGAAGCGCTCGGCTCCGAAGAAGGTCTTGAACCAGAGCCGGAACATATAGAACGCGGTGATCCCCGCGGTGAGCAGGCCGACGAACCAGAGCAGCTTGCCCAGCGGGTTAGCGCTGATGAAGGTCTGGTAGAGGATCTCGTCCTTCGAGAAGAAGCCGGCGAAAGGGTAGATACCGGCGATGGCGAAGACGCCGGCGCTCATGGTCCAGAAGGTGGCGGGGATGTGCTTGCGCAGACCGCCCATCCGGCGCATGTCCTGTTCTCCATTCAGCGCGTGGATAACGGACCCAGCGGCGAGGAACAGCAGCGCCTTGAAGAAGGCGTGGGTGAGCAGGTGGAAGATGCCGGCCGTGTAGGCGCCGACACCGCAGGCCAGGAACATGTAGCCCAGCTGGGAGATGGTGGAGTAGGCGAGCACGCGCTTGATGTCGTGCTGCACAACGCCGATGATCGCGGCAAACAGAGCGGTGGCCGCGCCGATGATGGCGACCACGCCCAGAGCGTAAGGCGAGCGGTCGAACAGAGTGTGGCAGCGCGCGACCATGTAGACGCCCGCCGTTACCATTGTTGCCGCGTGGATGAGGGCCGACACCGGGGTAGGGCCTTCCATCGCGTCGGGCAGCCAGACGTACAGCGGGATCTGCGCGGACTTGCCGGTGGCGCCGACCACCAGCAGCAGCGCGATGGTGGTGAGGAAGCCTCCATGCCACTCGGGATGGGCGCTGATGGCCGCGAAGATGTCGGCGAAGTTGAGGCTGCCGAAGTGGACGATGAGCAGGAACATCGCGAGCAGGAAGCCGAAGTCGCCGATGCGGTTGACGATGAAGGCCTTCTTGCCGGCGTTGGCGGCCGAGTCCTTCCTGAAATAGAAGCCGATGAGCAGGTAGGAGGCGAGACCGACGCCCTCCCAGCCGACGAAGAGCAGAAGGAAGCTCGACGCGAGCACCAGCACCAGCATAAAGAACATAAAGAGGTTGAGGTAGGCGAAGAAGCGCCAGTAGCCCTCCTCATGCGCCATGTAGCCAACCGAGTAGATGTGGATCAGGAAGCCGACGCCGGTGACCACCGCCAGCATGATCAGCGTGAGGTGGTCGATGCTGAAGGCGAAGTTGACCTGGAAGCCGGTGATCGCGATCCAGGGCCTGCTGACCAGCGCGACCGAGGCAATGTCGCCCTTGAGCATGATGCTCCAGAGCCAGGCGACCAGAGCGGCGGGGATCGCGGTGCAGAGCAGGGCGATCCCGGTGACAGCGGCGCGGGGAAGCTTGCGGCCAAGGGTTCCGTTGAGCAGGAAGCCGGCGAAGGGAAGCAGCGGAATCAACCAGAGATAGGAATAGGGCATAGAGATCACGATTGCATCAGGTTGATCTGGTCCACGTTGAGTGTCTGCCGGGTGCGGAAGATGGCGATGATGATGGCCAGGCCGACAGCGGCCTCCGCGGCGGCGACGACCATGACGAAGAAGACGAAGATCTGTCCGCTCACCTGGTGCCACATGTGGGCGAAGGCGACGAAGGTGAGGTTGACGGCGTTGAGCATCAGCTCGATGGAGATGAAGATGGTGATGACGTTGCGCTTGATGAGGAAGGCGGCGACGCCGACCGAGAAGAGGATTGCAGCGAGAATGAGATAGTACGCGATGGGCACCATGGCGATGGCTCCTACTGTTCTTTCCGCGCGAGCACGACGGCGCCGAGGATGGCTACGAGGATGAGGACCGAGGTGACTTCAAAGGGGAGCAGCAGGCGTGTAAAGAGTACGGTGCTGATCTCCTGAATGTTGCTGCTGAGCGCTCCGACGTTGCTGAGGGGGCCGCCCAGGGCGGCGCCGCCGAGCGCCTTGCCTTCGGAGAGGAAGACGAAGCTGAGCAGGCAGAAGATGGCGGCGGCGCCGGGAACGCCGGCGATGTAGGCGATGCGGCTGCCCTTGGTGCGTTCCTCTTCCCCGGCGTTCAGCAGCATGATCACGAAGACGAACAGCACCATGATGGCGCCGGAGTAGACGATGACCTGGGCGGCGGCGAGGAACTCGGCGCCCAGCGACCAGTAGAGCACCGCGAGCGACATCATCACGACCACCAGCGATAGAGCGCTGTTGATGGGATGGCGCTGGAAGAGCAGGTTGAGCGCTCCCGCGACCGCGACCGCGCCGAATATGAGGAAGAGTGCCAGTTGCATGAGGTCCGTCGAGTCCTTAGAGATCAAAGCACTGAAAACATCGGAGGAAACCCAGCAGAAGATCTTGCGTTATCTGCCGATTGTAAAACAGCGGTGCAGCTGGTTCAGTTGGCGCTAGCCGCGCCGTGCCAGGCCTGACTAGCCGTGCAGGGCAAGCACCAGGCTGGTGACGATAATGTTGGCCATGGCCACGGGCAGAAGGAACTTCCAGCCGAAGCTCATGAGTTGGTCGTAGCGGAAACGGGGCAGCGTGGAGCGCACCCAGATGTAGAGGAAAAGGAAGGCGAAGATCTTGACCACGAACCAGAGGATGGGGAAGATCGCGTTGAAGAAGCCGCTATTGAGGATGCCGTCGAAGGTGTGACCGAAGGGGCTGGAGGCGCCGCCGAAGAAGAGCAGCGTCGCCACGCAGCTGACGGTGATCATGTTGGCGTACTCGGCCATGAAGAACATGGCGAACTTCATGGAGCTGTACTCGATGTGGTAGCCGGCGATCAGCTCCGACTCGGCCTCGGGCAGGTCGAAGGGGGAGCGGTTGGTCTCGGCGTAGGCGGACATCAGGTAGATGAAGAAGGCGATGATCTGAAAGCCGCCGAAGATGTTCCAGGAGAGCGCGCCGTGCGCGGTCTGACTATCGACGATCGTGCGCAGATTGAGCGAGCCGGCGCGGAGGACGACTCCGACCAGCGAAAGACCGAGCGCCAGCTCGTAGCTGATGACCTGCGAGGTCGCCCGCAGCGATCCAAGCAGGGCGTACTTGTTGTTCGACGACCAGCCGGAGAGCGCGATGCCGTAGACTCCGATCGAGGTAACGCCGAGGATCACCAGCAGACCGATGTTAACGTTGGCGACCTGGAAGAGGTCGACCCCATGAACGTGATGCACGGCGCCGAAGGGAACAACGGCGATCGAGATCAGGGCGCAGGTGAGCGCGATGACCGGGGCGGCGAGAAACAGCGGGCGCTCGACCAACAGCGGCGTCAGGTCCTCCTTGAGGAAGAGCTTGATGCCGTCGGCGAGCGGCTGCAGCAGGCCGAACGGTCCGACCCGGCTGGGGCCCCAGCGGTTCTGCATGCGGCCGATGACCTTGCGCTCCAGCAGCACGGTGTAGGCGACCGCGGTGAGGGTGATGCCCAGCACCACCGCGACCTTGAGGATCGTGAGCAGAAGGAAGATCTGAAACTCGGACAGGTGATTCATCAGTTCGGTCATTGTTTCCAGTCTGAAGCTCGGTGTTGTCTGTCGTGCTTTGGCGCGAACTACGCAGCGAACAAGTTCAAATTCAAGCAACAACTACAGGAACAAAGTGAAGAAACAAATTGATTAATCTGCAGCCGTGTGCGCGCTGCTTGCGGCGGCGCGCTGAGCCTCGTTCTGTTGCAGATCGTTGAGCATGGCGGAATAGCGGCCAAGCGTGCCAGAGGTGAACAGGCTATCGTGGGCGGGCAGCACCAGGTCGCGACGGGCGCTCTGGCCGGTGATTTGAACCAGACCAGACGGTGCGGCCGGCTCAAGGTGCTGGTCGTTGCCCGAAAGCAGTTGCAGCCGCAGTAGGCTATAGCCGGGGACGAGACGCTGAATCTCATCGAGAATGGCGAAGGGGTCGAACGGGCTGAGGCGCGGCTCCAGGTTGTTGGCGGTGAGCCAGACGGCGTGGCGGTCGGCCTCGCCGGAGTGCGCGCCGCGGGATTGACCCATGTCGGCCCGGAGCCCCTTGCCGAAGGGCACCAGCTTCGGAACCTCCGCGCCCATCTTGTCCGCGATCCGCACGATCATCTCGAAGTCGCTGCGCACACCGGCGCGATCGGCGGCCTTGGCCACCTGCTGCAGGTCGCCGTAGCTGTTGGTGACGGAGCCCGATTTTTCATACAGATTGGCCGCAGGAAGGATGACGTCCGCGAGCGCCGCAGTCTCCGTGAGGAACATCTCCTGCACCACGACGAAGGTGTCTTTGAGTGCGGCGGGATCGACGGCGTAGCGGGCAATGGGGTTCGCGCCCACGACGTAGAGAGCGGAGAGCTCGCCCTCGGCGGCAGCGTCGAAGATGCCCAGCATGTCGAGTCCGGGCGCAGCGGGTGCGGCATACTCGCTCGCGAGCGGGTGCTTCGCGCCGAAGGGAACGTAGCCCGGCAGCATGTCCGGCAGCAGACCCATATCGGCCGCACCGCGGGAGTTTACGTAGTCCGAGAGCAGAGCGAACTTCGCTCCCGGGATGGTGAGGCCGAACTCGATCAGCTTCTTCAGCTCCGCACCGCGCAGCTCCGAGCCGATGAGGATCAGCAGCTTCTCTTCAGCCTTGACGGCATCGCGGAACGCGCTGAGGGCGTTCGCGTCGGCGGCAGCCGAACTGGCTGCCGCGGCGTCACCAGCGAGGTAGTTGGCGAAGGCGCCGTAGCCGTAGGGAGCGAGCTGCAGGAAGGCCTTGGCCTGGCGGCGCAGCTTGATCGTCTCGGTGTTGGCCACGTACACGCGCGCCTTGTTCAGGCGAACGTCCGAGCGCAGATTCCAGGCGGTCAGCGGATTCTGGTTGGTCGGATCGCCACCCACCAGCAGCACCGCAGGGAAGCTGGCGGTGTCGTGCTGCGACGCGGTGCGTCCCTTCGTTCCCGAAAGTGCTTGCGCGAAGGTTACATAATCTGCGGTGCGGTGATGGTCAATATTGTTGGTGCCGATCACCGTGCGCGCAAACTTCTGCAGCAGGTAGGCCTCTTCGTTGGTCAGGCGATTGCCGCCGATGACGCCGATAGAGCTGCCGCCGCGGCTGTCGCGCAGCTCGCGCAGCCGTGAGCCGGCGTGCTCGAGCGCGACCTCCCAGCTCACGGGCTTCAGGGTGCCGTCCGCGTGGCGAACCAGCGGCTGGGTAATGCGCTCGCCGTGATTCGCGAAGTCGAATGCGTAACGGCCCTTGTTACAGAGGAAGTCGCCGTTGATGCCGGACTTGTCGCGGTTGTCCCCGCGCACGATCTCGCTGCCGTCAGAGGTCGAGCGCACGCCGAGCGTGGTCTTGCAGCCGTCGCCGCAGTGCGTACAGATGGTGGCGACGTGGTTCATCTCCCACGGGCGCGTCTTGTAACGATAGGTGCCGGAGGTGAGCGCGCCCACCGGGCAGGCATCGATGCACATGCCGCACTGCTCGCAGTCGACGTGGGCTAGCTGGTCGGGCGACATCTGCGCAGGAACGTTAGGCGCGATGATCGAGGAGCTGCCGCGGTTCTGGATGCCCAGCGCGAAGACGTCCATGCCCTCGCCGCACATACGCACGCAGCGGTAGCAGAGGATGCAGCGCGGGCGATCGAAGTAGACCACCGGCGACCACTTCTGCTCCTCGCGATGGTTCTTGGGCTCGGCGTAGAAGCTGTCCGCGGCGCCGTACTTGAAGGTCATGTCCTGCAGCTCGCACTCGCCGCCGGCGTCGCAGACCGGGCAGTCGAGCGGGTGGTTGCCCAGCAGCAGTTGCAGCGTCGCCTTGCGCGCCTGCGCGATCTCCGGCGTCTCCGTCTGCACCACCATGCCCTCGGTGACCGGCGTCGTGCAGGCGGTCTGCAGCTTGGGCATCTTCTCCACGCGCACCACGCACATGCGGCACGCAGCCTGCAGCGAAAGGCCCGGGTAGTAGCAGAAGGCGGGGATCTCGATGCCGGCGCTCTTGCAGGCATCGATCAGCAGCGTGCCCGCAGGCGCGGTGAGCTGCTTTCCATCGACAATGAAATTTACATCCGGCATCAGTGTGCTCCCACCAGGTCCTGCACGGTGATCAGGGGCGTGTCTACGCGCTTGCCCGCGATATATTCTTCAAACTCTTTGCGGAACTTCTTGACGAAGCCGAGCGTGGGCATCGCGGCCGCATCGCCCAGCGGGCAGAAGGTCCGGCCCAGCATGTTCTCGGCCAGGTACTGCACGTTGTCGATATCTTTATTGGCGCCGCCCCCGGCGTGCACGCGGGTCAGCGTCTTCTTGATCCAGTCGGTGCCCTCGCGGCAGGGAATGCACCAGCCGCAGCTCTCGTGCTGGTAGAAGTTGATGGTGCGCAGGGCGAACTCGACGATGGAGACGGTCTCGTCGAGCACCACAATTCCTCCCGAGCCGAGCATGGTGCCGGCCTTGCCCATCTGGTCGAAGTCGAGACCCACATCGATCTCATCGGCGGTGAGCACCGGGCAGGAGGAGCCGCCCGGCACGACGGCCTTCAGCTTCTTGCCGTCCTTCACCCCGCCGGCGACCTCGTAGATGGCCTTCTTCAGGTTGTAGCCCATGGGCAGCTCGTAGACTCCAGGCCGTTCCACATGTCCCGAGATGCCAAACAATCGAGTTCCGCCGTTGCGCTCCGAGCCGATCTTGGCATAGGCCTCGCCGCCCATCAGAAGAATGTGCGGCGCGCTGGCGATGGTCTCGGCGTTGTTGATCACGGTGGGTCCGCCATAGAGCCCGACCACGGCAGGGAAGGGAGGCTTGATGCGCGGAACGCCGCGCTTGCCCTCGAGAGACTCCATCAGCGCCGACTCTTCGCCCACCTCGTAGGCGCCCGCGCCGGACTGCGTGATGACGTCGAAGTCCAGGCCCGAGCCGAAGATGTTCTTGCCCAGGAAGCCCTTGGCGTAGGCGTCGGCGACCGCCTTCTCCATAATCTTCAGCAGGTAGCGGTACTCGCCGCGCAGATAGATGAAACCGGTCTTGGCGCCGATGGCGAGCCCGGCGATCATGGTGCCTTCAATGACCGCGTGCGGGTCCTCGAGGAAGATGACGTGGTCCTTGCAGGTGCCGGGCTCGGACTCGTCGCCGTTCACCAGGACATACTTCGGCTTCTCCGACTGCTTGGGCACGAACGACCACTTGAGGCCGGTAGGGAAGCCTGCGCCGCCACGGCCGCGCAGGCCGGAGGCCTTCATGGTGTCGATGATCCAGCCGGACATCTTCTCCGGACCTTCGGCGATGGCCTTCTGCACGGCCTTGTAGCCGTCGAGCTCGACGTACTTGTCGATGTCGGCCGCGCCCTGGCCGAAGCGGCGGGAGATCACCTTGACCTCATCGGGATGGGAGACGAGTGTGGGCATCTACTTCACGTCCTTTCCCTTGCCGTCGCGATAGATCTGGAGCAGGTTGTCGACCTTTGCCGGAGTGAGGTTGTCGTGGAAGTCGTAGTTGATCTGCATGGCAGGGGCCCAGCAGCAGGCGCCGATGCACTCGACCTCTTCGAGCGAGAAGACTCCATCCGGAGTCACACCCTTATGCCCGATGCCAAGCTGCTTCTTGCAGTGGTCGAGAATCTCGTAGCCGCCGCGCAGCATGCAGGAGATGTTGGTGCACACCTGCACGTTGTACTTGCCCGCTGGCTTGGTGCGAAGCATCGAATAGTAACTGAGCACGTTACGTACATCGAGCTCGAGCAGGTCCAGACGCTGGGCGATCTCCGCCACCACGGCGTCCGAGACATAGCCGACCTCGTCCTGCGCGTAGAGCAGCATCGGCACCAGCGCCGAGCGCTTGACCGGGTAGATGGTGGCCAGCTTATCGAAGCGGGCGGCCATCTCGGGAGAGAAGATGGTGTTGGCGACGGCGCTCATCGTTGGGACCCTTGGCGCGAGGATCGGGCTGACTCCTGCGCAGCGTTACGAGATGGGAAGAGAAACGAAACCGTGTTCACTGCATTAGCTCCCGCGTCAGCCGCTCGGCTGTGAAGTCCATGTCTTCGGTTACATCTCCCACGGTGACGGTCCCATCCTCGTTCAGGTGGAACGGCACCGTGCGGTCGTTCTCGTCGGTCATCTCGCTGGGGGTGAAGCGAAGCCAGCGGGTGCCGACGCGCAGCAGAATCAGATCACTGCTTACTTCAACGATGGCCTGGTGCGTACTGTTGAGCCCGTGCGCCGCACCGTAGGCCCGAATCTGCGAGGCGAACGAGGTCCACAGTTCCTGGTGGAGATTCGGGGGAACGCGTTCGTACTTCAAACCTTACCTCTGGGGCTGAAGCCCCGGAATTCCTGATCAATCTGGCGGTACGACTCAAGCCGTACCCTTAGCCAATCTCGCTTGCAAATAGGCGGCTATTGGTTACAAACTCGGTTTTGCAGCAGAAGTTACTAGCGATCGATCTCTCCCAGCACAATATCAATCGAGCCGATGACTGCGACTACATCGGCCAGCAGCTTGCCCTTGCACATGGTCTCGAGCGCCTGCAGCGTGGCGTACGACGGATTGCGCATGTGTACGCGGTAGGGCTTGGCGGTGCCGTCCGAGACCACGTAGTAGCCCATCTCGCCGCGCGGCGATTCGACGGCCTGGTAGACCTCGCCGGCGGGAACGCCAAAGCCTTCGGTGACGATCTTGAAGTGGTGGATCAGCGACTCCATCTGCGTCTTCATCTGCTCGCGATCGGGCAGAATGATCTTCGGTGCGTCGGCGGTGATGCGCCCCTGGGGCAGGCCGTCGAGCGCCTGCTGCGCGATCTTCACCGACTCGCGCATCTCCTCCATGCGAACCACGTAGCGCGCCCAGACGTCGCCGACCTGCGAGACCGGGACCTTGAAGTCGAACCTCTCGTAGCCGGAGTAGGGCATGTCGCGGCGCAGGTCCCAATCGATGCCGCTCGCGCGCAGCGGCGGTCCGGTGACGCCGAGCGCAATCGCGTCCTCGGGCGAGAGGTAGCCGACGCCCTGCAGGCGGCCGATCCAGATGGGGTTGCCCGTGAGCAGGCCCTCATACTCGGCGATCTTCGCCGGCATGGCGCTCAGGAAGTCCTGCACGTTTTTATAGAAGTCGAGCGGTGGCTCCAGGCTGACTCCGCCGATGCGGAAGTAGCTCGACATCATGCGCTGGCCGGAGACACTCTCGAAGATGCGCAGCAGCGTCTCGCGCTCGCGGAAGCAGTAGAGGAAGACAGTGAGCGCGCCGATGTCCATGGCGTGCGTGCCCAGCCAGACCAGGTGCGACTGGATGCGGGTCAGCTCGTTCATCAGCACGCGGATATACTGCGCGCGCTCCGGAATCTCGAGATCCAACAGCTTCTCCACCGCCAGGCAGTAGGCGAGGTTGTTGGTCATGGGGCAGAGATAGTCGATGCGGTCGGTAAGCGGAACCACCTGCTGGTAGAACTTCGCCTCGCAGGTCTTCTCGATGCCGGTGTGCAGGTAGCCGATGTCGGGCGCCAGCGAGACCACGGACTCGCCGTCGATCTCAAGCACCAGACGCAGCACGCCGTGCGTTGAAGGATGCTGCGGTCCCATGTTGAGGACCATGGTGTGATCGGCGGGGTTGGTGCCGTGCTTGCGCGCGTCGGCGAGCACATCATCAACGCCGGGAATCAACGGTTCGTGCGGAGCTACAGAAGGTGCTAGGGGAGACATTAGCGGTAGCCCTCCACGGGGTAGTCCTTGCGTAGGGGATGGCCCTCCCAGTCCTCGGGCATCATGATGCGGCGCAGGTTGGGATGGCCGCCGAAGTGCACGCCGAAGAGATCGAAGATCTCGCGCTCATAGAAGTTGGCGGAGGGCCAAATATGCACGATGCTGTCGATCGAGGCGTCCTCGCTCTCCAGCCGCACGACCAGGCGAACGCGCTCTTTAAGCCCGTGCGAGAGGATGTGATACGTGATCTGGAAGCGCGGCTCCGAGGGGTACCAGTCGACCGCGGTGACGTCCTCGAGGAAGTTATAACCGGCCTTCTGAACGGCCTGACAGGCGGCGAGGATGCTCTCGCGCGGAACCGTGAGAGTTAGCTCGGCGCGGTCGAACTTGGCATCGGTCGCAAGCTTCTCGAGCGCGATCACGGCCTTGTTCTCCGGCATCGCCCTAAAGACGGCGGAGGTGCCTAGTACGGCGGGCATTAGAGATCTCCCTTATCGTTCGACCACTCGAGGATGCCCTTCTTCCACACATAGAAGAGACCGACCGCGACGAAGCCGAGGTAGACGATCATCTCGTTGAAGCCGAACATCCTGGAGCCGGTGATCGAGGGCAGCTTGCGAAAGATCACAGCCCAGGGAAGCATGAACACCGCTTCCACATCGAACAGGATGAAGAGCATGGCGACCATGTAGAAACGCACGGAAAAACGCCCGCGCGCGTCGCCTACGGGATCCATGCCGCACTCATAGGCTCCGCCCTTGGTGCGCGAATTCTTATGCTTGCCGATGAAGAAAGACGCGCCCACCATCCCGCAGGCCAGCGCCAGCGCAACCAAGATCTGAAGTACGAGCGGAAGATAGTTCCAAACGTATGGATAAGTTTGCATGGACAGTTTTGAGACTAAGAGTGGCTTCGTCAAGTGTCAAGCATTGACGGGCGATTATCGGGTTGCCGATTGCACTCTCGTGCAGCGAGTGGAGAGCTGCCGTTGCTATCGCAGCAAGCTCAAGTAGGCGTTGAGGATGCGATCGCCAAAGAGCGCGGCGAAGAGTCCGCCCCCGGCGAGAAAGCTGCCGAAGGGCAGACGCGTCGCAGCACTCGCGCGGCCACGCACAAGTAACCCCACAGCGTAGACGCAGGCCGACATCACACCGGCGAAGAGCGCCAAAATGGCGGGCCCTAGGCCGAGGAAGGCGGCGATCATCGCCAGCAGCTTCACGTCGCCCAGTCCCATGCCTTCACGCTTGCGCAACGCCTTGTACGAGCCCCGGATCGCCAGCAGCAGCAGCGCGATGCCGCAGATCGCCGCCAACCGCCCCATGATCAGCGCCTCCGGCCCGGTGAGGAAGAGAGTGCCGCGATCCACCACGTTGCCGGGACTCGAGAGCTGGATGTGGTGCTGGCTGAGGTTGATCTGGTCCTCCGCCGGACCGAGAAACACCGCCTGGATACAGACCAGCAAAAAGCCGATGGCGATTCCCGCGATGGTAAAGGCGTCCGGCAGCAGCATGGTCTGCCAGTCCATCACCATCAGGCCAAGCAACAGGAAGCCGAGACAAAGAGTCGCGATGCAGGTGAGGACAGCGATCGCCAGATGCTCCGGCGTTTGGTTCGGTCCCGCAAGCGTCGCCTGGAGGTTGCTGGCGACGATCGCAAACCACGCTCCGGTCGCAAGCTCGACCAGCGGATAGCGAGCCGGAATCGACTGCCCACAGTCACGGCAGCGGCGGCGGAGCAGGATCCAGCTCAACAGCGGAATGTTGTCGTACCAGCGAATGGCGCTGCGGCACCTCGGGCAGCGCGAGCGTGGGTGAACGATGCTCTCCGCTTGTGGGAGGCGCGCGATGCAGACGTTCAGGAAGCTGCCGAAGAGCAGCCCCAGCAGGAACGCAGGCAACTCGAAGGCAATGGCAATCCGTGCGTGCATGCACCGAGTATAGAAGCCGCCCCGATGCCCGATGCCCGATGCCCCATGCCCGACGCCTGCCGCTGCCGCTATCCGGTGACGCTCAGCCGATCCGCCTAGAAGTCGACGTGCATGCGAACGCTGAACACCTCGACCGGGCCGCGGTCCTGGTTGTACCCCGGATGCTCGATGAACTGTGTGTCGAAGGCGTAGTAGACGCCGCGCCAGGCGTGGTAGTTGTAGTAGCCCTCGAGGATGTCCTCGCGCGCGTAGTTCAGATTGCCGTCGCCCAGCAGGAAGCCCAGCCCGCCAAGCTTCAAATACTCCTGGTGGTCGTGCTTGATGGCGTTGGTGACGAAGGCCAGCCCGATCTTGTCCAGCGGGCGCGGCGGCAGTCCCAAGAGACCGGAGCGCAGCGAGTAGTCGCCGCCGAACTCCACGGTCTGGTCGACCTCGGTGTAGGCGAAGGACTCATGCTGGCCCTCGTTCCAGCCGACGCGGAGGAAGCCGCGCAGATTCGGAGTAATCTCCTGTTCCGCGTTCAGGTTGAAGCCGTACTTGACCGCGCCGTACTTCTCAACAGCGATGATATCGGGCGTGGGCGTCTTGCCCTCAAGAAAGGCATTGACGGCGTCGCGATAGCGGCCCATGTGCGCATGGTTGACGTAACCGAGTACGCGAACGGCGGTGGCCCGATTGGCCTTGAACAGCGGCTTGCGCAGCTCGAACTCGCCGTTCTGCCCGCTGGCGCGGCGCAGGTTCCAGTCGAGGTCGATGCCGTTGGCCACGGTGGGCATCAGTCCCACGGCGTAGCGGACTGAGAAGAGCCGGTCATCATACTCGGCGGTGGCCGCGTAGGTGTAGCCGCGGGTGTCGGCGGCGTAGTCCCAGGCGCCGCTGTTGTCGATGGTCCAGTTCATGAACTGAAGATGCGAGTCGGAGCCGACGGAGTTGACGTCGAAGAGGTCGGGCAGCGTCATCTTGCCGAAGCGAAGCTCGATCCGTCGCTCGGGAACCGCAGTGGCGAGGTTGATGGGGCTGCGCTCGGAGGCGATCGTCTTGTTGCCGAGGCCGATCGTCTGGTGCAGCTGGACGCGTGCGACGTAAGGTACGTAGCTGAGATTGGGATTGCGGACGACGTCCAGATTGGTGGCGCCGGCCAGACCGAGAGCCTCGCTGAGGCCGCGTCCGCCGGTGGATTCGAGGTCGAACAGGAACTCGGTCCCGTTGCGGGGCGCGCGGCGAAGCTGGTAGCCGAGATAGAGGGTGCCCAGCAGCGAGGTCTTGTACTCGGCGCGGCCGATGAAGCTGTTGGGGCCTTCGTAGGGAGAGTGGAAGCCGGGATCGCCCTGGAAGATAATGTTGGTCTCACCGGCGATCAGGTATCGCGAGCTCTCCGGGTGGGGAAAGAGTGTCGCTGCGACGGACTCAGCCGCCGGTGCGTCCGGCAGGGCTGCGGGATCGCCGGCTGCGCCCGGCGCCGCAGGAAGACCGCGCTGCGCGAACAGGCACCTGCCGCAGGCCAGTTGAGGTCCGCACGCGGCCAGCGCCAGAAGCAATATCGCGGAGAGGTGTCGCCGGTCTTGAAATTGCTTCATGGGAGTCGATCTTCCGATGTTGATGTGAACGCAGCACAAAGATTCCATGGGCGCGGTGCCTTGGCGTGCGGGATTTTTTGGGGAAATGAGTCCGAAGCCTCAAGTGTAATATACCCCAGTAGGGTATTTGATCGAGGTGGTATGGAAAAGGTAGGCAAGGAACAGGCGAAGCTGCTCAACCGCGTGAAGCGCATCCGCGGCCAGATGGACGCCGTGGAGCGGACGCTCGAGGAAAATCGCAGCTGTTCGGACGTCCTGATGCTGCTGGCAGCAGTGCGGGGCGGAATCAACGGTCTGATGGCGGAGGTGCTCGAGGACCACATCCGGCTGCATCTGCTGCAGGATGGCCGGGTGCCGCTGACGCCGGACCTGGGCGAGGATCTCATCGACCTGGTGCGCTCGTATCTGAAGTGAGGTGAGCTGGTGTCGGCAAGAGGTTGCCGGAGGGGCGGCTGGCGTTTGACTTCGAAAAACGCCTCGGCGTAGTCTCGAGCTACACGGGAAAGGAGGATGATCCAGCCTATGAAAATTGATAGTAACTGTAGCAAAACGATACGTGAGGTGACTGAGGCTTAGAGCGTCCTCGCTCTAGTCCCAGCGGTCCTTAGTTCTCGACTGTGCGTTTGGCGCAGTCTCCGCAGCGGCCCATATACGAGTGTGGACGCCTCAAGTCAATCTCAACAGCTCACCGCCAGACGTGCCCGCATCGATCATCCGGTGCGGGCCGTTTGCTTTATAGCCGCGAGCCGTTTGCCTTCTACCGCGGCCCCCGCGGCAGGGATTTGCCGGGAAACGACGGGCTGATTGCCATCGCCCGGCGTACACGCCGTAGAATGGAACTCGATATGGAACCACTGGTTATTGCGGGCAAAGCATTTCAGTCGCGCCTCATCGTAGGCACAGGGAAGTACAAGGATGGAGCGCAGACCCAGGCCGCGGTCGAGGCCTCGGGCGCCGAGATGGTGACGGTTGCGGTGCGCCGGGTCAATCTCGACCGCTCGAAGGAGTCGCTGCTCGACTTCCTCGATCCGCAGCGCTACTTCCTGCTGCCCAACACCGCCGGCTGCTACACCGCTGACGAGGCGATCCGGGCAGCCATGCTGGCGCGCGAGGTGGGGCTCTCCGACTGGGTGAAGATCGAGGTGATCGGCGACCTGCCCACCCTGTACCCCGATGTTCAAGCGACGCTTGAGGCCACCCGGGTGCTGGTCAAGGAAGGCTTCACCGTACTGCCCTATACGTCGGATGACATAGTTTTTGCCCGGCGGCTGATCGACGCCGGAGCGGCCGCGGTGATGCCCCTGGGAGCTCCCATCGGCAGCGGCCTGGGGCTGCAGAACACGGCCAACCTGCGTATTCTGCGCGAGATGATCACCGAGGTTCCGCTGATCGTCGACGCCGGCGTGGGCACGGCCTCGGACGCGGCCGTGGCCATGGAGCTGGGCTTCGACGCCGTGCTGATGAATACCGCGATCGCCGCCGCCAACGACCCCATCCTGATGGCCGAGGCCATGCAGCACGCCGTGCTGGCTGGCAGACAGGCCTTCCTGGCGGGAAGGATGCCGCGCCGGTTGTATGCGACAGCCAGCTCGCCGCTCGAAGGCATCTCGCGGTAATTCCCAGGAATCAAATGTCTTAAGGCTGCCCGGCCAAGTCGCCGGTGCAGTACACTTCCGCCATGCGCGTCTTCGGTATCGATTGTGGCACGGAGTTCACCGGCTACGGTGTGGTTGAACTCGACGAGAGCGGCCGGCTGTCCCGGCTGGTGTATCGGGGCGCGGGCGCGATCAAGCTCAACAAGAAGGACAAGACGCCGCAGCGGCTGGCCCAGGTGTACTCCGAACTGGTGTCGCTGATCACCCTCTTTCAACCCGAGGCCGTGGCCATCGAGGAGGTCTTCTTCTCGGCCAATGCCAAGTCCGCGTTGAAGCTCGGCCAGGTGCGCGGCGTGGCCATGCTGGCAGCGGCGACATGCGGCATGCCGGTGGTGGAGTACGCTCCGCTGTCCATCAAGAGTGCCGTGGTGGGATACGGTCTGGCGGCCAAGGAGCAGGTCCAGTTCATGGTGACCCGGCTGCTCGAGCTCGGTCACACCCCCGAGTCGCCCGACGCCGCCGACGCGCTGGCCATCGCGATCTGCCACATCCAGACGGCGCAGACCATGGCGCTGCAGGGAGGCGCGCGATGAGGTGCGCTGCTGCCGCCGCGCTGCTGCCTGTCTGGGCGCTGAGCTGGGCGCTTACGGCTCCCGCTCAGGCCACCCAGCAGGTGGAGGCCGCGGGCATGGCGTCAGCCTCCTCCATCTCACCCTCCCCCTCAAGCCCCTCAGCCGCCGCGGACTCCCCGGCTCCCACAGCCCGCGTAGCGCGGGTCACGCTTCGGTTTGAGCAGCCGGGTGCTCTGGTCTCGCGGTACACGCTGGCAGTCGATGAGGACGGCAAAGGCAGTTATGCCGTAGACCAATCGCTGCAGCCGGCGGGGGCCGAGGGAGGCAGCTCCGTGACCTCCAGCCAGCATGTCGAACAGCGGATGGTCCTGACCCGTGCGACGACGGTCCGTATCTTCCAGTTGGCGCGCTCGCTCAATCGCTTCAACATCCCCTGCACCGCGCTGACCAAGGACGTCGCGAACATTGGAAAGAAAACGCTGAGCTACACCGGGCCGGGCGGCGATGGCTCCTGCGCGTATATGTACTCCGGCAACAAGAACATCATGGCGTTGACGGGTCTCTTGCAGGCGATCGCCAACACGCTCGATCTTGGGCGCAAGATGGAGTTCGATCATCGCTTCGATCGCCTGGGACTGGACGAGGACATGTCCACGCTGACGGCGGCGGTTGCCGAGGGCAGCGCGGCGGAGCTGGGTACGATATCGCGAACGCTGCGCTCGATTGCACAGGATGACGAGCTCCTGGAGCGTGTACGGGGACGGGCCGCGAGTCTTCTGCAACGCTTTCCGCCAGCCGAATAAAAGCGTCGGACGACTAAGGTCTGCCAAGTTCGAGCGCATTCGAGATAGCCAAGCGAACTCCCACTGCTGCGCGTATCATTGTAGCCGGAAGCGCGTCAAACCTTCGGTCCTCGGGTTCCTAGGATAGGCAGAGCAGAGAGGGGCGGCTATGAGCGTTCCCACAGTTGCGACAGGCCGGCGGCGGAATTTGTGCTGGAGCAGATGCAGCCGGGGCGTGCCCCTGATTGCCCTTCTGCTGCTGGCATCGCTGGCGATGGCGCGCGGCCAGAGCCCGCGTCCACCGCGCATGGCACGGTTGACCTACCTGGCCGGCCAGGTCAGTCTGTATGGGAGCGGCGCGAACCCTGCTGAATCCCAGGCGGAGCTCAATATGCCGATCCTCGAGGGAACTGTGCTCTCGACCGAAGGCGACGGCCAGGCAGAGGTGGAGTTTGAAGACGGCAGCCTTTTCCGGCTGACCCCGAACAGCGCGCTCAGCGTCGTCCGTCTCTCCGTCGACGAAAAGGGCAATCTACGGTCGAGGCTGGCCCTGCTGAGTGGCCTCGCGTATCTGGAGCTACGCAGCAGCCCGCGCTATCAGTACAGCGTCGATGCCCAGGGCGACGAGATCTCGCCGCTCGAAAACAGTACGATCCGCATCAGCCTCGACCAGCCTCCGGCGATCATCGCCGTGATGGCCGGCAAGGTCCATGTGGCCTCCCTCGCCGGTGACGAACAGGGCAGCCAGGCGGGCGCGCAGGTTGATGTCGCCGCCGGGCAGACGCTGCGCGGCGACCTCACCACGGGGCGGACAGCCACCGGCGGCTACCTGGTCCGGCCCGGGATCGACCCCGACTCCTGGGACCAATGGAACCAGGACCGCGATCAGGCCGCCGCAACCGAGGCCGCAAACCAGACCGCCGCGCGCAATGGATTCGCTGGCGATCAGGGATATGGCTGGTCCGATCTCGACGCCAACGGAAGCTGGTATGACCTTCCCGGGCAGGGCCCGGTCTGGCAGCCGGATGTCGCCGCCGGCTACGGAATGGCATTCGATCCCTACGGCTACGGCAACTGGGTCTGGACGCCTGGCTTCGGCTACGTCTGGGCCTCCGGCTACCCCTGGGGCTGGACGCCCTACCGCTGCGGCAGCTGGCAGTACTGGGACAGCTTCGGCTGGGGCTGGTGGCCGGGATCGTTCTGCGGTGCGTACGGTTTCGGCGGTTACGCCTTCCGCGTCAATCTCCACCACGTTCCCGCCATCTACCATGGGCCCCGCCGGCCAATTCCTGGACCAGTGCGCCCCCTGCACCCGGTGGTCCACGTCCATGCCAGCACTGTTCCTACATCGGGGCTGCGGCTGGTGCGTTCGCCCCGCACCATCGACGGTAAGCTCATCGAACCGCTACGCCCCATCGGCGGCGGTGTCCCCCAACGCGGCGGCAACCTACTGGGAGCGGCGCTGGTCCGAGACTTCCCCATAGACGGCACGACCCACCAGCCTGTGCTCGGCGTCCTTCCGAACCATCAAATACCGACAAAGTCCTTTGCGAGTCCCCCAGCCGCGCCCTGGCGGCCCGCCGCAGGAGCCTCGTCCGAGCTGCGTCCGGTGCTGCCAGGAACGCGGTCGGTCTATGTTCCGCCGCCAAACCGTCCGGGCGGCGTTGCTGGGGCCGCGCCCAACCCAGGCACGGCCGCTCCCTTGCTTCAACAACAGGTTCGACCACAGATCCAACCGCAGATTCGTCCGGAGATCCGCACGCAGCCGTCGGCTCCTATAGCCGCCCCGCCCCGCTACTCGCCGGCACCGGTCTATTCACCGCCGCCGGCGCCGCACTACTACTCTCCCCCACCGTCGGCCTACTCGCCCCCACCGGCGCCGCGCTACTCTCCGCCGCCAGCACCGCCCCCATCGGCTCCGCGAGCCGCGCCCGCGCCAGCCGCTGGGTCGCCGAGGGGAAGATAGCGACGGCGGACTGGTTTGTGACCTAGTCTTCTGAAGCTACTGGTTCAGCGCTCGCCAGCGCCCGATAGAGCTCCGCCAGTGGCTCCAGCGCGATAGCCTCGGCGCGTGCCTGCGCGGGAATGCTGCCCGGCCACGCCGAACCGATGCGATCCGCCGAAAATCCTGCCGCGCGCAGGTTGTTCTGCAGCGTCTTGCGCTTCTGCGCGAACAGCTGCTTCAGGAAGCCGTCGAAGCCCGCCGCATCCACTCCCAGCTCCCGAAACCGTGCCGCGAAGTGCAGCCGGAGCACCGTCGAGTAGACCTCCGGTGGCGGCGAAAAGGCCGAGGGCGGGAGCGTGAACAGGGAATCGACCTGCGCATGCATCTGGGTGGTCGCCGACAGCAGCCCATAGTCGCGGACCCCCGGCGCGGCCGAGAGCCGGTCCGCCACCTCGCGCTGCATCATCAGAACCGCTCGGGCCAGCAATCCCTCCCTGCTTGCGGCGAAGAGCTTCAGCAGAATATCCGACGTGATGTAGTAAGGCAGATTGCCGATAACGTCCGCAGTCTCGCCACTCGAAATGAGCGCGCCGAGGTCGGCGTCCAGAACGTCTCCCTGAACGATCTCCACCTGAGGCTGCTCGCGGAAGCGGAAGGTCAGCTCGGCCGCGAGCGCGTGGTCCAACTCGAGCGCGATCAGCCGCCGCGCGCGCGGCGCAAGCAGGTCCGTGATCGCGCCGTGGCCCGGACCGATCTCAATGACCGTCCGCTCGCTGATGTCGCCCAGAGCGGCTACGATGGCGTGACGGGCTCTGTCGTCCACCAGGAAGTTCTGTCCGAGTTTCGGCTTATGTTTCATGTGCGTCTGATCCTGTGTGGCGTCGCTTGCTCTAATCTGTTGCTGTGGCCGCTTCGCTTTCTGAGATATCTCTGGATATAGACTAACGGTTTGGTTCGACCCATTCGACCCATAGGATCCTGTCCATGCATATTGTGTTTGCAGCGTCGGAGTGCGCCCCCTGGGCGAAGACGGGTGGTCTGGCCGACGTGGTCAGCGGGTTGCCGAAGGCTCTGGTACAACTCGGCCATAAGGTCCAGGTATTTCTGCCCTACTATCGCCAGGTCGCCAAGGCCGTGCCCGACGCGGCGGTGGTGCTGCCCAGCGTCACCATCCCATTCCCCTTCTATAACCGCTTCGTTCGCATCCTGAACGGCGGCACCCTCGATGGCGTACAGCACTACTTCGTCGATTGCCCCGAGCTGTTCGACCGCGAAAGCCTCTACGCCACCCCCAGCGGCGACTACCCCGACAACGCCGAGCGCTTCGGCCTGTTGTCCCGCGCAGTCATCGAAGCGACCAAAATCCTCGGTGTGCCCGATGTCTTCCACGTGCACGACTGGCAGACGGCCATGCTGGCCGTGCTTCTGCGTTCCACCTACTTCTTCGATCCCGTGCTGCGCTCCGTCCCGGCCGTGCTCACCATCCACAACGCCGGCTATCAGGGCCTGTTTCCGCCGCTCACCATGGAGACGCTGCTGCTTCCCTGGGACCTGTTCACCATGGACAAGCTCGAGCACTACGACAAGGTGAACTTCCTCAAGGGCGGCATCGTCTACGCCGACGCGCTCACCACCGTCAGCCGCGGCTACGCCCAGGAGATCCAGACGCCGGAGTTCGGCAACGGCCTCGACGGCCTGCTGCGCCGCCGCAGCAAGGACCTGGTAGGCATTCTCAACGGCGTCGACTACGACGAGTGGGACCCCGCCCACGACCCCTACATCGCCGCCCACTACAGCGCCAACGACCTCTCCGGCAAAAAAGAGTGCCGCCGCGATTTGCTCCACGCCTTCGGCATGGGAGCGGTCGCCGATCACACCGCCGTCATCGGCGTGGTCTCCCGCTTCGCCACCCAGAAGGGCTTTGACTTCATCGTTGAGATCCTGGATCGCCTTGTCGAAGAGGACATGGTCCTGCTCATGCTCGGCAACGGCGAGGAGTTCTACGAGCGCCTGCTCACCGAGGCCGCCCGAAAGTATCCGCAGAAGGTCGTCGTCATGGTGAAGTACGACAACGTGATCGCGCACAAGATCGAGGCCGGCGCCGACATCTTCCTGATGCCATCCCGCTATGAGCCCGGCGGCCTGAACCAGATCTACAGTCTCCGCTACGGGACGATTCCCGTCGTCCGCGCCACCGGCGGCCTCGAGGACACCATCGACGAGCAGCCCGCCGGCGCAGGCAACGGCTTCAAGTTCCGCGGCTACGACTCCGCCGCTCTCCTCGATGCCATAAAGCGGGCGCTCGCCACCTTCGAGGATAAGCCGGTATGGACAGCCATGATGCGCCGCGCCATGGCCCAGGAGTTCAGCTGGCGCGGCCCAGCGCAGGAGTACGTCAAGGTCTACGAGAGCTCCATAAAGAACCGCAGTTGATCATATCTAACATATGATGAAATGTTGACATGAGGATTGCCGGCTCCATCACGTGTGCTGCTGAGGTCTTTCTGGCGATCTGTCTCCTCCACAGGGAAAGTCCGGAACGTGAGGACTTTACGGTGAAGGAGATCATGGAGCGGGTAGGGCGCGAAAATCTCCACGGCAGTCTGCGTCCTGGAACCCCGGTTCACGCATCCATCCACTGCGTTGCCAATCGCAGGCCGAATCCGCTGGCCCACAGCATGCTCTATGCCACCGGCAAGAGCACCAGACGGCTTCTGCGTCAGGGGATCAGATTCATCCTGAGAGAAATGCGAAGCATTGGCCGGAGCCGTCGGAGGTTCCGGAGGGGTATCGGCACCTTATCGAATATGCGAAGGTCGAATATGCTCGCGGCCAGGTGACCAGCGAACCCAAGCGCCATCCGCTGTTGCAACTGGTGGGTCTTGGCGCGGAGATATGGAAGGGCGTCGATGCGGACGAATACATCCGAGAGTTGCGTGAGGGCTGGGAGTGATTCGTGTCTTCTTCGATACCCACCTGTTCATCTACCTGATTGAAGGCACGGAACAGCAGAAGCAGCGTGCGATCGAACTCGTCGAGTCCATTGGCGAACGGGGATACGAGATCATCACCTCCTCGCTGACATTGGGAGAACTGCTCGTACGCCCGCTTGCGCAAAGGAACTTCGAACTGGCATCCCGCTATGAAGATCTGCTGCAGCCACCGGCAGTCACGCTGATTGATTTTGGCCGAGCTGCGGCGAGACGCCTCGCAGAGGTGCGCCAGGACAGGACGATCAAGGCTCCCGATGCCATACAGCTTGCCTGTGCAGGCCATGCGGGATGCGACCTCTTCATCACGAACGACGATCGGCTGACCAGCAAGATCGTCCCCGGCATCCATTTCATCGCTTCGTTTGAACGCGCCTTTCTTTGAGTGATGCGAATCGGGCTCAGGCCGCGCGCTTGCTCGAAGCATCCGGAATCAAAAGAATCAGAAATAATCCTTCTTCTGCGGCCAAAGGCCAGCAGTATCAAATTTGCGGCCACTGACCAGAAAGATGGTCTTGTGCTCGTAGGGCATCGAGTAGGTCGTCCCCATATGACCCACAACCTGCACCGATCGAAAGTACCGCTGCAGATGCTCCGGCGTGGAACCTTCAATCAGGATCATCGAGTCGAAGCTGTACCCTTGTGGCCCCCAAAGGTAGTAGTTGTTGTGGCCGGAGATGGCGACCGGCAGGCCACGGCCCAGGAAGTTGATTGCGCTGGCCTCCCCGTAGTTGTCGCACATAATGCCCGTGATCCGCCGCTGCTCAGAGGGCAGCGCGTTGTAGACGCGCGCCACCTGGTCGACCTCCTCCTGCCAGCCGAAGCGGTCCGCAAAAAACTGTGGTAGCGGGCCGCTCGATGAGGTCTCGGAGTTGGTGCTGATGGCATAAAGACCCGTCGTCTTCATGTAACTCACCCACTGCGCCGGAGGCATCAGCGGCAGCGCCAGCGGCAGAAGAAACACCGCTCCGGCAACCAGCACCGTCTCGAAGACAGGGAAGGCATAAACGCGGTCAGCGATCACCCGCCGCCGCCGGGCAAAGCTCCGCTCCCACGCGATGCCGCCCGCGGCAAAGAGAATCGGGTAGATCGGCGTGACGTAGTAGTCCTTGCCGTGCAGCGCCATCATGATCGCCAGAAAAAAGACAAAGGTGAGCCCCAGCCATCGGCCGTCGATATCCGCTGAGGGACGACCCTCCGGACCACCGCTCGAACGCCGCAGCAGATGCACCAGACCCGCCCCCCAGATCAACGCATTCAACGGACCCAGAAGGAGAATCTGCTGGAGCACGAAGGCTATCGGTCCCAGCTTGATCGACTTGTTGCCGAGCTGGCCGTTGCGCAGGAACTCGAGCGTCGGCCAATGATTGTGAACCTGCCACAGCAAATTCGGCAGCGTGATCACCAGCATCAGCGCGATCCCCGCCGTCGCCCACCGGCTCCACAGCAGACGCCGCTGCGGCGTAACCAACAACGCCAGCAGCAACGCCACCAGGAAGAAGGTCATCGATGGCTTGTTCAGCAGCCCCACCCCGGCCGAGGCGCCGAACAGCAGCCAGAGCCGCTCCGACCCTCCGCGGAGGATCCCGGGGTTGTCTTTCTGTATCTCGGAATTGCTTTTCTCTGTCCCGGGGTTGTTTTTCTGTATCCAGACCAGCGCCAGCGGGCAGAGCATCCAGAACAGCGACTCGAACGAGTTCATGGAAAGAAAGCTGTCGATGCCAAGGTAATACGGCGCGACCAGCACACCAAGCATCGCCAGCCCCTGTGCCGGCCGCCGCCCACCCAGCGACCACGCCAGCAGCCCAGTCAAAAAGACCCGGGCCGCGCCAGCCAGCGCCGAAAGCAGCCTCAGCCCAGCCGGCGAGCGCCCGAAGAGCAGCTCCGACAACCGCGCCTGCACCGCGACCACCGGCCCGTGGTCCACATATCCCCACGCCAGATGCCGGCCGCACACGATGTAGTACATCTCGTCGCGAAAGTAGCCATAGCCGATATGCGCCTCCCACAGATTCGCGGCAACGTGCACGGCCAGCTTGATCGCAGCGAACAAAAACGCCAACTGCAGCGCAGCCCGTAGCGCAGGGTCGGCGGGACGATCAACGGTTGTGCGGGCGAGAGGCTGTGTGCTGAGCATGGATAGAAACCCGGGTGTTCGCAAGGTGTGGTTCATGATGCCATACGAGCGGATCAAGTGCGCGGTTCCCCAGAGGGCGGAAAACGTGGGGCAGTCTGTCCGGATATCTCCGTATATCCAGGATTTAAATACTGTATGTTTGGTATCGGATCTTGAGGAAGATTTCGATGGCCTTGGGAAGAAGTGAACTGGTCCGCAAAGTTGCGGAACGGGACTACGTCGATCCAGCGATGCCGAATGGCGAAGAGGTTCGCATCCGCGTGGGGCGATCTTGAGAAGACTTTGATGCGCGAAGGCTTCCCAGCCCGCCATATCAACCAGATATGCAGCGCACTGGAGTCCGATAAGTTCTCGGGTACGAGGCTCGAACTGCGCGGCGGGAAGGGCAAGCCCCGGAAGGTAGATACGATCTACGAGTTCAGCGTACGGGAGCGTACTCCGCAACCTGGGTCACTCCACCCCGCAGGTGATCCCCTTCTGGAACTGATGGGGGTGCTCAAAGGCGTCATCCGCGAGGGCGCAGATGCGTTCGTCCGGGAGATGCGAAGAGATAAGGCGGTCAGCGAATGACACGCATCTTTTGGGACACCATGCTCTTCATCTATCTCTTCCAGGCGGACGCTCAGTTCGGCGATCGTGTCGCCTATCTGCGGCGCCGTTCACAGGAACGCGGTGACGAAATCTGTACCAGCGCGCTTGCCTTGGGAGAGATCCTGGCCGGGGTGCTCCGGGATAAGTCGTCCGCCGAAGCAGCACGGGTGCGTGCCGGGATACAGAGCGCGGGAGTCAGGATACTGCCCTTCGACGCCTCCGCAGCCGATACCTTTGGACGCATCCGTGTGAAGCATCGAACCTCGGCCGCCGACTCGATTCATCTTGCCTGTGCCGCCGCGGCGGGCATCGACCTGTTTCTCACCGGCGACAAGAACCTCACCAAGTTACACATTCCCGGCATCAAGTTTATCGACGGATTGGATACGGGCCTGCTCTGATACCTGTCTGATACTTAGCTGATGATGTGGAGAGCCGGGGATGGGGCAGCTCCACCGTCCCCGGCGAAGTGCCTGCAAATCTTCTCCGCGGTCGCCGTGCTCACCACCGCCGTCAGCGCGTCGCGGTTGGCCTGGCGGATGCCGCGGACGCTCCCGAAGTGTTCGATCAGCCGCTGCTTGGTGCGCGGCCCCACTCCGGGGATGGCGTCCAGCTCGTTCTCGCGGTCGCGCATCTGCCGGCGCTTGCGGTGGTAGGTGACGGCGAAGCGGTGGCTCTCATCGCGAATCTGCTGCACTAAATGCAGCACCGGAGAGCGGCGATCCAGCACCACCGGATCGTCCTCCTGCCCGTACACGTAGATGATCTCCTCCTTCTTCGCGATCGACGCCAGCGGCTGCAGCGTCACACCGATCTCCTCCAGCGCCGCGTACGCCGCATGCAGCTGGCCCAGACCGCCGTCGATCAGGATCAGCGACGGAAACGGCTTCTTCTCCTCCAGCAGCCGCTTGTAGCGCCGATGGATGATCTCGCGCATGCTGGCAAAGTCGTCCACGCCGCTCACCGTACGCACCTGGAACTTGCGATACTCCGACTTCTTCATCCCGCCGTCCTCCCACACCACCATCGAGGCGACCGTCTCCGCCCCCTGGATGTGCGAGATGTCGAAGCACTCGATGCGGCGCGGCGGCTCCTCCAGCGTCAGCGCCTCCTGCAGCGCCTCCTGGATCGCCTTCTGGTTGGGCTGCAGCACCCGGAAGCGCTGGTCGTACGACTGCCGCGCGTTTTGGCACACCAGGTCGACCAGCGAGCGCTTGTCGCCGCGCTGCGGAACCGCCAGCTCCACCTTGTGGTGGGTGCGCTCCGCCAGCAGCTCGGCCAGCACCGCCCGGTCAGGGAAGTCCACCGGCACCAGGATCGACCGTGGAACGTAGCTCTGATCCAGGTACAGCTGCTTCAGCAGTGCGGAGAAGAACGCCGAAGGACTGAACGGCGCCTGCGCTCCCGCCTCGGCCGGCGCAGCGCAAGCGTCGTCTTTGGCCAACTCCCGCACCTCATCGGTGTCGTTCAACGACTCGCCGCTCAGCCCCGTCAGATCCGGCAGATCCTCCCAGAAGAAGTCTCTCCGGTCGACGATCTTGCCCCCCCGCATATGGAACAGGTTCACCGCCAGCATGTCGTTCTCGAAGTGAAAGCCGAAGACGTCTGCGTCCTCGTTATCGGCCGTGGCGATCCTCTGCTTGTCCTGCATCTGGTGCAGCGTGACGATCTGGTCGCGCAGCCGCGCCGCCAGCTCGAACTGTTCGTTCTCCGCCGCCGCCGCCATACGCCCCGTCAGCGACTGCTCCAGCTCGTTCGGCCGGCCCTCGAGAAACAGCTGCACGTCGCGGATCGTCTGCTTGTAGATCTCCGGCGTCGTCAGGCCCTCCACGCACGGCCCCAGGCAGCGCTTGATGTAGTACTGCAGGCAGGCACGCGGATGATAGCGCGACAGATCCACCTTGCAGCTCGGAATCAGAAAGCTGCGATGGATCAAATCCACCAGCCGGTAGGCGAGATTGCCGGGAAAGTACGGCCCAAAGTAAGCGCTGCCGTCCTTGCGCAGCCGCCGCGTGACAAACACCTTGGGATAGCGGTCGTGCAGCGTAAGCTTGATGTACGGGTAGGTCTTGTCGTCGCGCAGCAGGATGTTGAAGCGCGGCTTGCGCTGCTTGATCAGGTTGTTCTCAAGCGCCAGCGCCTCGCGCTCATTGTCCACCGTGATGTACTCGACATCGACCGCCTCGCGCATCAGCGATCCGGTCTTGGCGTTGGCCTGGCTCGCCTCGAGGAAGTACGACCGCACCCGCGCGCGCAGGTTCTTCGCCTTGCCGACGTAGATCACCACGCCTTCGGCATTCTTGTACAGATAGCACCCGGGCAAAGTGGGCAGGGTGCGAATTTTTTCCAGAAGATCCATGGCCGAGCTACATCCAACCTACATCCAACTCAAGTGTAGATCGTCAGTGTAGTCCGTCAGTCGAGTCCGTTCGATTCGCGCCCGAGGCTGCGGGGCGTTGCTGCACCTGCCGTCAGTGCCTGAGACGGGAACCCTCGCAGCAGTTTTTACAGCAACAAAAGGATGTTATTCCTCGGCAACCCGAAACCGGCTCGCTCGCACCGGGAAGAATTTGACGCCTCGGCCGGGCAGAAATTGCATTCGCAGCTGACCCAGCACGGAACCGTAAAGTCTGCATTTTGAGGCTATCTTTTTCATGAGAAAAGACTTACAACTTCTACTTCGATTTTGGTTCGGTACTTGCTATGACCCTCTTGGCAATACCCAACAACGGGAGACAACGATGAACACATGCACCCATCTTGAAGGCAGAACGGTATCGCTTTGGCTTGGCCCTCTCACCGGTCTGACCGCGCTCCTGCTCACCGCGTCGGTTGGCTTGACCACCGGCTGCGCGTCCAAGAACTACGTCCGTTCGCAAACCACTCCGCTGATCCAGCAGACCAACGATCTGGACGCCAAGACCGCCAGCGACCACCGCAACATCGTCGACACCGACGAGCGCGCCCAGAAGGGGATTGCCGGCGCCCAGGGCGCCGCCGATACCGCCGGGCAGCACGCCGACGCCGCCGGGCAGGCGGCCACCACCGCCGGCCAGAGCGCCCATGAGGCCTACAACCGCGTCGATACCCTGGCCGGAGTCATCGCCAACCTCGACAACTACAAGCCGGTCGCCGACGTCACCGTCAACTTCGGCTTCGACAAGGCAGTGCTGACGGCAGCCGATCGCAAGCAGCTCGACGACTTCGCCGCCTCACTCTCCTCCACCCGGGGTTACGTGCTCGAGGTGACCGGCGGAACCGACAGCACCGGCGACGCGCAATACAACTACCAGCTCAGCCAGCGGCGTGCCGATGCGGTCGTAAATTATCTTGCAACCAAATACAACGTTCCACCCCACAAGTTCTATCTGATTGGTATCGGTAAAGATCAGCAGGTTGCGACCGACAAGACTCCTGCAGGCCGAGCAAAGAATCGGCGGGTCGAAGTAAAGCTCATGACCAATATGGGCAATGCCTCGCAGCCCGCACCCAGTCCGAGCGGCCAATAGACCGGTCGTCCCTAAGCTGCATCACCCAACCTCGCCACACTACCGCACCACCACCTCCGCTTGTCCAGGCGCATTGCGGTTAAGATGCGCTCTCTCCACCCCAGCGACGGGACCTCCCAAAGGGTCCCGTCCGCCTCTTTAAGCGCCAGAGATCAGGCGGCCAGACGCGCTCGGCTGCGGCCGGCTACCGACGCATGCGCCGATAGACCACCCCCATCAGCACGGACGCCAGCACCACCCACGCAAACTGATACCAGTAGAAAAAAGGAAATCCCCACAGCGCGGGCGTGCTGCGAGCGTAGAGTGCCGGGAAGCAGAGTCCCAAATAGGGAAGGAGCAGCAGCAACAACCACCCGCGGGAGCGATCCTTTTGCTTGGTCTCGTTGGCCTTGGGGAGATGCGTCGGTGGGGATATCGGTGTGGGCATCGGTCTGGAATGAAGCATACTGCACCCCCCCCTCCCGGCGAAACCGAGGGCACCGAAGGAGTCAATCTGAGGCGAGTGGAGTCAAAGCCGGAAGGAGTAAAGTCAAAGCATGGCAGAGTCGATCCTCCCCAAGCAGTCGCCGTCTCCGGCGTACCCCATCCCTCCTGCCCAAGCTGCCGCTGCCGCCCAGTTCGCGCGTGCGGTCGAGATCATGGCACGATTGCGCGCCCCCGACGGCTGCCCCTGGGATCGCGAGCAGACCTTCGACAGCATCAAGCGCCACACCCTCGAAGAGACCTACGAGGTCTTCGACGCCATCGAGCGCCGGGCCTGGCCCGACCTCAAGGACGAGCTCGGCGACCTTCTCCTGCAGGTGCTCTTCTACACCCAGATGGCGGCCGAGGCCAACCACTTCGACATCGCCGACGTCGTCGAAAACCTGAACGCCAAGCTCATCCGCCGGCACCCCCACATCTTCGGCGACGCCGTGGCCACCGATTCCGGCACCGTGCTGCGCAACTGGGAGCAGATCAAGCGCGAGGAAAAGATCCGGCGCGCTGCGCAGGATGGAGAGGGCGATAAAACGACCAAGCCTCGCGTCTCCCTGCTCGACGACGTCCCGCGCTCCATGCCGGCGATCCTAGAGGCATCGAAACTCGGCTCGAAGGCGGCCAAGGTGGGCTTCGACTGGCCCGACCCAGACGGCCGCGCCGCTGGCCTCTTCGACAAGCTCCAGGAGGAGATCGCCGAGCTGCACGCGGAGGTGAACCCGGCCGATCCGGACCACGCAGGCACGAACAGCGCCGCCATCGAAGCCGAGCTCGGCGACCTGTTGTTTACCGCCGTCAATCTCGCCCGCCATCTGAAGGTCGATCCCGAGTCTGCGCTGCGCGCCACCAACGCTAAGTTCCGCCGCCGTTTTGGCGCTATGGAAACCACGGCCGCTGGTGCCGATAACGCCGCTGGTGCCCGTAATCTGGAGCAGTTGGCTCCAGCGGAGCTCGAAGCTCTCTGGGCCGGTGCGAAACGGGAGGAAGGCTCATAAACTCGTCGATGGCAACTCCGACTCCGCGCGCAGACATCACCATCGCCCCCTGCACCACGCTCGACCAGTTTCAGCGCTGCGTCGATCTGCAGGGCGCCGTCTGGGGCTACGAGAGCGGCGATATCGTCCCCCGCCGCCTCTTCCTGCTCGCAGAGAAGATCGGCGGACAGGTCATCGGCGCCTTCGATCGCACCCATGGCGACCTGATGATCGGCTTCGCCATGGCCCTGCCCGGCTATCGCGACGGCAGTCCCTATCTGCACTCGCACATGCTCGCCGTTCTGCCGGAGTACCGCAACGCCGGCCTGGGACGCAGGCTGAAGCTGGCCCAGCGCGACGACGCCCTCGCCCGCGGTATCGATCGCATGGAGTGGACCTTCGATCCGCTCGAGATCAAGAACGCCTACCTGAATATCACCAGGCTTGGTGCAATCTCCAGGAGATACGAGCCCGATTTCTACGGTCCATCCTCGTCGCCGTTGCAGGCTGGCCTGCCGACAGATAGGCTATATGCGGAGTGGTGGCTGCGCTCTCCCCGTGTCGAGGCCGTCCTGCGCGGAGAACCGGAAGCACCCATCGCTCTCGAACGGATCGAAGTACCGCAGCAGATCGCTGACTGGAAACGGGATCCCAAGTTCGCTCAACAAGCTGCGGCCCTGCAGTTGCAGGTTCGCGGTGCATTCCAGGCCGCGTTCACCCGCGGTCTCTGTGTACTGGGCTTCACGCGGGATCCGCAGGGCAATGGCATATATCTTCTCGGTCGCGGGGCAGGGAACCAATGACTCCACGCCTGGAAGGGACACCGAGTCGATTTCCATTAGGCAGTAAGTAAAATCAATACAAGTTAAATTGGCATAAATAAAAACGAGATTCTCCCGCACTTCGACCGTTTCAACGGCAGCAAGAGAACCGCAGCAACCGAACTTTTTTCAGGGGCCTTCCATGACCAAGCCAATGCAGATCGATGCCATCCACCTGCGCGAGATTCATCTGCCGCTCGCCCATCCCTTTGAGACCAGCTTTGGAGTGACCACGGCGCGGCGCATCCTCCTGCTCGAGGTCGAAGCCGATGGCCTGACCGGCTGGGGCGAGTGCGTCGCCGGCGAACACCCCTTCTTCAGCGAAGAGACCGTCGACACCGCCTGGCTCTGCATCGAATCCGAGCTCGCCCCCAAGCTGCTCGAGGGAGAGGTCCTCTACGGCGGTAGCTGTCCCAAGATCTTCCACCAGGTCCGTGGCAATCGCATGGCCAAGGCCGCGCTCGAGAACGCTGTCTGGGACCTCGAAGCCCAGATGGAAGGGGTCTCGCTGGCCAGCCTGCTCGGCGGCACGCGCGAGCGCATCCCCTGCGGCGTCTCCATCGGCATCCAATCCTCGCCCGAGCGGCTGATGGACAAGATCGCCGAAGAGCTGGCCGCCGGCTACCAGCGCATCAAACTGAAGTGCAAGCCGGAGTGGGACACCGCGATCTTCGAAGCGGTCCGCAACCGCTGGCCCGACATCCTCCTCAGCTGCGACGCCAACTCCGCCTACCGCATGCGCGACATCGATCGTCTCGCTGACTGGGACCGCTTCCACCTGCTGATGATCGAACAGCCGCTCTGGTACGACGACTTCTACTTCCACTCCATGCTGCAGAAGCGGCTCGAAACCCCGATCTGCCTGGACGAATCGATTCGCAACCGGCGCGACGCTCTGGCAGCCATCGACATGGAGTCCTGCCGCATCATCAACATCAAGGTCGGACGCGTCGGCGGCTTCAGCGAGGCCATCGCCGTGCACAACGCCGCCACCGAGCGCGGCATTCCTGTCTGGTGCGGCGGCATGCTCGAGACCGGCATCGGCCGCTCGCACAACATCGCGCTCTCCTCGCTGCCCAACTTCTCGCTCCCCGGCGACGTCTCCGCCTCCGGCCGCTACTGGCACCAGGACATCATCGAGCCCGCAGTCACCGTAAGCCCCCAGGGCGAGATCACCGTGCCGGACATCCCCGGTAGAGGCTTCGAGGTGCAACGCGACCGCGTCGAAACTCTCACCGTCCGCAAGACCACACTCAAGCCCCGTGCCCGCGTCATGGCCTGAGTCTTAAGCCCCTACCCTACACCTGTCATCCTTCCCCGCAGCGGGAGGATCTGCTGCGCGCCTTTGTCCTTGCCTCTGTCTGTTCTCTTTAAATCAAACGCTGTCATCCTGAAGCGGAGCGCAGCGGAGTCGAAGGAGGGCAATCGCACTCATAGCTGAGAATCTGCAGCGAACCTCAGACTCACCACCCTAGTTGCGCGGCAGCGGCGTACTCAGCAACTGGTGAATGGCATCCGTGTAGCTCATCGGTCCCGGCAGCGCCTGAAAGCAGGAGACCTCTCCCTCCGCATTCACCTTCAGCGTCTTCACCATGAGCGCCTTCACCGTTACCTGCTCATGGAACTGGGTCATGTTCCATCGCGGCCCGCTGGCGTCGGTCTGCTCCAGATCGACCTTCCCCCCGGGATAGATATGCGCCAGCATCCCCCAGCCCCAGTTGATGCTCTGAAAGATATCGCCCTCGATGCGCACGATCTCTCCGGTCTTGGCGTCAATCCACATCCGGCCCCGCAACCCGAGCAGTCCCTCGCTGTAGAGCGAAGGCGGGTTGAACTTCGGATTGGGAGTGAAGTCTATGACCACCTGCGGATCCGGGCTCTTCGGAGTCTGAGGCTGGCCCGACGCGTAGGTATAGATCATGGCGTCCGGCATCAACTTGATCAGATCGATGGCGATCTTCTTGCCCGCCGCCTGCGTCTTGACGTGCTTGGAGAAATCTCCCGGATGCCCGAGCAGATTGTTCAAGCGATCCCGCTCGTTCTGATCCTCCTCCGCGGTCAACGGGCGATTATCCCGCATGATCAGGCGAGCCACCGTTCCATCCTTGGTCTCGATTACATCGCGCAACTCGTCGCCCTTGGCATCGATCAGACGCTCGTGGTAGCGAAGGTAAGATCCTGGATGCACAATGATCTCGATCTCCTTCGCCGCCGCATCGATCACCCAGTTCTTCGCCGGGATCGCCAGCAACCCCTTATCCTGGTTCGTGTCTGCCGGTGAGAGGAGCGCCGCGGCAGGCAGCGCGCTGCCGAGCAAAATGAGCCCCAACGCTAGCTCCAGGCAGGATTGTCGCCCTCTCGTTCCTGCTTTTCCTGCTCCTTGCTGCAAGTCCCTTACCTCGTTTTTTCGCTGAGAGGCCTTCGCTGCGCGCGTCCCCTAGACCCCATTGTATTGATGAGACGTTACAGCCTCAAACAAGGTTTCCCGTTTGCCTCCGGGCACCGGCTTGGGTATAGTTCGGGCAAGTGGCCAGGAGCACACGCCGCACACAGGGAGACGATAACGCATGAAGCAAGTGGAGGATTCAACGGTGATCGGAAAGTCCGTTACGATTCGAGGAGAGCTCTCCGCCAGTGAAGATCTCTACCTCGACGGAGAAATCCAGGGCACCATCGCCATCTCCGGAAACCGCCTGACGGTTGGTCCAAACGCCCGCGTAAGGGCCGACATTCAGGTGCGTGACGTCATCGTGTTTGGCCACATCGAGGGCAATGTCCGCGCCTCTGGGCGGGTCGACCTGCGTCAGTCCGCGGTGCTGCACGGAGATATCACGGCCAGCCGGCTTTCGATCGAAGAGTTGGCGTCGATCAAGGGAAGAATCGAGATCACCGGTGCCGCTCCTGTCGCCCCCGCGGTGAAACACGAAACCGCTGCGGCTCCGCTTCCCCAAACGGCACCGGCAGCGACCTTATTCAGCGGACAAAAGGCCTAAATCGGCCTCGGGTGGAGAAAAATAGAGGAATGCGTAGCCCCTTCAGTAGCAGTCGTACGCCGAGCCAGCATGGACACGGAGACCGTGAGTCTCGACACTCCAGCGGTTGGCAGCATCTGCAGAAATTTCTTACCTCCAACGAGGGCCTTCGCATCCTGGACATAGGTCCCACGTCGGCGGTCAACATCAACTACGTCACCAGCCTCGGCCACAGTATCTATATGGCCAATCTGGTGGATGAGGCGGCCAAGCCCGAATGGAAACTGGCCGCAGAAGATGACGATAGCCCACAATTCGACGCCGCGAAGTTCATCGACACCAACCTGAACTTCCAGGACCGCAAGTTCGATGTCGTCACCTTTTGGGACACCGCCGACTACCTGCCTTCTCAATTGCTGCAGCCGGTCTTGGCGCGAATCTATGACGCCATGAAGCCGGGAGGCCTGATGCTCACCTTCTTTCACGCCAAGGCCATTGGTGCGGAGATCCGGTTCTCGCGCTATCACCTCACGCCCACCAACGCCGTGGAGATCCAGCGAATCGGCAACCATCCTCTCTTGAATACCTACAGCAATCGCCAAATCGAGCAGTTGTTGCAGGCCTTCAGCGGTTATAAGTTCTTCCTGGCGAAGGACAACTTGAGCGAAGTGATCGCTACTCGCTAAATCGCCGGCCTCGATCGACGGCTGGAGAGAGTAAACCTAAAAGCAGACACAAAAAGCGCGAGGCCCTCTTAGATGGGGACCTCGCGCTTTTCAGCTCCAGAACCTGCTTCGGGAATCTACCTTGGGTTTTTGCTTACTTGCCGGTTTGTTTCCTGCGCTCGGCCCAACGCTTCTTCATGGCATCAGCGATGCGCTTGCGGCCCTCCGGGCTCAGCTTGCGCTTGCGCGCAACTGGCGCCGCCGGAGTTGCCTTCCCCGTCGCCGAGTTCTTGCTTCCCTTGGGGCGGCCGCGGCCAGCACGCACGGTGGCTGAACCTCCCGCCAACAATGCCCGCGCTTGCTGCAGCTTGGCGATCTGCCCATCAATCTCTGCGATAATGCGACTTACTTCCACTTGATGCCTCCGAATTTACCCTCGTATTTGCTCGAGACCCAGGGCTACACAAAAGTTACTTCACTCCAAACCATACAGAACCGCGTCCTAAGTTGCAAACCTATTGCGCCCCGGTAAATCGCCTAAGTCCTACTTTTTGCTCCCGGAAGTTAGTTGCTTGGAATCGGGAGTTACTGCAGAACGATTTTTCTCACTCGCATCATCAGGTCGATCCTGCTCTGGACCACGCTGTTCCATGCTGGGAATGTGAATAGCGCTGCCCAGTCGTTGATGGCTGTTCGCCTCCGCGATCGACTGCCGCAGATCTCGCATCGTCCCTTCCCGATCTCGCGCAAACTCATCTGCCAAGCGGTGGAGCGCATAGGTAATGATGTCACAGTGGTGAAGCTCCGGCATGTCCTGCGTCTTGCGCAGATTCAGCCATAGCCGATGCACCAACTGCACGTCGTGAGGCTGGATGGTGGGAGTGTGCGGGCCGATGTAAAAGCTCTGCGCCTCCCCATCCGGACTCACCACATAAAAGGTGAATTGCCGCTTTGGCTCCGGCAACTGCTCCCATGCCTGCCCCGTGTGGTAGGCCTGCTCCTGCGCAGAAAGCTTCGTCGATAGTCCACAAACAACAGCCGACGCTTCCAGTGCGTTAGCGGTTTTTACCAGCGCGGCGAAGATATCTCCTGCCGGTACAACTAATAAGGAGATATGTTTGCCAAAGCTCTCCGCCAGCGATACCGCCTTCGTAAACAGCATCTGTTCATGGTCGCTGAAGAGTTGATCGTCGGCGCTCACATACTCCGGGCCACCCATGCCCATCATCCGCGCAGCCAATACCACTAGGTCCTGCTCATCGGTATTAATCCGGGAAAGCGCCCACTTCAAGGGGAATGGATTCGCCGGATCACGCATAGTTACAATCACCGCGCCAGGACGGATACCCAGTGCCGCAGCCCGGATATCGTCACTGTGCTCCAGTTGAAAATGCTCCTTCATCTGGCGCGCCGTCATATCGTGACGACGCTTGTTGTCACGCTCCGAGAGAGAAAAGATGGCAAAGAATGCAGCCGCGAAAAGCACGCCGCTGACCGTTGCCACCGACTTGGTGAATAGATTGACGATTGCTGTGGTGAGTAGAACCAGAAATACCGAAAGTAACCCGAAGGGAATCTCAGTCCGTCCGATCTTGATATTGACCGGAACCTTCCAGCCGCGCTCGCCCTTATACTTCCAGCGCAGCACCAGCATCGCCAGACTATTAAAGGTGAAGCTCCAGATCACGCCGAACGCATACGCCTCGCCCAGCATAATGACATCGCCGCGCGAGACCAGGATCGTGAACAATTGCAGCCCAACAACAAGATTGATGATCCTGTAACTCGTCCCAAAACGGCGCTGCGGTTTGCGAAACCACTCAGAAAGTACGCCGTCCTCAGCCACCCGCATCAGCACGCCCGTCGATCCCACAATCGCCGTGTTCACCGCGCCGCCAAGAATCAGAAACCCGACAATGACCACAAAGATGCGAAACGCAATGCGGACGGCCAGCGGTCCCACCATGTACATGGCCATGCCGGCGATCAGGTTATCGCGGTAGACCGAGACCCGCACCGAGTCAGGAATCAGCATCACCGCCAGCAGCGATCCGATGCCGGTAAAGATGAAGCTATACAGCGCAATCACAATCGCCGCACGCTTCAGGTTCTTCAACTTGGGATGTTCGATCTCGCGATTGACCTGGGCCAGCGACTCCTCGCCACTCATCGCTAGCACCGAGTGCCCGAACGCCATCAGCACGCCAAACAGCCCCAGATTGCGCACGAAGCTCGTGTGCTTCAGAAACCCCAATGAATCCTGGTTGAAGTGGAGATTGCCGGGAATCGGCAGCGGCGGCAGCTGCGCTCCATTGCGAAACACAGAGTAGAAGCCCCAACCGAGCAGCATCACCACCATGACCGTGGTAATCTGCATCACCTTCAGCGCCTTGTCACTCGACTCCTCGATGCCCTTGGTGTTCTGCCACCAGAAATAGATCGTCACCAGCACCGCGATCCCCGCCGAGGTGCCATCCACCGGCAGCTGCCGCGCCACCCCATTGTGCGAAAAAGCGCCCCCAACCCAGTGATGCACTGAGCCAAGATGCAGCAGCTCATTCAGCAGGCCGACGATGTACTGCCCCGCGGAGACCCCCGAGATCGGCCCCGTCAAAATGTAATCGAACATCAGCGCGGACACACTCAGCTTCGCAAACGTCCCGCCCAGAGCCTCTTTCACGATCCGGTACACGCCGCCGCGGGTAAACATGCTGCAGCTCTCGACATACACCGCGCGCACCGCGAAGCTGAACAGCATCACGCCCAAGATGAACCACGGCGCCGATTTACCGACCGCCTCCTCCGCAATGCCACCCGCGTAGAACGCCGAAGATCCCAGATCGTTCAGCACGATCGCCGCCGCGCGCCAGAACGAGATGAACGTCAACATCACCGAGGATGCAACTACCAGACGTACGCGATTCGAAGGAGGGCGAGTAGCAGTCTGCTGAACGATCATGATGGTTTGCGTGCCAATCCGGAGTTGAGAAGGTAAGTAGAAGATGAGTTGGAAGTTGAGTTATGGAAGTAGGTAAGACACCATGCCGGGCGCGCGCCCCTGGTTAGTCCTCATGGCCCAGCAGCTCCCTGAGGTCTTCGACGAAGCTGATCAAAACCACCACACTCGAACCCGCCAGCCCGATTAAGAAAAGTGGCACCAGAATCTTCGCAACCAGATGAATAATGAGGTCCATGAACCACGATTGTAGCTCGAAGCGAAATTCCAATGGTAGACTTCGACTGCGATGCGACTTATTCCGGCGCGGCTTTGGGCCCTTGCGGCACTCTCGGGCATCCTTCAGATTCTTCCCTTTCCCATCGCCGGACCGGTTCCGCTCTGGCGATCGGCCATCTGCTGGTTCGCTCTGCTGCCGCTCCTTTACGCCTTGCTGGAGCGTAACTCCGCTGCACGACCACTCTCCGTCCTCCAGTCCGCGGCGCTCGGATATATCTCTGGAGTTATCTGGTACTTAGGTAACTGTTACTGGATTTACCAAACGATGAACCTCTACGGCGGCTTGGCCAAGCCCACCTCCGCCGGCATCCTCATCCTCTTCTGCCTCTACCTCGGCCTCTATCACGCTCTGTTCGGCGCTCTCATAGGAGCCTTCCGGCGCTTACACCTCAGCCGCAACCAAATACTGCTGCTCGCACCCATCGCCTGGGTCGCGGTCGAGCTCGCCCGCGCGCGCATCACCGGCCTGCCCTGGGATCTGCTGGGCATCACACAGATCGACAATCCCCTCCTCGCTCGCCTCGCGCCCACCACCGGAGCCTACGGCCTCTCCTTCGTCATCGCCCTGGTCAACTCCATCTGGCTCCTGCGCCTTACGCTACCCGACCGCCGCTACACCCGCCCGGCACTCACCCTCGCCGGAGTCCTCGTCTGCGTCCTCTACGTCGTCGCCGTCCACCGGCTTCCTCCCATCCCCGAATCTCCCGTCACCGCCACCGCAACCCTGGTGCAGGAGAACCTGGAGGTCGGAGCCGCGAACACCGGCCCGCAGCTCTCCACCCGCGATCTGCTCGACTCCTTCTCCTATCTCAGCCGCCACCCCGCGCCCACCTTCCTCGCCGGCATCCCCGAGCTTCCGGGAACGCCACAGGTAGTCCTCCTCCACAAGTTCAACTCGTCCGAAGGCCCAGCCCAGACCCAGACTCAGACCTGGACCCCCCGCACCGACCTGATCGTCTGGCCCGAGTCCCCCG
>Ga0210403_10000301_pt1 | contig 54310 bp, 42 predicted proteins | sample IncBWC19MmetaG_FD_150863 | JGI IMG/M metagenome (GOLD analysis project Ga0210403, IMG submission 150863) | Forest soil microbial communities from Barre Woods Harvard Forest LTER site, Petersham, Massachusetts, United States - Inc-BW-C-19-M | ecosystem: Environmental > Terrestrial > Soil >...
CGCTACCGTTAACCCTAAAGACCTTAGTAACCTTGAAGGGTAACCACTCATCCAACAGAATAGACAATAAGACCCATAGAAGGAGCCTCCTTCTAGAAAGTAGTGGTATGGCAAAGAGTAAAGTGACCTCGGGTATGTGGCGAATTGATCCGCAGAAATTGTCGCGGGTCGTGGACCGGTGCGGACTGCCGGTGGCGTCGGTGGAAGCAGAGGTGGAAGCCAACGCGAATGCCAGCCTCATCGCGGCTGCACCCGACATGTTCGAATTACTCGAAAGCCTCGAGGTCAACGCCTCGATTCCGGATGATGTGATCGAAGAGATCAAGATCGTGCTGCGCCGCGCCCGCGGCGACTTCGGTCTTGCCATGTTCTCTCGGAGCGCCAAGCGAATCTTCCGTGCCCGAACGCAGGATTGGGAGAAGTTTATGGAAGGTCTCTGGAATTCTGACCAGAATCCCCCGGATTCGAACCGGGATTCCAAGAGCTAACTTCAAGCCGTCGAGGTTCTTACCTTCAAGGGTCGCACCCCTGCTTACCCTCTCATCGCCCCTTTGCCCTTTGCTTCCTGGCTCCGGAATTGTTATCGTGGGCAGCCGTGTAAAAACGGCCTGACGCCTGTTTCCACATCTATACCGGCACGCCGGATTTCATTCGCATGAAGCAACTAAAACCAGTTCTCTGGACCAAAGGCACCTTTCTGACGCCGCAGCACCTGCAGGTCCAGGATCGTTTTCTCGAGGACACACTCAATTTTCGGTTGCAAGCGCTGAAGTTCTGTCCTTGGGGGTTTCGAGAGCTGGCGATCAACGGAGAGCTTCTTGCCGAAGGGCAGTTCGCCGTTACGCGCGCGTCCGGCATTTTTCCCGACGGGCTTCTATTCGAAATCCCGGAAGCCGACCCCCCGCCCCCCTCCAAATCGCTGGAGGAGTTTTTCGATCCGGGGACTAAGAGTCTCGACATCTACCTCGCGGTTCCCGATTACCGGCAACGCGGACTTAACGTTTCCAGCGGTAAAGAAAGTGGCACGCGATATCTGGCGGAAGTCACCTCGTTTCGGGATGAAAATACCGGCGCCAGCGAGAAACCCATCCAGGTGGCGCGAAAGAACATGCGCCTGCTTGCGGATTCGGAAAACCGCGAGGGTTCGTCGGTGCTGCGGATCGCCAACGTTGAGCGGACCACGGCAGGCACATATCAACTAAATCCAAGGTTCGTTCCGCCACTAATCGAGATAGGAGCGAACGAATACCTGGTGGGATTGCTTCGCGGTCTGGTGGAATTGCTTTCGGCGCGCAGCACCCAGCTCTCCGCCGGACGCCGCCAAAAAAATCAGAGCCTCGCAGATTTCACTGCTTCCGACATCGCGAGCTTCTGGCTGCTCTACACGGTGAATTCCAACTTCCCGGTTTTCTCCCATCTGTATGAGAGCAAGAAGGGCCACCCCGAGGAGCTCTATGCGGCGATGGTCTCGCTCGCCGGGTCGCTAACGACCTTCTCGCAGAAGTTGCGGCCACGTGACCTGCCTGCGTACGTACATGAGTCTCTCGGACCAATTTTTTCCGAACTCGATGAAAAATTGCGCGCGCTGCTCGAGACTGTCGTGCCAACGAATTTGGTATCCCTGCCGCTGAAGCTCATGCCAGGCTCGAATTCGATTTATGCTACGGCGATCGAGCAGGACAAATATCTCGCGAACACGCGGATGTATCTAGCGGTGAGCGCGGAGACTACGGAAGAAAACGTGATTCAGAGAGTGCCGCAGCTGGTGAAAACATGCTCAGCGACTCACATCGAGCACCTGGTGCGGCAGGCCTTGCCGGGAATTCAACTTCGCCACTTGACGAACCCGCCAAGCGCCATCCCGGTGAAGCTCAAGTATCAGTACTTCGCGTTGAACCAGTCCGGACCCGCATGGGAGGCCGTCAATCGTGCGCGCAACTTCGCGGCGTACGTTCCGGGAGAGCTCCCGAATCCCACACTCGAGCTGCTGATCCTTCTTCCCCAATCCAACTGATCTGTGAGCGTGTTGCGGTGCGTGGTCTGTTGTTGCCCAACGACCGACTACGAATTACGGCTTCCTCCGCAATTGGGAGGCAGCATTGCGGAGGAACGCCTTCTCGTCGGATTCTTAATGTCTAAGAATAAAGTACAGCACCAGTATCACGGCCAGGAAGAAAAGCACCGTCAGTGTGATGATTAACGGCCAGAGTGACACCGGCGGCGGCGCAGCGGCTTCGATTTTGAGAGCCTTCGGCGCCTGGGGTGCCTTCACTTTGGGCATGGCTGGAGCTGGAGGAATCTTCGGCATCGGCGGGGGCGCAGCCCCAGGGATTTTGGGCATCGGGGGCGCGGCAAACTTTCCCCCGCCTGCTCCCGCAGCAGGCGTGCGCCCGGTTTCGACCTCTTCGCCTGCCGCGAGTTTCGAGCGCGAGATGATCTGCGTGTAGGGACTTGGTCCACTTGGTGCTTCGATGGGGACCGGCATCGCGTCCGCCCTGGGGTGCATGAACGCGCCGGTAGCGCCGTCTCCTGGCATCGAACTCCCCCGCGGAACAAGCGGCCTTTCGACAGGCATGCTCGCGGCCGCAGGAATCGCCGGTGCCGGAAGGTCTGGAATCAGTACTGGAGCTGGCGAAGAGGCGAAAACCGGATCCAGTGCCGGAGTGGCGTTCAGTGGCGATACAGGAGGTAAGGCCTGAGCCGGTGGTGGCACGACGCCGCCCGGCATCGGCGACGATACATTGAATGTCGGCTGGGGATTGTCCATGTCCTTGAACATCGACGTAAAGCTCGACCCCGGGGCGCTGGGTGGTGCTTGTGATGTCGGCGGCTTAGGTGTTGCGCCGCCGAACAGAGCCGTAAACTCTCCAACGTTCTTTTTTGGAGGTTCGATCGGTTGCGATGAGTAGGCTGGCATGTCCGATGGCACGTCTCCCCGGAACGGGCCCTGGAAGAAGCTGGTAAATTCGCCCGGTTTCGCCCCGTCTCGAGCGACCGGATGCGGCGACTCCGGAGCGACAGGCCTGATCGGAGCTGGGGGAGTGGTGAATGGCGGTTCCTTCGGCGGTGAGGCGGATTTCATGCTGAAAGGATCCCACGGATCAGCCGCGTGCAGCCCAGACTCGCCGGGCAGACTGGTTGAGGGACCAGGTCGCGCTGGACGGGCACTGGACGGCATGGAGGGTTCCGGAGTCTTGGATTTCGCCAGTGAATCGAAATCGCGAAATAACTGAGTCATCTGACCGGGGGGCGCCTGCGGCGGTTCTTTCGGTGTAATGGGCGGCGCTAATGGCAGCGCAAAGGCCGGAGTGCTGGGGTCCCGCTTCAGCGCGTGAGCCTTGGTCTCTTTCGTTTCTTCCGCCTGAAGCTCGTATCGTCGGACCCAGGCCTTCACCACACTCTCATCGGCAGGTTTGCTAACCACGTAAGCGTACTTCGCACCACTATACTTGCCCGTTTCAAGTACCGGCCCTGGCGGCTCGGGGGCCAGTCTGCGGAACGACTCCAGAACCCACTCTGCCGTGGTCTGATCTGGCTTTTGGGGGGCGCACTCCACAATGTGCACTAGCACACGCTCGCCCCGGACCTTGTCATTGGCCACAAAAGTCTCGACCGCACCCGTAGTGAGCGATTCCAGAAGATCGTACTTTTCACTGAATTTCATTCCCGATGGCTGTTCCCTTCAGCATTGGACTGGGTCTGATCGAAGCACCCCCTTGACGCAGGATTATACCCGTATCGGCAAGGAGCGACCCGGCCGATTCGCGAGACACCGCCTTTAGACTTGACTTGCTCTCCCGGACAGGACGAGAATTCGTTGTCCCTGCGCGCCCTTGACCGAAACGAATCGCAAATTGCGGGGTTTGGCTCTTATGAACCAGCGCAACGATTTGCGAACTGACGTTCGGTTGTGCTGCGCCTCCCCCAGGTCCAAGCTTTGACACGCGAAGGTTGTCTTCGAGATTCGCAGGTGAAAGTTCTGTGCGGAGATGCTTAATTTTTGTAACGCAGCCTCACCAGCCATCACTATTTAGAACAGGAGTTTGTCATGAATCCAGTTGGAAGTCGTGGGAAAGTGGTTCGGAGTTTGGTCTTATTCATTGTGCTGGCCGGATTGATTGCGGCAGCCGAGGGCCAACACGACAAGAAGGGCAGTTCATCGCCCCCGCCCAGACCCGCGCCGGCGCCTCACGTCAGCGCCCCGGCTCAGCATGCGCCGCCCACGAATCGTCCTCCAGCGAATACCAGGCCGTCCACCAGCATGGGAAACAGGCCGAACACCACCATGGGGAATCACCCGAACACCAACATGGGAAATCGGCCGAACAACACCACCATGGGCGGAAGGACGAACACCGGAACCACGGGCAGACCTGGGTCGACGACTATGGGCAGGCCCGGAGAATCTGGAAACATGAACCGGCCCGGAGCAACCGGCAACGCTCGTGGACCCATGGGGAATGCAAATGCCAATAGCAGGATGGCGATCCGGCCGAACACTGTGAATCGGCCTCTCCCCGGACGGCAAGTGTCTCTCCGGGGCGGTGGATCGGCGGTGATTCGTCCGAACGGACAGATCCGCACCATCAATCGCAACGGGATGCAGATTAACCACGGAATGAACGGCAGCCGCACGATTGTCAGCACCCATAACGGCGCACGCGTCGTCACGACGGGACTGCATTCTGGCTACGTCCAGCGCGCCTATGTTACCCGGGGTAGCCGCACATACGTATCACGGACCGTGGTGGTCAATCACGTCACCTATACCAGCGTCTATCGTTCGTATTCTTACGGCGGCTATTGCTGCTATTACGGTTATCATCCCGCGTACTACTACGCTCCTGGGTACTACGGCTGGGCGTACAATCCGTGGCCCGCGCCCGTGTATTACGGCTGGGGCTGGGGTGGTTCGCCCTGGTACGGGTACTATGGCGGATATTTTGCGCCGTATCCTGTGTACCCTTCCGCGGCATTCTGGCTGACGGACTACCTGATCTCGGCGAATCTGCAAGCCGCATATGAGGCCCGGGCTGCGGCGAGAGCGGCAGCCGCGAACGGCGACAATGGAGAAGGCAATGGAGGAGGAGATCAGCAACAGTCGCAGCCGTCGGGCAATGACAACTCTGCCTCGAACTCTGGTCCTGTCACTTTGACTCCCGAAGTGAAGGAAGCTATTGCCGAGGAAGTGAAGGCCCAACTAGCGGCGCAGCAAGCAGAGGCACAGCAGGCTTCTTCCGGTAGCCAGCAGAATACTGCCACCACTACGTCGCAAGAAGTTCCGGCTGCCCTCGATCCGGCCCGGCACACTTTCATTGTTGTCAGCGATCTCACTGTTTCGTCGAATGGCCAGGAATGCCAGTTAACTGCGGGTGATGTCATTAAACGAACCTCCGATACTCCCGACGATGATCGCAAGGTGACTGCAACAGTTTCCGCAAGCAAGAAATCGGACTGTGCTACGGGTCAGGAAATAGCTATCGGTGTCGATGACCTGCAGGAAATGCATAACAAGTTCGAGGAGCAGTTGGACAATGGCATGAAGGACCTGTCCTCGAAGCAAGGTCAGAACGGATTGCCGAAGGCTCCTGACACCAAGACCGTACCTTCGGATGTTCCGCCCCCGCCTCCGGATAACAACGCGGCCAAGACGCTGGAAGAACAGCAGTCCGCTGCAGATCAGACCGAATCACAGGTCGTGAAGGAGGCATTCAGTCAGGGATCGTGAGCGATCCCGAGGCATGCCTCTCGAGTGAAGTAATAGAAGGACTTGGTCACATGGCAGAGTTCACCGATTTCCGTAGTAACACGATCGGAAACCGGGCCAGCCAGGTAGAACAGCCATGAGACAACAGCAGGGAAAATTCATTTTGTGTGACGTTGCGGATTTTGTATCGTGGCTCGACACATCTTCGTTCAGCCGCGTTATCCAGCTTGTGCAGTGTCACCACACATTCGTTCCGTCGTACGCAAACTTTCATCAGACCAATCATTTTGATCTTCTCGGGGCCATGGAGCGAGCGCACCTCGAGAGAGGCTTCTCCGAGATCGCACAAAACCTGACGACGTTTCCCGATGGCACGGTGGCCGTGTGCCGATCGATCGATACGGTCCCTGCGGGGATCAAGGGTGCTAACCGCAACGGAATCTGCGTCGAGAACGTGGGCAATTTCGACGGGCTCGATTCCATGACTCCTCAGCATCGTGATTGCATTATTCAAGTCTTCGCGCTGCTATGTAAGAGATTCAATCTGTCCCCTGACTCGAACAGTTGCGTCTATCACCATTGGTACGACCTGAACACGGGAGTTCGCACCAATGGGACTGGGACCACGAAAACTTGTCCTGGCACTGCGTTCTTCTCGGGCAATACGGTCGCCGCTGCGGAAGCAAATTTCATTCCGCTGATCAAGCAGCAATTGGCGGCTTATGCAGCGACCTCTGGCGGGCAGACTCCTGCGCAGCAGGCGGAGGTTCTGTACACAGCGGAAGTTGGAGTGGACACGCTCAACGTGCGCGCTCAACCGGCTACGACTGCCATGGTCAGCAAGCAATTGAGTCGCGGCGTAGACGTCAGCGTGTACGAAGATCGCGACGGGTGGAGCGCGATCGATCCGCCGAAAGCAAGCTGGGTCGACAATCACTTCCTGATAAGGAACAGCGGGACGGCAAAGGCAGCCGCCCAATATGCGGTGCGGGTTACAGTCAGCGTGCTTAACGTGCGCAACCTCCCTTCGTTGTCCGGCGTGGTTCGGAACACGTTGAACATGGGCGCTCCTCTTTATGTTTACCAGGAGCAAAATGGTTGGAGCAGAATCGATCCCGCTGATTCCCTCTGGGTAAACAGTAGTTATCTGGCAAGAACCGACGGCGTTCCGGCCTGAGATTTATATCGAAACTCCGGAGAGATCGCCTTTCTCCTGAACAGCGCAAATAATGTGGTGGAGGATTCCAATGAAAATCCGAACTCTGCTGGTTGGCACTTTGTTGAGTCCGGTTGCGTTATGGGCCCAGCAAACAGGAGCGCCCGCTCCCTCTAACTTTGGAGTTTCGAAAGAAACGGTCTTTTGGGCAGCGTTCTGTATCATGACAGCGATCTTAGGTTTTGCATTTGTGTTCACAGTTGTTGGGCTCTTGCGCAGCCAGAGCTGGTTCCTCGGCGACGCTTTGTCAGAGGAAGCAGGCAATCAGCCCGATCCGCTTCCTCCGGGCGTAAAGCCCGTAATGGTCGCGAGTTCTAGTCGGATCATGGCACTTTTGGGACTGTTGAATATCCTGGGTGTCTTTATCGGTTTTGGCTATTACTTTCTCTACGCCGCGTTCGCGGGCACGGTGAGCCTGACGGACATGAAGTCCGCGATCTATTACGTGTTCAGCGGAGCTGTCATGTTCGCGCCTTACTTGGCGAATCAGCTGCAAAGCGCGTTCAGTTCATTCGGTGGTGCCGTCGCCGTACCGCAAACAGTGGTGCAAGCTATCCAACCGGTCGTGCAGCCGGCGCCGGTGCTGGTGCGGGGAAATGCTGTCGGGTAGGCAGCGCAACGGTACCGCTCAGAACTGAAATCTAGTGGCGCTTTTTCAGCAACTCCTCCTCTGTCTTCTGTGCCCGCCGCGCGGTCTCAAGCAACTCTCGGGCATTTTTGTTGTTCGGATCGTTCGCGGCTTTTGTGAAGCAGTCGATGGCAGTGGCGTAATCGCCTGCATCAAGAGAGGCCATTCCTTTGCTGACTAAGGAATCCGATGTTTCGGCGTTATTCCCATTCCGTGGTGGGGCTATGGGAGGAACCACCTGGAGCCGATTGTTGATTCGGGTCACCCCTGCAACCATGGCTGACAAAGATGCCGCGGTCGTCGCATCTGCCATGCTGGGCACGACTCCGTCGAGTATGACCTCGCCTGTGTCAGATACGGACACGTTAATATGCGCCGCACGGAGAGCGGGCGATGGTGCGTTCTTGAGGTTTTCCACCACTGCGTTCTCGATCTTCGTGCGCTGGATGGTCCGGTACTTGAGATAGCCGACTCCCGCAATCACTGCAACCGCCAGACACAGCCCAATCAGCACTAGAACATTCCTCGATTTGAATGTCCTCTGCTGGACGAAGACATGCTGCGCGGCGCTTTTTGGCAAGGGTGGCTGGGTGGATGGCGCAGACGTGACGTTAGGCGCAGGCGTGACGCTCGGCGATTGCAGAATCACTGACGCGGAAGAAGAAGGTGGAATCGATACTTGGTCTGATTGAATGGCGGGCGTAGGTGCCTGTATGTTCTGTGAGCTCTTGGTTGCCGGACTGGTCGCCACACTTGAGACCGCAACAGGAGCTTCAATGCGCGCGCTGGAAAGAGCATCGCTTCCCACCTGGTCCAGAGCAGCAATAAATTCTTCCGCACTTTGAAAGCGCAACTCGCGAGACTTATCAATCGATTTCAGAATTACTCTTGAAAGCGCCGGAGGAATGTTCAACTCTGGCACCAGTTCATCCGGCGGACGCACCGTCCCCTGCATATGCTGCATCATGATCGAATACAGGGTGTCGCCCTCAAAAGGCAGCCTCGCAGTGACCATCTGATAGAGCACGACGCCAAGCGAATAAAGATCGGTACGCCCGTCGATCTCTTCGCCCGCCTTCTTTCCCATGAACTGTTCCGGCGACATGTACAGCGGTGTACCTACAACCATGCCGGTCATGGTCATTCCCGTTTGCGTATCTCCGACCGCCTGGCGGAGTTTTGCAATGCCGAAATCGAGGACCTTGGCCGTTTCTTGTCCCTGTTCATCCGTGGTGAGAATGATGTTCCCCGGTTTGATGTCCCGGTGAACGAACCCAAGTTTGTGCGCGGCCCCAAGCGCCCGGGCTGCCTGGGTGGCGATACGAACCGCCCGCGGCACACGCAGGGGGCCTTCGGCCTGAAGGACTTCTCCAACGTTCCGTCCTTCTACCAGTTCCATGACGATGAACGGACGGCCGTCATCCGTGTAATCGAAGTCATCCACGCGCACCGCGTTCGGATGTCGCAATTTGCGGGTCACCACTGCTTCGGTCTGAAACCGCTGTAGGAAATTCGCATCGCCCGCAATGGAGTCATTGACGACCTTGATGGCGCAGAACTCGTTGAAGGTGACGTGCCGCCCTTTGTAGACCGCTCCCATGCCTCCGATGCCAATCCGCGCGAGGATCTCGTATTTATTGCGGATAATCATTCCGGGCTGAAATTCATGGCTACTCTGTAGCCCGGTTTGATCTGCCGGACAGACGTTATAGTCGCCCGGATAGGTTTTATGACACGAGGGACAATATTTCATCGGTTCACGCTGACAGATCCGGCCTTGGGCCGGTAGAGCACGCAATGAAAAGAATGCTCATGCAGAACCTGACGCATGTCAAGAGCTTGCCAACCGGCCTTCCAAACGCAGAGAATGGCATCGATACACGGCAAGGTCAGGACTTTTCTCGATGCGGCGGCTGCTCAAGTTTGTTGTAACTTCCACCTTATTAGTCTTGGTGACAGCCTTGGTTTCGGCTCAGACGGCCGAATTCGATGCGCTTCGCCGCAAGGCCGAGGCAGGAGACTCCAAATCGCAATTCGATCTGGCCGAGGCCTATTCCGAGGGGAAGGGTGTTGCCAAGGACTCTGCCAAAGGAATGGATTGGCTAAAGAAGTCCGCAATCCAAGGCTACTCAGGCGCCCAGGTTGTGCTGGGATACATGTATCAGAAGGGGATTAATACGGAAAAGGACCCCTCAGAGGCGGCGAAGTGGTACAGGAAGGCCGCCAAACAGAGTGATAAAGATCTTAAGCACGCGCAGACTGCCCAGACGCACCTTTCCGAGATGCTGTCTGAGGGCTCGATTTCTGCCAAGGAAGCAGACTGGCATGCGTCCGAGACAGCTAGGGCAATTGCGAAACAGCCAAATACAAACAAACCGCCGCCATTCTCATTGGGCGAAGTGGAAACCGGACTTACCGGTGGGATTACGAGCAAGCGCATGGCGACCCTCGTTAACACCTACGGAGTTGATTTCTCTCTGAGCGCCAGTGCCAGGAAGCGTCTCACCGACAAAGGCGCCGACGATGGCCTGTTGACTACCATCGCTTCCTCAAAGCGCTAATTCCGATTGTTCTTCAAAGGCGAGCCCGCATCTTCGGGAACGGACACCCCGCCTCATGTCGAACGTAAGCCGATGGGAACAAAGGAAAAGGGTCGGCACCTACCGGAGCCGACCCCAAAAAATTCATTCGCTTCTTTCCAGACGGTTTCGCTGGACTCTGCGCTTAACTAGCTCTCCGTAGCGTCGGCAGCGAGGACTGGCAGTGCGTTGATTTTGGCGGACACAGAAGCAGGGGACCTCCATCAGCGGAGGGCACCGGTTGAACGCTCGCTGCCAGGAATGTGCCGATCATTACGGCGGTCAGAATCGCGATTTTCGCTACCAGCTTTGCATTCATTTTTACCGTCATTGTCGTGCTCCTCTGGGACCTGGGGAATTCTTGCTCGGTTCAGACCGTCGCAAGTGACTTTAGTAAAGCAAGCAGTCTTCCAAATCCTTGACAAAGCAACTCTTCTCTGTAACAACCGGAGGCTCATTGAAAAATAAGGGGTAATCCACCCTGCCGTTCCGGCTCTTCGGAAAGCCCCTGGGCTTTTGGCGGGGAATACCAAACAAAAACGTGAGGACCTAACCTTTCTGTTAGGTGCTATACGGCAGAGCCTAGGGTGTCCGAGTATACTCATGGCGTCATGGGCCACTCGGGCGAATATGGCGCGGTTCCTGGCGGCGCACGGCTGGAGGCCGTCAGCGGTCCCCTCAAGGGAAAGGTCTTTTCGCTGGCTGCGAGTGAGCTTTCGATCGGCCGCGATCCCTCGAACGAGATCTCCCTCCTTGACTCCTTGGTTTCACGTCGACACTGCATAATCCGCAAAGAGGCCGAGGCCTTCCGGTTGCTGGATCTGGAAAGTCGCAACAATACCTTCGTCAGCGGAGTACCGATACGGGAGAGAGTTCTAGTACCCGGAGACCAGATCCGGGTCGGCAACTCCGTTCTCGTGTTCCAGGGGCCAGGAGGTGAAACCAGCACCGATGCCCCCTTTCAGCTCGACGCATCGCCTGCCCCCGGAGCGGCGACCGTCATCTTGCGGAAAGAGGACGCTCTCTATCTGCAACCTCGGCGACCCGAGTCCCTTCCTGCCACCGCCCGAACTGTCCGCGATCTGAATGTGCTGCTGGATTTCAGCCGAACCTTGAACTCGGTGCGCGGCCTTGCCGCTCTGCAAGAGAAGGTGCTGGAGGCTGTTCTCGAGGCTGTACCGGCCGATCAAGCCGCCATCCTGTTGACTGAATACGGCGTCGACGGATTCTCTTCTATCATCGGTCGCGATCGCCGCCTGGGAGCGAACCAGCCGATTCGTGCCAGCCAAACTATCCTGAACCGCGTTCTCAAGGAAAGTCTTGCTGTGCTTTCGAGCGATGTCCAGAGTGACGACTCTTACCGCGAAGCGGAAAGCCTGCTCGAACGCCGGGTGCACTCGGTGCTGGCGGTGCCTCTTGAAGTGCGAGGTAAGGTGCTTGGAGTGATGTACCTAGAAGCCAGCTCTCCGGGCTCGCGTTTCGACTCCGATCTACTGCAAGTGGCCACGACTCTCGGCAACATCACCGCGCTCGCCATCGAAAATGCCCGGCACCTGGAGCGGCTCGATGGTGAGAACCGCCGCCTGCACGAGGAACTGAGTATTCATCACAGCATGGTTGGTGAGAGCAAGGCCATGCGCGAAGTCTACGAATTCGTTTCCCGGGTTGCCGGGCGGGATTCGACGGTGCTCATCTCGGGAGAAAGCGGTACCGGGAAGGAACTGGTCGCCCGGGCTGTCCACATGAACAGTCCCAGGGTCGACAAACCGTTTGTCGCTATCAACTGCGCTGCGATTACGGAAACCCTCCTGGAGAGTGAGCTTTTCGGACACGAACGAGGAGCGTTTACCGGCGCGGTTGCTCAAAAGAAAGGGAAGCTGGAAGTTGCGGAAGGCGGGACCATTTTCCTGGATGAAATCGGGGAACTCGCGCTTCCCATGCAGGCCAAGCTCCTGCGTGTTTTGCAGGAGAGGGAGTTTGAGCGCGTCGGTGGTACACGCCCCATCAAACTCGACGTGCGGCTGATCGCCGCGACGAATCGCGACTTGAAAGAGGCGTCGCGCACGGGAACGTTCCGCTCGGATCTCTACTACCGTCTGAATGTCGTGTCGCTCCAGATGCCGGCCCTGCGGGAGCGGCGGGAGGATATTCCGCTGTTGGCGGCATTTTTCGCGGCACAACACGGCGAGAAGGTGAAACGGCGGGTGGCCGGCATCTCGCCGGAGGCTCAGGCCTGCCTCACGCGCTACGATTGGCCCGGCAATGTGCGCGAACTTGAAAACGCCATAGAGCGCGCGGTAGTGTTGGGTTCGACGGAGGTAATCCTGGCCGAGGATCTTCCGGACTCGATTCTCGAGGAAACTGCCGCGTCAGGGCAGCCCGTGAATGCGCTGGCAGAGGGCATTCGTGAGGCGAAGAAGGTGCTGATCGAGAGGGCCATCGAGCAGGCCAATGGGAACTATACCGAGGCGGCGAAACTCCTTGGTGTGCACGCCAACCACTTGTTCCGGCTGATTCGTACACTGAACCTGAAACCCAAGCGAGCGCGCTAAAATAGGAGGACCGGGATTAAGATGACTTGCCCGCCAAGGAGCTCAAGGAGTGACTGATTAGGGTCCTACCGCCCGCACTGGCAGAACCACCAGTAGTGGCGAGGCCCCCCTCTGGCTTAGGGTGAACCGGTCGAATCGTCTGACTGATTGCGGGTGCATCTTTCTTTATTATTCCGGCATCAAAGCACGGCAGTTCGTATCGAACGTCAGCACCAGTAACTGCGGTATGAGTAACCATTCCAGCGTCGATCAGGAAACGTTCCAACAGCTTTTGGCCAACGCATTTGCGGTTCAGGAGAGTCAGATCAATAGCCAATCGCTCTCCGCCGTGATGGAAGTCCAAAGGATGCTCAGGAACGGAGATCTGGATGTGGATGGTGCGATGGACCGCCTGGTGGAGTGTGCTCGAAACGCGGCCAACGCCACTGGGGTCGCAGTTGCCCTTCTCAAAGGAGGCCAACTAACTTACCGAGCCGGGACTGGAAGTGCCGCAACCTACGTAGGCCGGCAGGTCACTGCGTCCCTCACCGTCTCAGCCGACGCAGAGAGAAGGCGTGAGATTCTCCGTGTCGAGGATGCCCAGACGGACACACGGATTGAAGGGGCTATTTGTCGGCAGTTCGGTGCCCAATCGCTTCTGATCTTGCCGATTTATGATGTCCGAGGCCTGGCGGGAGTACTGGAGGTACTGTTCAGCGAAGCGCATGTCTTCCAGCGCGGCGAGGTACGCACCTATCAGTTGATAGCGCGACAAATCGAGGCGGCCATCCTTCAAACTGCGCTCCTTCAACAGAAAATGGCACCCGTTACGCAACAGGCGATTACCCGAAACGCTGTTGCTGTTACAGAGTTCCAAGCCCAACGCGAGAGTTCCCTCAACCAGACCGGATCTTTTCCCGGCCCATCCCCTAAGAATTTGCTAGGCCAGCGATATGCAGCCGCATTGGCGGCGGCCAGACAGTTCCTAATACGCTCCCGGTCAGCCATATCCGCGAAGAAGATGCGGACGGCTAACGACCTTCCTTGGCGCATGCGCCAGTGGACCTTAGCTATGGCAGTGCTTGCTACTGCAGTGGCTGTAACCTGTTGGATTGTCTACAACGGTCGCCGCCCGGTTTCGGCGCCCGAATCTTCTGCCCGGCCGGCATCAACTGCCGTCGATTCGCAGGCTAGGACTAAGGCCGTAGAAGCACTACCGGAGAAGGCCACGGCCACAATCAATCCCTCCGTGATTCCTGCGAGGCCCAGGTTTCAGCGTGTGCAAGTAGGAAAGAATGAAGTCGACTACATCAATGAAGATGTTACGGTCCGCTATTTCACCCACCCAACGAAGCCGCAGCGGAAGCCCCTTGTCAATGGGCGTGTCGTCTATATCGGGGATGACGTTACGGTGCGTTATTTCGCATCCACACCAGCAATCATGCCAGACAGCCAGTGAGATCCTGACTTTGTTGGCTCAACGATAATCCCCGCTACTTCAGTCCCCGCACCAGAAACAGATTCGCAAGATCGCGCTGGAAGGTGGCAGCGCACGCTTTACCATCCGCCGACAAAGCCAACGGTCCAAAAAATTGTGCTCCAGGTTCGGGAGACTTCACGACGAGCCAAGGTTCTTTGCGATGCGTCGCAATCTCTAAGCGGCTGATCTTGATGCCAGCAGGCTCGCGCCGCTGCAGGAACAAATATCGGCCATCGCCACTCCAGCGCACGACGCTCTCTCCGCCTTGCAAGTCGATGACAGTTTTAGAATTCCCGCCACCTACCGGGGTCAATAGTAGTTTGTGCGGGTCCACTGTGACGAACCACTGGCCGTCGGGCGAAACTCGCATACCTCTAGTCCCCTCAGGAGTGACGGGCGATGTCTTGTTCGTCTCCAGGTCGTAAATCCACGAACGTGTCTGGTGCCCCGTTTCGTTGCCAGTGAAGAGAATCCGTTTGTTGTCAGGGAACCACTCCACGCCGTCGAAGTGCATTCCATCGATCTTTGCGAACTGCGATTCTCCGGGACCAGTAGGAAGCAACATCAGCCGGGAGCGCTCAAGCTCATGATGTATGCACGCGACCCATTTGCCGTCTGGCGAGAGTGAAGGCCGGTTCCCGTATCCAAGTTGTACGGCGGGAGAACCGTCGGTCTTTCTCAGGTAGATGGCAGAATTGCGTCCCTGGCCATTAGAAAGTTCAACGAAGACAAGTGACTGAGCGTCGTTCGAGAGTTCATAGATCAGAGACGAATCCAGCCACGCTAAATCGCGTTCCGGTCCGCCCTTCGGCGGCAGATAGAGAATTCCCAGGCGTGAATTTACCGTACTCAGCAGGACGCGGCCGTCGCGGGCCACATCTTGCATCACGATAATTCCGCCAGTCTGGGTGACGAGCCGCTGGACGCCCGAGAGGGTAACGGCGAAGAGAGCGGGATCGCCGCCAAGCTGTCCTCCAGAGAACCAAACCTCACGATTGTCCGGCGCCCAATTCAAGGCCCCGATGGCACGCCACCCATGCGATAAAACCTGGCGAGGATGACTCGAACCGACGATGCACAGGGAGTAGTCGCCGACTTCGACATCGAAATCGAAAAACGCCACCAACTTACCATCGGTCGATACTCGCGGCATCATCGGCGGGCGCTTCTCAGTTTCGTACAACACGGTGCCGATGGGATATTCGAGCCGGAACTTTCCACCGACTGCGCGCACCACAGCGAGCGAGTCTCCATCCGGTCCCCAATCCGCGCCACTCACGCCTTCTAGCACCTGTCGCGGCGAGCCGCCACCAAATGGCACGCGAGCCAGTGTGCCAACATCTTCGCCACCCAACAGGATTGCCATCTCCCCACTCGGAGATATCGCAAGGACTCTCGCACTGGGCAACGCCAGTGCCCGTGCTTCGCGATTGCCTGGCTGGGCGGAAAATAAAGTGGATGGGGCGCCGTCCCACTCGGCGCTATAGACAACGGTCTCGCCCGGAGCGAACTTCGCTGATGTGACGTCGCCGCGGCGGAACGTCAGCCGCTGGAACGAGGGCGGCTCCGCCGGCCGGGAGTATGCCCGCTGATACGAGATGTGCAGCGCAACTCCAAGCAGGACTCCCGCCAGCACGCCTAAGCCGGTCCAGACTCGTGCCCGCGATGTTCGATGCACGACAGGAGACGGAATCGCGTGCGCTAAGTTGCTGGAGTCCAATTCCTCGCGCACCTCTTCCAGCGCCACCCTCACGTCGGCCATGGTCTGCCAGCGGCGCTCGGGATCCTTCTTCAAGCATCGCGCAATGATCCGATCAAGTTCGCGTGGGATATCAGCAACAGCCTGCGAGGCAGGTTGGGGATCTTTGAAGAGAACAGCCGAGAGCGACGATAACTTGGATCCACCCGAGAAAGCACGTTGACCCGTCGCCATCTCGTACACTACCGACCCGAATGAAAAAACGTCAGAACGGCTGTCGACTTTCTTGCCGTCAGCTTGTTCGGGAGACATGTAAGCGACGGTTCCAAGGATTGTTCCCTCCTCGGTGAGAGGCGATCCCTCGCCGTGCATAGTTTCGGCATAAGCATCGGCTTCGCCCGCTTCAGTCAGCTTAGCCAAGCCGAAGTCCAGGATTTTGACGACACCCTGTGGAGTGACAATTACGTTCGACGGCTTGAGATCGCGATGCACGATCCCAGCGGCGTGAGCCGCGGCCAGCGCGTCTGCGATCTGGATGGCGTATTTCAAGACATCGCGGATTCGTAGCCCCTTCTTCCCGATCAGTTGGTCGAGAGTTTCCCCCGCCACGTACTCCATGGCGATGTATTGCATCGGCTTGCCATCGACTTCCTGCGTATCAATGTCATAGATCGTGACGATATTGGGATGGTTCAGAGAAGAAGCTGCCTTCGCTTCCTGAACAAAGCGCCTTTCCCGCTCTGCGCTCATTGCGGAAGTCGAAAGGATTTTGATGGCGGCAGTTCGTCCGAGACGGGAATCAACGGCCTTGTAAACCACGCCCATGCCGCCGGCTCCCAACTTGGCCTCGATGCGATACGAGCGAAGTGACTTGCCGATCATGGGTCCCTGGGGGAGATTTGGTGGACTTGGCCGGGACGGCTGCCGGCCTCCATGCCATTTCTAACAACGAATTATAGCGGCGTGGCAGGTCAGCGGGGGCTATTTACAGCAATTAATTGGGCGCCTACCCGATCGATTCCTCGGGAAGGTCCGTTAAGCGGCAGTATCTCCATCCCTGGAGATCCTTATAGTTGCTTCTGGGTCTTACGAGACGCTGGGATGACTGCATCATCACGGTGGCTTCAGTGTCGTTGACTTGCCGGTCGTGCTCACGTAACATTCGCGCCAAATTAAGGAGGTCCATTGCAGCTACGCCTGGAAACGCGGCCGATCGGCGAAGTCTACGTGGTCCAGTGCTGCGGCCGCCTCGTGTCCGGAAACGAAGTGTTCACTCTGCACTCCCAGGTACACGACGCCCTCGAAAAATATGGCGATGTCGTGCTGCAACTGGACAAGGTAGAGTTCATCGACAGCAGCGGACTCGGCGCCATCATGCGTCTCGTGCAGGCGGTGCGCGCCAAGGGCGGAGACATGAAGCTCTGCGGTTTAACTCCAAAAATCCGCAAAATCCTGGAACTTACCCATTTGATTTCGCAGTTTGAAACCTACGATTGCATGGAAGAAGCCATCACTGCAGCCTATCTCGGCTCCCGCTATTCGCCCGGAAAGGCCGGCGACGTCCGCCCCCGCGTAGTCTGCGTTTACGCTTCTCTCGACGTCTGTGCCTTCCTCAGGGAAATTCTCTGCGGCGCGGGATTCAACGCCCTGACCACCACCGCGATCGACGATGCCCCCATCCTGCTGAAAGCGACGAAGGCGAAGCTGGCGGTCGTCTCCTCGCGCATACAGATTGTGCGCGGCAGGCCGCTCCGTCAGGCATTTCAGGAAATTGTTCCTGACGTGCAGATCCTTACACTGGACGAACACTTCGCCACCGAGGATCCCGGCGAAGCCGCTGAAAAGCTTCTGCAAGATATCAACGCAATGGTGGCAACCGCAAACTAAAGTTTCAAGGTTCCGGACTGAAACCTGACCCTGCCCCCTAATCCCTGATCTGGAAACCTTGTCTCTACCAGATCCTCACCCTCTCCTGCGGCGCCAGATACAGCTTCTCTCCCGGCTTCACATCAAACGCCGAGTACCACGCATCGATGTTTCTCACCGTATCCGCGCGATATTCCCCGGGAGGATGCCCGTCGGTCATCACCTGCTGGCGCAGCGCAGCCTCGCGCAACTTTTCTCCCCAGTTCTGCCCGAAGGCGATGAAGAATTGCTGATCGCTGGTGAATCCATCGACCGTTGGTGCCAGCTGCCCCGAAGCCTTGTATCCGTCATACGCCGCCGAGAGTCCGGCCAAATCGGCAATGCTTTCTCCCAGCGTCTGCTTCCCATTGATCGCTAAATCCGGGAATGGTCTGTAAGTGTCGTACTGTGCCGCAAGTTTCGCGGTGGCTGCTTCAAAGTGTTTCAGATCTTCCGGCGTCCACCAGTTTCGCACCCGGCCTCTCGAATCAAACGCGCTTCCTTCCGTGTCGAAGGTATGGCTGATCTCGTGTCCGATCACCTCCCCGATCGCTCCATAATTCACCGCCGCCGGAGCTTCGGGATCGTAAAAAGGAGGCTGCAGAATCGCCGCAGGGAAGTTCAGCGCATTTTGCAGCGGCAGATTCACCGCATTCACCGTCTGCGGAGTCATCGACCATTCCTTGCGGTCGACCGCCTTCCCCAGTCGTGCCACCTGCCGCTGATATTCCGACAGATCCCCCCGCCATATGTTGCCGAAAATGTCGCCCGGCTTTACTTCATAGTTCGAATAGTCGTGCCATGTCTCCGGATAGCCGATGCCAACGTACAGCGTCGAAAGCTTTGCCTCCGCTTCGGTCTTGGTCGATGGATTCATCCACGTTAGCGCTTCGATTCGCTTGCGGAAGGCCGCAATCAACTCGGCCACCATTGCCTGTGCCTTCTCCTTGGCCTCCGGTGGAAAATACTTCTGCGCGTACACTTGTCCAACGGCGTCTCCCAGGTATCCGTTGACAACCGACACGCCCCGCTCCCAACGCGGACGCTGCTGCTGAACGCCCGACAACTCTTTGCCAAAAAAAGCAAAGCGTTCCTGCGCCAACGCCTTCGGCAGCACTCCCGCATGGGCCTCGATCAAATGAAAAGTGAGCCAGTCCTTCCACGATTCCAGCGGAGCCGACACCACCAGCGCCGACTCTCCCTGAAATGCCTCGGGCTGCCACACGATGAAATTTTCCACACGGCTCAGCCCTGCTCCCTTGAAGTATTCATCCCAGTCGATCCCCGGAGCTTTCGTTGCGAACTCCGCGCGCCTCCAGGTGTTGTTCGCCTTTTGGCTGTCTTCGTTCTCCGCCAGCGTGCGATGCGTCTTCGCGATTGCCGTTTCCAGTTCCACGATCCGAGCCGCGCGAGCATCCGCATCGGAAAATCCAGCCAGCTTCAACATCGCGGCTACGTGCGGCTGATATTTCGTGCGAATGTTCTGCATGCTCTCGCTGTTCGAGGTGTAATATTCGCGATCCGGCAACTGCAACCCGCCTTGCATCAGATAGGGCGTGTAGTGGTCCGAATCGTTAAACCCCGGCGCTACCCACAATCCAAAAAGATTGGCAGTGTGATAGTTCGTGTTGTTCAATGCGTCCACATCGGCCCGCAGCATCTCTCCCAGCGCGTGCGCCAGTTGCTTCTTGTCGTGGATTGCTGCAATCGCATCCAAATTCGATTTCACCGGCGTCAATCCCTTCGCCTCGATCGCCGCCTCATCCATATACGAATTGAAGAGGTCCGCCACCTTCCTTAAATTCGATCCTGCCGGCGGATTTGAGGTGGCAAGCTCCTTAATCAAGTCAGCGGTACGCTGACTGCTCAGGTCGCTCAGTCTCGTGAATACGTCGATCCCAGCCCGGTCCGCCGGAATCTCGGTGCGCTTGATCCAGTTGCCATTCGCGAACCGGTGAAAATCATCCCCCGGTTTCACCGAGCGGTCGATGTTGTCCACGGCAATCCCGTGGAGTTCTTGAATGGAAGCGTTCTGCGCGACGGCACAAAGGGCAGACAGGAGCAGACAAGATAAGACACTCTTTAAGAACATATCGATTCGTTTCATGGAACTCCAAAGGCAGGGCAGCCAGAAAAATAGCTCGGGAATTTCATAGAGTACGCTTCGTTAGACGTATGGCACCCCGACAGGTCATGTAGAGACAGCCGCCTCGGCTGTCGAGCGAAGGCGAAGCCGAGCCCCCGCCTGTCAGACTGCGAAGCCTCGCCGTTCTTTACAACCCCGGTATAACTCGCTTATGCCAAGCCGTAGCCTGCTCGTAAGCATAAGCAAGCCGCAGCACCAGATCCTCCCGCCAATGCGGCCCGGCAATCTGCAATCCAATCGGCAATCCGCCTTGCGTAAACCCGCAAGGAACTGAGATCGCGGGCAATCCCCATACGTTAAACGGCCGTGTATTCCGCAACAGTCTCAACTCCGCTGGACGCAGCGCCTCCGCGTTAGCCCGCAACTCGGCAGTGGTAGGAGCGGGAAGCGGTGTGGTGGGCGTGACCAGCAGGTCCACCTCGGCAAACACATCGCGAATGTTTCGCCGGGCCACTTCCAACTCGCGCCTCTTCTGCATATACTCCGCCGCAGTTACTTTCTCTCCTGATCGAATCCGCCGCACTGTCTCTGCCTGATACAACTCTGGATGCTTTGATACGTCCTCCGCGTGATAAGCATACGACTCCGCAGCCTGCAACGTGCGGTCAGTAGTCACCTCGAGCCGCACTTCCTTAATATATGCACCCAGGGTCGCGATTCCCGTCAAGGCATGCTCCATCGCAGACGCCACTTCCGGATCAAGATCATCATAGAAATACTCCCGCGGCACACCCACTCGCAGACCTTGCCCGCCGTCCTTCAGGGCGGAAACGTAATCCGTAACCGCAACCTCGACCGAAGCGGTGTCGTTCGGATCATATCCCGCGATCGCCTGCAACACGATGGCCGCATCCTCAACGCACGCAGCCAGCGGCCCCACATGATCCAGCGATGTCGAAAGTGGAACCACCCCGCGGCTCGAAACTCGTCCATAAGTCGGCTTAATCCCCACGCACCCGCATAGAGCCGCCGGTTCGCGAATCGATCCAGCCGTGTCCGTTCCAATCGCAGCGCACGCCATCCCCGCAGGAACCGAAGCTGCCGACCCTCCCGAAGATCCCCCCGCGATCCGGTTCACGTCCCACGGGTTGTGAACGTCTCCAAAATAGCCAATCAAAGAACTTCCGCCGTATGCGAACTCATGCAGATTGTTCTTGCCAACGATTACCGCGCCCGCTTCGCGCAATTTTCGGACGACTTCCGCGTCTTCCCTCGGAACGCGATCCTTGTGAAGCGCGCTGGCTGATGTTGTCCGTACTCCTGCGGTATCGATCAAATCCTTCAGCGCAATCGGAATTCCATGCAGTGGCCCCCGCCACTTTCCCTGCGAAATCTCCTCCTCGGCGGCCCGCGCCTCTGCCAGAGCCGATTCCGCCATCACAGTGATAAACGCATTGAAGCGCGGATTGAACTCTTCGGTCCTCCGTAAGCACTCCCGGGTGACCTCGACCGGAGAAGCCTCCCGCCGCCGGATCCGCTGCGAAAACTCAGAAATCGTCGTGAGAGCATTCATCGCCGAAAACATTGTAAGGGCAGCAGCGTTTCCTTCGTGAACCTTCGTGCCCTTCGTGGTTTCCGCCCTTTTTTCAGCCCAACCAAAAAGTCCTATAATGGATCAAGGCATTTTTCTGGGGGCAAGACAAAAATGGCAGAGATGACGATCGCGCCTGTTGCGACTCACGGTTTCTTCGTGGACGGACGATGGCAGCAGGATGGCGACCTCATCGAAATCCGTGGCCCTTACGACGGAAACCTGATCGGCCGCATCACGCAAGGCCGCAAAGAACACGCGGAAGCGGCCATCGCCGCCGCCGTCAAAGCCTTCGGCACGACCCGCCGTCTCCCTGCTTTCGAGCGCCAACGCGTCCTTCGCCAGGTCTCCGCGTTCATGACTGAGCGCAAGGAAGAATTTGCCCGCACTCTCGCGCAAGAAGCCGGCAAGCCCATCAAAGCGGCGCGAATTGAAGTCGAGCGGGCCATCTTCACCTTCAACGTGGCCGCCGAAGAAAGTACCCGCATCTACGGCGAGTTCCTTCCTCTCGACTGGCAGGAATTTACCGCCGGACGCTGGGGCATCGTCCGCCGTTTCCCACTCGGCCCCATCGCCGGCATCACTCCATTTAATTTCCCCATTAATCTCGTGGCTCACAAGGTCGCTCCGGCGATCGCCGCGGGATGCCCCATGGTCCTCAAGCCCGCGCCGCAAACGCCGCTCTGCTCGCTGCTTCTGGCCGAGTGCGTGCAGCAGGCCGGATGGCCCGATGGCGGCCTCAACGTTCTTCCACTCTCCAACGAAGATGCCGGTCTTCTTGTCACCGATGACCGCATCAAGCTCATCAGCTTCACCGGCAGTGTCCCCGTCGGCTGGGACATCAAACGCCGCGCCGGAAAAAAGAAAGTTGTCCTCGAACTCGGAGGCAACGCCGCGGTCATCGTCCACAGCGACGCCGATCTCGCCTACGCCGCCGACCGCTGCGTTACCGGGGGCTTCGCCTACGCGGGCCAGACCTGCATCGCCGTACAGCGCATCCTGGTCGAGCACTCGGTTTACGGTAAATTTACTGATCTCCTTGTCGAAGGTGTTAAGCAATTAAAGACCGGAGATCCTCTCGACGAAACCACCGACGTCGGCCCACTCATCCGCGAAAGCGACGCGATCCGCACCATCACCTGGATTGACGAAGCCGTCCGCGCCGGCGCTCGTCTCCTATGCGGAGGGCGCCGCAATAACCTTGTCGTTGAGCCCACGGTTCTGACCGGCACCAAGCCCGACATGAGAGTAAACTGCCAGGAGATTTTCGGACCCGTCGTCAGCGTCGAGCCTTACCGGGATTTCGATCAGGCCCTGCGCCAGGTCAACAATACCGCCTACGGGATGCAGGCCGGCGTTTTCACTCGCGACGCCAAGTTGCTATTCCAGGCCTACGAAGAACTCGAGGTCGGCGGCGTCATCGCCGGCGACGTTCCGTCCTTCCGCATCGATCACATGCCCTATGGCGGCGTGAAGGATTCCGGCCTCGGCCGCGAAGGCCTGCGTTACGCCATCGAAGAAATGACCGAACCGAAATTACTTGTGATGAACCTGCGCTGAGATTGCACTCGTTGCCATCCTGAACGCAGATGACAGCCGGGAAGTGCGCATCACCGGAGTCGAAGGATCCCTAGGCTGAACACTGTTCCATCAAGGTAGGGATCCTTCGACTGCGCGACTCCGTCGCTCCGCTCAGGATGACAATTGTGGCTTTTTGCCCAGAGTGGAGAGCCCCATTCCGTTGAAAAACTCAACACGTTTCCAGTCACGTTCACTTCAGACGCTTCGTAATTTTTTTCTATTGCGAATTTCCAAAAACCCGCGACAAAGCTCCTCGAAATATTTATAATTCTCTGTTTCGCAGCCAACTCGAAAACCAGTGGGTGGTTTTCTTACTCGGAACTTAAACTGACGCACCGATAGCGGACGCAGGTAAACAACAAGCGCTCCGCGTTAAACAACAGAAGCGGACCAAAGCTCCGCCGGGTCTCTTCAGCCAGATCTCAAAAGAGAATGTCGCAGATCTTTCATCGCAGCACGAATACGCTGTCCCGCGCCACCATTTTCGGCGCAGTATTCATTGTTGCAGCATTGGGTGGAGTCGCTTACATTGTGCAGGGCTCTCCCTTTGTGACCTACGCCGGCGTCCGTAAGCCGCAGCCGGTTCCATTCAGCCATCAGCATCACGTCGCCGGGCTCGGCATCGATTGCCGCTACTGTCACACCTCGGTCGAGACCTCCAGCTTCGCCGGAATCCCTCCGACCAAGACATGCATGAATTGCCACTCGCAGATCTGGACTAATGCTCAGCTCCTTGAGCCTGTCCGGGCCAGCTATCGTTCCGGCGAATCGCTGCAGTGGACCCGCGTCAACCAGCTCCCTGACTTCGTTTTTTTCAATCACAGCATTCACGTCACCAAGGGTGTCGGCTGCAACACCTGTCACGGCCCCGTCGACCAGATGCCCCTGATGTACCAGGCGGAATCCTTACAGATGGACTGGTGCCTGGGATGCCATCGCGATCCGGGTAAAAATCTCCGCCCGCGCGATCAAGTCTTTAACATGCGTTACCAACAGCCCACGACGGTCAACCCCGTCAACGTGGATGGCCGCGCTTTCACCGATCAGGATTCGCTCGGCGTATACCTGATCAAGAAATATCAGGTTCGCGTTGGAAGAATAAAAACTTCCGACGGCCAAGTCAGCGTCGGCGATATTACGAGTTGCAGCACCTGTCACAGATAGTTGTTCGGTTTCAAGAAGTAGAGGTTTGGTGGGGACAGCCGCCATCGGCTGTCCGTCGAGCGAAGCTCGACAAGGTTTTGTGAGATGCTGCCGATGCAGTCGCCCATTGACAGCGGCAGAGGGCAAAAAGCCGCGAAGCGGCGAAAGAATACAGCCCACGGCGCAAGCCGTGGGATAACTGAGCAGAGAAGCGCAAGCCCCGAAGGGGCGAAAGAAACGATGCCTGTCAGGGCAAAGCAGGAAAGCCCGACACGAATCGAGCCGCGAAGCGGCGAAATGTGAAAGCCCGGCACGGAAGTGCCACGGATGAAACGAAACTACCGTCGAGTCCCGTAGGGACGGCACAGTAAGCAATGACGATCGACAACAAATCGCAGTTCGTCAAACTCGAAGACATCTGCCCCAGCAAGAAGCTCGACATGGGCACCGTCCGCGAGAGAATCGACGCCGCCACCGCCCACGACACTGCGGAAAAAACGGGTCCGGAATATTGGAGGAGTCTCGAAGAACTCGCCGGCAGTCCCGCCTTCCAGGAAGCCCTGCACCGAGAATTCCCCAAAGGCGCCTCCGAATGGCTCGACACCGTTTCGCGCCGCGGATTCCTCAAAGTCATGGGCGCCTCGCTTGGCCTGGCCGGCATGACCGGATGCGTCAAGCTCCCGCTCGAGCCGATAGTTCCCTACGTTCGCCAGCCGGAGAATGTCGTCCCGGGCAAGCCGATGTACTACGCGACGGCAGTAACGCTCGGCGGATACGCCAGCCCGGTCCTGGTCGAAAGCCATCTCGGACGTCCGACCAAGATCGAGGGCAACGATCTGCATCCCGCGTCGATGGGCGGCACTGATATCTTCACGCAGGCGTCGATCCTCGGCCTCTACGATCCCGACCGCTCGCAGACCGTCACGTCGATGGGCGACGTCCGCTCTTGGCAAGCGTTCTTAAGCGCGATCCGCGGCCCGCTCAGCGCGCAGAAATCCCTGCAAGGCGCGGGCATCCGCATTCTCACGACGACGACCACGTCGCCCACGCTCGCCGACCAGTTGCGCAATTTCCAGAAGCTCTATCCACAGGCCAAGTGGCACGTGTACGAGCCGGTCAATCGCGACAACGTCCTCGAAGGCGCGAAGATGGCCTTCGGCCAGCCCGTCGAGACGCGCTACGATTTTTCGAAAGCCGACGTCATCGTCTCGCTCGACGCCGACTTCCTCTACGCCGGATTACCAGGCAACACGCGCTACATCCGCGACTTCGCCGCCCGCCGCAATCCCGACAGCGGCAACATGAATCGGCTGTACGTAATCGAGAGCACGCCGAGTTCAACGGGCGCAAAGGCGGATCACCGGATTCCCGCCCGCGCGAGTGACATTCAAGCGGTCGCACAAGCACTACCCGGTATTGAACTTTTGAATTCGAATGTCGGCGGTCTAAGCGGAGGGCAACGACTTCTCCTAGCAGCTGCGTACAAAGACTTGTCCAACAGCCGCGGTTCGGGGCTTGTCATCGCGGGTGATCACCAACCTGCTGCGGTTCATGCCTTGGCTCAAGCAATGAACCAGAGCCTCGGCAACGTCGACAAGACCGTCTTCTACACCGACGCGGTCGACGCGAACCCGGTGAACCAAACCGAATCGCTCAAAGATCTAGTCGCCGACATACAGGCCGGCAAGGTCGATCTCCTGATCATCCTCGGCGGAAATCCCGTCTACGATGCGCCCGTTGACCTGAAGTTCGCCGACGTATTGAAGAGCGGTAAGGTTCCGGTCCGCGTGCACCACGGCTTATATCAGGATGAAACCGCCGAACTCTGTCAGTGGCACGTTCCTGCAACCCACGAACTCGAGTCGTGGGGGGATGCTCGCGCCTACGATGGCACGGTCAGCATCGTCCAGCCTCTTATCGCTCCCCTATACAACGGTAAGAGTGCAGTTGAATTTGTCGCGCTGCTCTCAGGACAAGCCGAAGCAACGGGTTACGACCTGGTCCGCTCTTATTGGCAAAAGCAGCATACGGGGACCGACTTCGAACAGTTCTGGCGCAAGTCGCTGCACGATGGCTGGATCGAAGGTACGACTTTCTCTCCCAAGACCGTAACTGCAGGAACGACGGCAGGTGCGTCGGAAGCGAAAACCGCTGACCCCAGCGCTATCGAGCTCAACATCCGCCGCGACTCCACTGTTTACGACGGACAATTCTCCAACAATGGCTGGCTGCAGGAACTGCCCAAGCCGATGTCGAAGCTCACCTGGGACAACGCCATCCAGATCGGCCCCAAGATGGCCGAGCGCCTGCAACTTGCCAGCAAAGACGTCGTCGAGATCGAACTGAACGGCAAGAAAGTCCAAGGCGCCGTCTGGATCCAGGCCGGACATCCCGACAACTCCGTAACCATCACGCTAGGCTACGGCCGCAAGCGCGCCGGACGCGTCGGCTCCGAGCAGGGCTTCAATGCCTACGAACTCCGCACCACGGCCGCCCCGTGGATCGCCTCGGGTGTAAAGATCACCAAGACCGGCGCGAAGTACGAACTCGCCTCCACGCAAGGCATGCAGTCCATGGAGACCCCCGACGGCGGCTACCGCCCGCTAGTCCGCCAAACCACGCTCGAAAAATACAAAGACGAGCCGAAGTTCGCGCAGGAAGAGGAAGTTCCCAAAGACGTCACGCTCTACCCCAACTACGAGTACGAAAAAGAAACCTACGCGTGGGGCATGGCCATCGATCTCAACAAGTGCGTAGGCTGCAACAACTGCATCGTGGCTTGCCAGTCGGAAAACAACATCGCCGTAGTGGGCAAGGAGCAGACTTTCCTCGGTCGCCACATGCACTGGATCCGCATCGACGCCTACTATCAGGGCGACCGCGAAAATCCCAAGGCTTTCTTCCAGCCCGTCCCGTGCATGCAATGCGAGAACGCACCCTGTGAAGTTGTCTGCCCCGTAGCCGCGACTAATCACACAACGGAAGGCCTGAACGACATGGTCTACAACCGCTGCGTGGGCACGCGCTACTGCTCCAACAACTGTCCTTATAAGGTCCGCCGTTTCAATTTCCTGCTCTTCCAGGACTGGGAGACACCCCAATATAAGATGATGCGCAACCCGGACGTCAGCGTGCGCAGCCGCGGCGTCATGGAGAAGTGCACTTACTGCGTGCAGCGCATCAACGAGCGCCGCATCAACACCGAAACACAATCGGTCCGCGAGAGCAAAGATATCCGCATCGGAGACGAACTGCAGACGGCCTGCCAGCAGTCCTGCCCGGCCGACGCCATCGTCTTCGGCAACATCAACGATCCCAACAGCAATGTTTCGAAGTGGAAAGCGCAGGCCAGAAACTACAGCCTGCTGGGCGAACTAAATACCAGGCCCCGCACAACGTACCTAGCAGAAGTTAGAAATCCGAACCCTGAGCTGGAGAGTTAATGATGTCAGCTTGTCATCCTGAGAGCCGGCGGAGCCGGCGCGAGGGACCTTACATCGGAAAAGGCCCGATTACGCGGCGGATGGGAAATCCCATGCGGCATGCACTCAGGAGCTTCCCGTCGACAGCATCGCGCTGGCCGGCAATCGTAAGGTCGACATGATTTTGAAAGCGTCACGATGACATTGATTGTGAAAGCATGAGCGAGCAATACAAATCGTCGACCGACCTCGATCGCGCCCCGGTCATCGAACCCGGCCACACGTTCGGCACGGTCACCGAAAAAATCAGCGCTATCGTCCTCACGCGTCCGGCGACCAACGGATGGTTCATCGGCTTCGGCATCTTCTTCATGCTCACGATGATGCTGCTGTTCGCCACCGGATACCTTTTCCTCAAAGGCATCGGCATCTGGGGCGACACCACACCCATCGGCTGGGGCTTTGAGATCGTCAACTTTGTCTGGTGGATCGGTATTGGCCACGCGGGAACTCTGATCTCCGCCATCCTCTTATTGCTGCGTCAGACATGGCGGAATTCGATCAACCGTTTTGCTGAAGCCATGACGCTGTTCGCCGTAGCTTCAGCCGGAATCTTCCCGGCCATTCACGTCGGCCGTCCCTGGCTCGCCTACTGGTTGTTCCCGATCCCCAACACCATGCGCGTGTGGCCGCAGTTCCGCAGTCCGCTCATGTGGGACGTCTTCGCGGTCTCGACTTACGCCACCATTTCGGCCCTTTTCTGGTTTACGGGACTAATCCCCGACTTCGCTACTCTTCGCGACCGCACCGAGAAGCGCTGGATCAAGATGATCTACGGCATGCTCTCGTTCGGATGGCGCGGATCCGCGCGCCACTGGCACCGCTACGAAACGATGTACCTGCTGCTCGCCGGATTGGCCACGCCGCTCGTGCTTTCCGTCCACACTGTCGTGAGCTTTGACTTCGCCGTCGGCATCGTCCCCGGATGGCACACCACCATCTTCCCGCCGTACTTCGTCGCCGGCGCCATCTACTCCGGTTTCGCGATGGTGCTGATGCTGGCCATCCCGATTCGCAAGATTTACGGCCTGGAAGATTTCATCACCGAGCGCCATCTGCAAAACTCCGCCAAGGTCATGCTTGCCACCGGCCTTATCGTGGCCTACGGGTACGGCATCGAGGCTTTCATGGGATGGTACAGCGGCGACCGCTACGACGCCTTCACCCTGTGGAACCGTCTGCACGGCCCTTACGCCGGTGCGTACTGGATGCTGCTGATCTGCAACATCCTGGCTCCGCAAGTGCTATGGATTCGTAAGCTGCGCACCAGTCCGGTCGCGCTGTTCTTCATCTCCGCCGTGGTCCTCGTCGGCATGTGGCTCGAGCGCTTCATCATCGTCGTCCTCGGCCTGCACCGCGACTTCCTGAATTCCTCATGGGGCATGTACTACCCCACACGCTGGGACTGGATGACCTACATCGGCACCATCGGCATGTTCCTCGCCGCCATGTTCCTCTTCCTCCGCCTGCTGCCAGCCATCTCGATCTTTGAAATGCGCACCCTCCTGCCCGAAGCGGAGGTGAAGGAATAATGGCGAAGCGCGATCCCATCTACGGCCTCATGGCAGAATTCGATTCGGCGCAAGCCCTCGTCGATGGCGGCAGGAAAACGCGTGAGGCCGGTTACAAGAAGATCGACGCCTACAGCCCTTTCCCGATCGAAGGTCTCGCCGAAGAAATCGGAATGCACTTCGATGAAATCCCGCTCACGGTCCTCATTGGCGGCATCATCGGCGGCTGTACCGGCTACCTGATGCAGTACTGGATGGCTGCCGTCGATTACCCGCTCAATATCGGCGGCAAACCTCCGCACTCCTGGCCCGCATTTATCGTGATCACGTTTGAAATGACAATTCTGTTCGCCGGAATTTCCGCCGTTCTTGGCATGCTGGCTTTTAACGGCCTCCCGATGCCCTATCACCCGGTCTTCAACGTTCCGCGCTTCGCCCTCGCATCCAAAGACCGTTTCTTCCTGATCGTGTTCTCGTCCGACAAGAAGTACAACCCGGTCGAAACCCGCCGCTTCCTCGAAACCCTGGACCCACGCTCCATCTCGGAGGTGCCAAGCTAATGCGCCTCCTCCGTCAAATAAATCGAGACAGCTGCAATGCCTGTCGAGGGACGGCCGCCTTCGCCCGTCCGGTCGAGCAAAGCTCGACAGCGGTTTCCTTTGCAGCGTTACTGCTGTTGCTCGCCCTCACCTCCGCCTGCCGCCTCGACATGCACGTCCAGCCGCGCCAGAACCCTCTCTCCTATAGCGACTTCTATTCCGACCACCGCTCCGCCCGTTCCCCAGTCGAAGGCACAGTCGCTCGCGGCGAGCTCCACGAAGACGCCTACTTCTACACGGGCAAGATCGGCGACAGCCCCGGCAACGTGATGCCCTCCGCGGTCACCAAAGAAGTTCTCGAACGAGGTCAGGAGCGCTACAACATCTATTGCGCCCCGTGTCACTCGCGCGTAGGAGATGGCAACGGCTTCGTCCCGTCCCGCGGCTTCGCGCGCAAGCCCCCATCATTCCACATCGTCCGTTTGCAGAAGGCCCCACTGGGATACTTCTTCGACGTCATGAGCAACGGCTTCGGCATCATGCCCGATTACGCTTCGCAGATTCCTACGCAGGACCGTTGGGACATCGTTGCCTACATTCGTGCCCTGCAACTCAGCCAGAACGCAACCCTGGCCGACGTGCCTCCGGATCAGAAGGTTCCTTCCGAGCCTCCGACATTCCGCGAGCCCGGATCCGGCGCAACCCTGCCGACCATCGCGCCCAAACAAGAATCTGAGATGAATAAAGAAGGTCAGAAATGAGCGCCGCGCCGAAACAACTCGATCTCTCGGCGCCCCCGATCGTCAAAAGGATCGGCCAGCGAGCACTAATCGTCGGCGTAGTCTTCAGCCTCGGCGCCCTTGTGCTCGCATTCACACGCCCCGAACAGTTCTACCGCGGCTACCTGCTCGGCTACATGGATTGGCTCGGCATCGCGCTTGGCTCCATGGTGATCGTCATGATTCGCCACCTCACCGGAGGTGGATGGGGCACCGTCATCCGTCGCATTCTTGGCGCCGCCATGCGCACTCTCCCCATCCTGGCGATCCTCTTCATCCCCATAATCATCGCAGTCCTGCAGCACCAGATGTACCCCTGGCTGAAGCCGCTCGGCGCAATCGCAGATCCGCACATCCGCGAACATCTCGACAAGCACAAGTTCATCAAGGGCGCTTACCTCAACGGCGCGGGCTTCATCGACCGCGCCATTATCTACCTGGCAATTTGGAATCTGCTCTCGCTCCTGCTGTCTATGTGGTCGAAGCAGACCGACAAGCCCAACGCACCCGACAACACGGAGAAATTCAAGGTCGTCTCCGGCCCCGGCCTCATCCTCTACGGTTTCACCATCTCCTTTGCCGCCATCGACTGGGTCATGTCGCTCGACCCCAGCTGGATCTCGACCATCTACGGCCTGATCATCCTGATCGGCGAAGTCCTCGCCGCCATGTGCTTCGCCATTGTCGTCGAGCGCATCCTCGTCGACTACAAGCCCATGTCCGAGATGCTCCGCCCCGACTTCGTTCACGACCACGGCAAGTGGACACTCGCCTTCATCATGGTCTGGGCCTACTTCAACTTCTCGCAGTGGCTCATCATCTGGGCCGGCAATCTGCCCACCGAAATCGGGTTCTACCTGAAGCGCATCAACCACGGATGGGGCTGGGTGGCAGTATTTCTGGCTCTCTTCCACTTCTGTGTCCCATTCGTCGTTTTGCTCTCGCGCCCCTTTAAGCGGGACATTCGCAAACTGGCCTGGCTGGCGGTTTGGCTTCTGTGCATGCGTTACGTCGATCTTTTCTGGAACATCGAGCCCAACTTCTCGACCAATTTCAGCGTCACCATCGCCGACATCGTAGTGCCCATTGCCATTGGCAGCATCTGGATATTCTTCTTCTGCCGCAACCTTGCGGCTCTCCCGCTGCTGCCCGTTTACGACGTCTCGGCCAACGACGTTTTCGATCCCCACTCCACGCATCCGCCCGGGATTCCGGAGAACGCATGACGAACGACATCCATCCCGCGAAGACCAACGAACACGGCGATTACGAGCGCCGGGATATCGGTGTTCGCGCCGTCTACTATTTCCTCGGTGGCTTGGTGCTGGCCCTAGTCGTGGCCTATCTCGCGGTCAACGTTTTTTTCCATGTCCTGGAGAAGCGTTCTCAAGCCGATCAGACACCGGTGAGCCCATTAGCTGCGACGGCTCCCGCTGACACCCGTCGATTACCGCCCGAATACAAAACGGATTCCGAAGGCGCGGACTACGAAAAATATCTCCGGAAGAATTTTCCCGAGCCACAGCTAGAAACGAATGAGCGCACGGAACTGAATACGATTCGCCAGCGCGAGGAAGATACTCTCAGCACCTACGGCTACGTCGACGAGAACGCCGGCACCGTCCGCATTCCCATCGACCGCGCCATGGAGCTCCTGGCCCAACGCGGACTCCCCACGCGCACGCAGCCCTCAGACATGAGCGCCGTCTCGAATGCCGAAAACAATGCCAAGGAAGCAGATAAGAAGTGAATGCCCTGAACAAAAATTCGATGTTAAGCATTGTTGCTGGTGCAGGCACTGCTCATGTGGGGACAGCCGCCCCCGGCTGTCCGGTCGAGCAAAGCTCGAGAGTCGCGGCAGGGAAGCAGCACTCAGCAGATGTTACGCCCCGTTCTCAGCGCCCTCTGCGAGTCGTCAGCGTCCTCTGCGGTAAAGGCTTTTTGCAGGTCGCAGTGCTTCTTCTCGCCGAGATGGCCGTGGGGCAAGGTATGTCCAAAGGCATTATGTCCCCGCCCGCGAACGTTCGTCCCCCATACCTGCAAAACGTTGGCATCGAGCAGCGTCTGGATGCCCAGGTTCCCCCCGATCTCCCATTCGTAGACGATACCGGCCGACAAGTGAAACTAGGCGACTACTTCGGCAAAAAGCCGCTAATCCTCAATCTCGTCTACTACAACTGCCCCATGCTCTGCGGCGAAGCTCTCGCCGGCCTTACCAGCTCCATGAAGCTGGTCAAGTTCGACCTCGGGAACGAATTCGAAATCGTCACCGTCAGCTTTAATCCCCATGAAACTCCGCAACTCGCCGCTGAAAAGAAGCGAGACTACGTCAAGCGCTACGGACGCCCAACCGCCGCCGCCGGCTGGCACTTTCTCACGGGCCCCTCTGACTCTATCAATACGCTTACCAAGGCCGTAGGCTTCCAATATCAATACGACGCCGCCAAGAACCAGTACGCACATGCGACCGCGATCATGGTTCTGACTCCGCAGGGCCGCGTCTCGCGCTATTTCTACGGCGTCGAGTTCCCGCCGAAAGACTTGCGCATGGGACTCGTCGAAGCTTCGCAAGGAAAAATCGGCAACGCCGTCGATCAAGTTCTTTTGTACTGCTATCACTACGATCCCGCAACCGGCAAATACGGCGCGATCGTCAGCAACATGTTGAAACTGGGTGGCGCCCTGACCATCTTGTTTATCGGCGGGCTGATCCTTGTTCTCTTGCGCCTGGAGCGAATCGCTCCGCGCAAAGGTTGGGATCACGCCAAACCGCATCAGGCAGGACTAAGTTAAACGCAAATGTTCGATAACTTTCCATTATGGCCGCAACGGGCCTCCAGCATGGCGGGCAACGTTGATGCTTTGTTCATCTTCCTGCTCATTGTCTCCGGGCTGATGACCCTGCTCATCTTCACTGCCATCGTCTTCTTTGCTGCCCGCTATCGCTATCGCAAAGGCGTTCCGGCCGAACAGATCGAAGGCTCGACCCCCCTCGAACTTACGTGGACGTTTATTCCTCTCGGCGTCTTTATGGTCATCTTTGCCTGGGGCGCGGTCGTCTACTTCAAGGGAAGAACTCCTCCTCGCGATTCGACCGAAGTCTACGTCGTTGCCAAACAATGGATGTGGAAGCTCGAACACGCCGAAGGCCAGCGCGAGATCAATGAACTCCACGTCCCCGTAGGCCGTGACGTCAAACTCATCATGACTTCGCAGGACGTCATCCACAGCTTCTTCATCCCCGCGTTCCGCATGAAGCAAGACGTGGTGCCGGGCCGCTACACCGTCGCGTGGTTCCGCGCCACCACACCTGGCACCTATCATCTTTTTTGCACGCAATATTGCGGCACCCAGCACTCGGGCATGATCGGCTCGATCATCGTGCAGGAGCCTGCCCAGTATGAGGCCTGGATGAGCGGTGGTACCGGCGGGCCCCTCTCGGCAACCGGAGAGAAAATCTTCGCCGAACTAGGTTGCATGACCTGCCATCGCTCCGACTCGCAGGGTCGCGGCCCCAACCTGCAGGGAATTTTTGGCAAGCCCGTTCAACTCGAAGATGGACGCATGGTCACCGCCGATGAGAACTACGTTCGCGAATCCATCCTCGATCCCGGCGCGAAAATCGTCAAAGGCTTCAAACCCGTCATGCCGACTTTCCAGGGACTGGTCAGCGAAGAGCAACTCAACGCGCTGGTGGCCTACGTGAAATCACAGTCGCAACCCGGCGCGGGCGTTACCAAGGCGAACGCCGCCGCGACCGCGCCCGAAGGCGCGCCCGGCAAAGGAAATCAGGTGCAATAGTTTATGGCTACGGCTACTGTTCCATCAGTCGAACGAGAGAATTATCTCAACAAGCACTACGGTGTTGAATCGTGGCTCCTCACCACGGACCACAAGCGCATCGCGCTGCTCTACCTCATCTCGATCACTTTCTTCTTTTTCATCGGCGGATTCTTCGCCTTGTTGATCCGGCTCGAGTTGCTAACGCCTGCCAGTGACCTGGTACAGGCTGATACCTATAACAAACTCTTTACCATGCACGGCCAGGTGATGGTGTTCTTCTTCCTGATCCCGTCCATCCCCGCAGTGCTCGGGAATTTCCTCATCCCGTTGATGGTCGGCGCGAAGGACCTCGCCTTCCCGCGCGTCAACCTGCTGAGCTGGTACCTCTACATCATCGGCGGCATCATGATGGTCCACTGCATGTTGACGGGCGGTGTGGATACCGGTTGGACCTTCTACGTTCCCTTCAGCACCGCCTTCAGCAACACGAAAGTCATTGAGGCTGGGCTTGCCATCTTCGTCGCCGGATTCTCTTCAATCCTCACCGGACTGAACTTTGTCGTCACCATCCACCGCATGCGCGCTCCTGGATTGACCTGGTCGCGTCTTCCTCTCTTCGTCTGGGCCCACTACGCCACCAGCATCATTCAGATTCTCGGCACTCCTGTCATCGCCATCACCCTCGTTCTGGTTGTCGCCGAGCGCGCACTGCATCTTGGCATCTTCGATCCCAAACTAGGCGGCGATCCGCTGCTCTTCCAGCACCTCTTCTGGTTCTATTCGCATCCTGCCGTCTACATCATGATTCTGCCCGCGATGGGCGTTGTCACTGAAATCATCGCCTGTTTCTCGCGCAAGCGTGTCTTCGGCTACAGCTTTATCGCTCTCTCCTCAATTGCCATCGCGGTCTTCGGATTCCTCGTCTGGGCGCATCACATGTTCGTCGCCGGAATCTCGGTTTACGCCGCACTGATCTTCTCGCTGTTGAGCTACGCGGTGGCTGTTCCTTCGGCGATCAAGGTGTTCAACTGGACCGCAACTCTCTACAAAGGGTCCGTTCGCTACGATGCGCCAATGCTTTACGCCTTTGGATTTCTTGGTCTCTTCACCATGGGCGGCCTCACCGGACTGTTTCTTGCGGCACTCGGTGTGGACATGCATGTCCACGATACTTACTTCGTCATCGCCCATTTCCACTACATTATGGTCGGTGGCGCGGTGATGGGATATCTCGGCGGAATGCATTTCTGGTGGCCGAAGATTTCCGGCAAGCTTTATCCCGAAGGCTGGGCGCGCCTCGCCGCCCTCATCGTTTTTATCGGATTCAACCTGACGTTCTTCCCGCAATTTATTCTCGGATATCTCGGCATGCCTCGCCGATACGCCGACTACAGCCACATGCCTGAGTTCCAGATCCTCAACGTGTTCTCGACCGCGGGATCGACGGTGCTTGGTGTCGGCTACCTGCTGCCCATGATTTACTTCCTGTGGTCGATGCGGTACGGCAAGCCCGCGCCCGACAATCCGTGGAATGCCGCCGGACTCGAGTGGCAAACGCAGTCTCCGCCCACGACTTTCAACTTCGACGAAGAGCCGGTCGTGACCTGGGAAGCCTATAACTACGAGGAGATTGATAAAGGTCAAGAGGAGGTCCAAGTTGTCGGATAGCCAAGCTGCCGTCCCACACCGCGACGGCCTCCACAACCCGGCTCTACTCCATCATTTCGCCACAGAAGAGCAGCAGCGCGACTCCGCCAGCTTCGGCATGTGGATCTTCCTTGCGACCGAGGTCATGTTCTTCGGCGGCCTGTTCTGCGCGTACCTGATTTATCGCCGCTGGTATTTCGGAGACTTCGCCGCTGCCAGCAAGTCCATCAATGCGGCGCTCGGCGCCACCAACACGGCTGTACTGATCTGCAGCAGCTTGACAGTCGTTCTCGCGATCTGGGCCGCACAAACTGCACGTCGCCGACTGATGATCCTGATGCTTGTTCTCACCATGCTATTCGGCGTCGCGTTCTTAGGCATCAAGGGCATCGAGTACAAAGACAAATTCCGAGAGAACCACGTTCCGGGCGTAAGTTTCAGCTTCGACCACGAGCAGATTCCCGGACACCCCGGGCAATACGCCAACCCGCAGCACGCCCAGATCTTCTTCTCTCTTTATTTCATCATGACGGGCCTGCACGCCCTGCACATGATCGTGGGACTCGGCATCTTCACCTGGCTCCTGTGGATGGCGTGGAAGGGCCGCTTCACGCCGCGTTATCACACGCCCTTAGAAATCGGCGGCCTCTACTGGCACTTTGTCGACATAGTCTGGATCTACCTGTTCCCATTGCTCTATTTAATCGACCGTCATAAGTAACATGGATTGCGCACTAAAAAAGACGATCGCCGCCAGCACAACAAATCCCGAGGGTGGGGATTTTTGGACTCTCTGGCCCGAACCGTCAAAGCGTCTGAAGCGGTTTGTCGTCCCGACCTTCACCAGCACCTGAGACCATCGTATGCATGACCACTCCAAATCGTCACCACTGAAGACCTACTTCGCCGTGTGGGGAGCGCTGCTACTAGGCACATTCCTAACCTACGAAGCCGCATTGATCGATCTAGGCCCTTTCAACGCCGCTGTAGCGCTCATCATCGCGACCACCAAGGCGCTGCTAGTCGCCCTGTTCTTCATGCACCTAAGAGGTGCCAGCGAGAAACTCCTGAAGCTCGTCGTAGCCTCGACGATCTTCTTCCTGATCCTCCTCCTCGCCCTCTCCATGTTCGACTACGCCACCCGCGCCTTCAGCTAGCTTGTGTAGGGACGGACGCCTTCGTCCGTCCCGCGAGCAAAGCGAGCGCCCCTAGCATGGATCTACCCCAAAACCCGATCTAGCATTGCCACTCAGAACCGTGGAAGAGCGGCCCTTTAGGGTCGCGTCAAATCTCAAAAATCGAAGGGCCTTTAGGCCCCGTGTTCCACCTCAAACTCGACCTCGAATCCCCCCGCCTCCTGCGGTATACTCGCCCGTCAAGCTGACGCGCGAGGTGAACCATGGCATTCTGCAATTCCTGCGGTGCACCCCTCAACGAGGGAACGAAATTCTGCAACAAATGCGGCGCTGCCGTTTCCGGCTCTCCCGCCGCCATTGCCCAGCCGGTTGCTCCCGCCCCACCGTCCAAAGGCGGCAGCAGCGCCCTCAAGGTCATCCTGGTCGTCGTCGGCGTCATCGTTCTTATCGGAGTTCTCGGCATGGTCACGTGCGGCATAGTCATCCATCGCGCTATGAAGAGCGCCAGGGTCTCGCAGAAAGGCGACAACGTGAAAGTCAAAACCCCCTTCGGCAATATGGAGACCTCCACCGATCCCGACAAAACGGCCCAGGAACTCGGTGTCGAGATCTACCCGGGAGCGCAGGTGCAGAAAGCGGGTACGGCCTCGGTTACATTCGGCAGCCTTCACACGGTCACTGCGAACTTCGAGAGCAGCGATTCGGTGGAAAAAATCTGTGACTTCTACAGGCAGAAGTTTCCCAGCGCCCAGGTCGCCAGTTCCGACCAGAACCGCTGCAGCATCGTCTCCGGCGACAAAGGAAACTCGACGACCATCAGCGTCCAGTCCAGTAGCGACGGTTCCAGATTTACCATCGTCACGATGACCAGGAAGTCCTAGAACTGAGAAGACCCCGTTTGATGTCAGACACCGCAGCAGATTCCGGGCCAGCCTCAAGATCATCACAAACCGATCCCTTCGGGCTGCACGAAGCTCTGCGAACGCAAGTCCGCGGCGACGTGAAATTCGACAATGGCAGCCGCGCCCTCTACGCCACCGATGGTTCAAACTACCGCCAGGTACCCATCGGCGTTGTTCTCCCGCGCGACGCCGGTGACGTCCTCGCGGCCATCTCCGTTTGCCATGAGTTCGGCGCTCCGCTTCTCTGCCGCGGCGGAGGCACCTCCCTCGCGGGACAATGCTGCAACGTGGCGGTAGTTCTCGACTTCACGAAGTACATGGGAAATATCCTCGAGATCGATCCCGAACGCCGTATCGCGCGAGTCCAACCCGGAGTCGTTCTTGACCATCTCCGCAACGCCGCCGAAAAATATCACCTGACCTTTGCCCCTGACCCCGCCAGCCACGACCGCTGCACCATCGGCGGCATGATCGGCAACAATTCCTGCGGTGTCCACTCCATCATGGGCGGCAAGACCGACGACAATATCGAAGCCCTGGATGTAGTGACCTACGATGGCGTGCGCCTAACCGTTGCTCAGAATTCAATCCGCGCCGGTACCGAAGATGAAACATGCGGGGACAGCCGCCCTCGGCTGTCCGGCGGCCCGGAAGTATCGGGCCGCAGCGCCCTCACTCGAGTCGATCAAATCACCTCGACCCTCAAGCAAATCGCGGATCAATACGCGGACCTGATTCGTCAAAAATTCCCCAACATCCCCCGGCGAGTCTCCGGCTACAACCTCAACTACCTCCTCCCCGAAAACGGTTTCCACGTAGCCCGCTCGTTAGTTGGCTCCGAAGGCACGTGCGCCACAACCCTCGAAGCCACCTGCCGCCTGATCGAAAGTCCCCCGTCACGCGTCCTCGTAGTCCTCGCCTATCCCGACATCTATCAATGCGCCGACCATATTCCCGAGATCCTCGAGCACAAGCCCATCGGCCTAGAAGGCTTCGACGACCTGCTCGTCTACTACGAGCGGGCAAAAGGCATCAATACCGACGGCCTCGCATTACTCCCCGAAGGCGGCGGATGGCTCATGGTCGAGTTCGGCGCCGAATCCATCCCCGGCGCCGAGATGCAGGCCCAGCGCCTGATCGACGCGCTGCGCCGCAGCCCCAATCCTCCAAACGTAAAGCTCTACTCCGGCGCCAACGCCAAGCGCGTCTGGGAAGTTCGCGAGTCGAGTCTCGGCGCAACCTCGCACGTCCCCGGCGAGCCCCTCAACTGGGAGGGCTGGGAAGACGCCGCCGTCGCTCCCGAAAAACTGGGCGGATATCTTCGCGACCTTCGCAAGATGATGGCCGAGTTCAATTACAAAGGCTCGCTCTACGGACACTTCGGCCACGCCTGCGTCCACACGCGCCTCAACTTCGATCTGCAATCGAAAGAGGGAATCGCCAAGTACCGCCGCTTCGTCGAAGAAGCCGCCGACTTAGTCGTAAGCTATGGCGGATCCCTCTCGGGCGAACATGGTGACGGACAGGCGCGCGCCGAACTCCTTCCGAAAATGTTCGGCCCCGAATTAATGGAGGCCTTCCGCAAATTCAAGACCGCCTGGGATCCCGACTGGAAGATGAACCCCGGCAAGCTGATCCATCCCAACAAGCTCGACGAAAACCTCCGCCTCGGCGCGAACTACTCCCCCTGGGAGCCGCAAACTCACTTCCAGTTCCCACAAGATCATGGCAGCCTCTCGCACGCCGCTCTGCGCTGCGTCGGCGTAGGTACGTGCCGCCGCGAAGAAGGCGGCGTGATGTGTCCCAGCTGGCGCGCCACGCACGACGAAGAACACTCGACCCGTGGCCGCGCCCACCTGCTCTGGGAGATGACCCAAGGAGAAGTCATTCGCGACGGCTGGCGCAGCGAAGAAGTGAAGCACTCCCTCGATCTCTGCCTAGCCTGCAAAGGATGCAAGAGTGACTGCCCCGTAAGCGTGGACGTCGCCACCTACAAAGCCGAATTCCTGTCGCACTATTACGAAGGCCGCCTCCGTCCCTTGAACGCCTACGCCTTCGGCAACATCGACTTGTGGGCACCTCTGGCGTCGAAAGCCCCAGGCGTGGTCAATCTCACAACCCAACTCCCGTTCCTGCGAGACATCGCGAAAAAAATCGGAGGCATCCCCGCAAAGCGCCGTATCCCCCCTTTCGCACCGCAGACGTTCAAACAATGGTTCAGCTTGTGTAGGGGCGGACGCATTCGTCCGCCCCGCGAGCGTCAGCGAGCGTGGTCAACAGTGTCGGTTGATCCCAACGCGTCAAATCCATGGGAAGACAGCCACGAAGGGGTGGCATTTGAAAGTCCTGCGCCGCAAGGCCCGGAAGAAGGTCCCGATGCCCCCGAGTCCCATGCGGACGACATGCTCGCCCCTCCCGTTCTCCTCTGGGCCGACACCTTCAACAACTACTTCCTCCCCCAGACCGCCCGCGCCGCCGTCGAGGTCCTCGAAACCGCCGGATTCCGCGTCCTGGTCCCGCAAGCCAATCTCTGCTGCGGACGCCCCCTCTACGACTTCGGCATGCTGGACCGCGCCGAACACCTTCTGCTCGAAATCCTCGACCAACTCGAGCCCGAAATCGAAGCCGGCATCCCCGTAATCGGATTGGAACCCTCTTGCGTAGCCGTCTTCCGCGACGAACTCACAAACCTCCTCCCCCACGACGCCCGTGCGCAAGCCCTGAGCAAACAAACGTTCCTGCTGAGCGAATTCCTGGAACAAAAGCTGACTCCCGGCGCGATCCTACCTCAGCTAAACCGCAAAGCCGTACTCCACGGCCATTGCCACCACAAATCCATCATGAAGATGACCGCCGAGGAATCTCTCCTGCATCGCCTCGGCATCGACTTCAATGCCCCAGCTCCGGGATGCTGCGGCATGGCCGGATCCTTCGGCTTCCACGCCGAGCACTACGACATCTCGCAAACCATCGGAGAGTTGGAACTCCTTCCCGCAGTCCGCCAGGCTCCTGACGACTGGCTGGTCATCGCCGACGGCTTCAGCTGCCGCGAGCAAATCGCCCAAAATACGACCCGCCACGCCCTGCACCTCGCCGAAGTCCTTCAACTGGCCCTCCACCCGAGCGCGCTGGACAAAGACGACCCTTATCCCGAATCACGATCCGTCCGCGAGCACAAACAAGAAATCCACGCCTCGATGACCCGCGCCGCGAAAACCATAGGAGCCGTCGCAGCGGCGGGACTCGCCACCTGGCTCCTAACCCGCAAACGCTGACATCTCAGGAGCAAATGTGGACCGCCCGGCCTCGGTTGAACGTCGCGCGCAGCTCGACAACTGTTGCCAAATCAACAATTTACGTCAACCCTACCCCAATCCCCACCTTTCTGGGACAATAAATGAAGAGCGACACGCCTCTGCTCTAGTAGTTCGCCACCGAGTCTTTCCAACAGAGAACTGGGAACTGAGAACTGCCCCATGGACCGCGAACTCACCAGCATCGTCACCGCCGCCCTCACCACTCAAGTAAAGGTCACTACCGAAGCGCCGTCCCCACTCCGCGGATCGATTCTCGTCCTCATCCAATACGACGTTTGCGAAGAGATCCGACTCGACGTCATTCGCCAACTCCTGCAGGCTCGCAACGCGCAGGCCACCTTCAAGAGCAGTCAGGCCCCCGGATACGTCCGGTACCAGCGTCCTCCCGTTGCCGACCGCCTTGAGCCCGTGGTCCTCGATTCCGGCGAACGCCTCACCGGAGAGATCAAATACTTCGACTATGGCGTAGTCAGCCTGGTCTTCGAACTTCCCTTCTCTGGCGACTGGGGCAAGCTCGTCGAACTCTCCGCTCACTGGACCTCCGACAGCAGCTTCGAAAAGCTGGCCTCGCGCGTCATCCACCAGCGGCTTGAGCGCGCCGCCCCCGCGCTCATCAAGCCTTACAAAGAAGAAGACTGGCTGCAGGAAGACTATTTCATCTTCCACGTCCGCGAGATCGATGGAACCCCGACCGCCGACACGCTCCTCGCCGCCCACAGCGACGAGATCGCCCAGGTCGTCCGCGGAGAAACCTGCACCCTCAGCGACGGCGAGCGGCAGGAAATTCTGCAGTCCCGCATCTCCTACTATCCGACCGACCTAGCCGTCATCGGATGGAATGCCGCCTTCATCTACGACACGCCTCCCGGCGCCGAAACCGCCATCCAGCTTCTGCAATACGCAAACTCCCAGCTCTTAGAGTTCCGCCATTACGACGAACTCCTCACCCGCGAACTGGAAAGCGTCTACGACTTCCTCGAAAAAGGAGGCACTGGCCTCTGGTCCCGATGGCGCACCGCGCGCGCCGCCTCGAAACTCCACACGGTCCTGCTCGACGTCAGCGAACTCACGGAGCGCGCCGACAACGCCATCAAGTTCCTCAGCGACATGTTCTCAGCGCGTCTCTACAAACTTTGCGCCCAAAAGGTCGGAGTCCCCGACTACAAGGACCTGGTCAAGGGAAAACTCGACACCGCCGAAGATCTCTACCGTTTCATGATCGAGCAGTTCAACCAGTCTCGAGCCTTTGTCCTTGAGCTGATGGTGGTAGTCATTCTGATCATCGAGTTGATCTATTTCTTCAAAGGCCATCCCATCTAGCCGGAATTACGGCCGGCCCGCCCGGCTTTTCGGCGGCCTGAGTCTAACGGGCTGCAGACTTTTCTTTCGCCCCTTCGGGGCTTGTGTTTCCTTTCGTCACATCACTCACGGCTTACGGCGTGGGCTGCATTCCTGCGCTCCTTCGGAGCTGGGGTTGCGGTCTGGGGCGCCTTGCGGTGGGACGGAGTTTGCTCGGGTGTTGCTTGCGAGTGGGAAAGCTCGGTTTGTTGCGGTGCGGGCGGCGGGGTTTTGAAATCGTGCGGGAGAATTGCGGCGGGGGACTAATTCTGGCCCGCGAAGCCCAAGCCGCAAGGCCGCCGTGCGACAAGATGACAAAAATTTGACGATTCTATGACATTCTCCGACCGCTCCATGCTCACAATCCGTGCGGGAAAGAAGTAGGGGAGCGTCTTTGCCGGGCTCATGACAAAGGAGAACAGCATGTTGCGCTTACGGAATTGGAAACATGCGGCCGGGATGGCCGCCCTTGTTTTGACTTTTCTACTGCTGGCTGCCAGCAACGGGCTAGCGCAGCACTATCAGAGAACCGATCTCACCACCGACAACGCCACCGTCTCGCCGACAGCGCCGAACGTCGATCCCAACCTTGTAAATCCCTGGGGAATGGCGCGCTCGTCGGGCTCGCCCTGGTGGATTTCCGACAACGGCACGGGGTTGTCGACGCTGTACGACAGCACCGGCTTGCCCAAACCGCTTGTCGTTACGATTCCAGCACCGAATGGACAACCGGGTGGAACACCCACTGGGACGGTATTTAACTACACCGGCGCGTTCGATGTTGGTCCCGGGCAATCGGCGTTCTTCCTGTTCGCCACCGAAGACGGCACCATTTCCGGCTGGAATCCCGGCGCGAATCCGACGGCCGCGATCATAAAAGTGAATCGTGCCGGAAGCGCGATCTATAAAGGACTCGCGCTGGCAACCCTGCCGTCCGGGGCGCCACGTCTTTACGCGACCAACTTTCAGAGCGGTGAAGTCGAAGTATTCGACAGGAAATTTCACAGGCTTGGCCTATCCGGTATTTTCCTCGATGCGAATCTTCCGCCCAATTACGCTCCGTTCGGCATTCAGAACGTGGGCGGCAACATCGTGGTCACATTCGCGCATCGGAAACCGGGCTCCCACGATGAGGACCACGGCCCAGGACTTGGCTACGTTGACGTGTTCGACGTTTTCGGAAACCTCCTGCTGCGACTGCCGCATCGTTTCCTCAACGCGCCCTGGGGCGTTGCTCTGGCGCCAGGGGATTTCGGTCCCTTCAGCCACCGGCTGCTAATCGGCAACTTCGGCGATGGTTTGATCCATGCGTTCAACGCGGTCAGTGGAAAATTGGAAGGTACGCTCCTGGACTCGACCGGCGCTCCGCTGACGATCGGCGGACTGTGGGCGTTGAGTTTCGGAGGCGATAACCTGAATAGTGGCTTAGGCAACCAATTGTTTTTCACCGCTGGTGCGAACGATGAAACCGACGGAATCTACGGCATGATTACCCCAACCAGCACCGAACAACGAGGCAATTCTGAATAGTGTTTAGCGGGTCTGACCGACGGGTGGCCCTCGACCAGCGAAGGCGAAGCCAAGTGTAGGGACGGACGCCCTCGTCCGTCCCGGTCGCTAAAGCGACCGTGCCTCCGAGGGTCCATGGGCACGCCCGCCATCCCGGCGCCAGTCGCGTGAGACAGCTGAAGGCCGCTGTCTACGCCGCAGATGCGCGGCCGGCATGGATCAGGTCGGCGACCTTCCTTAAATCACGAACAAATTCCCGGCGCTGTTGCTCGCGGGCCTCGCTGTCGGGCGCGCGCAGGATTGACGCTGGGTGCGTCGTCGCCATGATGTAGAGCGCGAGATGGCTCTTCATGAGAATTCCACGCTCGCGCGTGACCCGAAAATCCTTACCCAGCAGCGCTTGCGCCGCGCTCGCTCCAAGGCAAACCAGCACTTCGGGCCTCACAACCTGCAACTCAGCCTCAAGCCAGGGACGGCATGCTTCGATTTCCGATTGGCGAGGCTTTTTGTGGATGCGGCGCTTGCCCCGCTGAGCTGCGACCCACTTGAAATGCTTGACGACGTTGGTGACGAACACGTCCGCACGGTCGATTCCAACTTCGACCAATACCTCGTCGAGCAATTTCCCTGCAGGCCCAACAAAGGGATGGCCAGTTTTGTCTTCACTGTCGCCGGGCTGTTCGCCGACAAACATCACGCGCGCTGGAGTTCGACCTTCCCCAAAAACAGCTTGCGTGGCATTTCTCCACAGATCACAAGCCTTGCACTTGGGGGCAGCCATCTGCAGAGCCGCTAGACTCGGGGACGCTGGAATAAGATCTGCAGCCGTCGTTGAATGCGCCCTACTCGATGCTTTAGTTCCTGAGCCGCGCAGGCGCCTTGTCCGCTCTACCCTCATTTTAGGTGCCTTCCAACTACACCGAATCCTCCTTACGCTGAGCGTCGGTTTCCTCGTTGCGACGCTCACTAACCACTTCCCCGCCTTCGGGTTCACTGGTCGGATCTTCTGATTGTGGAGGCTGATACTCGATGCTCTCAGCCGATCGTTTGCGAGATTTTTCCGGATCGGTTGTGATCATTAGTTTTTCCCCTGATCTGGCGAAATACCGTTGTATTTTGGTTGTCACGATGGATGGATCAGGTTGGCAAAAAACCTCGGCACACGCAGGAAAAGAAGCTAGTGCCAGATAGGATTGGAAGGGAAGGGCACGACCAGGAACGCGCAAGGACGCACGCTTCTGCCTAGTCCCGCGACTGCGAATGCGGATTGCGGGACGATGCGACTTTGGCAGTCGTGATTGCGGCGGCAGGGGACACGGTCGCTTCGCAACCGGGACGGACGAAGGCGTCGGTACCTACAATTTGCGTTTCGCTTTATCCCGACACAAGCCACGGCTAAATTAGAAGAAGGACACACAAATCCCGCACAGCGCGATTCAGGGATTCATTGGCTGGAATTGGCCGATTCAGTCCGACTGTAGCTTTTCAGGAGGCGTTTGCCCGGCGGCGCGCCTTTCGAGAAATTCCCTCGCGCCCGATAGCTTGCCAGCGGCCACCAACCGCAAATGGGCAACGTGTTGTCGAATCAACAGGCGAAGTTCGGACATGACCAGCCACGCCTCTTCGTTCTTCGCGGTGGTTGCGAGCGTGCACAAGTGGCGAATTTTATCTTCTAATCGTCGATAGAACACATCACAACCTTTCTAATAGGACGCGCGGCTGAGTTGCCATAGGGGAGAGGCCGTATTTCCAGATGGACGACCTTACGTTGAGTACTGGTCCTTGGCGCCAGTGGAATGACTGCCGGGTTCGTCGATTGATAGAAAATTTGCGCGGGCTTTGGTGGGCCCACCAGGATTTGAACCTGGAACCAACAGATTCCGCGACATCAACTGAAAACCAATGGCTTCAACGATTTCCCGGCAGTACCGATAGGCAGAATGAGGCCAATTTAGGCATGGTTGTTACCAAAGTTGTGACCAAAAAATCGCTCAAGGAATGGCGACGCGCGTTTTCGCCTTCCATTCGCCAAGCGGGCGTATAATCCCCGCTGCATGTCCCGCCGTCCCGACCCGCGCGAAGTGCTTGCTGGCAGCGGAACGTGTTTTCGCCTTGTATTCGCCCTCAGGTGCGCCCTACAATGAATGCAGGAATGGAGGACTCACACTATGACGGTTACAGAATATAGGGTCGGCGACGTGAAGTGTATCGATGACGGCAGGACTAGAGGCGTGATAATCGGATGCGACGGAGGGAACCTAGTAAGCCTGGTCTTAGATGATTCCATTCCGCACAGGCTAACCGACGAACTTGCACGAACGCTGGAGAAGCTGAAACTCAGCCAGGTGGTGGTTCAGAAAGGCTGGTGAAGTGCAATGCCGCGACAGAAGATCGATCTCGCCGTCGTGCGCGCGTGCCTCGACACGATCTGCCCGAAGTGCGGCCAACGGATCACGCCCAACAAGATTGTGCGCGTTGACTTCGAGCGGCAGAAGTGCCCGGCGTGTGGAGAAGTGTTCGAAGCGACTAGGGGTAGAATGAGTCATGCAAAACGAACGGACTAAAGTGGCGGTAGCGCCTGAAAGCCCCAACGAAATTGTGCTCGATGTATCGATCCCACGGTCCGCAGCCGATTATTACCATGTTGAAGAATCGTTCGCCGCTCTCGAAGAAGATTTACGATTGCGATGGCCAGTGCAGAGCGTCCGTGATTCGAACCGACGACGTAACCCTGCCGACCTGAGGAATTGGGTGATCCCCATCGCCATCAGCCTGGCATCGCCGCTCTTAAAACCGATGGGCGAGAAGCTGCGGGATGAAGTGTTCGATTGGTTCCACAAGCGCTTCAAGTCAAAGGCAAAGAGACCAGGAATACGCCGCAGGGTAGCAAGGGCGCTCTTTCGCCGGAAAAAGAAAGCCGGACCGCCGAAGCGTCGCCGCTATCGCAGCGGCAAAAGAACAGGCGACAAACGATAAAGAAGGGGAGAATTCGGTCCTGCTGCTTGAACAGCCCCGCCGCGCCGTGTACCATTGCGCGCAATCGTAATTAGCCCGACACGCCTCTTGATCCTGTTCGCTGTAGACGTTAGGCTGCCGGGCGTTCATCTTCATACGCGAGCACAGCAGTGGGAAGCGCGGCGTTCAACAAGATCATCTTCCATCAGGGCGGTCGGTGTCTGTACTGCCACGTTCGGTTCACCGGAGACACTCCGGCCACCAGAGACCACATCCTGCCGGAGAGCATAGGCGGAGCGAATTTTGGCATCAACATCTTTGCCGCGTGCCGGTCGTGCAATTCGCAGCGGTGTGACATTCCTTTCAGGACCTATTGCAAACTGTTAAGCCCTACCCAGAATCGGAGAATATTAAGACATCTCGTAAACCGTCTTCTTGCCGATGATTTCGAGGGTGAGCGCGAAGACGGAGGACTCTCTTCCTTTTTAGGCGGACTTGCCGAGCACCATCCCCAACATTGGCGCTATCTCGATATCCAAGAGAGATCTCCGGTTCGCAAAAGATACGCTGCAAAGAATCGACTACTCCCACGAAACCCTGTCCTGATTTTGAAGGCTGCGCTGCTAGGCGCGACAGCATAAGGTGGCTGGTCCTGCGAAGAAGATGACCCCGGTAACTTGCCCGGCCCACAATGGAACCTCAAAATGGGTGCTGGAGTCTCTATGGCAACATCTGCAAGAACGCGAACCACCATTACAACGAGGATTGATTCACCAGCCCCGCGCCGCCGCAAGAGGAAGAAAGAACTCAGCGTGGGTGCCGTCGTCCTGATAGTTCTTGCGCTGTTCATCTTCTTCAAGATCGCCAATCAAAACCACGGCCCCGTGCGGCTGCAGCCTGCAGCACAACGAGTGCGTTAGAAGACCACAGGCTTGTCACGGCGCACACCAGAAAACGACATTCCATTCCCTGGACAGATGTGGCTTGTAGTTGGAGCGCTAGCCTTTTGCGTTTGGGTGCTTCAGCACGAGCTCGGTGCTGTTATGCTGATGGGATTCGTCGTTGCGACACGGCAACAAGTTACCGCATGAAGTTTGTGAATTGGCCGAAATCGCCCGTGAGTGTGAGTACTTCGCCGTGCTCCTGAAGGCATACATCGATGACAGCAAGGACGAGAGGCAGGAGCGGCTCGCCGTCGCTGGAGCGTTTCTCGGTTTTCATAAGAATTGGAGCGCTCTCAGGAAGAAGTGGAAGAAGCGACTCAAGAAAGACGGACTTGAATATTTCCGTTCCACCGAGTACTACAGCCTTCGTGGACAATTTGAACGGTACCGCGATCCAATCAAATATCCGAAGCCCGCTGGCAGTAACGCAGCAAAGCAACTGCGCAATGATCTCGACAGCATCATTTGCGATTCTCATGTAGTTGGGGTTGCTGCCTGCGTTCCAATCCGCCTCTATCGTCACATCCGCAACGAAGGGCGCTTCGGAGCTGAGTTGCTGCCAGTAGATCCATTCGACTATGCGATCCAGGAGCTGTTTTTGCTTTGCGCGACTGAGTTGAGACAGCAAAAGAGTGAGCATCGCGTAGCCTTTATCTGCGATGAAAGTCCAGAGTCGGCGCGAATTGCAGAAGTTTACACACTTTTCAAGCAGATCAATCCGTTGTCGTCGGAATTTATGGGCGGCCTTGTTCATCAGGACGACAAACATTTTCCTCAACTACAAGCCGCAGACCTTATGGCAAATATTGCGAAAGAGCGATTCACTGAGTGGCTTGTGGATCGTAGCAGTATTGTCCAGAATCAATCTCTCGCAGAACGGCTCAAAAAGGTCTCTGTGAGCCGACTGAGCGTCCCCGAGAGACTTCGATTGATTGAAGGTTTAGAGCACGAGAGGTTTACTCGCGGCTTCAAGTGAACGGGGTATAATTCGCGGCCGTCACTATGTGGACGGAGAGCGAACGGTCTTCGCTCTCGCTGGGCCGCCCCTTCACTCCTGACTGCTTACCAGAAGGTCATGTGTCTTTCAGACCAGATTCTTCGCCTTTATCATGACAACTTGAATAAACTCTAGTCCGAAGATAAGCCCAATGCGTCCCACTTCGTCCGGCGGAAGGCCTGGATGAGCCCCAGCAGAGAGAAATCCCCAAGCCGCAAGAAACGCCGCCTCCTCATCGGCAGAAAGGAAGTTTTCCTCACGGAGAAACACAACTTGATTTTTCAGTCCGCTACCCGCTTTTCGCGATATTTTCTTTTCTACAAGAGCGACAGCATCTTCGACGCCCGCCTGAAAGGCACTTCGAGACTGCCCCATTGAGACATGCATCTTGCCGCTTGAGAATTGATCTTCAGCCTCTTTGAGATGCGTAGCAATGACATCTTTTCTAGCAAACGATGATGACGCCAGGTTAGTCAGGACTCGATTTCTCTCCTGAGTGACACTGATGGGGCCTTGAACGGACACTAACTTCCTATCCGATACTTCGAAGCCGTCGAGCAGCAACATGAGCCTCAATTCTTCTTGCTCAACAGTGGGCTCCGACTCTGTCATGGCCATCACCGTCAGCTGTTTTAGCATCGACTTTTGGTCGACAGTGGATAAGTACATCATTACGCCACGAACCCAGTGCGCAACTTGTCCACCCTGAAGATGGCGAACGATTGTTGTCCAGTTGAAGTGTTGCTTTATCGCCTCATCGATTAGCCAACTGGGAAAGTTCCACCCGAAGAGTAATGGTTCCCAAAATTCCCGTATTAAGAAAGCAGTGTCGGTGTCTTCGGGCTCCAGCGACCGAAGGACCTTCATGACATTAGCTAGGGTGCGCTGCGATATATCCGGCACGGTCACCCGAGGATATCAAGAAAACCTTGACAGCCACCAAAATGCCCAAAGCATAGAACTGTGGGCGACTGGCGACCGAATCTCTGACGACACTGGCTTCGGCCATGCCGAAATCATTGAAGTAGATGAATCTCAAGTTGGTCGCAATGGCGTCCGTCAGCGCCTTGCGCTCGTGGAGTTCTTCGGTGGTATAGATGCGCATGGGCCCCTCCGTTAGTTCTTTCGGCGTGCCACGATCCGAAGCTGGCTCAGCAACCACCTGGGCAGATTATCGACCAGCGACGGACTCGGTCCACCTACGTCGCCACCAGCGACGACTACTCCAATAGCGCGGCCACGCTCATCGATGATTGGCGAACCGGACATTCCGTGCCTGATTCCACCTATAGCATTCTCGATAAACAAGTGCCCATAACGCATTCTCTCCACGGTGCAAGATGACCATTCACCCTCCAGTGTTAGCAACGAAGCTTTTCCCGATGCGCTCTTCCCGATGCTCAGAGCTGTCGCCTGCTCGGTGAATTCCTCATAGGCTTCGGCTTGCTCGACGAGTTCCTGATTGTCCGGACTACCAAGCACGGCGATATCCGCGATGGGATCGACGAATAGGCACTCAGCCCATACAGTCGGTTCCTGCCCGAGCGGTCCGAGTAACTTCTGATAGGTGATCTCCTCCTGATACGACACCGCGCACGCAGGTGGCAGCCAGGGCAGACAGTGCGCAGCCGCGACCACCAGACGACCAAGGATGGGCGCGAGACTGCCACGGACCGGAGCACAAGGTTCTGCGATAAATCCGCGACCATCCCCAACTTGAATGACGGCCTTGCGAAGATCAGCCTTCATCGCCACTACTCCTCTTTCTTTGGCGTGGCCGCACTCGGGGATTGCACTTCGTCAATGAGTCCTGCGAGATAACCCAGCACACCCTCTTCTATCTGTGGCGTGTACTTGCCCTCGAATGGTCCGACGCTTACCTCGATTTGCAGATGGGTATGTTCGGCTTCATCGGCTTGTTCCGGCGTCGCATTCAGCGGCTTCGTCCTCCAGGCCGAGAACCGCAAGATATAGCAGTCATCGTCACGGAATCCCTCCTCGCACTCCAATGAATCCGCGTCTACGACTGAGAGCGGCACCGGTTTTTCCTCATCATCCTCGACCGTGATATCGACGCTGACCTCACTGTCCTCATCAAGTAGCTGGCTCAGCTTTACCTGGAAGCTGGATTTCAGTTCCTCTTTGTCGCTGGCTGGCTTGTTGTTCTCAGGCATCTCGTCCTCCATACCTTCACCATAAACACCCCTGTCAAGTGCTAAATGGCCAACCGCGAAACCGCCTGCTGGACGCGGCTTTCGAAGGATCGTGCCCCTAAAATGGTGCAGGCTGGAAATTGAATCTTGCTGATAGCGTGACTGTTGTAAACGTTGCCGCCTGAAACGAAGGATGGTGTATGAGAGCAGGAAGTAGTGTCGTGCTGGTGGAGGAAAATGTGGGAAGTAGTAGAGCGCAGGCGAAGCAGGAAGTAGTGTCTTGCGGGGGGAAAGATACTGCCTCGCGCGGGGGAATAAGTCCGGGAAGTGAAGTGAGGTACCACCCTGTTGCTTGGCGATTGTTCGATAGAGGGATGGTCGAGGGGGTTGGACCAGGGGGTAGCCTTCGGCAAAAACGTAAAGTAGTACTAACCCTGGCTAATCAGTTTGCTGTCCGGCATCATCCCGGCTTGCTCTCACCTTGCATCTGATCGCGCGCTCTCCCACAACACTCGCTGCGCATCTTGCACTGCCCTGCCAATCGTGCGCCGAAGTATTGCCGATGTGCCGCTGAAAGCCGTGCCAGTTGCGGCGTTTCAGCGCTCGCTCCATTTAATGGCACGAAACTTTCCGCGATAAATCTGAAACCCTGTCAAGCATTTTTTTGCCGATTTGTTTTCATGCAGTTGCGTAGTGCCATGTAGTGCCACAACGCACGGCTCGGTGTATTGTCGCACTCGCACCACACAAACCGCACGACTGGAGAAAACAAAATGGCTCACGACTTGGCAGTGATCAACGGGAAGCACGCAATGTTCGTTGTCGGCAAGCGCGAAGACGTCTGGCACAAACTAGGCCAACGTTGCGACAGCGCAGTGAACTGGGAACAAGCGATGGGACTGGCCGGTCTCGATTGGCAGGTAATCAAGAACCAGAACTACGCACGGAATCCGCAGGGCAAAGTTGTGGCAGTCAGTAGCTATAGCGTATTCCGCGACATCGACGGTGCAGAGCTTGCCGCCAATGTAGGGGAAGGCTTCACGGTCAAGCAGAACCGAGAGTGCTTTCAGTTTGTAGACGATCTCCTGCAGGCGAATGGTGGCGCGCATTACGATTCCGCTGGCGCGCTCGGCAACGGTGCGACGATCTGGTGCGCCGTCCGCGTGCCGCGTGCCGATATTGCCGTGAACGGCGAAGACAAGTCAGAAAGCTATCTAGTCTTCACCACGGCGCACGATGGCTCGATGGCCCACACTGCAGCGCTGTCCAGTGTGCGCGTGGTCTGTCGAAATACTCTGAGGCAAGCTCTGTCAACCAACACCGGCATCCTGCGAATCAAGCACACGAAAAATGCGAATGCACGCTTCGAAGATGCCAAGCGGACGATGGATGGTGTGGTCATGGATGCGAAACGCCTGCAGGACAAGCTGCAGATGCTGGCCACACGTAGGATCACACGTGAGTCGATGACGGCTGTGATGGACAGGCTATTCCCTGCACCGAAGGATGAAAAGCAGAATACAACTAGGCGCGAGAATATTCTGGCGGATGTTCTGAACCTCTACGAGTCAAACGATAACAACGCCTTCCCTGCGATCAGAGGCACAGCTTACAACCTGCTAAACGCAGTCACTGAGTACACCGATCACTACCGTACTGCTCGGATCACGGATGCGCGCGAAGGCTACTCCATAGAGCAAGCCCGCGCGGAGAATGCGGTGGTGGGAACAGGTGAACGGCTGAAGACTCAAGCGCTGGAAATCATCCTGGAAGCGACTGCTGGCGCACCAGTCCACAGCGTAATTCAGTCGAGGCCGATACCTGAGAGCGGCAGCCTGCTGGATGCTGTGCTAGCGAACCACGTGGCCTAGATGCTCGGTGCGACATGGGCACGGCATCCCCCCAGCCGTGCGCTTGATGCTCCTAGCATCGGAGAAAATTAGATGACACAATCTGTGATTGAATTCCCGCTGTCACTCTCGGAGAAGTACAGGCCACAGCGCATCGGCGAGTTTGTAGGACTGGAAAACGCTAAGCGCATCCTGGCAAACTTCACGGCGAAGCCCTACCAGAGTGCATGGCTATTTCTTGGGCCTTCCGGTACCGGCAAGACCACGATGGCGCTGGCGCTGGCGGCTGAGCTACCTGCAGAACTACACCACATCCCAGCCAAGGAATGCACGCTGGACGCAGTGCAAGAAGTTTGCCGACAGTGTCACTACTCGCCGCGCCAGCCTGATGACTGGCGGCCGGTACGCTTCCATCTGGTTCTGATCGATGAAGCAGACCAGATGTCGAATGCAGCGCAGCTTGCCTTATTGTCTAAGCTGGATGCGACTGCCTTCCCACCTAACACAATTTTCATCTTCACCTGCAACGCCGTAGATAGTCTGGAGAAGCGCTTCCTGTCCCGTTGCCGGACGATTGAATTCTCTAGCTACGGGATGGCTGCAGAGATTGCCGGTCTGCTGTCCAAGATCTGGGAACGGGAAACTAGCGGCGCAACGGCACCGAACTTGCAACGGATCGTAAAGGATGCCTGCAACAATGTTCGCGATTGTCTCATGTCGCTTGAGACTGAAATTCTTGCCGCGTAGTGCCAGATGGTATATACTGGCACTCCTTTGGAGGAAAACATGCAGAAGACTCGACTAAACATTTATCTCAGCGAACAGCAGAAGGAAAAACTTGACAAGCTACGGGCGAAAACTGGCGCACCCATGTCTGAGCTGGTCCGCCGTGCGATTGATCTGTACTTGAAGAAGGAATCGTGATCGTGGAAGGTGGTCTAAAAAGAATTCGGCAAGTGCCACGTTATCAGTGGTGAATTTTTCAGCTTGCCGGTGGTCTGGAACCGAACGTATTACGACCGGGGAGGGGCGAGTATGAGGGTAAGGATTTACGTGAGAGTGTCGAAGAAGACGCTGAACACCGATAATCAGCTCCACGATCTGCGCAGGTTTGCCGCGTCACAGGCAGGATGGGAGATCACCGGGGAGTATGTCGAAGCGGTGAGTGGATCGGGACTGAAGGAGAGGAAGGAATTCGACAAGATGATGATCTCTGCATCGAAGGCCGAATTTAACCTGCTTCTGTTCTGGAAACTAGACCGCGTGAGCCGCGAAGGCATCAGCACCACGCTGCGGTATCTTGAGAACCTGAAAGCTTGGGG
>Ga0210403_10000302_pt1 | contig 54207 bp, 35 predicted proteins | sample IncBWC19MmetaG_FD_150863 | JGI IMG/M metagenome (GOLD analysis project Ga0210403, IMG submission 150863) | Forest soil microbial communities from Barre Woods Harvard Forest LTER site, Petersham, Massachusetts, United States - Inc-BW-C-19-M | ecosystem: Environmental > Terrestrial > Soil >...
CACCTACCAAAAGATGCCGGTCATTGTATTGACGCAATACGGAACGATCGACTCGGCGGTGGCCGCCACGCGGTTAGGGGCCATCGACTATGTGACCAAGCCTTTCCGTATCGAAGAATTGCGCGCGCGGCTGGAACGCGCGGCCCGCGCCGTGGAACTGCAGCTGGAAAACCAGCTGCTGCGCGAGCAGTTGCGCACCCGGCCGGGTTTCGGCGGGCTCATCGGGGTCTCGGAGAAAATGCAGCGCGTTTATAAAGTGATTCAAAAGGTGAGCCAGCACGAATATCCGGTGCTGATTCTGGGAGAGAGCGGCACGGGCAAGGAGTTGGTGGCGCGCAGCGTGCATTACTCGGGCCCGCGCAAAGACCGGACTTTTGCGCCGGTGGACTGCTCGTCGCTGGTGGCCACGCTGATCGAATCGGAGCTGTTCGGCTACGTCAAGGGTGCGTTCACGGGCGCGCAGCATGGCAAGCAAGGGCTGCTGGAGGCCGCGCATGGCGGGACGCTGTTTCTCGACGAGATCGGCGACATGCCGGTGGATCTGCAGGCCAAGCTGCTGCGCGCGCTGCAGGAGCACGAGGTGAAGCCCGTAGGTTCCACGGAGCGGCGGCGCATCGACGTACGCATCATCGCGGCCACCAACCGGGATCTGGAAACGGCCATCAAGACCGGCGCGTTCCGCCAGGATCTGTATTTCCGGCTGAACGTGGTGCAGGTCAAGCTGCCGGCGCTGCGCGAGCGGAAAAGCGACATTCCCCTGCTGGTGACGTCCTTCCTGGACAAATTTTCCGATCCGCAGAAGCCCGCGCAAACGATTTCCGAGGATGCCATGCGGCGGCTGATCGCTTATGACTGGCCGGGAAACGTGCGGGAGTTGGAGAACGCCATCGAGCGGGCGGTGGCTCTGGGCTCCGGCCCGATCCTTCACGTGGGGGATTTACCTTCCAACTTGCAGTACCCCACCAGCGAGCGCGCACCGGAGCGGGACGAACTGCTGCCCCTGGAAGAACTCGAACGCCGCGCGATCCTGCGGACACTACGGGAGACCAGCGGCGACAAATTGGCGGCCGCGCGGATTCTAGGAATCGGAAAGACCACGCTGTACCGGAAGCTGAAGCAGTATCATATGGAGCCGCCAGAATCATAAGACGCGCGGACTCGAGAAAAGTAGGAAAGTGTAATGGTGTAAGAGGATAAGAGCACCAGAGTAGCGCGACCCCAAGATGAGGCTGATGCGTCTTGCGTGGTCCGCGAAGTCCTCGAGAATCCCCGTCGCTGCCATTTCTTCCCAATTCCAACTTCCACGACCCTCTTCCTGCTCGAGGATTTACACTGCATTTTGCCGTGGTGTGCCCATGGTGTGCCCGTTTTGCCGTGGCGTGCCCGTGGATTGAACATGGTGTGCCCGTTGAGTTTTGCACTTTCATACCTTTGTAGCCTTGCACTGACAAGTCCTCGCACGGGGAACTCCGCGGCAGCTTGGCACTTAGCCTAGCCAGCATCGCGCAGGTCCAGTTCGGGACAATAGCAAAAGGGAGTCTCGACATGGGATGGCGGGGCACGCCGTGGGTTCCTCCTGCCTACGTAACTCTTTATTTTGCAACAATATCCAGCCCACTGGAGTGGACCCGCCGGTGCATGGAATTCCCCAGGAAGAGCCTGGGGCTGGAGAACGGTTTTCGCGGCGCGGCGACCAGGGCGATGCTAGGAGAGGGAATGAAGGTTTGGGGAAAGCATAGACCGGGACTCTTGGGAAGGGGAGTTGCGCGGGCTGCCGCCGCCGGGTTCGGGCGCCACGAACTGGTGGACGAGGCCATTCAGGTTCTGTTGGGGAACAAAAACGTGGATCGCGCCGGCGTGTGGATCGATTCGGGAGAAAACGCCACCGAGAATGCTCCCGGGTTCCGGGGGAGAGTGTGTGACGTGCACGGGCAACAGACCCCCGCGGAGTGGGCCAGACTGTCTCCCGAGGCTCCCGTGCCACAGGAATTGTTGACTGGCGGCGAGACCGTGCAACAAGATTTCGACGATTCCCCAGAACGGCCGGTGCTCGGAGCCCTAGTGGAAATGCGCGGGGCCCTGTGGGTACCCATCAAGAACGGAGACACCCTGCGCGGGATCTTGTTCGCCGGCACACGGACCAAACAGGCAGCGCTGCCGCGCGCCTTGCTGGAGGCGGTGGCCGCGGAACTGGCGCTGGCCATGGAACTCGAAGAAGAGCGGAACCTGGCCCGGGAGCGGCATGCCGACATCCGGGCCGCGCGGCAATTTCTGGCGGCCTCCGGCTCCACCGATGCGATCCTGGCCGATCTGGTGGCGAGCTGTACCCAAACCGGGGACGGCGGAACGGGGGCAGTCTTCGCGGTCATCGCGCAATTGCGGTGTCCGGCCGGCGGCCCTGGGGCAGGCACCGAAGTACAAGGTGTGGTAGCAGATCTAGAGAGCATGGCCGCGAGCGATTCGCCGACTCGCGGCCAGCCTCGGAAGGCCAGCGAACTCCTGCAGTTCTCCTGGTGGAGCGGCGACGCACAGTGGACTCGCGCGGTCGAAAGCGAGCCCCTGGCCAGCATCTGGCAGCGCGCGCTGGAAGCGCGCCGGACGATTTGGAGTGAGGCGGCCGTTTCGTGGGCGCAGGGAGAGGTCGCTCGTGTGGTGGCGATTCCCCTGGAGGCTGGGGGCGAGGCTCTGGGAGTGCTGGTGGCGGGTTTGCCGCCCGGTTTTGCTTCGCTAGCGTCTCTCGAACGCCTGGAATTCCGTGCCGCGCTCGCGGCATCGGTGGTGGTACGCCGGAAATGGAGCGCCGAAGGCAAGCGCCAGGCGGCCTGGCAACAGGCGCTGCTGCAAGCCAGCCGGGAGGCCCTGATCCTGCTGTACGCGGATGGCGAAATTGCCGGATGCAACGCGAGCGCACGGCAACTGCTGGGCCAGGCGGAAAACGAAAACCGCGAGGTGGAAAGCGGTTTATGCGGGTCCGAGCGCTTCGAGGAACTCTTTTCCACGCGGGAAAAGCAGCGCATGCAGGAGTGGCTGCGGCAACTGCCGGCCAGTGTGAGCCGGGCGAGAGACGTTGGCGAAATTCCACCGGAAGCCGAGCTGTACAACGGGCTGCGCGTGCGGGTCCACCGCATTCCGCGAACCGGAGAAGGCGTCGTTGGGGCGGTGTTGGAGCCACTGCGTGAGGATCGCGCCGCCTCGCGCCCCGATCCGGCGGCGGAAGCGCAGCTGTTCAGCCTGATCGAGTGGCTCGAAGAAGGCGTGGTGCTGTTCGACGCCAACAACGGAATTTACGCCATGAACAGCCGCTTCGCGCAGATCGTGGGATGGCCCGCGGAACAAGCCCGGCGGATCACCTCATTCAGCGGTCTGATCAGCCAATTGGCCGGGCAAGCCGCAGACCCCGAGGGTTTCGCGGAGCATTGGCGGGAATTGCCATTGGGCAGCGAGGGCGGCGCGCGCGAAGAGTTCCAACTCCTGCGGCCGGCGCCTCGGGCGCGTGGAAATCTACCGTGATCTGACCGCCCAGCGGGTGTTCCAGTCCAAGCTGTTGCAGACGGAAAAGCTCGCGGCGCTCGGCCAGATGGTAACCAGCGTGGCGCACGAATTGAGCAACCCGCTGACCAGCGTGCTGGGTTTCGCGCAACGTCTGCTGCTGCGCGGCGAGGCCTCGGGGCAGGCGGAGGAGGCCCGGCACATTTTCCATGAAGCGGAGCGGGCCAGCGCCATTTTGCGGCAACTGCTGATGACCGCGCGGGAATCTCCGCCAGGGCGCGCCATGGTAGCCCTGAACGAGGTGGTATCCCGCACCATGGAGCTCCAGCGCTTCAGCCTGGCGGCGGAGAAGATCCACGTGGAACTGGACCTCGACCCGCGTCTTCCTTTCGTGCACGGCAACGCCGGGCAGCTCCAGCAAGTGTTGATGAATCTCATAGGTAATGCGCGGCAAGCAGTGGAGCCGCAAGGCCGCGGCGGAACCATCCAGGTGAGCACCCGGCGCGCCGGCGAGCGCCACGCCGTTTTGGAAGTGCGTGACAACGGGCCGGGAATTCCGGACAGTATCCTGGCCAGGATTTTCGATCCGTTCTTCACCACTAAGCCGGCCGGCACCGGTACCGGGTTGGGACTGTCGATCGTGCTGGGCATCGTGCGGGAACACGGCGGGCAGGTGCAGGTAGCCAGCCCGCCGACGGGAGGCGCGATTTTTACCCTGGAGTTCCCAGCCGTTGCGGCCGAGGAGTTACATGCACTGGCGTTGTCCGCGACCGGGCCCGGAGCGCTTGGATTCTTGGGGAAACGGCAGCGCAGGGCGTCCGTGGCGTCTAAAGGTGCGTCACCGTCCGTAGCGCCCGGCGGGCGCGTGCTGGTGGTAGAAGACGAGCCAACCGTGGCACGGCTCATCGGTGATGTGCTCGAGGATGAGGGGTTTCGCGTGGACCTGCTCCTGGACGGCCGCGAAGCCCTCAAACGCGCGGCCAGCGAGAACTACGATCTGGTGATCTGCGACATGAAGATGCCGGAACTCGACGGCCAGAATTTTTACACCACCCTGGCGCTCACCGGGAATTCGCTGCAGGAGCGGTTTCTTTTTGTTACCGGAGACGTCATCGCCGCGCATACTCAGGAATTTCTGGCCCGTCATCGCCTGCCTCATGTGGCCAAGCCGTTCCGGCTCGAGGAACTTACCGAGAAAGTGCGGCAAGTGCTGGCCGACGCCAAGGCCCGGCAGCCGGCGGTGGCCAGACCAGCCCAGAGAACCAACGCAGCGAGGAAATGAGATATGTCCATGCGGGAACAGACGATTCTATTGGTCAGCGATGATGCCGGATTGTGCGCCGCCGCCCGGCAGGAGTTTGAATCGAAGCCAGAGAGGCTGCGCGTGGCTGCGGTGAGCACCATGGATGCCGCGCGGCGCATCGTGGAAGATGCCGCACCCGCTGTCATTCTGCTGGAAGAGACCGTGGCGCTGGCTGGGCGGGAAGGCAAGGCGGGAAAGATGCCGCGCCTGGATTCCGTGGTTTCCGCGCTGGCGGCCTATGCACCCGTAGTAGTCATCGGCGGCGCGGACCGCGAATGGGAGCTGGCGGCGCTGGTCGCGGCAGGTTCGGCGGACTTTGTTTCGCGCGCTGGAGGATGCCTGCCGGTAGCGCTGGGATTAGTGGAGCAACGGCTGCGCCAGGCACAACCACGACACGCTCCAGCGCTGCGCGCCGCTTCCAACGGCGATGCCAAGGAGCAAGAAGCCTTCGGCGAGACTCTCCGTCATGAGCTGAACAATCCCCTCACGGGAATTTTGGGCAATGCCGAGCTGCTGCTCGCCGAAGTGCGCAGAAAGAACGACGGCCGGCTGCCGAACGGCGGGCAACAGCGCCTGGAAACCATCGCCGCGCTGGCGGTGCGCTTGCGCGAAACGGTGCGGCGGCTCAGCGAAGCCTGGGAAGCCCAGCATCACCCCGCGCAGTAGATATTCCACTTCGTTTCCCACAGTGCTGCAACATGGCGACACCCGCTGCGTGCGGGGACGATCGTGAACCTGCCCGCACGCTTACGAATCCCTTTGCAACGGATGCCTCTCCTGCTAGGCTTACCCACCAGCGCCGCACCCCGCGCTCGCGCCACTCCCGATGAGTGCCCATGAGTGAAAGTTCAGCACGCCGCGCCACGCAAGACCTCTTTCCGGAGTTGCTCCAGGGATTTCGCCAGCTCGAGGGACGTTTTCCCCTGAACGAGATTGCCGCGCGCGTGGTCCACGCGGCTTTGGCGCAGCCGGGAATCACCGGAGCGCGGCTTTGGCGCATCGAGCGGGGCAGCGCCGAAATTTGGGCGCAGCAAGGCGAGCTGCCGCCCCCTGCGGTGCGCGGCATCGCCGTTGAACTGGAAGACGGCAGCGGCGCGGAACCCACGCTGTGGACCGGCGCGCTCGGGAGCGACGATTTTCGGGTGCGGGTGCTGGAGGTCCGCGGCGCCGCGCCGCTGGCAGACTCCGTGCGCGCGCAGCTGGACCTGCTGGCGCGTTTTGCGGCCGTGATCCTGGCGCTGGCGGAACGCCGCGGCGCGATGGAAGAGCTCTCCAGCATCATCGAAGCGACCAAGCGGCTGAACTCCACGCTCGATCTCGGCGAGCTCATTCACATTATTTTGCAAATCGCCACGCGGCAGACCGGCGCGGAGCGGGGTACGGTGTTTCTGCTGGACCGCGATCGCGGTGAAATCTGGTCGCTGGTCGGACTGGGCCTGGAGCAGCACGTGATCCGCTTTGCGGCCGACCGCGGCATCGCCGGCTGGGTGGCGCGCGAAGGCACCGCGGTGCGCCTGGAGAACGCGTACGAAGACCCGCGCTTCGAGCCGGACATCGACCGCCGGCTGGGTTTCACCACGCGGCGCTTGCTGTGCCTGCCGATTCGCAACGACGCCGGAGTGATCATCGGCGTGCTGGAACTGTTGAACAAGGCCGAGGCCTTCACCGTGGAAGACGAAGCCTTTCTCGACGCGCTTTCCACGCACGTGGCGCTGGCGCTGGAGAAAGCGCAGCTGCACCGCGAGCGCATCGAAAAAGAAAAGATGGAGCGCGACCTGGCGCTGGCGCGGGAAATCCAGGCGGGCTTTTTGCCGGAAGCGCCGCCGGTCTGGAAGGGCATCGAGATCAGCGTTTCGCACCGGGCTTCGCAGATGGTCGGGGGCGACTACTATGATTTTCTTCCGGTGACCGCCGCCGGAAAGGACGCGCTGCTGCTGGTGGTGGCGGACGTGGAAGGGAAAGGCGCGGCATCCGCGCTGGTGATGGCCAACGTGCAGGCCACACTGCACGCGCTGGCCGATCATGCCGAGCCCCTCGATAAACTGCCGGCCACCATCAACCAGAAAATCCTGGACCGAGCCCGGGCGTCGCAGGACTTGGGACGCACCACGAAATACTTGAGCATGTTTCTGGCGTTCGTCGAAGACCAAGGGCGGCAGCTGCGTTACGTCAATGCCGGCCATGTGCCGCCGGTGGTGATTCGCGCCGATGGGCGCCGCGAATGGCTGGAGACCGGAGGAACGATCGTCGGGCTGCTTCCGGACGCGCGCTACGAAAGCGGCTCCGTGGGGATGGCACCGGGCGATCTGCTGGTGGCCTGCACCGACGGGATCACCGAAGCGATGAACGCGTCGGGCGATGAGTATGGCCGCGAGCGGCTGGCGGAATCGGTAACCCAATGCCGGCAGCAAAGTCCCACGGAAATTCTGCGCAGAATTTTGGAGGAAGTGGAAACGCATTCACGCGGCGGCATTCACGAAGACGACCGGATCCTGCTGGTGTTGAAGGTGACGTAGATCCGGGCGATACAGAACGATAAAGAATGTGAACGGCCGCGCTACGCGGCCGTTTTCTTTTAACCGTGAGACTTACCGGAGCGAGTTGTAAAAAGCGAGGACCCGACGGCGAAATTCTTCGGGTTCGCAACCAAGAGCGGCGGTGTGCAGCGCGCCGGGCACCACCCACATTTGTTTGCGCCCGCGGGCGGCGGCATAGATGCGCTCGGTGTGGCGGCACGGCAGCGCCACGTCTTTCTCATCGCAAATCAGAAAGACCGGGAAGGCCCGCGCGGCGACCGCGTTCTCCGGAGAGACCTCCGCTGCGGAGAAACCAGCAAGAGATTCAGCGCGATAAATCATCGTCCAGGTTCCTGGAGCGAACAAGGTCTTGCCCAGCAACGGCGAACGCCGCAGACCGGCGTAGTCATAGGAAGCTTCACGCAAGCTGGAGAACGCCGCTTCGGCAACGACCGCCTCAATGCGTGGATCGATGGCTGCCGATTGCAGCGCGATACCCGCGCCCATCGATTCGCCCAGCGCGAAAATGTGGCGTGGATGTTCGGCGGCTTCCAAGGCATCCACGATGGCACGGGTATCGTGGCGTTCGAGCCAGCCGTACGTGGCCATCGGGCCTTCGCTCGCGCCGTGCGCGCGGGCGTCCATCATCACCACGCTGAAGCCGGCGGCCAGCAGCAGCTCCGCGTGGCCGAGCACGCCCATGCGATTGTCGGCCACGCCGTGAAAGACAAGGACCCAATCCCCGTTGGGTTGCGACGCACGCACCTTCCAGCCGCGAAGGCGCACGCCATCCGAAGCGCGCACTTCGAAGTCTTCCCGATGCGCGCCGATCTGCGAGAAAGCCGCGTCGGCTTGCTGGATGAGGTCCGGCGTAAGCTCCCGGCGCATCGGGTGAAGAAACCAGGGACCAACCACCCAGCCGGCTCCGGCCGCCAGGAGCGGGGAAAGAAATAAGAGGATCAGAAGGACGCAGACCAAGCGCGGCATTCCCCAATAAATACGCGAAAATCGATCGAAAAGTTCCTGAACGCAGAAGCCGGCGCTAGGAAGAAAACAAAACGGATTCCCGCTGGAACATTTTGACCGCGAGAAAAAGAGCAATGCCCGCGTAAACGGACGTCGAAAGAAAAATCAGCGCGATGTAATTCCAGTGATACGTTCCGGTGACCAGCTCTTTGCACAGCAAGCTCACGTTGAGAATGGGAATGACCGCCAGCTTGGGTGTGAGCTCGACCCCCGGCAGCACCGCGGCGATGGCCGGCACCAGCACGATGAAGGTCATCGGCGTGAGATAACTCTGCGCTTCCTTGTAGCTTTTGGCGAAAACAGAAATAGTGATCAGCACGGCGGAGAACAGCACGGCCACCGGCACCGCCATCACGAACACCGCCAGCACCGTTTCCGGATGCATGCTCATCATCGGAAAACCTTCCACTTCCGTTTGCGGCGGCACCAGTTGCGCGAGGGCCCAGAAGGAAACGCCCATGGAGGCTGCGGAGAGAGTCGCGGTGGCCAGAGACGCCGTCAACACCAGCAGGAACTTGCCAATTACCAGGTGCGTCCGCTGGATGGGACTGGAAAGGATGGTTTCCATCGTGCCGCGCTCTTTTTCGCCGGCGGTCAGGTCCATGGCCGGATACATCGCGCCGGTCATGCACATCAGAATGACCAGATAAGGGATCAATCCGCCGTAGGTCTCGCCGGCCACCTTCTCCGGCGAAACCACGTTCTGTTGGCGGATGTCGAACGGCTTCATCAAACTTTCGGGGAGGTTCTGCGCCGCGAGTCGGCCGCGCACCATGGCGTCGCGATACTCGGTGAAGACTCTTTCGATGCGCGTGGCGCCGAACGCGGATTTTATGTCCCCTGTAAAAATGTAGATTTTTACGGCGGGGTGCTCTCCGCGCTCCACAGCGGCCTGAAATCCCGGCGGGATGTCCACAGCCGCGCGAATCTTTTTGTTGGAAATGAGGTCCACATAGTTGGCTGTTGCGGATACCACGCGGAGATTTTTTGCGTTTTTCAAGTCGGCAACGACGTCGGGAGAGTCTGCACCGCCCAAGACCACGATTTTCGAAGGCTCGCGGCTGGCTTCGCCAAGGATTTCCGCGAAGGAATAAACGACTCCGCCGGCCAGGACCGGGAACAGCAAGAGCGGGATCAAGATGGAAGAGATCAGCGTCCGCCGGTCGCGCAGCGCTTCGGTCAGCTCCTTGCGATAAACGATACCGATGTTGCGCAAGGACATCGTCAGTGGTCCTCTGCAGCGGAGTAATGAGGTGCGACCACCTTGACGAAAATCTCCTCCAGGTCCTGCTCATTGTGCTGGTCGCGGAGCTGCGCGAGCGTGCCTTCGGCCAGGAGTTTGCCGTCCTGAATGATGCCGATGACATCGCAGAGCTTTTCCACTTCGCTCATGATGTGCGTCGAAAAGATGACGGTTTTTCCGAGGTCGCGGCACTCGCGTATGAACGCGGTGATCGTTCGCGCGGTCATGATATCCAGCCCGAGTGTCGGCTCATCGAAGATCATCACCGGAGGATCGTGGACCAGGGTGCGCGCGATGGAAGTTTTTTGTTTCATGCCCGTGGAAAGCTTGTCGCAGCGGCGATCGCGGAACCCGTTCATGTCCAGCCGGTCAAAAATGGCCTCGACCCGCTTTTTCAGCAGCGCATCGTCCATGCCGTTCAGCCGCCCGAAGTATTGGACCATCTCTCTGGCGGTCAGCCGGGGATAGAGCGCCGTTGCGGTGGAGAGGAAACCGACGTTGGCGCGCACTTTTTCGGGTTGCTCGACGATGTCGTAGCCGCAAACCACGGCGGTGCCGTCGGTGGGTTCCAGAATAGTGGCCAGCATGCGCAGCGTGGTGGTTTTTCCCGCGCCGTTCGCCCCCAGCAGGCCATAGATCTGTCCTGGCTGGCAGCGGAACGTTATGCTGTCGACCGCGCGAATCTCCCCACGCCTCTTGTCCCGAAAGCGCTTGGACAGGTTACGAACTTCAATCATCGGGGCCTTTCCCGGGAGTTCGCCACGCACACACCGCGCCGGCCTGGTCCGCAACTCGGAGTGCATGCAAAATGTTACTGGAAAAAGTTGCCGCTGTGGGGTCGCGTACTCGGTCCTTGGTTCAATGCAGCAAGGCCGGGGCAAAGTGGCGGCAATCGCTGCTGCGGTGTAACACCCGTCCTTAATGGGAGTTATCGCTGGCCGACGGCATCCCGAGGCGCCCGCAGCGCATCCATTTAACAGCATGGTGAACCCGCGACAACGCCGCTAGGGAAAGCCACGGCCCTATTGCTACAATCAAGCCTTTTGAGGCCCACCGGACCGCGGGCAAGCAAGCCTGGGATATGCCAAGGAACGTCGCGAAGCGCGGATGCGCCGCGCGCGTTGCTGTGTGCGGTCTGAAGATGGGCGGAATACGAGCGTATGGATCGCAAGCTGCGAAACCGGATACTGATCTTCCTGGTCTTGGCGGGCATCGTGGCCTTTGCGCTGATTCGTTTCAGCGGACGCCAGCCGGTGGCCAAGATTTTCGCGGTTACGCCCATTCGCGCGAACGTGGTTTCTTCCATTTCCAGCAACGGAAAAGTCGAACCGATTGCACCCTTTGTGGTGCGCGCGCAGCTGGACACCTTTGTCGAGCGAGTTCGCGTAGTGGAGGGGCAAGCCGTCAAAAAAGGGCAACTGCTGCTGGAGCTGAACGTGAAAGAGGTCGCGGCGCAGCTTGCCGAAGCAAAGTCCAAGCTCCTGCGGGCCGAGGATGACTTGCGCGCCGCGAAGGCCGGCGGCAGAACCGACGACGCGGCTCGCACCGCGGGTGCATTGGCCACAGCGGTAGCGCAACGCGACCGTCTACAGCGCAATCATGATGCCTTGGAGCGGCTCATTGCCGGTCAGGCGGCCACCAAAGACGAGCTGGCCGCCAACGATCTGGACTTAGCCAAAGCCCAGTCGGAAGTGACCCGCCTGACCGCTGCCAAGCAAGAATTCGATCGGGGCGTGAAACTGGACGCGAATCGCGCGGAGCTCCAGGTCGAGCAGGCGCAAAGCGAGGTTGCGGCGCTCGCCGAGAAGGTTAGCAACGGGCGCATCGTGGCTCCCGCCGACGGCACGCTGTATTCGTTGCCGGTCAAGGCCAGCGACTTCGTCAAGACCGGAGACCTGCTGGCGGAAATGGCCGATCTGCGCAAAGTCCGCGTCCGCGCTTTCATCGACGAGCCCGAACTCGGCGGGCTGGAGCCCAACCAGCCGGTCAAGATTACCTGGGACGCGCTGCCCAACCGCACCTGGATCGGAAGAACCCAAGTCATTCCCAAGCAAGTGGTGCAGCGCGGAACCCGCAGCGTGGGCGAGCTGCTCTGCGAGGTCGACAACGAGAAGCTGGAGCTGCTGCCTAACATAAACGTGAATGTGCGCATCAATTCTGCAGAGCGCGCCAACGCTTTGACGGTGCCGCGAGGGGCCGTCGAATCGGAGGCGGAACGCCGGTTCGTCTTCGTAGTCAAGGCGGCCAATGCTCTCGATGTCGGAAACCAGGCGAAGCTCGAAAAACGCGAGATTCACGTGGGCATTGCCGACGCCACAAACTATGAAGTCACCAGCGGCTTGCGGCAGGGGGAGCTCGTGGCGCTGCCGGGCGACTTCGAGCTACACGACGCCATGGCCGTAAGAGTCATGAACACCGACGCGAGCAATGTCCGAGGCCGGGTGGATGCAAACTAGCGTGGCTCTTCCGGTCTTGCTGGGGATGATGCTCCTGCTGAACCTCGGGGCGGCCAGTCGCAGCGCCGCAGCAAGCGTGAAACAAGACGAAAACCTGGAGGCTGGCCGGCAGGCCTACGAAACCGGCGAGTACGCCAAGGCCGCGCAGTTCCTGCAGCAAGCTGCGGCCAAGAATCCTGAAAACGGAGAGGTCCAGTTGCTGCTGGCCAAAACCTACTACGAGACCCAGCAGCACGATGCGGCCATAAGCAGCGCCGAGAAAGCCGTGGCCGTCGAGCCGCGAAATTCCAAGTTTCACGAATGGCTGGGCCGGGCCTACGGCGCGAAAGCCGAGCACGCCGCCTGGTTCTCCGCGATTTCGCTGGCGAAAAAAACCGGCAAGGAATTCGAGAAGGCGGTCGAGCTCGACGAAAGAAATTTCGCCGCTCGGCAGGCGCTCATCGAGTTTGACTGCAGCGCTCCCGGAATGGTGGGCGGCGGGGAAGACAAGGCCCACCCGGAAATCGAAAAACTCGCGTCCCTGGATGCGGCGGAAGGCCACTATGCGGCCGGCAACTGCCGGCGTCAAAAAAAAGATTTCGTGGCCGCCGATGCGGAATTCACCAAAGCACTCGAGAGCCATCCCAATTCCGCCGATCTGCTCTATGACATCGGCGACTATGCCATGAAGCACAGCCAGGCGGAGCGGCTCATCTCCGTGGCGGACCAGGGCGAGCAGGCCGCCCCGGCGGACCCGCGCGGAAAGTTTTACCGCGCCGTCGCTTTGGTGCTGAAGAAGGAGCGCCCCGGGGAAGCCGAACGTTTCTTGCGGGAGTATCTGCAGCGCGCGCCGGTGCGCAGTAATTTTCCGCGCCCTTGGGAGGCCCACGAGTGGTTGGGGCGGATCTACGAAAGTCAGGACAAAACGCAAGCAGCCATTGACGAGTATGAAGCCGCGCTGAAGCTGGATCCCAAGAGTAAAAGCGGCCGCGAAGCCCTGAAGAGATTGAAGAAAAGCTGATGGCCGCAAGGGAAATATAGCCATAACCGAAACCATTCGAACGCAGAGTAGAGCGCCGAGGACGGAACGTATGCGCGGTGTAGCGCCATGATGGAGGTGCGGGAAACTTTTTCGGTGGCCATCGACGCGCTGCGCAGCAACAAGCTGCGCGCCATCCTGACGTCGCTGGGCGTCATTATCGGCAGCGCCTCGATCGTGCTGGTGGTGACCGTAGCCTTGACCAGCAAGAAATTTGTCATCTCGCAAATCGAGGCTGTAGGGTCCAACCTGCTATGGGCTGAGATGGTGAGGTCTTCCGACAAAGCCCAGCCCATGAACTACGAAATCTCCATCGCGGATATGGATGCGACCAAAGCCGCGATTCCCGAAGTGGCGGAAACGGCGGGCCTCCGCGAGTTGCCCATGGAAGTGGTCGTCGGTGGAAACACCCGCCCGGTGAATCTGATCGGCGTAACCGAAGGCTATCAAGCCATCCGCCGCCTGGTGATCCTGCGTGGCCGGTACTTCGACGCCTTGGACATGGAAACGCGCAGCAAGTTCTGCCTGATCACCGAGCAGCTTTCGAAGCGCGTGTTCGGCGCGGAAAATCCGGTCAACCGCACGATTCGCATGGGGGAACTGACCTTCACGGTGATTGGACTCTTCCGCGAGCGCGTGACCACCTTCGGCCAGACCGAGATCCAAGATGAATCGGTCATCATCCCGTTCACCCTAATGAAGTACTACACCGGCGTCGACGTGCTGCGCACCCTCTACGTGCAGGCAACCAAGCCGGAAGACGTTCCTGCGGTGCAGCGGCGCTTGCAGCAACTGCTGAGCAGCCGTCACCCCGCTCAGGCGGAATATAAGGTCCAAACGCTGACCGCGATTTTAAGCGCCGCGCAGAATATCTCGCTCGCGCTTACCATCGTGCTGCTGCTAACCGCGTTCATCGCCTTGCTGATCAGCGGCATCGGCATCATGAACATCATGCTGGTCACCGTGACCGAGCGAACGCGCGAGATCGGCATTCGCAAAGCGATCGGCGCGGCGCACCGCGAAATTTTGTATCAGTTTTTGATTGAAGCATTTTTGATCAGTGGCGGCGGCGCGGTGATCGGTATTTTAATCGGTCTGGCGATCCCCGCGGCGATCCAGCCGTTGCTTCCCGGAAATCTTCGCATTCCGGTATCGGGTCTCAGCGTGCTGGCCAGCTTTGTGGTGTCCTGTTCGACGGGACTGTTCTTCGGCTATTTGCCCGCGGATCAGGCCGCCAGACTACAGCCTGTCGAGTCGCTGCGATACGAATGACATGGGATGTGCATCTCCACAAAAATGAATTTCCCTGGAAACGTAAGGAGCCAGCCATGCACGACATAAATAGCGCGCGACAACGGAGCAAAACGACGCGAACCATTCAGCGCAGCTTAATTGGCTTCGCTATGCTGGCACTGTTGCATACGCCGGCCCGCGCGCAAGAAGCGGAGCAACCGCGTGCCGGCGCCGTGGCGCTTACGCTGAAGCGGGCCATCGAGCTCGCACTGCAAAACAGCAAAGACATTCAGATTGCCAAACTCCAGGCGAGCCTCGCGGATCGTTCCGCAATGATCACCAAATCGCAATTCCTGCCGAACCTCTACGCCGGTTCGGGCGCGGGCTATACTTACGGCATTCCCGAAACGCCAGGTGGACGCGCTCCCTCGGTCTTCAACATGACCTATACGGAAAAGGTTTTTAACGAGCCGCTGCGCGGCCAAGGGAAGGAAATGACCGAGCAAGCCAAGTCCCAGAGAATTTTGCTCGAAGATGCCCGCAACAGCGTGATCGCCCGCACCGCGGCGGCGTATCTGGAATTGGGCATGGTGCGCCACTCGCTCGATCTCTTGCACAAGGAGCAAGAAAGCGCGGAGAAGATTCTCTCCGTGACCCAGGAACGTCAGGGAGAAAACTTCGAGTTGCCCGTGGAAGTCACGAAGTCGCAACTCACCAGAGCGCGAGTGGTGCAGCGGATCCTGCAGCTCGAAGGCCGCCAGGACGAGCTGGAAGTATTTCTGCGCGGCCAGACGGGGCTCGCTCAGGACACGCCGGTCGAGGTTAGCCCCGAGGATTTGCCGGGCGAAGCGGAACAAGAAGGCGCGAACCTCGTCGCGCTCGCCATGCAGAGCAACACTTCGCTGCTGGTCGACCAAGCCGACGTGCGCGCCAAGGAGTTCCGTCTGATCGGAGAAAAGCGCGCGTACTATCCGACGCTGGAGTTGGTCGGCGAATACAGCCTGCTCGCCAAATTCAACAACTACCTGGATTTCTTCAAAACTTTTCAGCGCAACAATTTTAATGCCGGCGTGCAGGTGCAGGTGCCGATTTTCAGCGCCCAGACGAAAGCCAATGTCGCCCTGGCGCAAGCCAATCTCGAAGTAGCCAAGGCCAACCTGGCCAGTAAGAAGACCGAAGTAAGCGCCGCGGTGCGCCAGAAAACTCGCCGCTTGCGCGAGCGCGACGCCGCCAAAGAAGTGGCCCGCTTGGAGCTGCAACTCGCCCAGCAAGACGTCGCCGTGCTGCAATCGCAATTCGCCGAAGGCAAGATCAATCTCCGCGAGGTGGAACGCGCCCGCCTCCAGGAAAACGAAAAATGGATGGCCTACCTCGACGCCAATTTTCAGCGCCAGCAAGCGCAGCTCGACTTGCTGCAAACCGCCGGCCAGCTCGATAAGGTCTGGCAATAAAGTCTGGCAATAGGTCTGGCGGTATGTAGGCGCTGGGCTTAGCCCGGCGAGCCATTCGAGAAGCGCCGTAGTAAGCGAGACATACCCGTGCAGCTGGATCAAAAAAGTTTAGCCGCCTTCCTAGAGGCGGCCAAGAAACTCGACTCAGGATTCGCCGGCCTCCCCCCGCACGAATTCGGCGCGCCAGGCGCCCCTCGCATCGAAGAAATCCTGAACGCCACCGCCGAACGCCTCCACGACAACTACCCCTACTTTCACCCGCTCTACGCCGGACAAATGTTGAAACCCCCGCATCCGGTAGCCCGCCTGGCCTACGCCCTGGCGATGTGGATCAATCCCAACAATCACGCTCTCGACGGCGGCCGCGCCACCTCAGCCATGGAGAAAGAAGCCGTCGCAGAAATCGCCGCAATGTTCGACTGGACGACTTTTCTGGGGCATTTGTGCGGCGGCGGCACCATGGCCAATCTCGAAGCCCTCTGGGTCGCCGGCCAACTTCAGCCGGGCAAGAAGATTCTCGCCAGCGAGCAATCTCATTACACGCACCGCCGAATCAGCGGCGTACTCCAGCTGGATTTCGAGTCGGTACCCGTGGACTCCGCCGGACGCATGGACATGAACGCCCTCAAAAAACGCCTGGAGCGCGGCGACATCGGCACCGTCGTCGCCACCTTGGGCACCACAGCGACGGGTTCGGTTGATCCGCTGCCGGAGATACTGGCCCTCCGCGAGCGGCACGGATTCCGCATTCACGCCGACGCCGCGTACGGGGGCTACTTTGCTCTCGCCGAAAACCTGGCGGAACACGCGAAGTCCGCATTTGCCCGACTCACCGAAGTCGATTCGATCGTCATCGATCCCCACAAGCACGGTTTGCAGCCGTATGGGTGCGGTTGCGTCCTGTTCCGCGATCCAGCCGTGGGCGCCCTCTACAAACACGATTCCCCGTACACCTATTTCAGTTCCGCCGAGCTGCACCTCGGAGAGATCAGCTTGGAATGCTCGCGGCCCGGCGCTGCCGCAGCAGCCCTATGGGCCACCCAGAAGCTCCTTCCCCTGAAAAAGGGCGGAGAATTTGCCCGCGGCCTGGAGCGCGGCCGAGCAGCTGCGCTGGCGCTCTACGCAAAAGTAAAAGCCGATGACCGCTTCGTCCCCGGTTTTGTCCCCGAGTTGGACATCGTGGTCTTCGCGCCGCGAGCCGCCAGCCTCCCACAGATCTCCGCGCTCTCCCGAAAGGTCTTCACCGCAGCCGCGAAGCACGATCTGCACCTGGCCGTAGCCGAGGTACCGGTGGCCTTCTTCCAAGGCCTGCCCGCGGCCGTGCCCAAAGACCGCGACACGCTAACTTCCCTCCGCTCCGTCCTGATGAAACCCGAACATCTCGATTGGATCGACCCGATTTGGAACAGAGTCTTGGCCGCCGCCGCCGAATCTCTCGGCACAACCCCGCGTCCCCGCTAATTTCGTCGCCCCGCGGCCGAGCCACCGACCTGTGGAACTCCCACTTAATGCAGCATTTAGCTGTTCGGTGCACGATATGCACCTTTTGCAGAAAGGGTTGGAGCGATGCAACCAAGTCCGGTAAACTATTATCTAGGTTGTGAGGGGCTCTGAGGCGCGCTACAGGTGCGGCCTGGCACGGCCGCAATCCTAGGACAAAACGAGACACAGGCGCATCGCAGTTCTGTTTTTAGAAGTCTGAGGGTGAATAATGCCGGATGTAATGAAGACATTGCTGTTGAATCCGCCGAGCTTTGAGAATTTCGATGGTGGAGCGAGTTCGCGGTGGCCCGCGACCCGCGAGATCGAGTCCTATTGGTACCCCGTATGGCTGACCTACCCGGCGGGCATGATCCCCGGGAGCCGCTTGCTCGACGCTTCGCCGCACAAGATCAACTGGCAGCAAACCATTGAAATCTGCAAAAACTACGAATTCCTGATTTTGTTCACCTCCACGGTGGGTTTCGCCAGCGACGTCAAGCTCATCCGCAAGATCAAAGAAGCCAACCCCGGGATGAAGATTGCCTTCGTCGGGCCGCACGGGCACATCAAGCCGGACGAAACGTTGATGGCCAGCGAGGACATTGATTTCGTCACCCGCGGGGAGTTCGATCATTCCGTCGTCGAATATGCCAAAGGCAAGCCACTCAGCGAAATCCTCGGCGTCAGCTATCGCAAGGACGGCAAGATCGTTCACAACGCTTCCGGCCCCCAACTGCACACGGAAGAGCTGGACGCGCTGCCTTTTGCTACCGACATCTACAAGCGCGACCTGAAAATCGAAAACTACAACGTCCCGTTCCTCCTGCATCCTTACGTTTCTTTCTACACCACGCGCGGCTGCCCGGCGCTATGCACCTTCTGCATGTGGCCGCAGACGATTTCCGGCCACGCCTGGCGCACCCGTTCGGTGGACAACGTCGTGCGAGAAGTGAAGAACGCGCTGGAATACTTCCCGCAGATGAAAGAGATTTTCTTCGACGACGACACCTTTAACATTCGCCGCGACCGGGCCATCGAACTCAGCCAGAAGTTCAAGCCGCTGAAGTTCCAGTGGTCTTGCACCGCCCGCTGCCACAGCAAGTACGAAGAACTCAAGGCTATGGCTGACGGTGGAGCCCGCCTGTTCATTGTGGGCTTCGAATCCGGCGACCCGCAGATCCTCAAGAACATCAAGAAGGGCGCTACCGTCGAGATGGCCCGCGAGTTCATGAAGAACTGCAAGAAGGTCGGGATCAAGGTGCACGGTGATTTCATCATCGGATTGCCCGGCGAAACCAAGGAGACCATCAACAAAACCATCGACTTCGCCAAGGAACTCGATTGCGAAACCATTCAAGTCTCCCTGGCGCATGCCATGCCCGGCACCGAGCTCCACGATACGATGGCCCAACAGGGCTTCCTGAAAATCGAAGCACTGGCCGATTCCGGCGGCCATCAGTTGCCGCACATCGAATACCCGCACCTCTCCAAGGCGGAGATGATGGGTGGCCTGAACCGCTTCTACGACGAGTATTACTTCCGTCCGCGGGTAGCGTGGCGCATCGTCCGCGAAGCATTGTGGGACTCCAACGAGCGCAAGCGGCTGTATCACGAAGCCACGGACTTTCTGAAACTCCGTGCTGAGCGCTCGAAGTGGGTACGCCAGGGCGGCGACATCGCCAAGCCCATGATCACGGTACCGGAGTCCTCGTCGGCTTCCGGAAACGACTAAACTTCACCACATGGGACACGAGTTACGGGTACGGATCAAGACGCTGGTCGTGATCCTGGTAATGGTGTTGTGCGCCAACGTCGGCGATCTGATGCTCAAGCGCGGCATGAGCCAGATCGGCGCGGTGGCACTTTCCCCAGCGGGCCTGGAACACGCTTTCCTCCTCACCGTCACCAACGGCACCATCTGGATCGGCATTCTCTTTCTGATCGGCTTCACGGTCAGCTACATGACGGTAATGAGCTGGGCCGACTACAGCTACGTGATGCCCGCAGGCGCCTTCGGCTACGCCCTACTGACCCTTCTGGCAGTCGTCTTCCTGCACGAGACGGTCTCCCCACGCCGCTGGTTCGGCGTAGTTCTGATCTGCATAGGCGTCTTGCTGGTCAGCCAGACCAAACCCCGCACCACTGAAGTCGCCCACCAGCAGGTCGCGGCATGATCCGGAGCCTCCTGGTCTTTCTCTTGTTCCTGCTGAGCAGTACTGGCGGCGAAATCGCCATCACCTACGGCATGAAGGCCACAGGTGAGCCCGAGCGCCTCCGGCCCAAGCAGTTGCTGCTCTTTCTCGGCCGCGCGGTCCGCAACGTCTGGTTCTGGGTAGGCATCCCGCAACTAGCGCTCTCGTTCTACCTGTTGCTCCTGCTGCTTTCCTGGCAGCCCATCAGCCTGATAATCCCAGCCTCAGCCCTAAACCCCTACGTCTTCGGCACCCTGGCCGCCAAGTACATCTTGGGCGAGCAAATCAGCCCCCAACGCTGGGCCGGCGTCACGCTAGTCTGCGCCGGTGTCGCCCTCGTAGCCCTAAGCTAGCGTCATCCTAGATTTGTGGATATTAGGGAGTCCGTGCCCCGGCTTCCCCCGCCGCACGGTTGCTGAAAACAAACTTTCCTCCGGCCCTGGCCAATTCGTGCACCGGCGCAATCTTTTCCAGATACGCCCGCCGTTCCTCTTGCCCGGTGACGAAGTACACCTTGCCGGCGCCGGCCCACAAGCTAGCGAGCTGCGCATCCTCAATAAAAACAGGCGCCGCATCCGGAAACAGCGAGCCGTACCACAACCCATTGATGCGCCCGTTGAAAATGAGCATCTGCTCCCCGGTATAGAAGTTGACCGAGGAGGCGTTCGAGTATTCGCCGTCGCACACGATCTGCTCGCCGGGCCGGAGTTGCCGCTGGATGGCTGCGGCTAAGGGCTGCGACCCCAGGACGGGTGCAAACACACCGAGCGCAATGTGCGCACACTCGATGAACACGCACATCATCAGCGCCAGCGCCCAATTCGCGGCGCGCGGCGAGCCGCGCCGTCGCAGAAACCAGTTCAGTCCGCTGCCAAACAGAAAAGCGAACGCGGTGCCAAGCAGCGGGCCGCGAAACAAACTCATGGCACTTCCGGTCAAGTCCAGGAAGTGTCCGAGCGAAAGGACGTAAGCATCGGGATTCTTATTGAGCAGATCGGACAGGCCCACGCCAGGCGGGGGTGGGTGCGAGATGAGCGCGAGGGTGAAAGTAAGCGCAGCAATTACCAACCCGATGACCAGAAAAACGGTCGCGGAAATTCGGCCGGACCGCGCGAGGTCTCCTCCGTAAGAGGACTGCGATTCTCGCGCCAGCCAGTGGCCCAGCAGTAGCGCAAGGCCCGGCAGCGCCGGCGCCAGATAATACTCCTGCCGGGTGGAGAAACTGAAAAATACGAGGATCACCACAGCCCAAACGAAGAACAGCAGGAGCGGCGCTTCCGGCGATCGCCGCATCTCCGCGGTTCGCAATAAGCGCAGCCTGACTTGACGGAGCGCCTGCGGCAGAAAGGCGCTCCAGGGAAGCAGCCAAACCAGAATCATTCCCCAGAACAGCACCAGCGGAAAGGTGCCGTAGTCGACGGGATAGCGCTTTCCGATGTAGCGCAGGAACTGCTCATTGACGAAGTAAAACCACAGGAAGCCTTTGGCCTGTCCGGCAGGCGGGTTGCGAAGCGCGGCGAGTACGTGCCAGGGCGCTGCGATCAGCAGAAAAACAAAAGTGCTGGAGACCAGGCGCATCTTCAGCAGATGGCGCAGATCGCCGACCAGGAGCAAGAAAACGAAAATAATTGCGCATGGAAAGACCAGCCCGATCAGGCCCTTCGTCAGCACATTGAGAGCTACCGTGGCAGCCAGGCCCCAACACGACGCGATCGAGGGCTGCTGTTCCTGCCAGCCTTGCAGGAAGAAATAAAGTCCCAGACCAATCCACAGGCCCACGATGAGATCAGGTATCAGGATGCGAGTGAAAAGATACGGCCCGAACGAGGTGATGGCCACCACACCGGCCCAAAAACCAGCGTCGGGCGAGAGAAACTTCCGGCCCATACGAACGAGCAGGAAAGCCAGCAGCAAAACGCCGAGGCCCTGCGCCAGCCGCGCCGACCATTCATTGACGCCGAAGAACGAAAAACCTGCGGCCATGGCCCAATAGGGAAGAGGCGCTTTTTCCAGATAGCGTATGCCATTTTCGTGCAGCGTGACCCAGTCGTGCAGCGTCAGCATTTCCCGGCCGGCCTCGGCGTGGGCGGAGTCCGCATCGTCGAACAGGGAAGGCCGAAAGAGTCCCGGCCCGAAAATGGCCACCCAAAGGACGAAAATGGCTGCAAGAGAGGGCCAAAGTCGCTGGCCGGCGGGAAGCATCATGCCGATAAGGTGCCGCAGTCAGAATGATGCTGTCGGCACGGTGATTGTCGAAGCATGCTAGGAGAAAGTTTATCATGGGCTTCCGAATTGCCGCGATGTGTGCACCGGGGAGCGGCGGCGCTCGACCCGGCCATGCCTCATCGACTATCATTTTTGAAATGGTGGAAACCCTGACAACTATCGGTGCCGTGCCTGGTGGAGGCTGACCCGAGTGTGGATCGCATACATCTTGCTGGGTATCGCCATCGTCGGGACCATTTCATCTGGAGTTTTTCTCGCCCTAGCGCTGCTCGGCGCCGCCAAGTTCCATCGCGACGCGCGGCTCCAAAAGCAGGCCGCTGACCATGTTGCAACTTTGCCTCCGGTATCTCTGTTGAAGCCGGTGCACGGTCTGGAAGCGCGGCTGAAAGAAAACATCGAAAGTTTTTTCCAGTTAGACTATCCCGAGTACGAAATTCTTTTCGCGGCGGACACCGAGGACAATGCGGCTCTTGGTGTTGTCCGCGAAGTCTGTGCGCGCTATCCGCAAATTCGCACACACGTAATCGTGACCGGTCGTCCCCCGTGGCTGAATCCGCCGTCGTATTCGTTCTACCAGATGGCCGAGGTGGCGGCCCACGACATTCTGGTGACCAGCGACAGCGACGTCGAAGTTCAGCCCGGCTACCTGCGAGACGTCGTGCCTCCGCTGTACGATCCCGGCGTCGGGATGGTTACGTGCGTCTATCGCGGGAAAAATGTGGGCGGATTCTGGACCGGGGTCCATGCCGTTGGCATGTCGGTGGAGATGACCGCCGGTGTGGTAACCGCGAACCTGCTGGAGGGGATGAAGTTCGGTCTGGGGCCGACCATTGTCGTGCGCAGGGATGCGCTGGAAAAAATCGGGGGATATCGCGTTCTCGGCGAATATTTCGCGAATGATTTTGTGATCGGGAATCTGATCGACAAGGCCGGCTACCGCGTAGTGCTCTCGCGCCACGTGATCGATCACGTGGTGTCGCCGATGACCTTCCAGCGCGTGTGGGAGAACGAAGTGCGCTGGTCTAGATCGACGCGCTGGTCGCGTCCTTGGGGACACCTTGGCAGCGGGCTGACGTTTGCCGTGCCCTACGGAATTTTGGGATTTTTGGCGGCAGCGGCCGTCGGCCATGTCTGGCTTGGCGCCGTGCTGCTGGCGGCGGCCATTGTGAATCGCACCGTCGAAAGTTTGGCGATTGGGTGGGGTGTTACGCGCGACCCGCGGGCTCGAAACGCGTTGTGGCTGTTTGCAATCCGAGACCTGCTGGGTTTTTTCGTGTGGTGTGCGAGTTATTTGGGCCGGCGGACCGTCTGGCGCAATATCGACTATGAATTGGCTGGGGAAGGCCGCATCGCGGCGCGGCAAGCGCCGCAGGACAGCGAGGCTCCAGAATGATCCATCTGCAGGCGGGCTGGCGCGGGATGCTGCTGGTTCTGGCCGCGGCGCCTCTTGCCTACTACTTCACAGCTACACTCGCCGCGTGGCGCTTTTTCCGGCGCGAACGCCCGCGCCGGCTGCCGGACTACGCTCCACCGGTCAGCCTGCTGAAGCCGGTGCGCGGCGTGGACTTCGGTTCCTATGAGAATTTCGCGAGTTTTTGCCGGCAGGACTATCCCGCCTACGAAATTCTGTTTGCGGTTAACGATGAAACGGATCCCGCCGTCCCGTTGATCCGGCGCTTGATGAAAGAGTTCTCAGGGTGCCGAATCCGCCTGCTCGTTGGGGCGGAGCGTCTTGGTGCCAACCGCAAGGTCAACAAGCTGGTCCGCCTGGCGCGAGAAGCCCAACACGAAATTCTAGTGCTGACCGACGGCGACGTCCGTGTCGGCCCGAACTATTTGCGCGAAGTGGTTGCGCCGTTCGCCGACGACAAGGTCGGCGCCGTGACGTCGTTCTACCGCGCCATCGCAGAAAGAAATCTAGGAGCGGAGCTTGAAGCGGTGGGTGCAGCAAGCGATTTCTTTGCCGGCGTCCTAGTCGCCGAGTGGATGGAGGGCATAACCTTCGCGCTGGGAGCCTCGATCGTCACCACGAAGCTCTGGCTCGGCAAGATCGGCGGTTTTGAAGCCATAGCGGATTTGCACTCCGACGACTACGAACTAGGCCACCGCATCGCCAAGGCCGGCGGCCAACTGTTGCTCGCGCGGGAAGCCGTGTGGACCATGTATCCCGCGCAAAGCGTCCGTGGATTCTGGGATCATCAAGTTCGCTGGGCGCGCACGGTGCGGTTGTGCCGCCCGCTGTCATATGCCGGGCTGATCTTCACGCACGGACTGCCGTGGGCGCTGTTGGCGGCAATGATCGCGCCGGCAAAGTGGATCGCTGCCACCTATTTGGTGGCCTACCTGGTTCTTCGTTTTCTAATGGCGTGGACCGTGGGCGTCTGGGGCGTCGGCGACGAAGTGCTGCGCCGCAAACTTTGGCTAGTGCCGCTGCGCGATGCCATCCACTTCGCAGTCTGGATCGCGAGTTTCGCCTCCAACCGCATCACCTGGGGCGGCGAAGAGTACACCATGGAGAAAGGCCAGATGGTTCCGGCGAGCCCCAGCAAAGCGTCGGACGCAACGCCGGTGGCCCCAGCCCCGCGATAAACCGCGTCTCCTAAAGTTGGTGAAAAATTAGCGAATTATTTGGCTGGGAGGCCTGGACTCGAACCAGGATAGCCAGAGTCAGAGTCTGGAGTCCTACCAATTGGACGACCTCCCAGCGGGGAGGAACAAAAAGGAACCGCAGCACGTCCGGTTGCTCCGGCAGCCACAATTCAACCTTTCTAATTTAATAGGGAATGCACAGGGCGTCAACCAAACGCGGACGCTGGTAGTGTCCTAATTTGGAGATGCAGCTCGCGTCTGGTGCGATGTTAGGGAGCCATCCAGCCAGGCGCCCGCTTCCCTTCGAGGCTCCCCTCGATACTCGGGCCAAGCAGGATAAACCGAAAGCGGCCGCCGCGTCATAGCTTACCGAGTGGGTCCGCAGCAGCAACACTCCGTGACCGGGGACGCGCTAAGGCGCGACCCTACAGAGGACTTAGCCAACTCGCGCTTACTGTGCGTTCGAGCCAGCCACCGCAGCGGCGACGCGGTCGGCGTCCAAAGATAGCGGGGCGCCCAGCACCATCTCGAATTGGTAGCCAGTGTCAAAGAGAATTTCGCCGGCGTGGCGGCGGCCCAGAAGAATCGCCGTGACCGTCACGGCCGCACCGATGCCAACCGCTATTCCCGTCACCGCGCCGATACTCGGTCCTAGGTGCGGCTGCGGGGGCAGAGTGGGGGTTGGGGGCGGCGTCGTGGGGAACTGGGCGAGGATGAGTCCTGGCGCGCCTTGGCCTTCGGGAACCGCGGCCGCGGACAGATTTCGTTCATTTCCAGCGGGAGCTTCGGCTCGCGCTTCGGCGGTGGCGCCATCGAGAGCCGCGTTGTAACCGTCGGCGAAAACAATCCGCGTGAAGTGCATCTGCAACTGGGCGTGGCCGGAAGGGCCGCGTTTTACCACTCTGTCGATCAGCCCTTCAAAGTACGTGCCGGCGGGAATGGCCACCTGCTTACCCACCGTGACCGGAAAGGCGGCCGCGGCGCGGACCGCATCTCCCCGCCGGGTCGCGTTGGAGCGCATCGGGCTGGTGAGAGTCATCGGCACGCGCGTGCCCGCTGGAATGGTTAGCGCCTGCGGCTGAGTCTCGTGCGGCGCCTGTGCCGCAGCCGCAACCGGAGCGGCTTGCTGGACTTCCATCGCCTGCTCTTGCGTCGTCTGGTCTTGCGCGAAACAATCGGTAGCCATTAAGAGGCCCGCAATCAGAAGCAGTCGCATCGATTTGTTCCTCCATTCCTGGCACAGCCATCGCGCAAAGCCTGCTTACGGACGCACTAGCGCGCCGTAGTCGAGAGCTCTGCGAGATTTGTTTCACGAGCTTTAGTCGAAGAACAGCGCGAACGCCTCGGCCGTAAACTGCAGCGACACCAGCGAAACGGAGCCGTCGGCGTTGGTGCGCGGCACCGCCGCGTCGGCGGCTGATTTCTTCCCGAGAATTACAATTCGTGCCGCCGCCGCGACGACTTCTTTTTTGTTTTGCAGGATCTCAACCCGCGCCGCCGGACCGAGTCCGGTCCAGCGAATCTGATACTTCCCCGCAGAGAGCTGCGTTCCGCCGACCTGCATGGCGTTCGTCAGTGTCACCGTTTTCGTGTGGACATCTTGTTCCGCAGTTTGCGAGATCACCATGGGCGGCGCGGGACAGACTGTGCCCGCGGTCCCTGGAGCGCCGGGTATTATCGTTGGAGGCGTGCCCGCCGTGGCAGGAGTTCCTGGAATGACGGTCGGGGGCATCCCGGGTCCTCCCGGGATCACCGTGTCGGGTGTGCCCGGGGTGCCTGGAGTGCCCGGAATCACGGTATCCGGCGAGCCCGGGGTGCCAGGAGTCGGCACGCACCGCGTGGACGATTTGGACGGAGTAATCTGCAGCGGCTGGGATCGCCGTACCGCTGCGGCCACCGAGCCGGACTCCAGTGATAGCGGAGTCTGCAGCAGCATCTCGATCGGCGCGCCGTTGTCCAGCAGCACATCGCTCCGCGAACTCACATCTACGTAGATTCTGGCCACTGCGGCTGCGATGTCGACCGGGGCGTTCGGCGCGGCGCCTGTGCCCGGCACCCGTTGGGCCGCGGCCGTTGCGGGATTGCCGCTGCCGGCTTGATTCGCGGCGCCGGGCGAGTCCGCGACGACGTCCGACAACTCCACGGTATAACCGTTGGCAAAAATCAATTTCGTAAAATGGAGCTGAAACGCGGCGTGGCCAGACAGCCAGCCCGGGCGCTTCAGCGCGTCGATCTTGCCCTCGACGTAGGTGCCGGGCGGAATCGCCATGGCGTTGCCGACGGCCACGGGAAACGCCGTCGCCGAGTACACGGTGTCTCCCACTTGGACGGTCTTCGCCCAGATCGGGCGCGTCAGCGCCAGGGACACCTTGGTTCCTGACGGAACCGTGAGGATCGATTTCTGCGTGGTACTGGCGTCTGGCGGGGGACTCTGTGCCTCAGACTGCGGCGCGCTCCGTGCAACTTCCTGCGCCAAGCCTGCCCAAGCGGTCAACAAAATTGCTGCCACAATTCGTCGCATCGCGGGTCACCTCCGAGTTCTTACTCATCGGCACCTGGTTAAGAGACGCACAGTTACGCTTGGTGGTTTCACCCTTCCGTTAACACGAGCATTGCGCGAGCAATGGCCAAGGCCGTGACGAGGCGCCACTACAGAGATGCCAAAAGATGAAATTTCGTTTCCCGCGGGCATGCGCTTGTCAAGTTCTTCAAGATGCCAAGAGAGAATTGCAAATGACATTGAAGAGGCGAGAGATGAACTCTCCTTCACGCTACGGATGCAGGGCAGGCGGCGAGTCGGCTATTTTGCGGTTGACGTCTTCGTCGGCTTTCTCGTGCAATTCGCGCACTTTGGCGAACTCCCGCTGCGAGGCCTCCGCGTTGCCCATTTCCCGATACAAACGTCCCAGGCGGTAGTGAGCGTCCGGCTCAGTAGCATCGAGTTTCTCTGCCTCCTGGAGCGCAGCCAGAGCTTCCTGGTAGCGTTTCTGCCCAGTCAAGATGGCCCCGGCGTCGAGATAAGCGATGCGCAGGTCGCTTTTCAGCTGCACGGCCTTGTTGAGCAGCGGGAGAGCCTTTTCCGGGTCGTTCTCTTTCATGGCGATGTCGCCCAGATAGGCCAGGGCCTGGGCGTGCGCGGGATCGACCAACAGCTCGTCCTCGAAGGCCGCCTTGGCGTCACCGTACTTGTGTTGCTTCCAGTAGAGATAGCCGAGGCCGAAGTGTACGTTGGGTTCCCGCGGTGCGGCTTTGGCGGCGGCCTGAAACTCGGCGATTGCTTCCACGGTTCTTCCCAGACCATCGAGTGCCTCGCCGGTTAGCATGTGGGCGGCTGCGGAGTTTGGGTCCTGCTGCTGCAATTGGCGGAATTGCTCCAAGGCGCAGGTGTAGTTCTTGGCCCACAGACAGCTTTGTGCCAACAGCTGATGCAGTTCCACATTCGCGGGATCGGATTCTGCGACCAACGCGAGATGCTTGGAAGCGTCCGCGTAACGCTTCGCGCCGTAGTAGCTCATGCCCAGCAGCGTCTGGGCCTGCATGCTCTGTGGATCGCCCGCCAGCGCCGCAGTAAATGGTGGCACCGCCTTCTCAAAGTGCCCCTGCTTGAATTCCGCCAAGCCGAGATTGAGCTGAATTCCAGGAAGGTCAGGATTCAGAGCCAGAGCCTTGTGGTAAGCCGAAACGGCTTCTTGATATTTTCCTTCTCTGGATAGCACCACGCCTAAGCTCGCGAACGCGGCGGCATCTCGCGGGTTTTTCTGAAGCACTTGGAGCCAAATGGCCTCCGCTTCGGCGAATTTTCCCTGTTGTTCTAACGCAACAGCGTCCGACGGATTAGCCGTTTGAGCAGATGCCGGCGGTAACAAAAAGGCCAACAAATTTGCGGCCACGACCAGCCAGCATCGCCTGCAAACGTTAATGCCCAATCTAAGGTTCCTCGAAGAAAAGTCGCCTGCGTGAGAATCAAAAGAATCTACCGTACCGCTGTGGGGTCCACAAGATGCTAGGAGTCGAAAAGCTCGTACTCCAGCTCGGAAGCCGCGTCAGAAATAGGGCGCGCTACTCAGCGCGTATTCCTTTCGTTTCGTTCTAAACTTCGTCTCGTCCAGCTTGATCCGCGAGGGCAAAGCTTCTGCTTGACGCCTCGAATGGGCGAGGCTACGCTCGTTGTACTTCTCCGTTTCGTGCGGTCTTTATGATAGAACGTCCTCGCAAGCTGTGCCTCGTGGCCCTTTTTGTTGGCATTTCGTTGCGCCCGGCTCTCGCCTACGCTCAAGACAGCAGCGACCAAGGCACGATGAACCGTGGCGATCGGGCGGAAATTGCCATCGCGGTTCGCGACGGTGCCGGACAGCTCATCGTGGCGCCGGCGAACGTAAAGCTCTTCAGGAACGGCGCCGAAATTGACCAGGCCTCGACCTCCAGAGGGCGGGCCTTCTTTATCCCGCGGAGCCTGGGCGATTTTTCGGTCTCCGTGGAGGCTACCGGCTACAAGTCCGCACAAAAAGACGTCTCGCTGACCATTCCCATTCGCGCGGAGGTCGACGTCTATTTGCAGCAAGAGTCGGACTCCAATCTAAGCATCGGAGTACCCGGCAAGCCGGTGCTGGCGCCAAAGGCCAAAGAGGCCTTGGTAAAGGGCTTGCAGGCCATGAACGAGAATAAGCTCGACGAGGCCCAAAAACAGATCAGCAAGGCCATGAAGCTCGCGCCCGGTGACCCCGAGGTTTTGTACGTCCAAGGCGTTCTGTACATGCGGCAGAGCGATTGGACGAAGGCCCAGGGTGTTCTGGCGACGGCGAACCAGGTCGATCCGAACCAGGCGCGCGTCCTGGCGGCACTGGGAATGGCCCTCTGCAACCAGAATAAGTACGAAGAGGCCATCCCGCCCTTGCAGCAGTCCATGCAGTTGGAGTCTTCCGCAGGCTGGGAAACCCATTGGGCGCTTGCCAGGGCCTATTATTACCGCGGGCGATATGACCAGGCGCTGGCCTTGGCGCAGCAGGCTCACACCGGCTCGCACGGTTCGGCTCAAGTTGAACTGCTTCTCGCTCAATGTCTGACGGCCATGGAACGTTATGAGGACTCGGCTCAAGTGCTGCGCGATCTATTGAAGAACAGCCCCGGAACGACCGACGCGGCAACCGCGCGACGCTGGCTGGACCGCCTGGCAGCCGACCGGAAGATCCACGAGTAGGACGAAGGTCCACAGCGGGAAGGTAGCAACCCTACGTAGCCCAAGCCAACTTCCAATCACGAAGACGTGTTGCTAGTAAGGCCTGCCAGAAGATCGCCAAGACGCGACGCGGTCTACGAGAAGGGTGCAGGCCGCCTGCTGCGGGGCAGACAGCGGACTGTACCCTTCTCGCACCACCCTCGACTAGAAATACAGCTTCAGACCCAATTGGATGGTCCGCGGGTCATAGGCGTTCTTAACTTGACCGAAGTCGCTGGCACCGAAGTTGGTGCTGATGCCGTTGTTGATGGTGTCACCCTGGAATTGGGTGTGGTTCCAAATGTTGAAGACCTCGGCACGGAATTGCAAGCTGGTGCCGCGCTCCTGGTTGAAGACGAAGTTTTTGAACAGCGAGATATTCCAGTTTTCGCGGCCGGGGCCACGCACGGAGTTCCGCGATGCGTCGCCCCACAGCCCAGCTGCCGGCGTGGAATAAATGGAAGTGTCAAACCACTCCGCGGCGGTATGCGGATCATGCCCTGACCCGGACTGATTCGGACGGTTGGCTGTGTTCGGAACGATGCTCGACGCGCTCTGACCGTTCAACCCGATATTCAGAGGAGCTCCGGAAGAAGCGGTGACGATCCCGGAAAGTTCCCATCCGCCGACGGTCGTTTTGAGGAAGTGGTTCTGCGCGTTGCGCAGCAAGGGGATCTGGTAGACGAAGTTGACGCCGAAAATCTGCGGGCGGTCGAAGGCTGAAGGTCCGAAGTCATACTTCCAACCCTGGTACGGATTGGAAATATTGTAAAGATCTCCGGCGCTGCCGGTGCTGTTGAACGAATCATAGGTGCGCGAGTACGTGTACGTCAGCTGATAGGTCAGATCGTTGTTCTTGAAACCGCCACGGAAGGCCGCCTGGAGCGAATTGTAGTCGCCGTTGGCCTCGTCTCGCGAAACTTTGATTCCGTGATAGCCCAGAAAAGGAACGACCGCGTTGTAAGGAGTGGTAGTGGTGCCGCTTACGAAGCCCGGCAGCACCGACGCGTTGGGGAGGTTGATCTCTGTGTAGTAGTTCTGGTGCCGATTCTGGCTGCCCACATACGAGAGCGAAAGCACAGACTTGCCCAGAGATTGCTGAATGCCGAGGCTGAACTGCGTGCTTCTTGGCGAAGCATAGTTGCTCCCATCGAGACCGGTGATGTTGTTGACCGGAATCGACGCTGGAATTGCCGTCCCTGTCGTGCTCATCTTTGGATTCGAGAGCAAGACGTTCTTGAAATCGATGCTGGCAGCCAGCGGGACCGTTCCGGCGTTGTTGTACACGTCGTTCCCCTGGATGCGTTCGTTCATGACCCCGTATCCGCCGCGAATCACGGTTCTGCCGCGGCCGGTCAGGTCGTAGGCAAAACCAATGCGCGGCTGGAAGTTCTTCCAGGCGTCGTTGACACAGCCCTTGGGGACCCCGGTCCCGCAAATGGCGATGCCGTTCGTATAGAACTGTTGCCCGGCCAAGATGGGATTCGAGCTGGTACCAAGACCCGGGCTCAGCGAGCTGATGGTATTGCCGTCCGCGTTCAGGATGGCTGCGCTACCCGAGGCGTAGAGGTTCGGATAGAAGTTGGCCATCTGCTTGTTGGCTTCATACGTGTGGGGAATGCCGTCCCAGCGCAACCCCAGGTTCAGGGTTAGTCTGTTGTTCACGCGCCAGTTGTCTTGGAAGTAGGCTGCCCAAGAAACGTTGTTCCAGTTGCCTGCGCTCTTGATGGCGTCTTCGCTGTAGTCCTGCCCTAAACCGAGGAGGTAGTCGGCGAAGTCGTTTCCAGTGAAACTGCCGTTAAACTGAAAGTTACCTTCGGTATTCTTGAACCAGTCCTGAACCTTCTTGTAGAGCAGCCAGCCGCCGCCAATCTTGAACTGGTGGCTTCCATGGGTCCAAGACACGTCATCGCGAATCTGGTAGCTGTCGGCGACGTTGTTCCATGGCGTCCAGTTCGCCGTAAAGTTGGCGCCTGTGCCGCCATTCAAGTTGATTGACGGAATGCGGCTGTCGACATTCGGCCCAGTGAAGAATCGGTTGAAGCCAAAGCTCGATGGAGCGTTAATCAACCCCAATGGGAGGATGGCGATCCGATTCCCGTTGTAGTTAAAGGCCACCTCGTTCGCCAAGGTGGGATTGATACTGTAGGTTAGGTGAACGACGCCTGCGTACGACGGATTGCCGAAACTGTCGGAGATGCTCGGCACGTTGTCGCCGCTCCATTGCGTCGTGCCATACGTTTGATTGATCTGCTCCGCCACAAAATGACCAAAGAGCGTGACCTTGTCCGTTATGTTCTGATCGATGCGCACGATCTCTTCCCGCACATCGGTCGGCAGATTGTTGCCGCCAATGAAGGTGGGAACGCCATTCACAACCGTCGTGGGTGCGGGGAAGATGCCGCCATACTTGCCGCCGGCGTGAAGCAGCGACTGTGCATTCGGATCCAGCATGCAGGACGGTATCGCGTTTCCCGGAAACGGTGAGCCTTGCACCACCCCTGCGGGCAGTACACCACCCGGACAATTTCTCGCCAATACCGCTGCAGATGCCTGCGTGGCGGTGGGAACATTGATGACCGTACTCCCGAAATTCCCGCCGTAGGTAGCGAGATCCGGCACGTGCTGATTCAAGGTCTGTCCCTGAATAATCTTGCGCCACTCCATGTTGTAGAAAAAGAAGGTCTTGGTCTTGCTGGGATTATAAAGCTTCCCGAAGGTTACCGGCCCGCCCACGTTGAAGCCATAAATGTTGTATCGGAGTTCGGCGACCGGCTGCGGTACGGTATTGAAAAAGTTCCGCGCATCCAGTGCGTCGTTGCGGAAGAATTCCCAGGCCGACGCATGAAACATCTTTGTGCCGGACTTGAGGGCAGTGCTGATCGTGCCACCCGAAGACAGGCCATAGTCCGCGCTGTAATTCGAGCTTAGCGTCTGGGTCTCCGCAATAGCATCGACCGACGGCATGACGCTCGAGGCGCCCGCACCGCCACGGTCGGAGTTCTCTCCTCCGTCTAATAGGTAGAGGTTGTGACCGGGACGGTTGCCGTTGAAGCTGATGTTGCTGTTGCTACCTACCGGCACTGGCAGCTGAGTATCGGACATGAGGCTCGATGCGCCCGGTGTCAGGACGACATAGGAGTAGATGGTGCGGCCGTTGGTGGCCAATTCCGTGATCTGCGTTCCGGTCACCAAGGAACTCTGGTCCCCAGTGTCGGCTTGCACTTGGACGGCGTTCGCTTCGACAGTTACGGTCTCCTGCGCTACGCCGAGCTGCATTTGGAAGTCAACGCGGGTGCGGTCGCCAACGTTCAGCACGATGCCGCTCCGAAGGGCCGCCTTGAAGCCTCCGGCTTCGGCTCTGACATCGTAATGGCCGATGTTGAGGTTAGGCACTACGTATTGACCAGACTCATTGGATGTGATCGTGCGGCTAGCGCCTGTTTCCGCGTTTGTGATGGTGACTTTGGCATTCGGAACAGCCGCTCCGGATGGATCGGTAACGGTTCCGACGATGGTGGCCTCCTGGCAGAAGGCGACAAACGGCAAACTTAGAAGGAGTACAACGAGAAGCAATGCATGACGCACAGCGAACTGCTTTGCTACATGGGCAACCGCAGGAACACACCGAGACGAGAGAGAATGCATAGTTTTCCTCCACACCCCGAATATCGTTATTGGAACCACCGTTAACGTACACGGAGCTTCCACCCGTTGCGGAACTCTTGTCAAGCATTTTTTTGAATGGAATCGAGTTGGAACATTGCTCGATGCCTAGGTATTTGGCTGTAGCAGGGTCACTCGGGGCGCACAGGCAACGGGCTCCGCCAAGGGCTCCTACCCACCGAGGGGTTGCCGCGCCCAGAGTGCCCCGAGACACCGTATCTAGTAACCTTTGTCAATTGATTAAGTTAGGTGGTTGGCAGTTCCCGAAGCAGAGCTCACGATCACAGAAGGCGGCCGAGGCGCTGACCAGAAATCGTGCAGCCTCGACCGCAGTCCGGGTCCATTCTCAAGCATGTAACCCACAACCAGTTTGTGAGCGATAATCGAACGTTGCGCTCGAAAAAACGACGACAAATCTCAAAACCCGGTCTGTCTAGAGAAGGACGCGTCCCTTGGGCACCGAATCGCCCAATTTGGCGTCGGTTTGTCTCATCTCACGGAAGAGGTGCAAATTGGAGGACATCACTACGCCGGGACTCAGGTGCATCGCCGGAGGGAAGTTGGTCTTGTTGGTGAGGTTGTCGGCCATCAGGCGGACTGCTATTTGACCTTGCCGGTGCGGTTGCTGGTAAATGGAAGCGGTAATCGTTCCTCTTTGGAAATACGGGGACATTTCCGCGAACAGGTCCGTGGTGATTAGTTTTACTTTCCCCGCGAGACCTCGCGCTCCAAGGGCGCGGCACACCGGTAAGCAGTTGACGGTATTCACGTACAGGCCTGCGAGGCTGGGAACGCGGCGGAGCAGATCAAACGTCTTTTGGAAGCTTTCGTCCTCGTCTTCGTGCCCTTCGATCACCCCTGCTATTTTCCCCCCCTGGCAATGGCGCGGAAAGGCTTCCGAAAAGCCATCGGTTTTTTTGCGATGATCTTCGGCCGTAAGCATGCCCGCGACGACCGCCACCTTGGAACCGGGGGGTAGCAGCTTGCCCATCAGCTCGCCGGCCAGCCCCCCATTCAAGGCTGGTTCCACACACACAATGCTGGAACGACGGCTTTCTGGGGCATCGGTGGAGACGCAAACTACGCGAATGCCTTTCTCTTCCGCGTCGTCAATCAGAGGCCGGAGATCTTTGGGATTTCCGGCGGTGAGAATGATTCCGTCGACGCCGCTTTGAACCAGTTCCTTGAATGCCTCGGTGTCGCCTTCTCCGAGCACTTGCACAGGGCGGTTCACAAACTGTATGCCCAGCTGGGCGACCCGGCGGGCTTCGTCGAGGACCCCGCTCCAGAGCTGGTCGTAGAAAAAGTGGATTTCGCGGGGCATGCACACGCCGATGCGAGCGCTGGCCTTGGCAACGGATAGCGCGCGTGCCGCCAGATTGGGGGTATAGCCGATTTGCCTGGCCACCTGCAGAATCCGCTGGCGCGTCGATTCCTTGATTCCGCCGCGGCCGTGCAAGGCGCGATCCACCGTGCCAATGGAGACGTTCGCCAGCTCGGCGATCAAGTGGATGCCGCTTCTTTCTTTGGCCATGCTTCTAGCTCCCGCGTCTCTTCACCGTTCACGGCGAAGCCGGGCACTGCCTTCCACGGTCAACGCCTGCCACAAGCACTCGGGCACCGGGGCCAGAGCACAGCGGGATTTGACAGAAGATGGAGTTCTCATCTTACGTCACCTAGGGGAGGCTCTGTAGGTTAAACCAGCGAAGGAATGCGTGTACGTCAACGATCAACCACGTTGAGTTTCGTCTCGATCAGATCGACGGAATTTCCGCCCAGCATGATCGTGAACGTGCCGGGTTCCACGACGCGGCGCATCTCGCGATTTAAGTAAGAAAGCTCATCGGGACCGAGGGTGAACTCCACCGTTTTCGTTTCGCCAGCGTTGAGGCTGATTCTACGAAAGCCGCGCAGTTCTTTCACCGGCCGGGTCACCGAGCTGACGTCCTGCCGGATATACAACTGCGCCACCTCGTCGCCACGAACGCTGCCGGTGTTGGTCACATCGACGGAAACTGTGGCCCGGGCCAGCGGGCCGATCGCATCCGGAGTGCTGCGCGCGTTGGCGTATTTGAACGTCGTATAGCTAAGTCCCCAGCCGAAGGGGAACAGCGGCAGAGTCGTGGTGCCCAGGTACTCGCGTTTTGCGGAGGGCTTTTGATAGTAGTAGTCCGGCAATTGCCCCACCGAGCGCGGAACGGTGATCGGCAACTTGCCACCGGGGTTGTAGTCGCCGAAGAGCACATCGGCCACGGCGGTTCCTCCCTCTTGGCCCAAGTACCAACCCTCGAGTATCGCGGGGACATGCTCGGCAACGTAGTTGATGGAATTCGGGCGGCCGTGCTGCAGAAATACGATGGTGGGTTTGCCCAGCGCCAGGATCGCCTTCACTAAATCGTCTTGGTTGCCCAGTAGATCGAGACTGTCCCGATCGCCCGGATGATTGGGAGCCCACGCTTCTCGCGAGGTTTGTTCATTTCCGCCAAGCGCCAGGAGGATTACGTCGGCGTTTTGCGCGACCTTCACCGCCTCTTCAATCCTTTTGGCATTTAGAGCGGGATCGCCCAGCTCCACTTTGTCGGCGTTCCAGTCCGAAAATGTTTCGGTAATCTTGCAGCCTTCAGCGTAAAGCACCTCGGCAGTGGAGCCTACCTTGTCCTTGATCCCTTGGAGAACGCTGACGCCGCGCCCCGGTTTGTCGCTGTAGCCGCCCAAATGGATGTCCGCGGCATTCGGGCCAATTACCGCGATTCGCTTGTACTTGTTCTTGGCCAGCGGAAGTAAATTGTCTTGGTTTTTCAGAAGAATGATCGCTTCGTGCGCGGCTTTCAGAGCCAGTTGCTGATGTTCCGGATTGTTGGTGATCTTTTCCGCGTAGTCGGGATTTACATAAGGATCGTCGAAGAGCCCCAGCAGAAACTTTGCCCGCAAAACGCGAGCCACGGAACGATCGACAGCGGCCTCCGACACTTTTCCCTGCTTGATTTGCTCGGGCAGGCTGGGATACGCGGCAACGAATGGCAACTCGATGTCCACTCCCGCATCGATGGCGAACTTTCCAGCCGCTTCGTTGGACGCCACGATGTGGTGAATGGTCCGCAACTCCGTGATGCCGAAGTAGTCGGAGGTCACCAGGCCCTGGAATCCCCATTCGTGCCGCAGGATGTCGTCCAGCAAATGTTTATTGCTGTGCGAGGGAATGCCATCCACCTCGTTGTAAGAAGGCATGACGTTCTGGATGTGCGCCTCGGTGACCGCGGCTTCAAACGGCTTCAGGAAATATTCGCGAACCACGCGCTCCGAATAATTTCCCGGCGCCACGTTGGTGCCGCCTTCGGGCTGGCCGTGCACCGCAAAATGCTTGGCTGTGGCGGTCACGTGCGCCTTGTCGATAAACGGGCCGGTTCCCTGAAACCCCTGGATCGCGGCGACGCCGATGCGCGAGACCAAATAAGGGTCCTCGCCATAGGTTTCTTCCGTGCGGCCCCAACGCGGGTCGCGCGCCAAATCGAGCACCGGCGCCAGGCACTGCTGGGCCCCGGCCGCGCGAACCTCAGCGGCGGTGGCAGTAAAGACGTCATGGACCAGGTTGGTGTCCCAGGTCGACGCCAAGGCGATGGCCTGCGGATACGAAGTGCCTTTGGGGGCCACGTGCCCGTGCAGACACTCCTCGTGAAACATCAGCGGAATTCCCAGGCGGGTATTTTCCTTCACCCACTTTTGCATGGTGTTGGTGAATTCCGCCATGGCCCGCGGCCCGCGCCCCTCTCCCGGGCGCGAAACTTCACCCAGGCCGTACTTGAGGATGACCGCGGCACGATCGGGAAGAAATGCCCCCTTCTCATCGACGAACAGTGCTTGGGGTTCGGGAAAAAACTGGCGGTTCTCCCAAGCGCTTCCCATTTGCGCCACTTTCTCCTCGATGGTCATGCGCGCCAGCAGGTCTGCCACGCGTTGCTCCACCGGCAGCTTTGGGTCGCGGTAGGGCAAGGGGGTCTGGGCCAAGGCGCCGGAACAGGAACCAATGCAGATCAGCAGGGGAAACAAAATCGTGCGAGCCAGCGTAACAATTCGAGGGAGCAGCTTCACGGCGGCCTCCAAGCGAGAAGTGACCACTTGCAATACGAAGAGCGCGTGGTACTATACCACCACCGTTAACGTACACGGTAAAGATTCGCGGCCCGTTCGCTCGCGATCTTTACTCAGCGTCGAGGACATTCTTATGCTCATGCGGCCTGCGCTCAGGCGGCTCGCCCGTGGTCCCGTCATCCTCCTCCAGGACAGCGTGCACCGTGCCATTGCTGTCACAGCCTCTGACTCACGTATCCTTATAAGATAAGGCCTCGGGACTGAATCCATGCCAATGTACGTTCTCGGAATCGACGTCGGTACCGGCGGCACTCGCGCCCTGATCCTGGACCAGACGGGCCGGATCATGGCGTCGGCAACCGAGGAGCACGAGCCTTTTGCTTCCCCCCAGATTGGCTGGGCCGAGCAGCGGCCGGATGACTGGTGGCGGGCTGCTGGGCTGGCTATTCGGAAAGCCTTAGAGCTTGCTAAGTTGCGGGGAGAGCAGATCTCCTGCGTCGGATTTTCCGGACAGATGCATGGGGCGGTGATGCTTGACGCCGCCGGCGAAGTGGTACGCCCAGCCCTGATCTGGTGCGATGTGCGCACGGAGAAGCAATGCCGGGAGCTTACCGAACGCATCGGTGCCGCTCGGCTTATTCAACTGACCTGCAATCCGGCTCTTCCGAACTTCACGGTCACCAAGTTGTTATGGGTGCGAGAAAACGAGCCGCAAAACTGGAGCCGCGTGCGCTCCGTCATGCTGCCCAAGGACTACGTTCGCTTCAAACTGACAGGGGAGAAGGCCATCGACGTAGCGGACGCCTCGGGCACACTGATGTTGGATGTAGCCGGGCGGCAGTGGTCCAGCGAAGTTCTGCAGGCGGCAGAGATTGACCGGTCGTTGCTGCCCTCGCTGCATGAGTCGCCCGACATCTGCGCGAAAGTCTCCGCGGTCGGTGCGCAAGTTACCGGCTTATCCGCCGGAACGCCGGTCGTGGCGGGCGCTGGAGATCAAGCGGCCGGGGCCGTCGGAATGGGAATCGTGGCCCCGGGCGCGGTAAGCGCGACGATTGGGACCTCCGGGGTCGTTTTTGCCGCCACCGATCGTCCGGCGCTGGATCCTCATGGGCGCTTACACACTTTTTGTCACGCCGTTCCGGGCCGTTGGCACGTGATGGGCGTCACGCAGGCCGCCGGTCTGTCGCTAAGGTGGTTCCGCGATCGCTTTGTGTGCAAGACGGCGGAAAACGGATCAGATCCCTACGAGCAGCTCACCGCGGAAGCAGCCGGGGCTCCGCCAGGCGCGGACGGATTGCTCTGGGCTCCTTACTTAATGGGCGAGCGCACGCCGCATTTGGATGCGGACGCGCGCGGAATGCTGGCTGGTTTGACCGCTTCGCATACGCGAGGCCACGTCATACGAGCCATTCTGGAAGGCGTCGCTTTCAGCCTGAGGGACACCTTCACCATCTTCGACGAGATGAATGTGCCGGTGAACAGCATTCGTTTGGGCGGCGGCGGCGCCCGGTCATCTTTGTGGCGGCAGATTCAAGCCGACGTTTACGATCACGAGGTCGAGATCGTCGAAGCCGAGGAAGGGGCGGCCTTTGGGGCCGCCATTCTCGCGGGCGTGGGCGCGAAGATCTGGCCATCGGTAGACGCAGCCTGCCAGTCGATCGTGCGGGTTGTCGAGCGGGTGCGTCCTAATGCTGCAAATGCCGCGGTGATGAATTCCAGCTATGCAGCGTACCGCCGAGTCTACCCTGCGATGAAATCCATTTTCAGTTCGTAGGGGCATTGCGGATCGCGCGCGGTGGAGGAAGTTCCATGACGACCAATGGCTCGTACCAGCCGAAACCAGAACACAAGTTTTCCTTCGGGTTGTGGACCGTGGGGAATCGCGGGCGCGATCCGTTCGGCGATTTTGTGCGGCCGGTCATCTCCCCTGTAGACATCGTCGCCATGCTCGGCGAGGTCGGCGCCTGGGGCGTCAACTTACATGACAACGATCTGGTGCCGATCGACGCGACTTGCGCGGAGCGCGACCACATCGTGGGGGAATTCAAGAAGGCCTGCAAGGAAAACGGAATCGTGGTGCCCATGGCCACGGTTTCGCTGTTCTTTCATCCCATCTTTCGCGACGGGGCTTTCACCGCGAATGATCCCGAAGTGCGCGCCTACGCCCTGCAAAAAACCATGCGCGCCATGGATCTGGGTGCGGAACTAGGCGCGAAGATATTCGTGTTGTGGGGTGGCCGCGAAGGCGTCGAGACCGATGCTTGCCGCCGTCCGGATGAAGCAGTGAAACGCCTCCGCGAGGCCATCAACTATCTTTGCGAATACAACATTGACCGCGGCTACGGATTCAAACTGGCCATGGAAGCCAAGCCCAATGAGCCGCGGGGAGACGTGTACATGGCGACCACCGGGCACTATCTGGGCTTCATTCCCACGCTCGCTCATCCGGAAATGGTAGGCGTCAATCCCGAAGTAGCCCACGAGCAGATGGCGGGATTGAACTTCGTACACGGAGTCGCGCAGGCCTGGGAAGCCGGCAAACTTTTTCACATCGACCTCAACGACCAAAACCCCGGACGATATGATCAGGATCTCCGTTTCGGCTCGGCCAACTTCAAGTCGGCGTTTTGGCTGGTGAAGTTTTTGGAAGAAGTTGGATACGACGGCCCGCGCCATTTCGATGCTCATGCCTATCGGACCGAAGACTATGAGGGCGTGAAGGATTTTGCGCGCGGCTGCATGCGCACCTACCTCATGCTGAAGGAGAAAGCAGCCCGTTGGCACGCGGACCAAGAGATTCAAGCGATCCTGCAGGAGGTTTCCAGTCCCGTGGATGGCATTCCGTGCACCAAGTGCTATTCCAAACAGGGTGCCACAGCTTTGCTGGCCCACCCTTTCGACAAAGATGCGATCGTCAGCAAGCGGTTGCCGTATGAGCGCCTGGATCAGCTGACCGTGGATATTCTTGCGGGGGTCCGCTGAGGGCTGGGAGAGACTCTGGAGTTTCGCTTGTGCGGCACCTCGCTGCTTCTTCCTACTGAGCACTCTCACCGGCGGTTCCGTCAGGCCCAGGAAATATCCGGCACGCCGCACTTACTACTGAGATGAATCGATGAGACATCGCAGCCTACACAAAGCATTTTTGGCCGCGGCGTTGTTCGGATCCATGCAGGCCGAATCCGTGCGCGCAGAAAGCGGGTACGAAGCGTGGCTGCGATACGCCCCGGTGGAGCAGGCTGCCCGTGAACGGTACGCGTCGCTACCCGCGAGCGTGGTTGTGCTGGGCGACTCGGCCGTGCTCGCTGCAGCCCAGCGAGAGATGATTCGAGGCGTCCAGGGCATGTTGGGAAAGACGCTGCGTACGGATAAAGGCCAGCCTCTAGGGAGATCGATTGTCTTAGGCACGTTCGAGTCGATTCACGCTGTCGCTCCTGACTTTCACGCTCGCGACTTGCGCGAAGACGGTTTCTGGCTGACCACAGCAGAAGTGCAAGGACTCCGATGCCTCGTGATCGCCGCGCCGACAGAACGCGGCGTCTTGTATGGCGTGTTTGCCTTTCTAAGCAAGATCGCGCGCAACGAAAGCATTGCCGCTCTGGATGAAGTGCAGCAGCCTTACGCACCGATCCGGTGGGCGGATCAGTGGGACAACCTCGACGGCCGGATTGAACGAGGATACGGCGGGCCGTCCATCTTCTTCGACAATGGAACGGTCCGGGCAGATTTATCGCGGGTCGCCGACTACGCGCGATTGCTGGCCTCTGTCGGCATCAACGGGTGCGCCATCAACAACGTCAATGCCGATCCGCGGGCTCTCGAAGACAGCTTTCTTCCGCAACTCGTTCGCATTGCCGATGTATTTCGTCCTTGGGGTGTCCGCATTTCGCTGGCGGTCGATCTGAGCAGCCCCCAGTTAATCGGAGGCTTGGACACGTTTGATCCGCTGGATCCGCGCGTCGGCGAATGGTGGCGCAAGAAGGTTGACGAGATTTACCAGAGGATTCCCGATTTCGGAGGGTTCGTGGTAAAGGCGGACTCCGAAGGCCGCATGGGCCCTTCGACCTATGGCCGGACGCCCGCGGATGCCGCCAACGTGATCGCGCAAGCACTCCAGCCGCACGGCGGCGTCGTTTTCTATCGAGCCTTCGTCTACAACCATCATCTCGATTGGCGCGAACCGAAGAACGATCGCGCCAAAGCCGCGTACGACAACTTCCATCCTCTCGACGGCAAATTTGCGGACAACGTCATCCTCCAGATCAAGTACGGACCGATCGACTTCCAAGTGCGGGAGCCGGTCTCGCCATTGTTCGGGGGACTCGAGAAAACCAACCAAGCCATCGAGCTGCAAGTCACCCAGGAATATACCGGCCAGCAGCGGCATTTGTGTTTTCTTCCGCCGATGTGGAAAGAAATGCTGGATTTCGACCTGCACGCAGCAAACTACGCCACGCGCGTGAAGGACCTCGTTTCCGGCAAAACTTTTCATCGTCCGACCGGCGGGTTCGTCGGCGTGGTCAATGTCGGAATGGATGCGAATTGGCTCGGGCATCCCTTGGCCATGGCCAATCTGTACGGGTTCGGGCGTCTCGCGTGGGACCCCAATCTCAGCGCACAGACGATCGCCGAGGAATGGACCCAGCTCACTTTTGGGAACGATCCCGCGGTACGGCGGACCATTGAAGACATGCAGCTCGCTTCGTGGCGCATCTACGAAAGCTATACCGGTCCACTGGGTGCGCAGACGCTGACCGACATTCTTGGAAGCCACTACGGACCGGGAATCGAATCTTCCGAGAACAACGGCTGGGGCCAATGGCACCGCGCCGATCACCAAGGGATCGGCATGGACCGCAGCGTGGCCACCGGCACCGGTTATGTGGGGCAGTATCGCGCACCGGTGGCAAAGATGTTTGAGTCGGTCGAGAGCACTCCTGACGACTTGCTCTTGTTTTTTCACCATGTGCCGTACACGCACGGGCTGCACTCGGGAAAGACCGTGATTCAGTACATCTACGACTCGCACTATGAAGGTGCCGAACGCGTGGCCGACTATGTGCGGAAATGGAAATCCCTGAAAGGCTATGTGGACGAGGAGCGCTATGCCGCAGTGTTGGCCCGGCTGGAATACCAGGCGGGACACGCCATCGTCTGGCGCGACGCCATTTGCAATTGGTTCCTGCGCACGTCAGGAATTCCCGACGCCAAGGGCCGGGTAGGAAATTACCCCGGCCGTATCGAGGCCGAAGCCATGCACTTGCGAGGCTATGTTCCGGTCGATGTCGTCCCCTGGGAAAACGCTTCCGGAGGCCAGGCGGTTGAATGCAGCCAGCGACAGGGTTGCTCGGCATCCCTCCAGTTTGCAGGCGCAGCCGGGTCGTATGAGATAGACGTTCAGTATTTCGACCAAAATAATGGCGAATCCAAGTTCCGCATTTCTGTGGGCGATCATCTGGTGGACGAATGGGTGGCGAATGATCATCTGCCCGCGACAAAGATAGGAGGCGACTCCTCCACGCGGCGCAGGATAACCGGATTAGCGCTTCGCCCAGGGGACGAGATTCGCATCGAGGGGATTCCCGATCGGGAAGAACACGCACCGCTGGATTACATCGAGATCCGTCCTTCGGAGGAATGAGATCAACCGAAGCTAGACCTTGTTTACGGCTTCGGAACTCCGAATCAACGCCGGCAGCACATCGGCTACGGACCCTTTTCCTGGTTCGCCGAAAGCAAAATACAACTTGCGATAGAGCGAATACAACTCGTTATAGACCGCATGCTCGGAAGGCACGGGCTCGTACACTTTGTGAGTCGGGCAGACTTTCTGTTGCGCCTCTTCGATGGTCTTGAAAGTGCCGGCCGCAAGAAACGCAAAGATGGCCGAGCCGAGACTCACCACACTCTTGCTAGGGACCAACACAGGCAGCCCCAGGACATTCGCGTACACCTGATTCAGGGTATCGTTCTTCTGCGGAATGCCGCCGCCATTGATCACCCTCTTGATGTGCACGCCGTGCTCGGCCATGCGATCTAGAATCACCCGAGTATGAAAGGCTGTTCCCTCGATGGCTGCAAACAGTTCGTCTTGCGCGGTACTCTGCAAGTTCCAGCCCAAGGTGATGCCGCGCAGATTGGGGTTCACGAGGATCGTGCGATCGCCGTTGTCCCAAGTCATCCGCAGCAGCCCGGTCTGGCCGGCACGATAATTTTCTAATCCGCGGCTGAGAGTCTGCACGTCCGAGCCTGCGCGCGTAGCGATGGCGCTGAAGATGTCGCCGACGGCGGAGAGTCCTGCTTCGATCCCAGTCCGCTGCGGATGCACGCTGCCATGAACCACGCCGCAAACGCCGGGAACCAGGTTCGGCGACGGCGTAATTCCAATGATGCAGGTGGAGGTGCCGATCACGTTGACGATGTCGTCGGTACGGCAGCCCGCTCCAATGGCGTCCCAATGCGCGTCGAAAGCGCCCACGGGAATGGGAATGCCGGCCCTTAACCCGAGCTTCTCCGCCCAATCGGGAGAGAGAGTGCCCTCGATCCGATCGGAAGTCGCAAATTCCGTGCCAAGTTTTTCGCGAACTCCCGCCAGCAGCGGGTCCACCTTGGTCAGAAATTGTTCCGGCGGCAAACCGCCGAGAGCAGGATTCCACAGCCACTTGTGACCCATGGCGCAGACGCTGCGCTTTACCTTCCTGGGATCGGCAATGCCGCAGAGCGTGGCCGCCACCATATCGCAGTGTTCAAACGCGGATGCAAATTCGGACCGCTTCGCCGGATTGTGCCGCAGCCAATGGAGCAGCTTGGAAAAACCCCATTCCGACGAGTACACGCCGCCGCACCATTGAATGGCCTCGAGTCCTTCGCGGTGGGCGGCTTCTGTGATCTCGGCGGCTTCGCCCTTGGCGCGATGGTCGCACCACAAGTAGTATTCGCCAAGGGGCTGCAAGTGTTTGTCGACCGGAATGACAGAAGATCCCGTAGTGTCGAGGGCAATCGCTTCGATCCGGTCGCCCGCCACACCCGCGTGGCGGATCGCCTCGCGAGTGGCGGCCGCCAGCGCCCGCATATGATCTTCGTGCGATTGTGTAGCGTACTCGGGGTCTTCCCGCTTGCGGTGCAAGGGGTACTCGGAGACCGCTGACGCCAGCAACCCGCGCTCGCTGTCCACCACGGAAACGCGAACGCTCAACGTTCCAAAATCAACTCCAGCCACGACAGCCATGGCGAGTCTCCGTTATTGTCGTTCGTGCCAGTACATATCCCACCCGAGATAGCGGGTGGCCGCTTCGTGGACAGCGGATGCGACACTCGACAAGTTCGCGGCGACGTGATGCTCGAAACCGTTCTCGCAAATAAAGCGCAGGAGCTTCTGCATTTTGGGAATTTCCACCACCCCGGCGCCGCCGAAAGTGTTCAACGCATCTTCCGTAAACCGTCCTTCGCCGACATATCCGCGCATGCGCCCCGCGGTGTCATCGGTGGAGAAGCGCGCAAAGCTCATGTTTCCGGGTTTGATGAGTCCGACGCACGTGCCGTAGGTGTTTTCCTTGCCCACCGTTCCGGCGATAATCTCCTGGAAATCCATCTTCACCGACCGGAAGAAATGTTTGGGCAGGTTAGAACAATGGAAGCAGACCGCCTTGTCGGGATCCGATCCGTAGTTGTTGTTCCAGTCCAGCAGCGCCGAAGGCGTTTCCGATGCCAAACGCAGCGCGTGCATGCCCAGCACCCCGCAGATGTCCACTTCGCAGGCGCTGGAGAGCAAACTATCGCTCATCATGCTCATTACTGTGCAGGGAACCACGCCCAGGTTTTCCTCGATCGAGGTCCAACATTGCACGGCGCTGATCGTGACCTCGGTCGCCGCCATCCACTGGTCGACGACCGCTCCCAGCTTGGCCATCTTGATCAGCGCCGCCGCGGGCACGTTGCTCGAATCCACATACTTCTGGATCGACGCCAGCTTGGACTGCGCCAAATCATCGCTGTCTTTCATCCGTTCGATGCGGCCCAGCACTTCCGACAAATCCAGAGTCTCGATCGAGATGCCCTGCGATTCCAGAATCTTCTCGCTGTACCGCACGGTGTTGAACGCGGTCGGACGCGCACCGATGGCGCCAACGCGCAAATTGCGAAAACCATTGACGACCCGGCAAACGCCGGCGAACCATTCCAAATCCCTGGCAAATTCGGGTGATTCGGGACTTTCCGTATGCAGTGTGGTGATCGAGTAGGGAATGCCGTATTGCCGCAAATTGTTGCAGGCCGACATCTTGCCGCAAAAAGAATCTCGCCGGTGGGCGATAGTCATCTTCTTCGGTTCGTCGGGCGTCGCCTGAATCAGGACCGGCACGTGCAGATCCGCAAGGCGCAAAGTGTCGGCAATGGCGCGTTCTTCACCGAAGTTTGGCAGCGTCACGATCACGCCATCGATGCGCTCCCGATGGCGTTTGAACAATTCGGCGCAGCGGCGCGACTCTTCCCGCGTTTCCACCGCACCGTACTTGCTCTCTTCCGGGCTGAGCGCCACCACCTCGATCCCCGCGGCACCGAGCACGCGCAGCATCTCTTCGCGGCCGCTCTTAGCCAGATGATCGGGAAAAAAACCGCGATTCCCTACGATCAACCCCATGGTCATTTTTCTAGCCGGCATATGGCCCCGATACCCGAAGTTTTTCGAAACGCGTCCGAAACTACGCTTGCTTCCGCCCCGGACGGAAATGAAGAGTGTAGAACGCCCCCACCGCAAACAAGATTCCGCCCCACCACACATTGGCGTGCAAACTAAAAAGAACCACGCTGGGATTAGCAGGAGGATTCACAACCTCGTAAATTCCCGCGGCGAGAATCAGCGCGCCGTTGACCAAAAGCGAGATTCCGATGAAAAACCAGATGGAAACCATGCTTTGCAACCTCCCGCTACCAGAAAATGATATTCAGCACCACGAAAACAGCCGCAACCACACCGGCCCAGAAGATCGGCTTCTGATAGAAAGGCAGATTGCCCACGGAAGGAACTTCGGTCAGGCCGTATACCAGCCCAGCCAATTCCGCATCCGATTTAGGCTGTGTGGCGTAGCTAACGACCACGGTCACGGCCACGCACACTAAGAAGGACCACAGGGCTTGATACATATCCTGTGCCAGGGCTTTGGCATCGGGCGAGAGTGCCACATAGCGCAGCGCCGAGGGATCGACCTTCACCCACGCCCACATGCCGATCGAAGAACCCGTCCCGCAGAGCAATCCGCAGAATCCGCCCGGTCCAGTCGCCCGCTTCCAAAGCATCCCGAGAACGACCGTGCCAAACAACGGCGCAATAAAAAAACTGAATAGCGCCTGCACGTAGTCCATGATGCTGGCAAACTGCATGACTAGATAAGCTGTGCCCACGCTAATCAACACGCCGATGACCGTCGTCCAGCGGCCCATGTTCACGTAGTGATGATCGCTGCCCTTGCTGTTGATTAGCGGGCGGTAAATGTCATACGTCCATACGGTGGTAAAGGCGCTGACGTTCCCAGCCATGCCGGACATAAATCCCGCGATCAGCGCGGTAATTCCCAACCCCAGCAGTCCAGGACCACAGTAGCGCGCCAGCATCAACGGAAGAACGTCGTTATAGCTGTGCCCGCCCGTGAGCGCCGCCGCCGCTTCCCCGGTCAATTTCATCGGCAGCACCGCCAAGCCCAGCAGGCCGGGCAAAATGACGATCAGCGGCACGAACATCTTGAATCCCGCTCCGATGATCGGCGCCATCTCCGCACTGCGTATATCTTTTGCGGCCAGGATGCGCTGCACGACCAGAAAGTCGGTAGTCCAATAGCCCATCGAAATGACCGCACCCAGCCCAAACACGATCCCGGTCCAGTGAATTCCCATGGGATTGGTGGTGAACGAACCAAGCCCAGACCACAGGTGCACGTACTGTTCCGATGCGCGCTGGGCAATTTGCAATTTCAGGTTGCTCCAGCCGCCTGCTTCATAAAGGCCCAAAATCGGAATCAGCAGCGCGCCGGCCCAGATCAGAAAGAATTGCAGCACTTCGTTGAAAATAGCCGACCTTAACCCGCCGAGCGCAACATACACGCCCACCGTCAGCGACGAAACCCAAATACTAAAATTGATGTCCCAGCCCAGCACGATTTGCATGACCTTCGCCATTGCAAACATATTGACGCCGCTCATCAGCACGGTCATGAACGCAAAAGAAACCGCAGACAGCGCGCGGCTGGGTTCTCCAAAACGCAATTTCAGATATCCGGGAACCGAGTGCGTCTTGGAAATGTAGTAGAACGGCATCATCACCAGCGCCAGGAACAACATCGCCGGGATGGCCCCGATCCAATACCAATGCGTCGCGAGAATGCCGTACTGATACGCCGAACCCGCCCAGCCCATCAATTCCAGCGCGCCCAGATTGGCGGAGAGAAAACTAAGCCCCGCCACCCACGCGGTCATCTCCCGGCCCGCCATGAAAAAGTCTTCGCCGGTATTCGCCCGCCCGCGCAAATAAAAGCCAATGGCCAGCACCAAGGCAAAATAGAAAACAATGATGGCGACATCGATCGCGGACAGATGTACGAGTCTGGTTGCCGCAAACATGGCGACAAGTGGCGTCATTGGCCTTCCTTTGTTTGACCGTAATAAGCGTTGCTTCCGTGTTTTCGCAGATAGTGTTTGTCGTGCAGTACTCGCCCAATAGGTTGTGCACTGGCGTTGAGCGCTACCGTGAAGTACGCCGTCCGCGCCACCGCTTCCAAAATCACCGCGTTTTCCGAAGCGCCTTTAGGGTCAGCTCCCCAGGTGAAGGAGCCGTGATTGGCGACCAGCACCGCGGGAATTGCCGCGTAGTCGCCGCCTTCAAAAACGCGGACGATCGCGTGGCCCGTGTTTTCTTCATACTTCGAAGATACTTCTTCCTTCGTGAGCACCGAAGTGACCGGAACGGGCCCATGAAAGTAATCGGCGTGCGTGGTTCCAAAGCAGGGAATCGCCCGGCCGGCCTGCGCCCACGCCGTCGCATATTCGGAATGTGTGTGGGCGATTCCCCCGATATTCGGAAAGGAGTTGTAAAGCACGAGATGGGTGGGCAAGTCTGAGGAAGCCTTCAACTCCCCTTCCACGACTTCACCCTGCAAGTCGGTGATGACCAGATCTTCCGGCGTCATGGTCTCGTAGGGTACTCCGCTAGGCTTGATAACCACTAGCTGATCCTCGCGCGAAATTCCACTGGCATTGCCGAACGTATACAGTACCAACCCCTTGCGCACCAACTCCAGGTTGGCGTCCAAGACTTTTTCGCGCAAAGCCCGCAAAAGCATGGTCAGTCACCGAGAAGCGCCGTTGCATAAATCCGGTAATCGTTTACTAGCACACAGAAAGTAGAGAACTGCCTCCGTTTTGTCAATCCGCTTCCAGGATTGTTTTTCTCGCCGACGCCAAAATGTGGTTTGCATCGTACCCACGGCGAGCTATGTCCAACGCGGTTGCCCCGACTGCGATTCAACCATTCGTGGCGGATTTTCCCAGCGCGCGCCGGGGAACCACCATTCGGGAAGACTCCGTAGCCATACTTCCAGCCGCCGCCAGCGCGGTGGAGCCGCGCAATACCAGGTTCGTGACCAGTTCGTATTCGCTCCCCGAAGGCGAGCTGGATCCTCTCTCCACTTCACTTCGCAAGGCTTTAAAAGCGTACTCGGCCAGCAAACTCTGCGACATCTGCACGGTCGTCAGCGGCGGCGTCGTGAACTGCGCCAACCGGATATCGTCGAAGCCCACCACCGACAGATCTCGCGGAATCACGATTCCATATTCATACGCTTCCCGCATCACGCCGATCGCGGTCATGTCATTGGAGCACAGGATCGCGGTCGGGCGTTCCCGCAAGCCGGCCAGCTGTGCCAGCGCTTGCATCCCGCCTTCTACCTTGTGGTCGCCGACTACGATCATCTCCGGAGCAACGTCCAGCCCGATTTCTTGCATGGCCGTCGCAAACGCCGCTTTTCGAGCCAAAGCCGACTTCAGGTGCAGCGGTCCGGTCACAAACGCAATCCGCGTATGCCTCAGGGCCGCCAGATGCTGCACCGCCTGACGGATGCCATGCTGATAGTTGATCCGAATATTGCTGACGCCGGCCACCTGCGGCCCGACATCCACGAACACCAGGGGAACTTTGCGGAAGCGGAGGTCTGCGATGAGCGCATCCTCCATGCCGAACGTCAAAATCGCGACGCCATCGACCCGGCGCTCAATCATGCGCCGAACGGCCAACTCCATGCGCTTCGGGTCGTGAACGGTGGAGGTCAGCAGGATTTCGTAGTTGTGCTGTACCGCAATGTCCTCAAAAGACTGGACAATCTCGGGAAAAAACGGGTTGGTGATCTCGGAAACGATGAGCCCGAAAATTCTGCTTTTCCCCGAAACCAATGCCCGCGCCTGCGTGTTCGGGTAGTATCCGAGTTCCTCCACTACTTTCCACACCCGCTTGGCAAGTTGCGGGTCCACGCTCGGGACCCGATTGATCGCTCTCGATACCGTGGCCGTCGACACCTTCGCCCGTTTTGCGATTTCGCGAATATCCATGGATGTGTACGACCTTCTGGGGACCCCAGCCGCCGCTACTATAGAATACGCTTTCTTAAGAAGTCTACGCAGAAAGTGGATCCCGCGGGCACTGTCGGAGGCTTGTTCTGTTCTCGCGGCTTGGCAGGGAAGGCGCTCCTGGCTCCAAAGCTCAGGACGCGAGTTTTCAGCGCTGGCAGCAAGCGTTTACTCGGTTCGCTACCCTCCAAAAATCCGTGTGGCGTCCTTCGCAGGCCTATTCACACTCCGCCGCTCACTTGCGAGTCGAAAACTTGTATATCGTCGTGGAGTGAAATTGCTGTCCCGGCTTGAGCACCGTTGTGGGGAACTCAGGGTGGTTCGGCGAATCCGGAAAATGCTGCGTCTCCAGACAGAAAGCCCCGCGGCGCACGTAGACTTTACCGTCCTTGCCTTGCACGGTTCCGTCCAGAAAATTTCCAGTGTAGAACTGCAACCCGGGCTCGGTCGTCGACACCTCCATCACCCGCCCGCTCTGCGAATCGTAAGCTTCCGCCGCCGCAAACAGCGATCCCGGCGTTTTGTTGTCCAGCACCCAGTTATGATCGTATCCTTTGCCAAATTTCAGTTGCTGCTCGTCCTGGTCGATCCGCGCGCCAATCGCAAATGCCTTCAAAAAATCAAAAGGCGTGCCCCGCACCTCGCGAAGTTCCCCGGTAGGAATCAACGTCGCATCCACAGGCGTAAACCGGCTGGCATGAATCGTCATCTCCTGCTTCAGTACGTCGCCATTTCCCTGGCCGGCCAGATTGAAATAAGAATGATGCGTCAAGTTCAGGACGGTATCTTTGTCGGTCGTCGCGCTGTAATCAATCTTCAGCGCATTCTGACCGGCCAGCAGGGTATACACGATTTTGACCGAAAGGTTGCCGGGATACCCTTCTTCTCCATCCTTGCTTAAATAAGTAAGCTCCAGCGCCTCGCCCGCCGCGCTGGAAACGTCCTTGGCCGTCCATGCGCGCTTGTTAAAGCCGCCGTGCAAGTGGTTGTCGGCGTCATTCTTTTCCAGAGTGTAGGTCACCCCATCGAGCACGAACTTGGCGTGCGCGATGCGATTCCCATACCGGCCAACGGAAGCACCGAAAAACGCTTTGCCGCTCTCGTATCCCTCCACTTTGTCGTAGCCCAGCACCACGTCGCCAGGTTTTCCGCTCCGGTCCGGCACTTTCAGAGCGACCAGCGTCCCTCCGTAGTTGGTAATCGACGCCTCCGCGCCCTGCTTGTTGCTGAGCACATACAGATCCACCGGTGTCCCGTCCTGCGTTTTGCCGAAGCCTTGCTTTTGCATTTTCGAGTCAGCCTTTGCACCTGGATAAGGCTTCACGACTGCGGCGCCCAAAAAAGCCAGCGCGATCGCGGTTACAAAAACAGTCGCCTTACGTCTCGCCATTATTGTCTCCTAACACCGCGGTTCGTGGGCCACGCCGGCCCAGTCTAATTTCCGTATCGTCAGCAAAGACTCAGGCCGTGACCACGCATCATCATTATTATGCGCCAATCTGAGAAGTGCACCTGCTCGCCAGCACCGTGGTCGAGCCAGCAAGTTTTCTTTGCGCGGTTTGTCCAAGTCGGAGTTTTCTGGGTAAACGTTTTTCCTCGGCTTTATACTGCGCTGTGCGGGGTGTGTCAAGCATACCTCCCGGCCGTTGCACTTCGACTCGCGAAGCCTGCGGCCCATCCCCGCCCTTCTCCCGATGCAAACCGGAAACCTCGCGTGGAAACCATACGTCTACTGAGCAGTGCAGGCGAATCCCAAGAACAAGAGGCGCGCAGCTTTGTTATCGAGAGCCACGTTTGCAAGCTCTCGCGGCAATTTGCAGTGCATCGTGGACGCTGTCTTCTGCAAAAGCGGCTCCAGCAACTTGTCGATTCTCGCACACAACTAACGAGGTGATTCAATGTCGAACGACCGCAAGGATTCCAGCTCGATCGCAAGCAACGCTCGTGAATCCCAAGAAAAGCGTCCAGCAGGGCTAAGCCGCAGAGATCTCATCAAAAGCACGGCCGGAGCGATGCTTGCCGCGGCCGGCGCAGGCCTCGTCGGCGCCCTAGGCGCTCGCGCCCAGCAAGCCGGTCTGTACACCTCCAACCTTCCTCCCGAACTCCCCCTTCCCCTCGGCTCGCTCACCTATCTCGACCAGAAGCAGTACATCCACAACATGGAGATTATTTCCCACCTCCCCGGTTCCACTATCTCCGGCGGCGAACCGTTGATGGTCCTGTGGGCCAAGGGCAAGCAGCGCCTGCTCCCCGCTGGCGGAGGTTTCGTCGACATCACCGACCCTAAAAAGCCTGTCGTGCTGAATAAGGGCGTGATCAAAGGCGGCGGCTGCGTCGCCTACAACACCAAGCTCAAAAAATGGATCATGATGACCACCGCCGCGCACCCGCTCACTGGCGCCGTCCCCGAATATCCCCACGGCCAATACGACAAGGAACTCCGCGACAAAGTCCTCGCCTACAAAGGACTCCGCGGTATCCGCACCTACGACATAACCGATCCCACCAAGCCCAATCTGCTCCAGGAATACAGCACCGGCGAAAAGGGCAACGGCACGCACCACAATTTCTACGACGGCGGCCAGTACGCCTATCTCGATTGCGGCTGGGACGACCAGCTCCGCCTCGAAAATCATCAGCGCCCCTTCAGCAACGCGATCATGATCACCGACATGACCGATCCCGCCAACGTCAAGGAAGTCTCCCGCTGGTGGGTCCCCGGCCAGCGCCTGGGCGAAGAAGACGAATACAAGAAATACATTTTCGCCAACGATCACACTTCTTGGACTGGAAATCACGGCGCCCTCAGCGTCCCCAAGCGCGTCGAGGACGGCGGCACCATCGGCTACGGCGGCTTCGGTGCTTTCGGCATGTACGTCATGGATCTTTCCGACATCAAAAATCCCAAGCCCTACGGCAAGGTGCAGTACGAGTTCAACGCCTTCGGCACCATTCCGTTCCATACGGTTCTGCCCGTCATTTCCGATGCCGCGCACCCGCATCTGAATAATCTTCTGGTCTGCACCCACGAAGCCCTAGAAGCCGATTGCCGCGAGGTCTACCACACGCCGTACGTCGTCGACGTAAAGGACCCGCGCAACCCGAAAATCATCGGCTTTTTCCCGCGCCCCGACGCCCCCAAAGACGCTCCCTACACCGACTTCTGCTTCGCCCGCGGCCGCTTCGGCTCGCACAACACGCAATGCCTGGTCCAACCCGGCACGTCCAAGCCAAATCTCGTCGCCATGACCTGGTTCAACGCCGGCGTCCGCTTCTTCGACATCAGCGATCCTACGCATCCGAAGGAAGTCGGCTGGTTCGTTCCTCCCCGCGACGGCGACATGAACAAATACGAAACCTGGTGGCGCGGCACCACGGAAAACGTCTTCGTCGAGTGGGACCGCAACCTAATCTGGATCGGCACTCACGAAGGCACCTACTGTCTCTCCTGTCCCGCGCTAGGCAAACCCGTCCTCGAGCCGCGCAAAATCGACAAATGGTCGCTAGCCCACTGCAACAAAGGCTGGGACGACCAAACCGCCGCCACCTTCTATTTCGGCAGATCGCGAAGCCAGTTGGCGTAGCGTGGGCTCTTCGTAGGGGCACGGCATCGCCGTGCCCGTCTTCGCCGATGTAGGGGCGCGCTTTAGTTCATCCTGACGGAGGAAGGGCGCGTCCCTCTTGTCTTTCTTTCGGCTTTGAATTGTCGACTTTGAACATTTCGTCCCGCACCGCCGGTGTACAATCGCGTCGTAAAAAACTCATCGCGTTCCGGACAAAGGCACCCCGTGGCCACCACAACCCACCCTCTCACTGCCAGCGAAATCATCGACCGGCGCCCCCTCAGCCGCTTTCAAATCCGCACCATCGCGCTCTGCGGCCTGGTCCTTGTTCTCGATGGTTTCGACGCCCAAGCCCTAGGTTTCGTCGTCGCCCCGGTCTCGGAAACTCTCAAAATCCCGTTGAAATCCTTCGGCCCGATTCTCTCCGCCAGCCTGTTCGGCCTGATGATCGCGGCCATGGCTACCGGCCCCATCGCCGACCGCTGGGGCCGCAAGTGGACGGTAGTGTTCTCCACCATCACCTTCGCCGTCTTCGCGCTCCTCACGGCCAACGTCACTACCTTCAATCAATTGCTCGTTCTCCGCTTCTTGACCGGCCTAGGTCTCGGCGGCGCTCTTCCCAACGTGGTCTCTCTCGCCACCGAATACTCGCCCCGGCGTTTCCAAACTGTTTTCGTCTCGGTGCTCTTTGCCGGCATGCCCCTGGGCGGTGTCGTCGCTGGCATGACCAGCTCGGCCGTGATCCACACCTGGGGCTGGCGCTCGGTTTTCTACATCGGCGGACTCCTGCCCCTCGTGCTGGCCTGCGTGCTGATCGCCATCCTTCCCGAGTCCGTCCGCTTCC